>JACCDZ010432614.1_pt1 | contig 92752 bp, 140 predicted proteins | sample 7449551 | NCBI WGS metagenome assembly JACCDZ01 (sample SAMN15323452, study PRJNA562643) | freshwater metagenome | isolation source: river surface water | place: USA:Blue River Watershed | collected 2017-08-18
CTTCGGGGCCCCCAATCACCAATTCACAGTCATTAATTAGGAGAATACAAATGGCAAGTAAAGTAAAGCCTACGGACGTCACAGGACGTGCCCGTGAGGAAGCGCTAAGCGCTAATGCAGAAGCACTAGCTGAAAGCGCAACAAGAATGAGCATGGCTACCGCCGAAGCCCAGATTAAACTTGAAACAGAAGTTATTGATGCTACTGTTCCTGATCGTCAAACTGTTATTGTGGATGACCCAATTCAGGTTGGAAAGCAGGATGAGACCGTAGTTATCCGCGTTATGGAGGACATCGAAAATATGACCCTCGGCGCTGGAAACAACTACAACTTCAAAGCAGGCCAAAAGTACTCAGTAACTAAGTCAGTTGCCCAACACCTTGAGGAAAAGGGTTACTTAGCTGGAGTTATCTAGGCATTAATTTATACGGCGGAGCGGGCATTCGTGCCCGCTTCTTCGTTTGTAGAGACTTTTTACTTTATCTCACTTACCATTGTAAGCGTAATGTTAGGAGCAGTGAGTGTCCGTACTAGCTGATTTGTTGTCTAGAACCCGTCTTGAACTTGGAGACGCTCCTCAACAGTTTACTTTTGCCGCAATAGGCGATGGCTCAACTAAAGACTATTATGTAAAAGTAAAGCCATTAGACTTAGCTTCTCTTGTAGTAACCGTTAATAACGTCCCTCTAACCTATCCTTCACAGTACACAGTAGAGGTTGACCTAGGCATCTTACACTTTGTAAATGCCCCTTCAAATAACCACGCCATCAGGGTTGCGGGAACTCATTTTCGCTATTTTACAGACACAGATTTAACCACTTTTATTAACACCGCAGTAGAACAGCATACCTACAACAGGACAGATGGCTATGGAAGCCAAATGACTTTGGCTATGATTCCTGCGGTTGAGGACTACCCTCTTGCTATTTTGGCTTCTATCGAAGCGTTGTGGGCATTGGCTACTGACGCATCGTTTGACATTAATATCTTTGCTCCAGACGGTGTGACAATCCCACGCTCTGAGCGCTTTCACCAGCTTTCTAACATGATCCAACAGCGTCAAAACCAGTATAAGGAGCTTTGCTCTGCGCTCAACATAGGCCTATGGCGTCTAGAGATTGGAACTCTTCGTCGAGTATCCAAGCGAACAAATAAACTTATTCCTATTTACATGCCTCAAGAAGTTGATGATTCTCGTAAACCAGAGCGCGTGTATATACAAAACGACATGCTTGGAAGAAAGCCTGCTCCAAGCTATGCTGGCGTATACGACATAGCGCTGTACCAAGGAGACTCTTGGTCTGGGGAGTTTGACTTCCCATTTGATGTTACTAACATTGACTTCAAAGCTCAGGTTAGAACTTATCCAAATTCTCCAGCTATATACGCAACCTTTGACATCGCTAAATTTGACGCCGCTGCTGGGCGCATCCGTTTAACGCTGTCTCCATCAGCTACGGCGTACCTGCCTGCTAGAGCTTTTTGGGACCTTCAGGCTACTATCTCTACTGACTCAAGCTTTCAACAAACATATGTTAGAGGCCAAGTATTTGTTACTCAACAGGTAACATTGGATTAATATGACAGTCATCCCAGTAAACGGACAAGTTGTTGTCAAAGTTACCCCTCAGGCTAGCCCTGCGGTAACTATAAATGAGATCACAGTTGGGGGCATAAACGCCCCTTTAGTAGCGTATCATCATACGCAAGGGGCTTCTTCAGCTTCGTGGACTATAAACCACAATCTGGGGTGGTACCCAAATGTTACTGTTCAGGACTCGGGCGGATCGATTGTTGAAGGTGAAATCACCTACACAAGCGTTAACTCCCTTACGGTTACTTTTACTGGCGCATTCAGCGGAAACGCATATCTTTCATGAGGAGAAGGTAAATGTCACGTAAGTTTTTAACTGCGATCGATTTAACGAAGAACGAGCTACAAAATGCCCGTATTCAAAACTTAGCAACAGACCCATCTAACCCGGTACTGGGTCAGGTCTACTTCAATACTGTTGCTAATGAGATGCGTATCTATAACGGTACTGCATTTGAAGCAATCGGTCTTAATGGCGTAACCGCAGATGCCGCGGAACTTAATATCCTTGACGGAGCCACACTAACCACTACAGAGCTTAACTATGTAGACGGTGTTACCTCCGCGATTCAAACTCAGCTAAATAATAAGCAAGCAGTAGTTGCTAATGTTTCTGACACTGAAATTGGTTACTTGGATGGCGTTACTAGCGGAATCCAAGGACAGCTTGACCTCAAAGCTCCTCTATCTAACCCTACATTTACAGGCACAGTAACCCTTGATACTGGTGTCAACCTCGTATTTGAGGGTACCAACGCTAACGCGTTTGAAACAACTCTTACAGCTGGTGACCCAACAGCCGATCGTACTGTAACTCTTCCAGATAGTACAACAACCCTTGTTGGTACAGATACAACAGACACACTTACTAACAAGACTCTTACTTCTCCAACTCTTACTTCTCCAACAGTGTCAGGTCTTTATCTTTCAGATGGATCGGTAGTCTTTGAAGGCGCAACCGCTGATGCATTTGAAACCACTCTTCAAGTAACAGACCCAACAGCCGATCGCACAATTACTCTCCCTGATGCAACAGACACTTTGGTTGGTAGAGCTACTACAGATACGCTTACTAATAAGACTCTTACAGCGCCAAATGTATCAGGACTTATCCTTACAGATGGAACAATCGTTGTTGAAGGTTCAACAAATGATAGCTTTGAAACAACTATTTCATTTGTAGACCCAACCGCTGATCAAACACTTTACGTTCCAAATGCAAGCGGTACGTTAGCTCGCGTTGAGGACAAGCTACATAACTTTGCTTTAGCAACAGCTTCTGTAGATTTAAACAACCAGAAGATCATTAACCTTGCTACACCAACAGCTGCAACAGATGCTGCAAACAAGCAGTATGTTGATGATGTTGCTCAAGGTCTACACGTCCACGCAGCTTCTCTTGCAGCTACTACAGCGGCACTAACTGCTACATACTCAAACGGAACTGACGGTGTTGGTGCAACACTTACTAACTCTGGCACACAGGCAGCGTTTGTTACTGACGGGGTTACCCCAACAGTTGGTGCGCGTATCCTCGTAAAGAACCAGGCTACAGCTGCTCAAAATGGTATCTATACCGTTACTAACACAGGTAGCGTTTCTACAAACTGGGTATTGACCCGCGCAACAGATTTTGATACAGCCACTGAAATTGCCGGTGGTGACTTCACATTTGTTGACACAGGTACTACTTTAGCTAACACCGGCTGGGTAAGCTCAAGCGAAGTAAACACTGTCGGAACAGATGCAGTCACCTTCCAACAGTTCTCTGGTGCTGGAACATTCCTTGCTGGTGGCGGTCTAACACTAGATGGTAATACGTTTGCAGTAGGTGCCGGAACAGGTATTACTGTAAACGTTGATGATGTAGCAATCGACACAGCAGTAGTTGTACGCAAGTACGCAGCTAATATTGGAGATGGTTCAGCCACCTCTTACACAATCACACACAATCTCGGAACACGCGACGTCACAGTAGGTCTATACGAACCCGCAGCTTCATACGCGGAAGTAGTAGCAGATGTGGAACACTCAACTACAAATACAATTACAGTTAAGTTCACAGTAGCACCTACAACTGATCAATTCCGCGTAGTCGTACACGGGTAATAACGTATGAGTCGTAAATCGCTCGTACCTGTAAATGTTCCAGCACTTGCTAGTGCTCCGACCATTCCTACCCTGCGCACAGGGGACTTGTACTTTAATACGGTTGACGACGCGCTTTATGTCTACAGTGGCACATCATGGATCGCATCTGGCAGTGGCGGTGCGGGGGCTGGAGAGTCAAACTCCTTTGAAGTTTTGTCAGAACCACCTGCTTCCCCTGCTCAAGGAAGGGTGTACTTTGATTCATCAGAAAACACGATTAAGGTCTATAATGGGAATATTTGGTACGATGTTTCTGGTCCTAAATCTCTTTTAGACCATCAACATTATGCTGGGGATGGGTTTGTTCGCCATGTTGATTACGGTCAATATGTTTCAGACCTAAATTATATTGTGTCTATGGATGGTGGAACCGCAAGCACCTCTTACGACCTAGCACCAAATAATGACAGCATCGATGGAGGAGAAGCGTAAAAATGGCAGTTAGAATTCAACTACGCAGAGACACAGCGGCAAACTGGACCTCATCAAACCCCATCCTGCGTTCCGGCGAGGTCGGAATTGAAACCGACACTCATAAATTAAAAATTGGTAATGGCACAAGTACTTGGACACAGTTAACACAGTACGTAGCTGATGAAAAGTTAAATACCTCAACAGCAGCGTCTATTTATGCTCCACTGGCTAGCCCAGCTCTAACAGGCACACCTACTGCCCCAACAGCAAATGTCGGTACTAACTCCACACAGATCGCTACGACAGCATTTGTGACAACAGCAGTTGCTAACCTAATTGATTCAGCGCCAGGCACCCTTGATACCCTTAATGAGCTAGCAGCTGCTATTAATGACAACGCTTCATTTGCGGCGACTATTGCATCTTCCCTTATACCAAGCCAGAGTGGTAGCGCGGGGAAGTATTTAACAACAGATGGAACAACCGCATCATGGGCACCAGCAGCGACAGAGACCCCTCACCCGTTTGCGATGATTGGATAATAAAATGACCGATACATATAAAGTCTTAGGACAAGCGCTTACGGGCGATCTAGCATTAGATGGAACAACGATAAAAGAAACTGTAGTCTACGAAGTTCCAGCGGGAACTAAAGCATCAGTTTCTGCTATTGAGATTACTAATTCAGATACTGCATCTCAAACATATAAAATAGCATTTGTTCCAAATGCAGATGTTAGTACTGCTATTACAAGTATAGGGTATGAATCAGGCGTAATACAAAACATTTTTATTGCAACTAGGTTTGCGGCATCTGGTGCCTACTCAATAGATGGTATTAATTGGACTCAACTAGCATTACCAGAAGAACGATCTTGGTATTTAGTAACATTTGCGGATGGTAAGTTTGTTGCATTTGCATTTGGATCATATGAGGCTGCTTATTCAATAGATGGACTTACATGGTCTCTAACCACACAGCTTTCATATGACACTGTTGATCTTGTTGCATACGGGGATGGAAAGTTTATTGTTATGCGATCCGACCCTAATGCTGCTTTTTATGATTATTCAACAGATGGTATAAATTGGTTGTCAACAACCAACCCGCTTCCAGGATATTTCTATAAACGCGCCCTAACATATGGGAATGATAAGTTTGTCTTAATTGGAAACTCAAATTCTGCAGCCTACTCAACAGATGGAATTACTTGGACATTAACTACAATACCAGGAAATGAGGTTTACTGGCTATCTACAACATATGGAAATAATAAGTTTGTTGTAGTTGGAGACTCAAATTCTGCAGTCTACTCAACAGATGGAATTACTTGGGCAGCAAGTACTTTGCCAAGTAATCAGTATTGGAGCTCCGTAACTTATGGAGAGGGTAAATTTGTTGCTGTAGCCTTGAATTCTGACACAGCAGCCTACTCAACAGATGGAATTACTTGGACTGCAAGTACTTTGCCAAGTGTTCGGTCTTGGAATTCAGTAACTTACGGTGACGGTAAGTTTATCGTAGTCTCTGGATTCGGTTCTGCAGCCTACTCATCCGATGGCATAACTTGGGCAGAGATCACTTTGCCAGGCGGTGTTGGTTGGACTTCAGTAAGTTCTGGGTATGTTGACACAACTCAAACACTTCAACAATCTATCCCTCAATCGCTAAACAAACATATTGCAATTTACAATAAGTCAATTGCATCAGGTGAAACCCATGAAATCAAGGGCGGAGTCACATTATCGGCGGGGGATCAAATTAGAGTTTACTCAACATCTAATGAAATCATTACTAACGTATATGGAGTTGAGATAGAATGACACTAGATTATAAGATTCTTGGACAACTTTACTATGGTCCTGAAATTAACGAAACACCAGAAATCCCTGGAACATCAGGATACTACACAAGCGTAACTGGTGGCATTGAGAACAGGTTTGTTACAGCTTCAGGTTATGGTGATAAAACCCTATACTCATCTGATGGAGTAACTTGGACCCAAGGATCTATAACTTTTGGTCAATGGAGACTTGTATATGGAGATAATAAGTTTATAGCTATTAATAGTGGATACAGTAATTATGGTTACTCATTAGATGGCATATCATGGACATACTATGAGTTGCCAACATCAGCTCAGTGGGCACAGCCAATTTATGCAGATGGGAAGTTTGTTACTGTATCTGCAGAAAACAATGTAGGTATTTACTCTACAGATGGGCTTAGCTGGACAACCTTTTCTTTGCCGAGTGGGACATACTTTTCTTTAGAATACGGCAATGGATCTTTTGTTGTAGGTGGAATTGACAAAATATTACATTCCACAAACTTGATAAACTGGATGGAAGTATCTTTACAAAATACATGGCAAAAAATAATATATGGAAATGGTACTTTTGTTGCATGTTCTTTTTTTGGTTTAAAATACTCAACAAATGGAGTAAACTGGTATGATACATCTGGTGGAAATACAACGGCAGCGGGTTTTAACAATATAACAGGTATTTATGCGGCTGGAAAATTTATTGTAACTGGAAGTAGTCTTGATTATACTGCTGTTTCACAAGATGGAATTTCTTGGAATATGTATCAAAAACCAAATAACAACACAAGCACTGTAGAGATAGTTTACGGGGGTGCTATATTTGTTGCACGTTTTGGACAAAATATTTATTATAGTACAGATGGTCTTGATTGGACACTAAGCGAAGCCACAGAAGTATTTGGAACAGGTTTTGCTTTTGGAGAAGTTAATACTCTAGTAGAAGTTCAAATTTCAATTGGTGGTCAAGGAACTCCTGGATCATATGTTGAAATTGTTGAACCACAAGTTCTTTATACCGTTCCAGCAGGTACAGAAACAACGGTTACATCTATCTATGTGACTAATCATGATTTAATACAACGTACATATGATTTAGCAGTGGTACCACAAGGAGAAACACTATCTCTTAAGCACCACATTAGATGGGATATGCCAGTGTCAGGATCTGACTTTGATTTATCTAATGCTAAACTTACGCTATCGGCAGGGGATAAGATTTACGTATTCCCATCAACAATAAATAAAATAGGCTTTACAGCCTTTGGAGTGGAGAAGTCATGACCTTTGAAATTAAACCTAATAGAATAGATTCACAAGATGAAATTGTTGCTTTAATCGCAGAAAATTTACCATCTGCTGCATCTGATGCAGAGGGTGCTGTTTTTGGATTAACAGCCACTAACACAACAGGCTATCAAAACACAGCTTTAGGATTTCAAAGCCTTTTTTTCAACACAACAGGCTATCAAAACACAGCTTTAGGATTTCAAAGCCTTGACTCAAACACTACGGGCTATTGCAACACGGCCGTCGGATATACTAGCCTTCACAAAAACACAACAGGAGTCTTCAACACAGCTGTTGGATCATCTAGCCTTCGCTCAAACACAACAGGCTTTGAAAACACAGCAATTGGAGTAGGGACTTTAATCAATAATACTACAGGTATAGGCAACACAGTTGTTGGATCATCTAGCCTTCAAAGCAATACAACAGGATCACAAAATACAGTGTTAGGATGTAACGCTGGAAATAATCTAAGTAGTGGATCTAATAATACATTTATTGGTAATGCTGCTCAACCATCATCTTCTTCTGTATCTAATGAAATAACGCTTGGAAATTCTAGCATATTAGCTATTCGTGCTCAAGTAACAAGCATAACCTCTTTATCTGATGCACGTGATAAGAAAAATATTGAAACTTTACCTACAGGTTTAGATTTTGTTAACTCTCTTAATCCAGTTAAGTTTGATTGGAACATGCGCGATGGCGGTAAAGTAGATGTGCCAGACACTGGATTTATTGCACAGGATTTGGTAGAATTAGAAGATTCAACTGGAATTGCTGATTATCTCAAGTTAACGTTTAGAGATAATCCAGATAAGCTAGAAGCCTCATATGGCAGACTAGTACCAATTCTTGTAAAAGCAATACAAGATCTTTCAAATGAAGTAAATATGCTAAAGGATCAAATAAATGGATAACTACACACCTACAGCAGAAGAGCTAGAAAAGCACTTCTCTGCAATGACAGATAGCGTTACTCTAATCAATGCACTCGTTGAGGCTGCAGACAAGTCAGATGACAATAAGGATTCTGCAAAACGCAATTATGAGCACCTAGAGATCATGTTATCAAAAGACTTTATTGCTGGCGATTCAAGAGATAAGTCATCTTTTGAAAATGCTGTAAATGCGGCTAAAGCATTTATTGCATAAATAGTTCTATTTTAGTGTGGGATAAAAATGTTTAGAATGTCAATATATGCACATCCACATGTACGAAAGTCTGGATCTTATTTTGGCTATGCATATACATATTATGAAATTGAAAGACACTTGCGTAACTATGAGCATAATGGAGAAAAGCTTCAACTAGATATTAATTCTCCAAAATCTAAAGTACAGCTTTATTACGGATCACCTCCAGGATATTTTTCACCTAACCAATATAAGATTCAGATGACTCAGTGGGAGTCTACGCTAGTACCGCCAAATTGGGTTGATCATGCAAAAGATTATAATGAGTGGTGGACCGCTAATCATTTTGGAGCAGATGCATTTATTAACGCTGGAGTGCCAGCAGAAAAAATACATATTTATGAGCATGGAGTAGATGCATCAACATGGACTCCAAAAAAACGGGGACAGAATGGGGTAATACGATTCCTACATGTAGACTCAGGATCTCCTAGAAAAAGAGCAGATCTAGCGATTAAAGCGTTTAAGGCAGCATTTGGTAATGATCTTAATTATGAGCTTACTCTTAAGCACAGCCACTACCCTTCAAATGATGCTGACTGGTTTAGTCAAGAAGTTTTAGAAAATTATGGAGAGTGGGAAAGCGTAAATGTTAGACGTATTAAAGAAAATATGGGGTTGCCAGAGCTAGTTAATCTTTTTCATTTTCATGATGTATTAATATATCCGTCTGAAGGTGAAGGTTTTGGTCTAATCCCTCTTCAGGCACTTGCAACTGGAATGCCAGTCATTTCAACAAGTAGATGGTGCTCATACGATAAATATTTTACGGATAATATAATTGAATCAAGTTTGGGTATATCTGATGTAGTTGAAAGTTATACTCGCTTTGGAAATGTTGTTATTCCAGAGTTAGAGTCAATGATACATATAATGAAAAGCGTAGCTAATAATTTTGACGCACAGGCCAATGTGTTTCATAACCAAGTACCAAAAGTGGTTGCTGACTATAACTGGCAGAATAGAACTAACATGGTTATGGACGGACTTGTTGAGAGGCTTGGAGCACCCATGTTTGTATCTTCAAAGGCACATTTATTATGAAAATTTGTTATACAATATTTCACATAGGTAATGAAAAAACAACTTACAGAATACCATATGTCAGAAACATAAAAAAAACCATAGGAAAAGACATACAGTATTTAAATACTAAAACTTATTATATTTTTAATCAAGAAAGTTTTGAAGAATATAATTCCTTAATGGGAAGCTTTAATATTACTGGAAAATTAAAATTTGGGGAAATAGGCTGTATTGCAAGTAACTATAATGCATGGAAAACTTTTTTAGAAACAGACCACGATCTTTTATTAGTGATAGAAGATGATGCTATTATACAAGAAGATTTTTTATTAAACTTCAAAGACGTTATTGACACGCTACCAAAAGACTTTGATTTAATTTCATTGTATGTGGCACCAGGAAAACACTTTAAGTACGACCCTAAAAAACATGATAAAACTTTTGAAAAAATCTGTGATTGTTATCAAAATCAAGCAACTCTTTCATACACAATTAGTAGGAAAGGCGCAGAAAAGTTTATTAAGCTAGTAGACAATGGGATCAAAGAGCCTCTAGACCTATTTCTTTATAATAAAAGTAACGGAACAAATATATACGCTTTAAAGCCAAAGTTTGATAACCTATTTATCACAAATACTGTAGATGATAATGGCGAAGTAATTAGAGAGTTTACAACTATTCAGGATACAGAGTATGCATAGCCTTAATTTTGGCTCTCTTTGGGTAGGAGGCCCGCTAACAAAAATTCAAGAAATATCGCTTGCATCTTTTGTGTTTTATGGGCATGAAATTACTTTATATGTATATGACGATTCAATACAGGTACCTTTTGGAGTTAATAAAGCAGATGCACGTGAAGTTCTTCCAGAGGATGATTTGTTTTTGGTTGAAAACAGCTATGCTGGTTTTTCTGATGTTTTTAGGTACAACATGATTAATAAAACTGGTTTAGTGTGGGTAGATGCAGATACAATATGTTTATCTAATGACTGGAGCTTTAAAGACAATATTTTTGCTTCAATAGAGCTTGACGGGCCACATCAGTCTGTTGTTGGCGGGGTATTGTCATTAAAACAAAACTCAGAAATATTAAAATACCTAATAGAAAGTGTAAACCACGTAGATAAAGAAAAAATGGTTTGGGCTGAGCTAGGTCCAAAACTTTTAGATAAAGCTTTTAAACACTTTGAATATATGAACTATGCTTATGACTGGCAAGTTTTTCTTGGAATTAAGTTTGAGGACTGGAATGTTCTTTGGAACCCAGAATTATTAAACGAGGTTTTAAACCTATACAGTACATCTAAATGCATATCCGTATATAACCAAATGTGCACTAGAGCTGGAATAAACAAAAATGTTTTACCAGAAGGCTCAGCAATGGACTATTTTTATAATAAGTTTGTGATATAATGGAATTAACATGCGATCCGTGGCGTTGGCAAAACTGGTTCTATCTAGAGGAATGGTTTAATGAAAATTGATTTAAAAAATATTCCAACTGTTTATATAAATATGGATAAAGATAAAACAAGAAATAAAGAAATGTTAGATCTTGGCAAAAATCTTGGTATCAAAAACTATTCACGTTCTACAGGTGTTTATATTGAGGGACACCCCATGGCTGGATGTTCAACTTCACATATGAACATACTTAGCAAAATATCTGAGCCAACAATTATTTTAGAGGATGATTGTGTAATTGCTTCTGGTATAACAATAATTGATATACCTGAGGATGCTGATGCAATTTATCTTGGTTTATCAGATTGGGGGTATTTAAATAGTGTCTCAGAGCCAAAAAATTTCTTGTACAAAGAGCACAAAGAATATAAAGATATTTATAAAATAGATGGAATGCTTTCAACACATGCAATTTTTTATATATCTGAAGAATATATAAGTATTTCTAAAAAGGTTGTGAAGTGGCAGGCTGATAATGATAGGTATGTTGATCAGGGTCTTGCATTAATTCAAAAATATTTTAATGTGTATGCTTTAGGAACACCAATATTTTATCAACATACTAATAAAGAAGCAACAAACATTAACATTGGTTTAAGAAAGAGAGCAATTTAATATGAAGTCACTAGTTACTGGTGGGGCGGGTTTTATAGGCTCCAATTTAGTAGACAAGCTTTTAGAGCTAGGTCACGAAGTAATTGTTATTGATAATGAGTACTCAGATGCACATGAACATTTTTATTGGAATAAGAACACTCAAAACTATAAACTAGATATACGTGATTATGAACATACAAGACCTTTATATAAAGGAGTTGATTATGTATTTCACATTGCAGCAGAGTCTAGAATACAGCCAGCAATAAATAATCCAGTTGAAGCTGTGAGCATTAATTCAGTTGGAACTGCAACTGTACTTCAGTGTTCACGTGAAGCTAATGTAAAAAGAGTAATTTACTCTTCAACATCGTCAGCCTATGGAAGAAATACAATACCTAACGTTGAATCTCAACCAGATGATTGCTTAAACCCTTACGCTGTTTCAAAAGTATCTGGAGAAAAACTATGCTCAATGTATACAGATCTTTTTGGATTAAACACGGTAATTTTTAGATACTTTAATGTTTACGGTGAGAGACAGCCAACCAAGGGACAATATGCACCGGTTGTTGGACTATTTTTAAAACAAGCAATAAATAATGATCCGCTAACAATTGTAGGTGACGGGGAACAAAGAAGAGACTTTACTCATGTTTCAGACGTTGTTATGGCCAATGTTTTAGCAGCCACAGTTGATGTACCGCAGGATTCCTTTGGCCAAGTATACAATATTGGAAACGGTGTCAACTACTCAGTTAATCAGATTGCCAATTTAATCTCTAGTAGCCAAACAAATATACCTCCAAGACTTGGCGAATCAAGAGAAACCCTGGCAGATAGCAGTAAATTTAAGGCAGTCTTTGGTTGGGAGCCGAAAGTATCTTTGGTAGAGTGGGTAAAAGATGCTATACTTGTACATACCTCCAAGCTATAAGGAAGACCCATGGCACACAGAATTGAAATTCTATACAACAACACAGTAGAGATCTTTGCTGAAGGCTCAGATGTCCCATTTTTGCGTCAACCAAACTGGCCTAACCAGGCACCTTGGGCAGATGCAGCAGAGGCTCGCGCATGGGCAGATATGTTCGTAGAGGCTATGGAAGTTGCTGATGCGCCGTATGCTCCAGCAGGTCCAGGGTTAGAGCGTCAGGCAAAGCCTACACCAGAGCAGATCGCTGAATGGGAAGCTTTAAGAACTAATCGTTAAAGATTGCACTCTACAATAGAGTCATGAGATCTTATACACCAGGCGGTCGGTTCACAACCGATTGGGAGCTAAACGAAATTGGTGACGGTATTACTTGGGATGCAACCAACCCATTTGGTACTAGCGCCGAGTGGTGGACATTCAATGCCGGATCATCAGTGGCTGACCCTATCTACGATGTTGAGCCTATTGGCACAGGTCGAGTATGGACTGGCCCAGTAATCCTTCCAGTTATCTCCGCAAGTCAGAAGCAGGGTGGAGCTCCAGCGAACCAGCGAGGCTTCTACTCAGCCGATACTGTAAAGATCACTCTTAATATTGACGACCTTTTTAGAGCATCTCCTCAATTATTTAACGCTAGAGGCGAGTTTAAACCAACTATCTCTGATGCAAACAGGTATCGTTTGGTATGGAAAGGTCAAGTATTCCGTCCAGTAAGAACTCAGCCTCAAGGCTTTATTGATGAGCGCGGTACTTTGATTGTTCTAGAGTGTATTCAGGTTATGCCTGATGAGCTTGTAAATGATGCCCAGTTCCAACAGTACGCACAAGGAGCATAATGAAAGGCAAGAAAAAAGTAGAGAAGGTTATGAAAGAGTACAAGTCAGGCTCTCTTCATAGCGGTAAAGATCCTAAGGGTCCTAAAAAAGCTCCTGTTGTTAAGTCCAAGAAGCAGGCTGTCGCTATTGCAATGAGCGAGGCTGGCATGTCTAAGAAAGGCAAAAAGTAATGGCACGTCGTATTGGAGATAGCGTCGGTAAGAATCCTGGTAAGAACTTATCTATTGAGTTAGACCAGAGCAAGTATGCTTCCGGTGGGGCTAAGCCTCGCCGTAAGAAAGGCAGTATCATTAGAAAGCCTAAACCAACTATCAGCTACAAGAGAAAGAGTTCATAATGTGCGCAGCATGCGGATGCGGTAAGAAAAAGGGCGAGCCAGGTTTTGGCAAAGGCCCAAAGAAAACAGCTAAGAAGGCGGCCTCAAAGGGCATGTCACCTAAGCAAAAGAAGCTTGATGTAGACAAAGATGGAAAGCTAGAAGGCTCTGACTTTGCTGCCCTACGAAAGAAGAAGAAGTAGTGTGCGCGACTTGCGGCTGTATGAAGCCAAAAGACAAGCACGGGATGAAAACCCTACAAGCGGCGAACAAGAAGTTTGCTGCAAAGAAGGCTGCTCCTGCAAAGGGTAAGAAGTCCTCTATGAATAGAAAGAAAGGCATGTAATGGCTTCAGGATTTATGAAAGGCAAGTACACAGAGTCTAAGGACGAGAAGAAGGACGCCAAGATGATGAAGAAGGCGGGCTTTGACAAGGACGAAAAGGCAAAGTTTGAGAAGGCTGACAAGGCTCATGGAGCTAAGAAGAAGCCAAAGACTATGGCAGAAGATAAGAAGATCGACGCTAAGATTATTAAGAAGATTAAGAAGTCTGATAAAGACGATAAAAAGAAGTAGCGCTTAGGCCCCCGAAAGGGGGCCTTTCGTTTATCCTTTAAGTGAGCCCATGCGGGGCTCAAATCAGTACCCTTGCGAAATATTGTGCTAACTCTTAGGAGACGATGTGTCCGATCGTAAAATTGTTAGGCCTGTAGAGGCTGACTTTATGGAGCAGATTAAAGACAATCTGCCATCCGACACCGTCCTGTTTGCAAGTATCGCAAAGGGTTACGCAATGGCAGAGGTATTGAAGCGTGTCTCTAAGCCTAAGCGATAATAAAGAAGGCTTTGCCAGCGAAATCGCTGTTGAACAAGCGCCGCTATTAACTCAACAATTACGCATGCGTGCTCGCGCTGCCCAGTGGCCAGACGATGTAATCAACTCATTAGAGGTAATCCCTAATGGTGGGGCCATATCAATCTCATACCCAGAAGACCTTAAGACAAAAGTAGAAGACTTAGAGTACGGCGGCATATCAAGCATGCCTAACCCATTACTACGCCCATTTGCATCTTTTGCAGCTGAGTACCTAGCCTCTGTTTTAAAGAATCGTGTAGCCGAAGACTTCTTAGAAAACGGAGGTATATGGTAATGGGTAATCCATTTATTGTTGCTGAAGACCTTGCCTTAAAAACATGGCTTCAAGGTTTGACCGTAGACGACCAAAAGGTAACCGATCGCCAGGTCAAGGTGTGGTTTGGCTACCCAGATGTTGAGCTTAGAAGCCAAACCTATCCATACATCACTATTGATCTAATTGATATTGCTCCTGCTAATGACCGCCAATGGTCTGGGTACATAACAGACAATGACCTACGTGGAACTAAAGCTCCGGTTTCAAAAAGATTGTATACATCAAAAGCGCCAGTTGCATATGACCTTGTATACCAAATTACTACATATGCTAGACACCCTCGTCATGACCGCTCAATGATGTATGACATACTAAATAAGTTTCCCTCAAAGTTCGGATACCTATCTGTACCAAATGAACTTGGTACTCAATACAGCGGTAGGTCGATGTTCCTTGATGGATTTGTAAAACGTGATGCAGTCGAAGAAGAAAGCGGTGGACGCCGACTTCTAAGAAACGTGTTTACTGTGAGAATAGTTAGCGAAATGACTCCAACTCAAGCAGCTACAGCTTTGAAGCAGGTAGACTACGTACGCATCAACACCACTATAACGAACATCCCTTCTGGCTATAATCCGGTATAACACATGGAATCTTTGTATAACTTTAAGGAGATAAATTAATGTCTTACCAACGCCCTGGGGTGTACGTTCAGGAAACGTTAAACCCTATTGCACCAATTGTTGGACCAAGCTCAGATAGCGTCGCAGCTTTTGTTGGCGCAAATGACCGTGGTCCAACTCGCCCAACTCTTGTTACTTCATGGAGCCAATACGTAACTCAGTTTGGTTCTTGGAATACAGCAGCAAGCAACAACCTTCCTATCGCTGTTTACCTGTTTTTTGCTAATGGTGGAAGCCAGGCTTATGTAACTCGTGTAGTAGGATCCTCTTCTGCTGCAGCTACTAGAACACTAACAGACCGTGCTGCAACCCCTGTGAATACACTTGTAGTAAACGCTAAAAACCAAGGTACATGGGGAAACAACTTAAACATCAGTATCGCTGACTCTACTGTTGCAGGCGCTTTTGATCTTATCATCTACGAGGGTGGAAACACAGCCGCAGATATCGTAGAGCGATTTACAGATCTAAGTATGATCTCTACAAACGCTCGATATGCAATCCCTACAGTAAACGCTTTGTCTAACTATGTATCGCTTACTGATTCACTTTCTGCTACAACTGGTACTAACAAGAACCCTTCCGTTATTACTAACCAATCTTTGGCAACAGGCGCTAACGGTAGCTCAATTACATCAAGCAACATAAGCACAGCTTTAGCTTTATATGACACGATTCCTCAATCCCTAGTACTTAATGTTGCAGGATATACAGACGCAACAGTGGTTAACTCAGCTATCTCTTATGCTGAAGGCCGCGACGATGTGTTTGTAGTAGTTGATGGAGTTGTAGACACCGTAGCAAACCAGATCACTTTGGCAGCTAGCTACACTTCTAGCTCATTAGCAGCTGTTTACTATCCTCAAATCATTATTAGCGACCCAACTCTTGGTATAGGAGCATCTTCTGCTACCACGAGAACTGTGGGAGCTGGTGGAGCAATTGTTGGCTTGATGGCTTCAACAGATGCTTCACGAGGAGTATTCAAAGCACCTGCTGGACTTACAGCTCGTCTTGCTGGAGCAGTATCTGTTCCAGCTCTAACAAATGCGGAATTAGACTCTCTTAACGCTGCAGGAGCACCTGTTAATGCAATCCGATTTATTTCAGGATCAGGAATTGTTGTAATGGGCTCTCGTACTATTAAGGCTGGATATGTAGACCGTTATGTTCCAGTACGCCGTACACTCATCTACCTACGCAAGGCAATGGTAGATCTAACTCAGTTCGCAATTTTCGAGCCAAACGACCCAAGTCTATGGCGTCGAATTGATTCTGCGTTAAGCAGCTTCTTGACCAACTTCTGGTCACAGGGCGGCCTACGTGGAAACACCCCAGACGAAGCCTTCTTTGTGAAGGTAGACGCTGAAAACAATACCCAAGCAACCATTGATAACGGTGAAGTTCATATCGAGATTGGCGTTGCGCTACAACGTCCAGCCGAATTCATCATTATCAAGATCGGCCAGTTTGACGGTGGAACCACCGTTACTGTGGCGTAAGGAGACAATAACAAATGCCAAGTAGCATCATTAACCGCTTCTCCACAATTGCGACAGATCCGTTACGTAACTTTCGGTTCTACGCAGAGTTCACCAAAGCTGGTGACGAGGCATTCGATAAGCGAATCCTTACATCAAGCACAACGAACCCAGCAACAGCTGGCTATTCAGATGGTTGGATCGGCGGATTTACTTTCATCAGCGGATTGAATATCAATACTCAATCCATCCCATACCGTGAAGGCGGCTATAACACAACTGTCCACCAGATTCCTGGCATGACAACTTTTGTTCCAGTTACCTTCCAGCGTGGCGTTCTTTATGGCAACGATCAAGCGATCACTTGGATGAAGGGCCTTTTCTCGGCAGCATCTGGCGAAGGCTTGAACACCGGAGTCAACAAGAACTTCCGTGTCAATATTGACATCTATGTAATGGACCACCCAAATGCGTCTGCTACACCTGGAACACCAGCAGATGACAACTTGCCACGTATGCGCTTCCGCGTCCACAATGCGTGGATCACAGGCTTGAACTACAACGAGTTGAACGCTGGAGACGGCGGAATCTTGTTTGAGTCAATGACACTTGTACACGAAGGACTTTCTGTATCATTTGTCGGCGCAGACTTTAAGCCAATCCCAAAGCAGTAACCCTTACCTAGGAGTATAAATTGTCACAACCACAAGTAATCACAGACGCAAAACTAATTGAGCAATTTGCAAAGAAGGCGATGGAGGAGCCCGAGGTCCAGATCAAGACCCGGGCCCCTTCAGAGTCTGAAGTAAAACTACCTGGTGGGTTTATTAACAGAGCTGGAGAACTAGTTACTACAGCCGAAGTTAGAGAACTTACTGGAGCTGATGAAGAAGCTATTGCTAAGGCTGGAACAATAGGCAAGTCTCTAAACGTTCTTCTTCAACGAGGGCTTATGAGCCTTGGGTCAGAAGAGGTATCTAAGGATGACTTAGACACCTTGTTATCTGGAGACCGTGACGCAATCCTTATTGGCGTTCGTCGCGTAACTTTTGGTAACACTATCTCAATACCAGTCCAGTGCAGGTCTTGTAGGCAAGAGGACGACGCAACTATTGATTTACTTGCAGATGTCCCAGAGCGCAAGCTCGATGATCCTGTTGAAGATCGTTCATGGATGGTAGAGACTACTCGCGGAGTAGTAAGAGTAGTGCTGCCAAACGGAGTTGTTCAGAAGAAGCTTATGGAAAATATGGATAAGACTTCAGCTGAGATCAACACCTTATTACTATCTGGATGCATCGTATCAATAGACGGATCACCATCAGTAGGCGCTTCTACGGCTTTGTCATTAAGCATGGCAGACCGAGCAAAGATTATTGATCAGATTCTCGAACGTAACCCAGGCCCACGCCTTGGGGAGGTGACGAAGGTCTGCAAGGCATGCGGTGAAATTATGGAACTTCCGCTTAGCCTTGTTGATTTGTTTCGTCTATAGAGAAACAGATTACGAAGCGCTTTTAGATCAGTACGAGGTGCTGACTAGAGCATTTAACGGATGGACTTTATCTGACATTCGCTCTTTATCTTATAGAGAGCGAGCAAACTGGGTAGAGCGCAGTCAAAGATATAAAGGAGGAGCCAGATAGTGGATAGCAAATCCGGCATGAATTTAGGCGGGGCACGGTTCTCGTCTTTAATTGCCGACCTATCTGAAACAGTCGACCGCGTAAATGACAAGATGACTCTTGGCATTACGCGTGCTTCTACCTTTGCCAATATTCTAAGCAACAGCGTTTCTAGGTTATCTAGCGTTGCAAGTCAAGCCTTTGCAGGCGGCGGAGCTGGAATTCAATCTTCTGCCAACACTATTATGCAACAGCCTACCCCACGTTATAGTGGATTGCTTGGCCCTAATGGTCAACCTTTGCCAAGCACAATCATGCCTCAACCAGATCCAACACAAGGAGGCGGCGGAGGCGGAGGCGGTGCCGGTGGCATGTCTAACAGGCTCTCACCAGAGCAAAAGAGGTTTGTAGCTCAAGCGGTCACAGGCTACAGTTTGATGAGCCAAGCGCTCCCTGAAACAAATAAACAAGTTGGTATGAATCTGCTTACTAACCGCGCCATGGCGTACGGTTTGCAAGACCCAAACAGTCAGCCTCGTTCAGCAAGTTTCCTTCCAGGATTTTTGCCTGCACCATTTAACAACACTAGAGAAGAGGCGTACAACCGTGTAAGCGGTGTACAACGTCAGTTCTCTCAACGTGGAACTATCACTGACCAAATGGATGCACCACTTGCTATGGCAGCCGGTCAGCAAATGGGTATTGGTATGGCTATGCCAGGATACGAAAACCTACTAGCTGGTGTTGGAACTATGTCTAACCTTACCCCTGGAGCTGGTTTACAAAACAGTATGGGGGCTTACGCAGCTTTGCAACAAGGCCGTAGTGTCAACATGCTGCGTACTATTGGTATTCAAGTCAGAGACCCTATGACTGGCGCGATGAAGAGCTTTAAAGATATCGCCAACAGCGTTTGGGATAAGTTAAATAGAGAAAAGCTTGGCACTGAGCCAATCACTAAAGAAGATCTTGATATGGGCTTCCAACCTGGAAACTCTTTAGATCAACTTCTTAATAACTACTTTGGCAGTGATGAGTACCTAAGATCTCAGGTAAAGGCAGCGCTATATGCACGCGCCTCTGGTGTTGGTAAGTCATATAAAAAGAGCGAACTACAAAAAGCAGGTTTCACAACTGAAGCTATTACTAGCTTTAGCGATCGTCAAACAAAATCTATGGAAGGTCTCCAACAAACTGCTAGAGCTGGAGCTGGAGCATTTACGGTTAGTAACAACGCCGCTGAAGCTATGCAACATGCAGCAAACGCTATGGATCGCCTAACTGGAGCTTTAAGTGGCGGTTCTTTCCTTAAGGGGATATTTAGCGGTTTTGGTGGCATGGCTGGTGGAACTCCATCAACAATGATGGGAATGTTATTTTCAGCTCTTGGTATCGGAGCTAAAGCTGAAGGTGGTGCTGTAGGAGGTTCTAAGCCATACGTTGTTGGTGAAAAGGGACCAGAGCTTTTCTTGCCTAAGAGTGACGGCGTTATTATTCCTAACCATCTTTTAAACACTAATGGGCGACATGAAGGCGGCGGAGTAAAGCACTCTCACGCATGGGGCGCAGATCCTATGAAAATGGGGGATGTAACTAACATTCTTAAACAAGCAGGTTTTAAGGGCCAAGGTCTACAAAACGCTCTCACTATCCTTGAGCGTGAGTCTGGATATAACCCAACCGCCCTTAACCCTAATAAAGACACTGGAGATTATTCTTTAGGATTGTTCCAAATCAATATGCTTGGAAAGCTGTACGACGAGCGCATGAACAAAACTTGGACAATGGCTGGAACAGGGCCTTTTGCAAACCGAAAGAAGTTTAAGTTAGGAAAGATGGAAGATCTTTACGATCCACTAACTAACGCTCGTGTGGCCTACCACATGTCAAAGGGTGGAGCTGACTTCTCTTCTTGGAGCACTAACCATTACCTTACAGGCGAAAAGCCTTCAGGAAGACCTACGCCAAGATCTTCTAGCAATGACGATGAGGGTAACTTCTTCTCCTCTGCCATGGGCTCTCTTAAGAACTTCTTAGGAAAGTTTGCTCCAGACACCCTCTCTACAATTCAAGGATCAAGCGGCCAAATGGGCGGCGCTGGAACTACCAATAACTATGGCGGCGTAACAATCAGCATAAGTGGTGCTAAAGATCCGAAGAAAGTTGCTTCAGAGGTTAAAGACATACTATCAAGCGGAGATCTTCGCTCATTCATAGGAGGCAACTAATGACAATTGCTAGTGGTAGAGGCGCAGTAAACCCTACTGGAGCAAGCACGGCAGGCTCCGAACGTTTGTTTAAAGTAGGAAAAACCGTTGTATCTGTAGCTGGAACCCAGTTCCCAACAGCAGGGTCTAGTGCGCAATCTTTACAAAATATACAGGTATATGGAACTAACTCCGTAGCTTCTGCAGACATTATTTTTCCTAGCAGCAACCCTGCGTCTTCTTTTGGTGGCGTGACTAACCCGACCAACTATAAGTTTAATTTGCCTCCACATCTATGGAGTTTGCCTATTCGACCAATTAATGTCGGTACTAGAGAAGAAACATTTGTTAAAAACACAACTTACAACTCATTTCATGGATTACGACGCGGTCGTCTTTGGTTTTTCCTTGGGGAGTACGACCTGCAAAAAACTAATCAGGGAACCACAGTAAAGAGCTCTTCTAGTCTTTCTGGTCGAACTTCTTCTCCTGGAGCCTCAGACGCTGCAGCGTATGCAGCAGCGGCAGCAAGAGGAAAAACTATAACGGGAGATAGACGGTACGGATTTCAATTCCTTTGGAATCCTGAATCTATTAGTAGCTCCGTATCTGTAAACCTAGATGTTACGCCTTCATCAGCAGACCGTTTTAGATCCGTATCAGGCGTGTTTTTAGGAAGCACAACTGTAACCATTAACATAGTTCTTGATCGTACAAACGACTTCGCGTGTTTTAAAGGAGATCAAGGGTTTGCGGTAGACGAAACTCCTGCAGGAAAACGGCATTTTGTTCAGCCAACTGAATATTGGGCAAAATACTATAGGGCAGCTTATCCTCAAGAAAACAAAGAGACGCCCATATCTACTCGTGTTTATGAACTAATGGATAAAGGAACTTTAGCCGATCTTGAGTACTTGTTTAAAACAATTAACGGTGCAGGAGCTGCTAAAGAAAAAGACTGGGTAAACCTCTTAGGAAGAAAAACTGCAGATATTGGATTTTTGCAGCCTGTGCTTGTTGGTATGCAACTAGGCCCAACTGTAGACAGCCTTTCCTATGTAGGTTGGATTAACTCATTGAGCGTCAACCATGTTGCTTTTACTGAGTCAATGGTCCCTATACGCACTATGGTAACCATCACTATGCAGACAATGACCGGCACCGGAATTGCTAACGGATAGGAGATAACAATGATCTTTCAAAACTCTCGTTACGAATACTCAGTTGTTGATTTTTTTGCCGTTACCGAAGAGGGTGACACTAACCCTGTAGTATTTTATAAGTTCTCAAACTTAGGGCTCACTTCTTGGAGAGAGCACGTATACGTTGAAGGCGAGCGCCTTGACCAGATCTCCAATAAGTACTACAAGCGTCCAGGGTTTTGGTGGATAATTATGGAGTACAACCCAGAAATTACAGACATAACTGATATCCCAGCGGGAACTACTCTACGGATACCAAATGTTTGATTACATATCCGTTTTGTTTCCACAGGCCGATCTTCAGCCTGTTACCGTGTACAGCGCCTACATCTATCAAGATAGGTACAAGCACGAAATCGCTGTCCTCACTTTTAAGGATTGGGGCGTTTTGTATGAAAGTATTGAACCCGGTTCTCCTATACAAATAACTACTAGAAGCACTGGCGGAAGTCGAGAGTTCTACGGGTACGTCCATCACGTCACCCCAACTAGAACACCTGGTAAAGATTATGTAGAGCTAACTGCGATCGGCGCATCTTTTAGCATGAAGAAGCCTTCTCAGACTATATACACAGATATAACCGCGGATGTTGTTGTTACTAAAATTGCTAAGTCACATGGGTTTGTTTGCTATGCGGTGCCTCACCCACGCGTGTATGAACAAATCGCACAAGCCGGGCACACTGACTGGGAGTTCATGGTTCGTTTAGCAAAACAGTGTGGCTACTCCCTTAGAGCTGAAAACACTGAGCTTTACTTCCAGCCTCTTTTAGAGGACTACACCAAGTACAGAGCCGAAGCTCCTATCTTAACAATGGGAGACATTGACAAAGTTGACGGAACCTCTGTGTATTCTTTTGTCCCTTTAATTGGTGAGACCGTGCCATACCAGGACGCTCAAAAAGCAGCTGTAGCTATTACTGGTGTTGATAGGTTTAACTCTACTGCGGTAAAAACTACAAGACAAAAAAGAATAAGAAGCACAAAACTTAAATTTACACCAGAGTTTTTTGACAAGTATGAGACCTCTGTTGTAGCTACCGACTCACAAATTGCTCAGTATGAAGCAGAAGCTGCCGATAATATTAATGCAACTTTTCCTTACAGAGCCAAAGTTGAAGTGATTGGTAACGTAAAACTACGTCCCGACTTCCCTATATACCTAGACGGTCTTGGTGCTACATACTCAGGGTACTGGACTATTTTAAACGCCGAACACTGCATTGTAGAGACAGAAAGAAATATCTACACCTACACGACAGTGCTAGAAGTAGGCACAGATTCTTTAGGTTCTACTAAACCTTGGACAGATGGACGCAATATATCAGCCCCAAGCGCTGCTCCTACTAGAACTATAATTCCAAACGTTCGACAAACAAAAGTAAAGCCTACTACTCAACTATTAAAGCGTTCAGTAGTAGCCAGCCCCCAATTAAAAGGAAACTTTGGGTCTTTAAATAATCGAGCTAAGCCAGCAGTTGGAAATACTAAAGTCACTCCTCCTGTATGGAGAAGCACTACAACTTCCTTAGAACCACGAGTGCCTGAAGTGCGAAAGCCTTCTTATGTCATATCGCGCCTGCAACGAAACGGAACACTTTAATGGCATACGATAAGAGGTACTACGGAATCTACCAAGGATTTGTTAAAGACACTAACGACCCTGAAGAAGGTGGACGTGTTCGTCTTACTGTCCCACAAGTTACTGGAGAAGTTGAGTGGACTGGTTGGGCTCCAAACGCTGGTGGAGGTTCTATATCTCAAACTAATTACCCATACGGAACCTTTTACACAACTGGCGACCAAGCCATCGGAGTTGACACAGCTACTGTAATCAACACTAGTTGGGTTGAAGGCGATGCTAATAAAACCTACCTAGATGGAAGCCGTATATATGTAGAGGAGACTGGGGATTACTTTGTTCAGTTCTCGGCTATGCTCATTAAGACTAATTCCAACTCTGGAACCGCAAATATATGGTTTAGAAAGAATGGCGTAAACATTCCTGACAGCAACACTAAGATTACATTAGCTGGAAATAACGCAGAAATAACAATGACTGTGGGGCTTATCTTGGATCTAGATGCTGGGGACTATATACAATTTGTCTCTTCAGCTAGTAATACAAATACCTTTATAAGCTCTGATGCAGCAACAGCAGTTGCGCCTGCTACACCCGGTATTATTGTTACTTTAAACCTTATAGGAAAGTACAAACCTAAAGCAGATCAAAAAGTATGGGTTATGTATATAGGCGGAGACCCTAACTTCCCAGTATGGATTGGAGCGCAAGCATGACAGAGAAAGCTATAACCCTTCCTTTTGGCTTTAATGAAAGCGGTGGCATCTCTTTTACTACCGACGTTAAAAAGATATGGCAAGACCGAGTAGTGATGGTTGTTATGACCAGCCTTGGTGAGAGAGTGATGCAGCCTAGCTTTGGTAGCGACGTAAAGTTAGCCACGTTTGAGCCAATTGAAAACGCACAGGTAGCTATTAAGCAATCTGTAACTGTTGCATTTTCTCGTTGGCTTCCTCAGCTATCCCTTACAGGAGTAGAGTCATACTTTGACGAAACAGAAACAACTTTAAATGTGGAAATCACATACAACTACGGTGCCGCCCTTGACGACACTGTAACGATAAAAACCGCTATCCTTAATAGGTCTGGAGAAGTACTCTTGGAGGTACCAAATGTCTAACAGCTACATCCCACAGGTTGACTATACGTCCCGCGATTACGCGGCTCTAAGAGAAGACATGCTTGCTCTTATCCCTAATTACGCCCCTGGGTGGACCAATCGTGACCCTGCAGATTTTGGCATGGTGCTTGTAGATCTGTTTGCTTACATGGGCGACCTTCTTAATTACTACATCGACCGTTCTGCTAACGAAGCTTTCATTACCACAGCCAGCCAGCGCGATAACGTGCTGCAGCTTGCAAATCTATTGAGCTACGTACCTACGAGCCGAACAGCTTCTACAGTTACTCTTACTTTTCAGAACAGCACTGGGTCTTCAATCACTGTCCCAGCGCTAACCCAAGTTGCAACTACTACTATCTCGAGCGCAACATCTACTCAGATTATCTTTGAAACCGATGAGGCTGTAGTTGTTCCAGCAAAGGTGGGGTCCACCAACGGTTCGGCAACAGTTACCGCTACCCAAGGTGTAACCATTACTTCGGAGGGCCCTCTAGACCCTAGTGGTAACGGAATTGGAACTTCAGACGGCTCAGTTAACCAAACCTTCCAACTATCTGAATCCCCTGTTATTAATAACAGCATTGACATCGTTATTAACGGAGTTTCATATACTCAAGTGCAGTATTTGATTGACTACAACAACTTTGATGCAGTGTTTTCAGCAACTACTAACGCTGCTGGCACGACTTTTGTAACCTTTGGTGACAATGTAAGCGGCCGTATTCCACCTAACGGGGCAAAAATCTTTGCAACCTATCGCATAGGCGGAGGCGTAGAAGGAAATGTTTCTACAAATACAATTAGGTATGTATTAACAAATCCGGTATCTGGTCTTAGCGTTTCCAATCAAGATGTATCAGTATCTGGAGACGGCGCAGCAACAGGTGGAGCGGACTCGGAATCAACGGACGATATCCGTATTAACGCGCCTAAGAGCGTACGTACGCTAAACCGGGCAGTATCTTTGCGTGACTATGCTGAGCTATGTATTCAGGTAAGCGGTGTTGCAAAAGCAATTTCTGTAGCAGATGTTTATACAAGCGTTACTATTTACTTTGCCCCATTTGGTGACAAAGGTGTACAAGTTGACGGGGTCACTCCATCAACGGTCTTTAACACTCTAAGCACAGCTGTGCTGGATTACTTAGTAGACAGGGCGCCAGCAAATACCACAGTAACTCTGCAACCGCCTTCATATGTACCTATTGATCTTAATATTAGCATTACAGTTTTGCCTCAATATAAGCAGTCATTAGTGCAGTCTGCTGTAGAAGAGACAATACTTTCTTTGCTTGATTTTAGCAACGTATCGTTTGCGGATCGAATTACTATTCAAGACATCTTGACAGCTATTAGCTCCGTTAACGGAGTCGCTTATGCAAACCTTTCAAAATTAATTCGTCAGGATGAAGTTAACACCAAAACTATTACTAACAAGGCTCTTTCTTCAAATGTAGCGACTCTTACAACAAGCGTGGCCCATGGATTTACGGTAGGTCAAACAGTACTTGTAGAAAATGTAGATGCTACGTTTAACGGTACCTTTGTTATTACAGCGGTTGGAAGCACAACTACCTTCAGCTATTCTCAAATTGCTACCAACGTAACTTCTGCTTCGGCAACTGGCTCGGCAACAATTCTAGTTGTTGCAGATGTAGTGTGTGATACACAAGAGATTCCAGAAATTGGAGATCTAGTAATTACCGCTAGCGGAGGAATCACGATCTAATATGGCACGCTACGGTATTGATTACTACGGAAATAGTTACTACGGTGCTAGCAGCTTAATCTCTTTTGATGCTACTCCGTTTACAGCTACCGCATCCAGCTACGGAGAAATCTCTTTAAACTGGGTAAGTCCTACCGGAGCATGGGCAAAAATTCGAGTAGTTAGAAACTCTTATGGGTTTCCGATTACTCCATTTGACGGCGTAACCCTCTTATCTGTATTTAAGAATGAAGACCCTACATCTTATACAGACGACTTAGGGCTATCAGAGGGAAGGTTTTACTACTACACAATATTTGTATTTGAAACCTCTCAATACTCTTGGGTTAGAGCGGGAGACGCGATTGGTCTATCTGTTAAAAACCATAGAAACAACACCCGTATGTTTTCTTACCTTCCAGAAGTTACAAAAATTGAAGCAGCTTATTCTGTTGACACAAGCTTAAACAACCCCGCTTTGTCCAGCGTACTAAATCTATTTGGGTTTCAACTTGACTACTTTCAAACCCTTACAGACCTACTAATTGAAAGATATAACCTTGAAAAGGTAGGTGGGGTTTTAATCCCATCAATGCTTAAGCAGTTTGGATTAGAGTACGAACCAGAAATTGGATTCCAGCAATCTCGTATTTTAGTTCGTGATGCAATCCAACTTTATAAGGAAAAAGGAAGCCTTCAAGGACTCCGTGAGTATGTAAAAGCTTTCTCTGGGTTTGCAGTCCCTACGATAGCTAACGTGCCTAACCCAACTATTGATGGCATCACAGTAAGCCACAATTTAATGCTTGACTACAATGACTCTTCTTTTGAGGAGTCTATCGGTCACTGGGAGTCAGTAAGTAACGGCTCTCTATCTAGCTTAAGAAAAGCTTCTATCACTAACGTGTCTCTGGCTAGCAATGTAGCCACCCTAACAATTGGCGCACATGAGTATAAAGTAGGTAATAAGTTTTACGTACAAAATATGGATTTACCACTTTTTAGTTCTCCGTCTACCGCAAAAACAGTGACAGCAAGAACTGCAACTACTATTAGCTATAGCTTAACTGGAGCAGACCTTGCAACACGTAGACAAACTGGAACTGTGGTGCCTGTACCAGAGCCTTACGCTGAATCAACTGCCCCATTATTTTTCCCTAACAAGCAGTTAGGGCTACTTTGCGTAACAAATACAAGTGGGTCTGCTGCAACCGTAGAGGTTGCTTGTGGAGTATCAACGCCAATAACAAAAGGCATTCCTGTAACAACAGGTAGTGACTATACCTTTAGCGTTTACTCAACAGCTGGTTCAACCGCTAGAACGATTACATTGAAGATTAGATGGTACACACGATTTGGTGTTCTAATATCTACTACAAGTGGAACTGCTACAGCTAACACAACTACTGACTGGGCAACCCGACTTACAGCTACAGGCACTGCACCATCTGGTGCGTACTACGCTGTGCCGGGTATATCAATTGCTTCAGTCGCCGCTGCTTCAAGCAACGAATACCATTACTTTGATGGCGCACAGTTTGAACAAGCTGCAGCAGTAACTGATTTTGACGAAGCTCGTCAAACACACATTACAGTTAAAGCTACACGAATCAATGAGCTGCTGAACCCACATTTTGCCTCTCCGTTTACTCCGTGGTCTTTTACAGGAGCCACCGGAACAGTAGACGCAACAACACCAGAGCCTGGAACTGACATCTACACAGTCTTAACTAAAGGCATCTCAAGCAACGTAGCAACCATTGGAGTTGATACAACGCATATTCTTGAAGTTGGAGAAAAAGTTGTGGTGTCTGGTGTCGGCTCACCGTTTGATGGAACATTTACTATTACAGCAGTTACTAGTACTTCCTTTAGCTACTCATTGACAGCTTCTAATGTAACTACTGTCTCATCGCCTGGTAGTGCTTTTAGGGGTGGAGATGCTCTAAGACTTACTGCCACAGGCACTTCAGTACAGTTAAAGTCAACAACTACAACAGATGACTTGATGCCAATACATTACACAAACACCCCATACACTTTTAGCTACTACGCTATGACAACCGCTGGAACCGAATCAGTAACGCCTTCAATCCACTGGTACGACTCTACAAAGACTTTTATAAGCGCTACAACTGGTACTGCTAAAACAACTACAACATCCTGGTCACGACAGGATGTAACTGGGCAATCTCCTGCTACAGCCGCTTACGCGCATGTACAACTTAATTGGTCGGCTACTGTTGGAGATATAGTACAAGTTGACTCAGCTTTATTTGAGAGCAGCCCATTCGTACTAGAGTATTTTGATGGAAACGGGGGCCCTGGCTATGGGTCTGACTTCCTATGGGAAGGCTCAGTCGCGGCTGGAAGAAGCCATTTCTACAAGAACCGTTTAGCAATTCAACTACGTATTGTGGATTACTTAAAAGAGGTTTTATCTCTAGGTTCAACTGTAGCTATATACCTAGGTCAGGCAAAAACGTAGTAGGATACTCCACATGTTGGAACTATTACTCGTCTCATTCGGAGCTGCATTTCTGCTAGCTGTAGCTGAGCCAGCTTTGAACTTTATAGAGATCTTCATTAAAAGCTGGACAACAAATACCATTTCCTCAATTTCAGCAAGCGCACTGACTGCTTGGCTAGCTGGAATGGATCAAGACATTCGAACATTTGTTCTATACACAATGGCCGGCGCATTTATTTCTAAATCGATGTTGGCCTTAGTAGAGCGTGCCGTTACCTACCGCCCAGTTATAACTAGACAAAACTAATAACCAAGGCGTACTGTTCGTCTCCCCCTACCAAGGAGACTTACATGGAAGAATACTTTGTAATCGTGGCCGGTGGTGGAGAGACCAGCAGAGCTAACTTAGAGGCTTTGATGGAAGACCACTACTATGCCAACGGAACAAAAGGTACGTTAGTACTACCGTACGTTGAAGCACCATCACAGGCGCAGGTTTTTGCTGCGCAGTATGCAAAAGATAAAAGCAAAGAGATCCTTGTGTTTAACAATGGGTCTGGAAACTTTGGCGGTCTTCCTGCAGCGGATTTCGTTGTAGACCCTAACCCATTTAAAAAAGCGGTTGAGTCATTAAAGGGTAAGAAGGCTGTGGCGTTCTTACTATGGAATGATGAGGACGCGACATCACAGGACTTCCTAGCAATTTGTACCAAGGAATCCATCCCATGCTTTGACTTGACTGACGGCCTAACTGCAATAACGGCAACAGCCGGACTTAAGCCCCAGCAAGAGGTCGTTTTCCCCATCCAGGAGTTAAACCTTCCAGCAGAAGAGTTTGAAGAAGAGGTTGAGGAAGAGGAAGAAGAAGAGGATGAAGACGACGAAGATGAAGAGGATGAGGATGAGGACCAGCTAATGGAAGACCTCTACAACGGAGTCCTGGCGATTGCCAACATCTTTGCTCGAGTCATGGCATCCCATATCAGTAAAGACAAGGACGCTTAGAGGGTGGTATCTGCCCGTGCTATAGGCATTCTCCTGTACTTAGCGTCAAACCCCCTTCAGGGAGGCGCTAGAGCCCTTACAGAGGTATTTACAGAGGGGCGCGACGCCTGCCAAAAAGCTCTAACCGAGCTTAAAAAGGCTGGGCTGGCCCATACCGTTACCTACCGCTTTGCAGGTGGATGGGTACGAGAGATTGTTCTAACCGAGGCAGGTTGGGCGTTACTGGAAACCCGTATCGGGTTGTGCCTGGAAAGCCGTACATCTATACAGCAGAATATGCAGAATAGCAGATTAACCCTAATAGCTAATTCTATTAATAAGTTAACCGAATCCACGGACCCAGTCCGTGAGGACTATCCAAACCAGATAGAGATTGGAGTCAAGCCCATGAGCGACACGTTTCCAGATTACGATGATATGGATAACTACAGACGCAAGATGCGCGAGAAGCAGCAAGCCGAGTACAACGAACAGCGAACCCAGGTCATGGCTCAGCGCATGAAGGTTCGTAACCAGAACAACAAGGTTGACTGGTCACCTACAGATAGCGCCATGGAGTTTGCATCCCGCGTTCACAACATGTGGCACATCAAACCTTGGCGCGTCACACAGAGCCGATTTATTTTTGCTTTAGCAAACTTTCGCAAAGCACATGAAACCAACGGAGAGATTGAGTGCTTGATGATGGATGTTTTCTTTGCGTCCATAGAGCATGACACAGAGTTGGATGATGCCGAGAAGATTTGGCGCATGTTTATTAAGCGAGCGCCAGGCATGGTTGCGGATGCCAAGCGAAAGGTATACCTTCCTGACACTATGGTTAACGCACAGATCGAAGCCGACAAGTCGTGGGAGGACATCTTAGATGTTTAAACTCAATGACATAAAGATCCGTCGACGTGCCTGGGTAAAGACTTCAGGTATACCAGCCGCTCGTCTTGGGTGGGTTCTGGATGACTGCACTGATACCAGCGCAGATGTACTAACAAAGATTCGCGGTTGGATAAAGCGAGTTGAAGCAGGAGATGTAATCCGTACACCATCTGGAAAGATGACAGGTCGCGGGATTCTTTTGGTTGGAGAACCTGGTCGTGGAAAGACGACACTTGCTTTAGCAACCATTCAAGAGATGATGACTACGCTTCCGTTAACCGCTTTTGATCCACCTGAAAGCGGGGTAATCATTAGACCTTGCTACTTCATGACATTCAATGATTTCCTGGAGTTAAAGGGAGACACTATGAACTCGCCTACCCCAGAGCAGGAAACTTTATTCTACGGCATCTTGGGTGAGTGTTTGGATGATTCGTATAACATTCGCGTTCTAGTCATAGATGACATAGGTAAAGAGCATTCCAGCCTTACTGGTTGGCAAAAGAACATGCTTCATCACCTTTTACGTACCCGCTTCAACCGAGGATTGCCTACTATAGTTACCACCAACATCGTGTTGGACAACTGGGCTAGTCTTTACGGAGACGCTACAGCCAGCTTTGCGCGAGAAGCGTTTGGCTACTTACCTGTAGTATCCGACAGAGGAGACCTGAGAAGAAAATGAAAGGCAATCAAGTGGACGACGATCTACGTCTAGTGCAAGTGTTCTTAAGTCAGAACAAGACTCCTGGCCCCGGCATCTATGAAGTTGCCGTTGACTTGGATAGTGTCCTGCACTGTACGTGCCCAGGTTATAAGAGCAGGTCAACATGCAAGCATGTTAGGTTTGTTAACTCCCGTATTGAAACCAACGGCGGAACGTATCCGTTGGAGATATCTAGTAGAGCATCCACGGAAGATGCAAAGAAAGCCCAGGACTCCAACAAGGAGTTCCGTGAGTTCGTAATCAAGTACGGACGGATAGAGGTTTACTAAAATGCTAAAAGGGGATATCAGTAACGAACTATCAAAACGAATACTGGTCGTTGACGAAATCTTTTTGGACACTGAAGTAGAGGTGACCAAGAAGTTTAAGTTCATTCCAGTACCAAAAGTTAATCGCAAGCTTAATCGCTCCTCATTAAGCTTTCTGTATTTGTTTACAGTAAAGCAAGGGGTGACCCTTGAGTTGGTTTCTTTTACACAGGACGAGGAATCACTTGAGAAGTTTGTAGAGCAACTTGACAAGATGGGTACCAACCCGTTTAGATACTTTTCTTCTTACACAACTGTGACACAGCTGGTTGCGGAGCTTCCGTACAGACCAGAGGTTGTTGGAGTTGTAGACACGCAAGCACGCTTGCTACGTTACGGACATTGGGGTAGATCAATAAATGAACTTTGAGTCGAAGCTTATAAGTAAGGCGCTTAGCAGTCGTGATCTTGCGCCTTTGTTTTCCCGCAATGTTAATGAAGCCTGGTTCGTAGACCCAGAGAACAAGAAGATGTGGAACCTGATACGTGACCACTTCTTTAAGTATGCTGAGTGCCCAAGCTTAGAGGTCATCAATAGCAACTTTCCTAACTACAAGCTGATTGATGTACAGGACTCTACTGATTACCTGATTGATTCAATGCTCACACAGCGTCGCAAGGCATCTACTGTTGGCATGATCTCTCAAGCGATTGAATCAATTGAAAAGTTTGAGGATCACGAAGGCGCTCTTGTAAAACTGCAAAGCGGTTTGATTCGTCTTGAAGAAGACGGGTTGAGTAGCACTAGCGATATTGATATTACAGACGACCCTATGAGGCGTTGGGAAGATTACGAGTACCGTAAACAGAACCCAGGTCTATTAGGTATACCTACAGGGTTTAACACTATGGACAAGGCTACTTCTGGATTACAGAAGGGTCAGTTGATTGTTATTGTTGCGCCACCTAAGACAGGTAAGTCAACCCTTGCTTTGCAGATTGCGCAGAACGTTCACATGCATGGTGCAGTTCCTATGTTCCAGTCATTTGAGATGAGCAATACCGAACAGGTATCTCGTTACGATGCTATGCGTGCCAGGGTTTCACACCAGCGAATGATGACAGGTACGTTGACACCAGAGGAAGAAAGCAGATACAAGACCAAGCTTAAGAACATGGGTGACATGACCCATAAGTTCTGGCTTGTTGACTCTGCTGCTGGTTCTACTGTCACAGGTATTGCTAGCAAGATTCAGGTGCTGCATCCAAACGTAGTATTCATTGACGGTACTTACCTCATGATTGATGAGCAGACTGGTGAGGCTAACACCCCACAGGCTCTTACTAATATTACGCGCTCGCTAAAACGCTTGGCACAGAAGTTTCAGATACCTATTGTTATCTCTACTCAAGTATTGAATTGGAAGATGCGCAAAGGTCAAGTTACCGCTGACTCTATTGGTTACTCTTCATCATTCCACCAGGACGCTGACGTTATCTTTGGTCTCCAGAAGCAAGATGAGAACGTAGACGACACTCGTTTGCTTAAGGTTTTGGCTAGTCGTAACTCAGGATTAACGCAGGTTGACATGCTGTGGGATTGGGATACAGGTCAGTTCAGAGAGTTAGATGAGAACGACCTATGACAATTGAGGATATGGAAGAGACGCTTGCACGTCTCGGTATTGAAGTTATATCTATCAATGGTTCTGAGATCCAAGGCCATTGCCCTGCACACGTAGCGCGTACTGGTCACGAAGATCGCAATCCATCTTGGTGGATCAACGCTGACACGGGTGCTCACATTTGTTTTTCATGCCAGTTCAAAGGTGGGCTGTTCTCGCTTGTGTCTTTTGTACAAGGCATTGAGTATGAAGAAGCACAAAGTTGGGTTGACTCAGGTGAGCGTAACTTGTCTGCAGCACTTCTGCGTGCGACAAAGCCTAAGGAAGTATTCCAAGAAGTTACATACATAACTGAGTCAATGCTTGCTGCGTTCACCCCACCACCGGAGGATGCTCTTACAGCTCGTGGAATCTCAGCTAAAGCTGCTGCCTACTATGAAGTCTTGTGGGATAACAACCATTCAAATTGGATAACCGTAATTAGAGACCCTTATACCAACAAGCTATTGGGATGGCAGGAGAAAGGCCACAAGAGCCGTTTCTTTAAAAACTATCCAACAGGCGTACAAAAAAGCAGTGCGCTATTTGGCTACCAACAGTTTGATGGCTCAGAGGTTATAGTTGTAGAGTCTCCACTAGATGTGGCAAGGCTTGCATCTGTAGGAATTTTTGGTGGGGTCAGTACTTATGGCGCTATGGTGTCTGATAAGCAGTTCCACCTACTGCGCTCAGCCAAGAAGATAATCTTTGCTATGGATAATGATGACGCAGGGCGTGCTTCATCCCTGCATTTACTAAGCCTGTGCTGGGATCTGCAGACAGAGGCGTGGTTCTTTAACTACGACCACACCACTATGAAGGACGTTGGCGCTATGAGCAAAGAGGAGATACTCTTAGGGATTCAAAACGCACGGCATTCTGTGCATGGTACAAAGGCGGTTGTAGGATGATTATTGGTTTAACTGGTTACGCTCAGTCCGGCAAGGATACGATTGCTAACTACCTTGTAAAACAACATGGGTTTACTCGAGTTGCGTTTGCGGACAAGATTAGAGATGTGCTTTACGAAATGAACCCTATTGTTAATGGAGAGCCTTTGCAGGTTACTGTTGACGTTGAGGGCTGGGACAGGGCTAAGCAACGACCATCAGTGAGGCTGTTACTACAAAACCTCGGGGTATCTGCAAGAAAACATATCGATGAAGATGTGTGGATCAGAGCCGCTTTATCTGCTGCAGATTTAAATACAGATATAGTAATAACCGATGTTCGTTTTAGTAACGAAGCTGACCGCATATGGTTCTACAGCAAGATGACTGGTCAGCCTACCGAGATCTGGCGTGTTGAGCGCCCAGGCGTATCTGCAGTTAACGGGCATGTATCTGAGCATGACATGGCTAACTATGAAGTCGACCAAGTGTTTATAAATAACGGTTCCATAGAGGACCTAGAGCACTCTGTCAAAGTTCGATTGATGTCAAACCTATGATGTGGTCGTGGGTTCTAGCCGTCATTGGCGTTACAGGTATTTACTTTGTAGGCAGAAAAACTATGTGGGGATGGATAGTACTTTTGTTTAACGAAGTGCTATGGATAACCTACGCGGTTATTACAGCTCAGTATGGATTCATATTCTCAGCAATAGCGTATGCAGTTGTGTATATTCGCTCTTACCTTCACTGGAGGAGAGACGCTTGACTTTTACAGGAACGCTTTTACCTTACCAACCTGAGGCTGTGGACCGCATGTGCGAACGCGGCTCTATGTTGGTTGCCTACGATTTAGGCTTGGGTAAGACTGTTCTGACCATCGCTGCTATAGAAAGATTGATGGATGAAAAGCGAGTCAAAGAGCCTGGTTTAGTAATATGCTTATCCTCACTTAAATACCAGTGGGCAAACCAGATAGAGAAGTTTACAAATGGATCTTCAACAGCTTTGGTTATTGACGGAACGCCGAAGAAACGCGCCGAGCAATACGCCAAGGCTATGGACTGGCGGAATTCGGGGATTGATTACATCATTCTTAACTACGAGCAAGTTGTTAACGACTGGGCTCAAGTCAGCAAGTTACCAAGAGGATTCGTCGTACTTGACGAAGCAACAGCCATCAAGTCTTTCAGATCAAAGCGATCAAAAACAGTAAAGAAGTTAATCAACGCCCCATTTAGATTTGCATTAACAGGTACGCCTATAGAAAACGGCAAGCCTGAAGAGTTGTACAGCATCATGCAGTTTGTAGACCCAAATGTTTTAGGTAGGTTTGACATCTTTGACGCCGCATTTATTGTGCGCAACAGTTGGGGCGGGGTTCAGTACTATAGAAACTTGCCTACTCTTCATACAAAAATGAAAGAAGCATCTGTACGCAAAGCACAGAAAGACCCAGACGTAGCGCCGTTCCTACCTGACTCTATCCATAAAGACCCGATCAAAATTACATTTGATCGTAAGCTTTCTAAGGTATACCAACGTATTTCAGATGACTTGACCAATGACTTAGATGAAGCGCAAGCGCTGTTTGGCGGGTCTTTTAATATCTTGTCTCACTATGGTTATGAAAATAAACGCGGTGGGCCAGAAGATGAGATGCGTGGCAAGATCATGTCAAAGATTGGCTGCTTAAAGATGCTCTGCTCCCACCCTGAACTTCTGCGCACTAGCTCACGTAAATTCAATGAGGGCAAGGGCGAGGGCTCTTTGTACGCTAATGACTTAGTAGAGTCAGGTGTTTTAGATGGGGTTAACAGTTCCCCAAAGCTTGATTATTTAATTCAACTTATCAAGGACTTTTTGGAAGAGAATGACGCTAACAAGGTAGTTATCTTTGCTACTTACGTTGACATGCTTGACATGATTGCTGAGGCATTAGGACCTGAGCAATGTCGTTTATACTCTGGCAGGTTAGACGCTAAGACCAAAGAGGAGAACAAAATTGCATTCAACACTGATCCTACTGTTCGCGTCCTTATCTCTTCAGATGCTGGCGGTTATGGTGTGGATCTACCGGCAGCTAACCTCCTCATCAACTACGACTTGCCATGGTCATCCGGGTCCGCTACACAGAGAAATGGCAGAATTAAAAGAGCTTCCTCAACATGGCCCTCAATCGTTATACAAGACATACTAGTTGCTGGCTCTATTGAAGAACGCCAGCATGAAGCTCTTATGCAGAAAAATGCGGTGGCTAGTGCGGTTATTGATGGTGAAGGTATCAATGAAAAGGGCGGTTTAGATATGAATGCGAGCAGTTTAAAGCAGTTCTTGAATAGTTCGTACGTGTAGACTATACGAATGCCTAACGCACCAAAGACACCGACTCGCACCATCCGTGTGCCTGATGACCTGTGGAAAGCCGTCCAGAAGAAGGCTGCCTCAGAAGACCGTACTGTGACCAGCGTCATAATTGAGGCGCTCGAGTCCTACCTTGACAAGGCTTAGTATCTAGTATTAATGTTGCCCCTAACACTTTGGGGGTGGTTATGGATATTCAATCCGTAAAAGACGAGGTACGTCAGTACGTCGCATTAAAAGATCAAATCGATCTTATTTCTACACGTCAATCTGAAATCAAAAAGCGTTTAGTTGAAGCTGTTGATGAGCTTGGCGAATTTGATGACCGAGGTCATAAAGTACTTGCATTAGGTGATGACTCTATTAATGTCGCAACTATTGCTAAGCAACGAAGAGTGAGCAAAACACTTGACATGGATGTTGCTGAAGACATCCTTACAAAGCGTGGAATCAAAGACACTTGTGTAAAGATGGTTCCAACACTTGATGAGTCTGCAATCATGGCTGCGTTCTATAGCGGTCACTTATCTGAAGCAGACATTGATGCAATGTTCCCTGAAAAAGTTAGTTACGCATTCATCGTAAAATGACAGACGATTACATTGAGAATTCTTTTGCTGACCTAGATGTTTACTATCCAGGCAGTAAGAGAAAGCGACGCGAACCAGCCAAGCCAGAGGTAGAACCTAACCTTGACTGGGATGCAAAGCCTTACAAAAAGACTTTGCCAAATGGTAAGGATGTTGATATGTTTACCATCGGTGCGATCGCTAACGCATTAGGTCGCCCTCTGATTACAGTACGTGCCTGGATTAAAGAGGGTTACCTTCCTGCTTCACCATACCGACTTCCCACAAAGAAGAACGTTAAGGGAGAGGACCACCTTGGTCGGCGTTTATATACCCGACCAATGATTGAAGCAGCAGTGGAGCTGTTTGGTAAACATGGACTACTAAACGTAAAACGTATAGAATGGTCTAACCACCAGCAACTGTCTGCGGACATAGCTGAGGCATGGAGTAACATCCGTGCACAAGAAACTAAAACAACTGAAACTAAAGGATAGATAAATGTCAATAGACAAAACAACAATGGAATACATGCCAGAGTCAGATGACTTCACCATGGATTCATCAATCGAAGCCCGTCCAGCACAGGCTTCAAGCACAGCAGTACAGTCAGGTTGGGATGCAGCAGAGAAGCTAGTAGCCGCTTCTGGTGACTTTCCAACTGAATTCAAATTCAATGAGGGTGAATTTTCAGTAATTAAATTCCTCGATCCTAACGGACCATTTGCAATCTACAAGCAGCACTTCCTACAACAGAAGACTGTTGGCAAGCGTTCATATGTTTCGCTTGGCGCTAATGATCCTCTATGTGTAAAGCTTGGTAGCAAGCCTGAAGACAAGCGTGCGTTTACAATCGCTAACCTCAGTGCTCCAGGTGGGCCACAACGTCAGATGCTTATTGCATCACCTCGTCTTTATAAGACACTACATGCAGCACACTTCTCTCCTGCGGGCCCATTAACAAAGAATTACTGGGCAGTAAGTCGCACAGGAAAGATGCAGCAAACTGTTTATCACTTAACCCCAATCAAAGGCCGTGACCTCATGGAGGACTGGCAGATTGATGAAGCTGAAGCTGAGAAAGTAATTGCAGACATGAAGCCTTACGAACGCTCTGTAATCAAGGAGCACACTTGGGCTGAACTTGATGAAATTGCAAACTCACTACTAGGCTAAACTCAGAACACCGTAGGGCCTAGCCGCCATCCCCTCTGCTAGGCTCTACGGTCCTAACCGGGGATAATGATGAATATAATTACAACACATGAACAGCTAAAAGATTTAGTCGAGTACTACTCAAAGCAGGACGCGTTTGCTTTTGACGTGGAAACTGTAGGAGACCGAAGAGGAGTACCAGTAGTAAATGAAGTTCTTTGGATTTCTATGGCTACGCATGGTCGAGGCGATGTCATTCCGCTTGGCCATCCTAATGGCGCTTTTATTGAAGAGGCATTTCCGCTTACTGGACAAGGGGAGAAACGTGTCCTCGCGGGGTTACCGGCTAGAGAGTCGGATTATTCTAGGGACAAGAAGAAGGCTATTAAAACATTTGGGCCACCACCTCAACAGCTATACCCTGCGGAAGTTTTCGAAGCCTTAAGACCATTGATGTTCAACCCCGACATCTTAAAGATAGGGCACAATTTAGTTTTTGATCTATCATCGGTAACCAAGTACTTCAAAGAAACCCCATGCCAGCCTTACTTTGACACGATGATTGCTTCGTTTATCTACGACAACCGCAATAAGAACAAGTGCGGTTTAGATGATTGTCTCAAGCGCGAACTGGGCTATGAGATGATTAAAGGCATTGGTTATGAGGTAGAGAAGTATTCCTTTGAAGATGTTGCCAAGTACGCGTACCTTGACGCTCGTTACACATTTCTTCTGTGGAAAGCCTTGATACCAAAGCTTGAGGCAGCCGATCTTAATAACATTATGAAGCTTGAGATGGACGTGCTTGAGGTTCTAGTTAGCATGAAGTTAACTGGTGCACCTATTGATAGAGAGCAACTCACCGCTCTACACGCAAGGCTAGAGGAGGATGTAGAGAAGGCTCGTGCCGACATCTATCGTGTTGCTGGTCGTGTGTTTAATATTAACTCAAACCAAGAAAAGCAGTACTTGCTCTACTCATCTAAGAGTGATGGTGGCAGAGGACTTAAGCCTAAAATTCTTACAGGCAAGGGCGGTAAGAACGAAGAGGCTGGCAAGGATTTGGAGTACACGGATTTTTCAGTATCTTCAGAAGCATTAGAGCCGTACCGAGATAAGGACCCGTTAGTTAGAGCGTTGCTTGAATACGCTGACTTGAATAAGTTGATGACTACCTATGTTGTTCCTTATCTAGGCGGGGATGTAATACGCACAGTTGGCGGTAAGTCAAAGGTTGAGTACAAAGAGAGTCTACTAATCAATGACAGAATTCATTGCGACTTTATCCAACACGGCGCTGAGACTGGGCGGTTCTCTAGCCGTAACCCTAACTTGCAGAACGTTCCCGCTCCTCATACCGTGCACGGTAAAGAGATTCGTAATCTTTTCTACGCCCCACCAGGGTATAAGTTAGTCGTAGCAGACTACTCACAGATTGAGCCCCGCATTATTGCATCTATGTCTCGTGACCCGATTATGATTAAGAACTACCTAGATGGTGGTGACATTTATACAACCGTGGGTGACACTATGGGAGTAGACCGTAAGGCTGGCAAGGTTTTGGTTCTTGCTATGGCTTACGGAGTAGGGCCTGACAAGATCGCTAGACAGATTGGTTGCACTATCACTGATGCCAAAGATTTGTTGGGTCGATTTGCGTCTAAGTTTCCTTCGGTCAATACCTATAGAGTTAGAGTTATAGCTGCTACTAGGGCTAAGAAATACGTTACAACCCTTATGGGTCGCAAGCGTTACCTGCCCGAGATAGCGTCATCAGATTTTGGTCTACGGGCAGGTGCTGAGCGTCAAGCGTTTAACACACGTATTCAAGGCTCGGCTGCAGACATCATGAAACTTGCTATGATTCGGGCACACGCCATGATCCCTAAGGAGGCTAAGTTGCTACTAACTGTGCATGATGAGTTAGTGACTCTTACTCCTGAGCATCTTCAAAATGAAACTGAAGCAGCAATTAGAGAAGCCATGGAAGGCATTAACGTACTGGATGTTCCATTAATTGCTGACGTAAAGATCGTACAAAGATGGGGTGAAGCAAAGTGAGTTGGTTTAAGAGAAGAAAGAAAAAGGGTTACTACGTTGAGTATGAAACTGTAGTTAACGATGTACCCGTATCTACATTGATTAGATGGTTCTTGTACGACACCGATCTCATGGAGCCAAACAAGGTTGCACCTTTAGTAGGTCTTAATCCCGTGAGCGATGAAGGTGACGAAAAAGAAGTTGAAGAGAGCGCCGATCGTTTAGAAGAAATGACTGAACTAATGCCTTATATCGCAGCAATGGCTGAGATTAGTGCGTCTGTTCTTACTACGATACAATTAGAAGATATAGCAGAAGACAGACCAGAGGCAGCAGAAGATCTTAAAGAAGACATGGAAGCAATGATTTCCATGTACAAGTTTGTAGCAGTCGCTACTTTAGTAAGTGCTTTCTCATCCGCTTTGAAGTTAGGGTTGATAACTAAAGAAGTTATTTCTGCAGATTTTAAAGATATGGAGGAGTTCGATGAGCAGTAATTGGTGGGCAAATAAACTTGGTACCACTCCGGTACCACAAGCGCAACCACAACAACAACAACCGTATGTACCCCCAACGGTAAACGTTGGGCAGCAAGGCACTCCGCCTGTACAGCAAACTTACACTCCTTCGCCTCGTTGCCCAGGATGTGGAAGCGGTAACTATGGAGCGTCTGCGATGACTCCTGAAGCTAGACCACGGTGTTATGATTGCGGTTATCCAATACAGCAGTCAGGTAGTGGAGTAGGTAAAGGTATCCAGAGTGGTCAGTCATCTGGAGGGCCTGCAGCACCAGCGCGTCAAGTAACGCCTGGCGGATTTAATCCAACTACAATCATTGGACACATTTAATGGCAACAGCAGAATTATTAAAGGTACTTAACTCAATCAATAAAAAGATGGGCGCTGATACGGTTGTATTAGGTTCAGAAATCATTGAGGTTGCAGATCGATTTACTACAGGCTCGCTTGCTGTAGACGTTGCACTTGGAGGCGGTTGGCCAGCTAATCAATGGCATGAAGTTATTGGTGAAGCAAGTAACGGCAAGACCGCTCTTGCACTAAAGACGATTGCAGCAAACCAGAAGCGAGACCCAGAGTTCACAACTGTATGGGTTGCAGCAGAGGAGTGGGTACCTGCATACGCAGAATTGTGCGGAGTCGATACATCAAGAGTTTACGTAGTTTCAACTAACATTATGGAGATGGCATATGAAGCGGTTATTGAATTTGCTGAAAGTAAAGCTGTGGATTGTATTGTTATCGATAGCCTTCCTGCCCTTGTCCCTTCATCTGAAGACGAAAAACAAATGGAAGAGTCAACAGTAGGGCGTTCAGCGCTTCTAACTAATAAGTTTTTTCGCAAGGTAGGTAAGGCATCTAAGCGTTCGCTTACAGAGCCAGAGCGCTCATTCATTGGAATTGTCATTAACCAGTGGCGCTCAAAGATTGGCGTTATGTACGGTGATCCTCGCACTACCCCAGGTGGGCTTGGTAAGGACTATGCATTCTTTACCCGCATGGAGGTTCGACGCGATGAGTGGATTGAGGCGGGTTCAGGCCAAGAGAAGCGCCGTATTGGTCAGTCAATCAAGGTCAGAGTAATCAAGAACAAATCGGCCCCACCCTCACAGACAGCAGTAGTTGACTTCTATTTTGCGCCTGGCGGTGATATTCCAGCAGGCGAGTTTGATTTTGCTAAAGAGATTGTGGCAATGGGCATTATCAATAAGGTTATTGTCAGGGCAGGTGCGTACTATCGTTACGCAGGTCGCCAGTGGCAAGGCAGTGATGCTATGCTTAACTCTATTCGGGAAGAGGTTGACTTAAAGGAGACGTTAGAACGTGATGTTCTAGACTCCATAAAGGCCGGCTCTAAGTACATAAATGAAGAGTGAAGGTCAGCGTCAATCAAGGAAGCATGAGGACCGGCTCGCAAAGAAGGTCAGTGGTCAGCGAACAGCTGCAAGTGGCGCCTTCTGGAGTCGTAAAGGCGATGTACGGTCTACCGATTTGTTAATCGAACATAAGTGGACTGGCAAAGCCTCCTTTACTGTCAAAGCGGCAGTTCTGGAAAAGATTATTAAGGAAGCAATCCTTGATAGTCGGACACCCGTCCTAGGCTTCAGTCTCAACAACGAAAACTACGTTGTACTAACTGAAGATGACTTTCTTGAACTGCGCCAGAACCTTCAGGAGTGTACTTGTACGAACGCACAGGAAGTGCCGAAGAGTGGCGTTACGAAGCAAAATGCAGGGGACTAGACACCGAGCTTTGGTATCCACCAAGAGATAAAACTAAATATAAATCTATAGCGTTGGTTTCAAAAGCCGTATGCTATGGGCGTGACGGGTTACCTGAGTGCCCTGTTCGTAAACAGTGTCTGCTTTATTCGGATGCTATGGATGAACAGCATGGTATCTGGGGTGGGATGAGTCATAGAGAACGTAACGCTTTAAAGCGAAAAGCAAAGCGCGAAGGTCTAGACCTAAAACAATGGACAGAGACGAAGAAAGATTGGTAACCCGTGGAGTACAAACCAAGTGGCACGCTAAAGAAATTTGTAGACGTGGCTAAGAAACCCACCCGAGTTATCGGGTCAGTAGAACGCCACGTATTAGCAAAGCCTACCGATCAGAGTCGTCGAACAGATGTTCTACACCCCTCAGAGATGGCTGGCCCAGACTGGTGTTACCGCGCTTCTTACTTCCAACTTCTAGGACATACCCCTGTTGCTAAGCGCAACATGAGCCTACGTTTGTATTCTGTATTTGAAGAGGGCCATTACATCCACGCTAAGTGGCAGAAGTGGCTACAAGAAATGGGAACCTTATACGGTAAGTGGTTCTGCGAAGAGTGCGGTGAGATGTTTTGGGGCGGTTCAGACTGTCACGAGGGCCCTCTAACATATAGAGAAGTTCCGTTGTTCTATGCTCCACTTCGCATTTCAGGTCACTCTGACGGTTGGTTAGTTAATCTAGGTGAGCCATTGATGCTGGAGATTAAGTCTGTAGGTATGGGCACCATTCGTTGGGAAGCCCCAGAGATGTTGGCTGAGTATGACGGCGACTTCGATAAGATTTGGAAGGCTTTAAAAGCGCCATTCATGAAGCACATAACACAGGTGCAGATCTACATGAAGTTAGCTGAGCTATTGCAGTTAGAGAACCACCCACAAGAAGCTGTCATTATCTATGAGAACAAAGCTACGCAAGAGGTAAAAGAATTTGTCATACCTAAGAGCGACTTTGGCATAGAACATTTGTTCGAAGCAGCAAAGAACATCGTGGCAGCAGTTGACAGCCAAACACCGATAGCATGTAATATTTCGCCAACAGGATGCAGCAAATGTAAGGGGTATGAGAATGAGTGAGTTAATCGCAACAGGAGCAAGCGAAGCCGTCATCAGTTTGATGGAGTCACAAGGGCTAACGGTACGTCGTAATCTTAAGCTGGATATTCCGGCTTTTCCTAATGACATAACTATGGTCGATGACCAAGAGCTAATGATTTTAGCTGCCAAGTACATGGAGAACTACAACTTTGTTAGCACACAGGTAGCTTGCGCAGCGATTGCTGAGCTTGAAGCTGAGAATGCATACGAGATGTCACATGCTCGCGGCCTTATGTTAAAGACAACTGGCAAGACAACAGAGAAGTCAATCATGTTGAAGGCCGCGGTACTTAGTGACCCAGAAACAATCAAGCTAATCCAGGATAAGACCCACGCCTACGCTTACCGTAAGATGCTGGAGACTATGCAAGACAGCTTGGAGCGCTACTACTATCTAGTCAGCCGAGAGTTAACACGACGTACCCACGGCGAGAAGATGAGATTTAATAAGTACACGCCATGACCCCCCTTAAAAAATTTGAAGAGGGTTTTGATCCAGAACACAGTAGCCCTATATTTGCGGGGATTGACCAGTCCTATAGTGGATTCGCTATAACACTGATAAATGATTCTGGGTATATGTCAACCGTGTATAAGTCAGAGTATCGAGGCGTGAGAAGGCTTGACGATATAGAAGCCCATATAATGAATAGTCTGATTAATTACAACATAAAAGACGTAGCAATTGAGGGTTACGCATTTGGGTCACAGATGGCCAACATGCTGGGAGAACTAGGTGGGTTAGTAAAGCTGACCTTGTACAAAATGGGGCATTACCCACTTATAGTTCCGCCTACAGTTCTAAAGAAATATGTAACTGGCAAAGGCCAAGGTGTATCAAAGAGCCAGATTATGCTCAACGTATACAAGAAGTGGGACGCCGAGTTCTCAGATGACAACGCCGCAGACTCCTATGCGCTCGCACATTTAGTTGCTGGGTATGCTAACCTTTCCTACGAAAAAGAGATTTACCAAAAAGTACAAGACCCAAAATTTAGGGAGAAGTAATGCCTAATTATGATTTCACATGTATCCCATGCGATAGCACTGTGGAGATGCACATGACTTTTGACTCTGTCGAACGGCCAACTTGCAACAAGTGCGGAGAACACATGACCAAGGTATGGACTCCACCAGCTGTGCAGTTCAAAGGAGGAGGTTGGGGCGGTAAATGAGTAAAACACAAGATAAACGAGCTCAACGCAAAGCTGAACAACAAGCCTTTATAGCAGAGCGTCGAAAGATGCAGTTAGCTTTATTTAAAGCTAACTTTGAGGTCGGCATGCAGTTGTATGAAGCAAACAAAGACAAGATGTCCCCAGAGGAAATTGTGCTTGTCGAAGAAGAAATTAAGAAGAACCGTGAGTTGCTGGAAAAGGTAGAACGTGAAGCCAATCCGGGAACTCAAGCCTGATTACACAGGCACAATGGACCACGCTCATGAGGTCCATCATGTCTGCCCAGTTTGTGAGAGTATGGTGTGGAATCTAAAGGCCTCCTTTGAGGAGTACGAGATATCCCAGTATTTTCTAGATATGGAGTGCTCAAGCTGCGGCACTTATGCTAAGGCCCCCACTCCTTTAGACAGACCAGAGCTGCTTTAATCTGCATAATTGTTACCACGGGGATCCACTATTCGTAAACCGAGGTATAAATGTCCGAGCAAAAAGAAGAAAATATCCTACGCGTCAGCGCAGGGAGCAACCCACAAGCGGTCGCATCAGCGATTGCCCACTCAATCTATGAAAACCGCACCTGCAAGCTTCGCGCTGTGGGGGCTGGAGCCGTAAATCAAGCCACAAAAGCAATTGCTATTGCCCGTGGTTACGCGGCCCCAAGAGGTTTAGACCTAGTCTGTATCCCAGGATTTGCCAGTATTGAAAGCCATGATGGCCAGATTTCGGCAATTGTCTACACGATTGAGCCTCGTTAAGGCAGTTTTTCTTTAATAGATAATCTACATTTGAGAGACACCCTTTAGGCCAAAGGAAACTAAATGAATAAAGACAATAAGAAGAACCCAGCACCGGTTGCTCCGACATCTGCAGAGCCATCAAACGCTACAGGTTCAAAGCCACGCGTTGCAATGCCAGAAAAAGGCACGCTCGTTAAGAAGACAGGTAACGCTAAAGGCGGAACCGATCCTTACAAGCAAGCAAAGCCTTCTCGCTCTAACGTGTTAGGTCAACTAGCACGCGGAGGCGCTCGTTACGGCGTGCGCGTAAAGTTTCAAAAGTCAACTGCACCAGAAGCAGGAGCTACACAGAGCAACGGACGCATGTTTGCATCCGCTGTAAATCGTCAGCGTCCTAACTTTAAGGCTGGTTCAACAGACCTAGAATAATATTTCTAGATCATTAAGGCCCCGTGTTCACACGGGGCCTTTTTGTTTTCTATGTGATACGCTTTGATGCACTATTGATGAACACGTGATGGGAGAGCAACAAGTGATCGACGTACTCAATAAGCATCTTAACGAACCTCAGTCAAATAACCGTTGTTTGATTGGTCAGTGGATTGACAATTTAGATGATGAAAGCAAAGCTGTATTTAAAGAGTTAAAAACACGAAAAAACATTGTAGTTGCTTCACTTTATGGAGATCTAGTTAAATCAGGAGTTAATTTGCCAGGGAAACTAACTACATTTAGGTCACATATGAGAGGGTATTGTTCATGTCGAACCGCATAGCAGATATAGTTTCAAAAGCATTGATTAATGCTGATTTAGACAACACAGGGTCAGACTATAAAAAATCAAATGTGCCAAATGAGTGGCGTGCAAGATTAGATATTGATGAGCAGGGCGGGTACTTTGTTTCTGTACCAAGAACTGCAGGAGAGATTCCAGATGCAGAATCCCTATTTAAAGATTTTGATTTAGACCCAACTCGTTGGGTAGTAGTGAGCGTTCGACAGAGCCGTTGGCAAAGACATGATGGTGAATGGTTAGAGGCGGCAAGAGTAAGTATTAAACCTGCCGAGGTATCGCACGGGCATGATACGGATTACGATGAGTTAGTAAAAGAGGTAAGCAAATGGAAACCAGGAAAGACGGAGACTCACACGGGTCCCTTGTACGCTATCTACGCGATCGGGGATACACAGTACGGCAAGGACGCGGGCGGTGGAACGGAAGCTACGGTTCAGAGAGTATTGAAGGGCATAGACGAAGCAGTGAACCGTCACAAAGAGTTGTTGAAGTTAGGGAGAAAGATAGGAACTGTTGTCCTCCCACAACTAGGTGATTGTATTGAAGGAAGCACCTCACAAAAAGGCATGGTTTTAGGTCGTAGTGATCTTGGAGTAACCCAGCAAGTTCGTATTGGACGCCGTGTTCTTATGGCATGGATTAAAGCGTTTGCTCCGCTTTGCGATGAGTTAATCGTTCCAGTAGTTCCAGGTAATCATGATGAACCACATAGAATTACAATGACTGATCCGACTGATTCATGGCAGATTGAAGTTGCGTCCGCCGTGCAAGACGCTTGCGCAGAAAACCCAGCGTTGTCCCATGTTGTGTTTAGGTACCCATCCCCAGATCACGCCACACTAGCAATTGATTTAGGCGGCACAATCGTAGGGTTGGCGCACGGGCATCAGGCAAAAGATATGGGTAAGTGGATAGCTGGACAGGCTACTGGTCGAACACCTGTAGGCTCAGCTGATGTATTAATTACTGGTCACTTTCACCACTTTCGCGCAGACCAAATTGGGCCACGTTTGTGGATTCAAGTTCCCGCTATGGATGGCGGAAGCGCTTGGTTCCGTGACAAGAGCGGCTTAGAGTCACCAACAGGTATTGTCTCATTGGTAGTAGGCGAGGGCTACGATCCCCGTAGAGATTTAGCGGTACTTGCAGGAGAAAATCGCTTACCATAGTGGTATGCCTAACACCCATCAAAACATACAAAACCTGGGCGCAGGTGGTATGTATGGAACTAACACCAACTACGGTGGTGGCGGTGTTCCTATTGCGCGTTCTGATCTTGACTTCGCTCGTATGGGTGTTGGACGCGCTCCGCAAGCAGAGTATCCAGATGGTTATTTAGGAACACTTCGTTCACGTAGAGATGATCGCGGTCGTGCGTCAGGTACTTCAGATAGAGTTTTAGATAGCCTTAAATCTCGTGTAGGTCAGCGTTCATATCAGCGTGGTGTTCACCGCGGTGAGCGCATTGACGCATCAGATTATTATTACCCAGCTGGTTTAGATAACCAACGTGGAATCAAACGACAAATGCGCGGGCAAAAAGTTGGCACCGTTATTATGAGTAAGCGCAATGTAGAGAACTCAACAATTGCACCGGCTCCACATTTACCAAATGATGGAAAAGCAAATATGCGTAGCACTTCCCCATTAGAAATCAACCAGCGTCGCGTGGATCAGTTCTCACGTCTGCGCACAGCTTGGAAGTAAAATGGCCGGACACTTTGCAGATGGCGTATATAGTCGCCGACCATGGATAGCGCATCCACAGGCTGCGTATCCACCTCAAGAATATATTGGTCCATTTGCCAGTAACCAAGAGCGCCTTTTAAGTCAATCATTGGCGGCATGGAGCATGTCTGCGGCAGAAATTCAAGAATTTGTACGACCAGAGCTTCCTCAGATTGAGTTATTCCCAGCCCGCTATGGCTATGTGACTACAGAGATCGGTATTAAAGATATTATTGATATACCTGGACGACCAGCTCCTCGTGTAGAGTACACAAAGAACCCAGGAGTACCTGAATCTACTAGCCGAAACACATTAGGAGGATCAATCTAATGCCACGTAATAACGCAGATTTTAAAGCAGGTCAGGTTCCTGTAACCTTCCAGATGTCAGCAAAAGATGGTAGCTGGTCTGGCTCACATACCTTCATGTCTAAAAGCCCTGAGCACGCAAAGGCTCAAGCCACAGCAACTGGGTATAAAGTAGAAGACGAAGGAAAGGTTGGCAACTAATGGGTCGCAATAATAAAGATTTTATTGCAGGTAAAGACCATATTGTTTCTTGGACGGGTAAAAGCGGAGATACTTACGAGCAAGAATTCCCAACCTCTAAGCTTGCAGAAGGTGTAGACCCACAAAAAGCTGTTGGAAAGCATCTTGCCATGTATGCAAATACCGTCAGCCCTAGATGGACAAACTATCAGGGTCAGGTACTTGAAGGTCCAGCCAAAGGCACTAAAGTAAATTGGAAGGCAAAAGACTAATGAAGAATGACCCAGGTCTATTTACCGACTCTACTGGTGACGGTATGACCGGTGCCACAGATGTTAGCCTTGAAACCCAAAAAGAGTTAAAAGAGACTATTTATAACGGCACACGCGGTTGTAAGGCGTGTGGCGCAGGTATCGACCCTGTACAATCATTACGTAACATGGAACTCTGCCCAACTTGCAACCGTCGCAAGATGAACAGACTAGTGAAAGGCCGCATGGCATGACAGTAAATAAGCTACGTTCCCAGAATGCAGACATGCTCGAGGGAGCAACAGATGGCAAGTACCGTAAGCGCCGCCCAAACACTACTGTGGCAGCGGGCATGGGAGACCAACAGGTTGTAAAGAACCGTGCAGGTTTGCATCCTTACATGAACTATGGTTTTATTAACTCCGAGGAACCAACAAAAGTAAATCCAGGAGAGTAATCATGGGCGTATTTAAGGCTATTGGAAAAGTAGGAACTGCTGTTGGAGACATCCTAAGCGGCTCCGCTACATCAGGTGGATTGTGGGATAACGCCGCAAAGAAGTCTGCAGGCGTTCCTGACCGAGCACGCAATACCGCTAGACAATCTACAGCGTCGCCTCAGTCTACAGACAACTGGATGAAAAGCATGGCTAATAATTACAAATCAAGCCCTGCGGGACAAGCAGCGTCTGCAGCAGTAGATAAAAAGATTGCTCAAAACGCTTGGGAAAGCAACAACAGTAAGATGCGTGCTGCTGGAGAGGCGGCATGGAAGGCAAAGTATGACAAGCCTGAGCCTCAGAAAAAAGAAACTGGTGGGTTTGTAACTTCAGAGGGCGGTCGCGCTATCAGTACTGAGCGGATGTAATCATGCATCTAAGTTCTTCGCAGTTTCCTATCAGTCACGTAAACGTAATTAAATCCGGCGAGCCTATTACAGGCAAGCTTAACCCACGCATTGTTACGGATAACTTGAAGAATAGCGACACCAAGACTGGTCACGTATTTGATGAGCCAGCAGGGTTTTTTAGACACGGTGTCCCAGTAGCAAGCGGTGTTGGCAAGACCCATAAAGATGCTTATAATGCGGCTTCTGATAAGTTTATGAAAGGTAAGGGAAAAAATGCCTAAAGATAGAGCAAATGATCCTAAGCGCGTTTCAGATTACCAAGAGTCACGCCAAGACTACATGGAGCGTAAGTTTGGTTACGAGTTAGCCCACCCACAGCCTGATACACATGAGGCTGAATACGAAGACGCTAACCGTCACCTATAAGGAGAAGCCATGCCAAAGCGTAGAGAAAACGACCCAAAGCGCACCATCAACTTTGAAAAGATGGGCAAAGCCTTGGGTTTTTCTTCCTACAATACTGGCTTAGGAGGAACACAGTTATTTTCTGGCGCTAATCCAAGCGATAGCCCTACTGTTCACAGAACTACTGTTGGCCCTAAGGGCGAGCGTTTTGATCCTGGCAAAGGGCATGTAGACGTAAAAGGATTTGATAAAACAGCTATTCAAGGTGTTGCAGGAATTTCAAAGAAGAAGTCGGAGTAGATAATGGCCGATATGCCTCGTCAATTTCAAGGTACTAAGAATACTGATGGAAGTTTAAGCGTAACCCCAGCAGAGCCTGTTGATTTAAGCAAGCGCAACATGGTTAAGTTTAATAAGACAAATCCAGTGCACATGGAGTTAATCCGTAGTCTTGGGGATAGTGCCCCGCACTCACCTAACACTATGAAGGGTGAGAACGTCATGCTTCATTCTGGCGGGTACTTTTCAACCCCTAAGTCAGATGAGCCAGCAAAGGCTGAGGAAACAGCAAAGCCTAAAAAAGCAGCCGCTGAGAAGCGCACTTATACAAAGAAAACTACTAAAAAAGCAGCTCCTGAAGCTCCAAAGCAGACAAAGTCGTCTCCAGCCGCGCCTACAAAGAAAGTTAGTTTCTTGGATAAGGCTCGTGCAGCAGAGGCTGAGGCTCGCAAACGTGGAGATATTAAGTAATAATGTGCTAGGCTTCGGCCTATGGCAAACTCAATTGATGAACTAGAGCCCGATCGTATAAACCTGCTTGTATGTAAGCAGTGTAAGACGATTCAGGAAATTCCGTATACAAAGACCGGCAAGTCCTTAGGTGAAGGCCGTTATGACCAATCAGACAATCCTTTTATTAGTTCTTATATTGGCGAGTGCGAACGTGCGGGTCATTTTGGCGTTCTTACTGACTGCCTTACCGTTGCTTGGATGGGCAATCCAAAACTAAAAGAAACCATCCTTTCTCAAATTAAAGAGCAGATTCTTGGGGGAGGGTCAAAGGGATTAGATGTATTTGGCACTAACTTCTATAACGTTAAAGCAACTTACACGGAAGATGCCATGAACTGCTACAACCTGCACTTACGACCACAAGGACAGTGCGCAGATTACAAATCTGATAAAAAGGTACTAAAACCCGACACTGCTAAAGAACGTCTAGACGCAGGGTTAGAGGCAGGTAAAACAAAGATTCACCTATGTGATTTTTGCCCAGTTAAGATGTACAACCAAAAGAGAGCATACACAGAAAGAGGATTGTACAAATGAGCGAAGAAGCAGCAAATAACGCCACCGCTTTCCTTGTTGTTAAGCGACAAGACGGGTCTTTTTTTGCTACCGCAAACCTAGGTGAGCCTGTAAAGATTGACCGTGAGGCCACCCGCCAGGACATAAAGCACGGGTGTCGTGACATTTTGGACATTATTAACTATTCTGACGAGGCAAATATGACAGTTGAGCTCCTTTTGGACGCTTTAGCCCCTAAAGAGGAAGAAACTGTTTCTGGTTCAATCCGCGAAGCCCTAGACCAACGGGGTATACTGTAAATACACAGTGAAAGGGTAGGCACCCATGGCCTTTATCGAAATGACCTGCAAATGCGATGCATCATTCCAGGTTGAGTTAGAGGATAACGATACGTTAGCTTTGTTATGGGCGCAATCATTTGTTGAATCACATCGCGTATGCGGATTTATGGAACCAGTAAAAAACAACGATAACGAAAAGTATCGTGGTACCGATATTATGTGGGTAGAACGTAAGGAAAAAGAACTATAATACTTAGATGAACTTCTACGACGCATTAGTGGCGCAAGCAAAGCCTGTTGTCGTAGAGCCATCTGAAACTTCTTACTTCAGTGCCCCAGGCACAGGTTTAGACCCACGTTTATTCAGGAGCGGAAAGCTGATACCAGCAGTCCGCTCCAGCATTTTGCGCATTTTATTTGACCAATTACGTATTTATTTTGCTAACCCTGAGGCTTACAGTCACGTTTGGTTAGCCGGCTCCGGGGTCTCGTACCAATGGACTGCTGCAAGAAACCCTGCGGATTTAGACTGTTTGATTGGTATTGACTACCAGATGTTCCGTCAGATAAACCAAAAGTACAAGGGGTTTAGTGACAAAGAGATCGCGGCTACTATCAACGAGCACCTGCGAGAGCATGTTCAGCCAATGACTACCAACTTCCTTGGCAACTATGAATTAACATTTTATGTAAATGTACAATCAAATATTAAATCCATAAAGCCTTACGCTGCGTACTCCCTCACAAATGACGACTGGACAGTTCAACCTGAGATCAAGGCTCCTCCTTCTAACAAAGGTTGGGAAGCAAAGGTTTCAAAAGATAAGTCTATGGCTTTGGATATTTTAAATAGATACTCCACCGCGCTGTCGTCAATCGGCTCTGCTACTACAGATGTAGCACGAAGAAATGCGGAATCTGCATTACAGTTGGCAGTACAACAAGGTGCTGCATTGTTTGATGATATGCATCACGGAAGAACCTATGCATTTAGCCCAGGTGGTCAAGGTTACGCAGATATTCATAACTATCGATGGCAATCGGGTAAGTCTGCTGGTATTGTTCAGGCACTTAAAAAGTTAAAAGACGTTTCGACAAAGAGCCGTAAAGAGTTTGAGTCGCAGACCTATGGAATGGAGTTGCCAGACGCTGATACTTTAGTTAGGAGAGCGCTTGGATACTATAACAACTGATATAGTACCAATTCTTAGAACAATAGACGACCACATAGATTTCACAGAAGATATAGGATTCAGACATGGCAACCTTTGCAATATTTATAGACGGAGTACTCCGAAGCCAAACTAACGCGCCTATATACCAAGGCTTAGCACTTTACAAGATGCTTAACATGGACAACAAGGTGTATGTTATTTCTAACGATAAAAAGAATGATGAGCGTTGGCTCCGTGAACAAAAATTGTATGTCGTCGATGACATTATCGGCCCAGAAGTCCCCGCTCCTAAGGATGATTTAGCGTTTTACCAAATCCAACATATTCGTGGATTAGGTGGCGGGTTTGAGATGGCAATTACCTCAGACCCAGAGTTAGCGGCAAAACTATTAAAGGTAGGCGTAACTACGCTGATGTTCCTTCAACCAATTTACATGAACGAGAAGTTCCGCCCTGATAGTCGTAGAGGCGTACGAAGTTGGCAGATGATTAAGGAAGAACTAGAAAGCCAGCAGGATGCGTTTCTGGACGACCCTCGGGTATCTGAATGAAGATTATCTATTTAGGTGCAGAGGTTCCAAGCAACCGAACGCTCCTAGAGACAACCACAGCTAACCACGTAGGAGTGAGCTTTTACCGGCTGGTAAAACGTGGGCTACCTAAGACCAAGAAATATCTATTAGAAAACTACTTTTCTGATGATTTCTATATTTATGTACACCCAGGACTGCCTCATAACCTGAAGCTAGGATCTGACGAGCTAGCTCAGTTCGCAGCTGATTACGAAGAGTTCGTAGCTGACAACATGGATAGGCTCACAGTATTTAATGAAATAGGTGGAACAAATGTGGATCCCTCATTTGTAGAGGAGCAGAGGCGCACGGCCTGGGCCCAGGTGCCGCCAGGTAAGTTCCAGCCCGTATGGCAGCAGCAAACAGGTTTAAGAGGGCTTCAGAAAATGGTTGATACCTATTTAGACATTGGCATCCCAGGTGAGGCTATTGAGTACGAGTCACAACTAGCCTCGGCAACCCGAGCCTACACCAAGCGGAATGGCACCCGCTTTCATGCCATAGGGTGCGCTAAGCCTGACAACCTCAGGTCTGTGCAAGCGGAGACCGCTAGTTCACTGTCGTGGTTATCACCTATGTTGCATGGCGAAACCATCATTTGGGATGGCACTCGTCTGGTACGGTATCCCAAGAAGATGAAGGAGCAGGCTCGCGCTCGCTACCGCCACGTGTATCTTAAGGCGGGTATAGACTTCGATAAGATTATTGAAGATGACCCACAAGAGGTTTGTCGTTTGGCCGTTTGGTCTTACGAACAGTTCGAAATGAGGCTAAACACTATGCACCACAACTCAAATGAAGATGAGTTATATGATAAGAGCGAGTGGAGTGAAGTGGAGCAAAGTGGGGAAAGTACCCCTGCCGTATATGATAACAAGGGGGTACAGATGCGGAAACTTGAACCCCGAAATCCAGAAGAAATGGGCAACTTACCCGTCTTTGGATTCGATACAAAGAGCGAAGTAGATGACGAAGGAGTCATCAAAGATGTCACTACTGTCACCTCACAAAGCACCTCTTTACGAGCATGTGACACCTGCTTTGTTGCCTCTAACTGCCCTGCTTTCAAGCCTCAAAGTGTGTGCGCTTTCAAGTTACCAGTAGAGGTAAAGACCAAAGAACAACTCAAATCCCTCATCAATGCAATCATCGAAATGCAGGGACAACGCGTTGCTTTCATGCGTTTTGCTGAAGAAATGAACGGTGGATACGCTGACCCGAACGTTTCTCAGGAGATAGACCGCCTATTCAAATTGATAAAAACTGTCAAAGAATTGGATGACTCTAGAGAGTTTATCCGCATGACCGTGGAGCGACAAGGCTCCTCTGGTGTGCTAAGTTCCATCTTCGGAGACAAGGCGCAAGCCCTAAAAGAACTCCCAAATGATGGTCTTAATGAGCAACAAACTACCAAGATTATTAAAGAGTCTTTGGAAGATAAGTAAAAACTCTTATCATATAAGAGGGTCTAACAAGGTATGGATTGGTTGTCACCATGAAGTGCTGGTATGGGATACAGTAAAGTTACATGTCCCGCCCATCGGCGGGATTTTTGGTTATGAGAGGTTGGTAAATACATGGCATTGTCGTTCCGATTAGCGGAAGATTTTTTGGCTGGATATAGAGAGAAGAAAGTACCGTGGGGGTATCAAGATGCAGCAGGAAACTCTGTTGGCGAGATTACCTTTCTTCGTACCTACTCTCGTTTGAAGGAAGATGGAACTAAAGAGACTTGGGTAGATGTATGCGAGCGCGTAATCAACGGCATGTATTCTCTACAGAAAGACCACGCCAAATCTAACCGCCTACCATGGAATGACGCTAAGGCGCAATCCTCAGCAAAGGAAGCCTTTGACCGACTATTCAATCTAAAGTGGACTCCCCCAGGGAGAGGTCTTTGGGTTATGGGAACTCCCCTAGTCAATGAGCAACGCAACTCAGCCGCTTTGCAGAACTGCGCCTTCGTCTCTACTGAATCTATGACTAAGGTGAACCCTGCTAAGCCGTTTGCCTTCCTTATGGAAGCGTCCATGCTTGGCGTAGGCGTAGGCTTTGATGACAAGGGTGCGGACAAGGACTTTGTAATCTACGAGCCTAAACTTCCTTCGATCGTAACTGTCATTCCTGACACCCGCGAAGGATGGGTGGAATCTACTACTTCCCTAATTAACTCCTACCTAAAGGCTGAACAGAACATACAGGAGTTTGACTACAGCTTAATCCGCCCAGCTGGTGAACCCATCAAGACCTTTGGTGGTACTGCTGCGGGTGCTGAACCTCTTATCAAATTGCATAACTACATTAGAACTCTCTTTGGCAATCGTGCTGGGGAAAAACTAACTCGTAAGGACATCGCTGATATTGGCAATCTCATCGGTGTATGCGTTGTCTCTGGCAATGTTAGACGCTCCGCTGAACTTCTCATGGGAAGGCTTGATGACAAGGACTTCCTCAATTTGAAAAATGCGGAAGTGTACCCTGAGCGCAACTCCTATGACCCAAATAATCCTGGCTGGGCCTGGATGTCCAACAACTCGGTCGAGGTTTGTGTTGGAGATGACCTATCTGAAATAGTAGAGGGAATTGCTCTCAACGGTGAGCCTGGGGTTATCTGGATGGATGTTACCCGCAAGTATGGGCGACTAATTGACCCTGCTAACAACAAGGACTGGCGAGCCGCTGGGTACAACCCTTGCGCCGAGCAATCTCTTGAATCATTTGAGTGTTGCACGCTGGTGGAGACCTACCTCAATCGACACGACTCTCTTGATGACTTCAAGCGAACTCTAAAGTTTGCTTACCTTTACGCTAAGACTGTAACTCTCTTGCCTACACATTGGGAAGAAACCAACGCCATTATGCAACGCAATCGCCGTATCGGAACTTCGATGTCTGGTGTGGCTAACTTCGCTGACCGCAAGGGCATGCCTGTATTGCGTGAGTGGATGGACGAGGGCTACAAGGTAATTCAGACCTATGACAAGTCGTACTCAGAGTGGCTAGGTATCCGCGAATCTATTAAGACAACCACAATTAAACCTAGTGGAACTGTATCTATCTTGGCTGGAGAGTCTCCTGGGGTTCACTGGACTCCTGGGGGTGAGTATTTCCTTCGTGCAATCCGCTTTGGAAATGACGACCCTATGCTTCCACTATTCACACTGGCGAACTATCGCGTAGAACCTGCTAGTGAGTCGCCCAACACAACCTCAGTAGTGTTTTTCCCTATTAAATCACATGCGAAGCGTTCAGAAAAAGATGTCTCTATCTTCGAAAAGACTGCTCTTGCCGCCGCCGCGCAAAGGCATTGGAGTGACAATTCTGTATCTGTTACTGTGAGTTTTAATAGTGAAACCGAAAAAGACTCTGTTGGAACTGTCCTACACATGTTTGACGGACAGCTCAAAACGATCTCTTTCTTACCAATGGGTAATGCCGTGTATCCTCAAATGCCTTATACGCAAATAACTGCCGAGGAATATGAGGAATCTAGATTATCTCTCTTTCCTATCGACTTCTCTGGAGTGTATGCTGGGATGGCATCCGATGCTATCGGTGAAGCGTATTGCACAACGGACGCTTGCGAGGTTAAGTTAATTAAGGATAATATAAATTAAATAAATAAGTAAGCCCCCGCACTATTCATGCGGGGGGCTTTACTCTTTCTATCGCGCAGGTCTATCTCTCCGAAGGGCTGGGTCATGGATAGCCTTAGTAGGGGAAAAACCAAAAAACCTACTTTGACGCTACTAAACTTTAATCTTCTTCTTCTTCTTCAATCCACTCATCAGGGTCAATGCTAGGGAATTGCGTACCCCAATCAGGTTCAGGAACAATCGGGTCAATGAACGACATCTCTCTCCGCCTACTTACGCTTCAATCTTAAACGCTACTGTGCCTGTGAAACCAATAGGCTTATCCTTAGCGTCTCTCTCATCTGTTGCAACCATTTTAATACTCTTTTTATTGGTATGCGCTAGGACTTGCTCTTTTAACCAACGCTTACCCGCAGACGGATTAGAGAAAGCGTTGCGACCTGCTACGGCAACCTTATCGTAATCATCACGGCTAACGGAATACTCCGCAAGCCACGCGCCACCCTTCTCGGTGTTCTTAATTAAATCTGCCTCAAATACTGCATTAACTTTCTTTGCCATGTTATCTCTCTTTCGTTATCCAAAAATAGGGCATTGTTTCATCTACTTCGGGGAAGTATCTCCGATAGTGGTCGGGGTCTTTCCTGACTAGGTTGGCTTGGTGCGAGGTATGGATACGCATGTCACCTAACCAATCGGGAAGTATAAGCCTAGCCGTGGGGAACTTCTCGTAAAGACTATCATTAAATCCTCTCTCAATCCACTCACGGCAAATCTCTCTCCCATACTCAAATAAGGCTGGCTCGTACCCTTCCCACATTTTTACTGCGGGGTGGTTACGCCAACCTTTGGTCAAGCCTGCTAGGACTCGCGTAATCTGATAAGCCTCTACTCTCTGCTTACCTAACCGCTTGTTGTCTAACACCTTTGCGGTCTCTCTAAAGTCTGCTAGTGGTAGGAAGGTCTGCATTGGTTAATCCATTACATCATCTACGGTTGTTTTAATACACTCGTCTATGACTTCCCACATATTGTCGTCAGAGATAATATACTCGCGTATTCTCTCCCAATCGTAGTCAGAGATAGGGCTAGTAGTTAGTTGGTTTATCTCATCTCTTGTAATTAGGACAATTTCATTTGGGTCGCTCATTACATCTCTCCGTTCATTACTCGTATCGCTTGGCATAGTTGGTCGCTGGCTTCGTTATCTCTCTCACTTATGCTCTCTGTGTGACTACTGCCTACCCACTCATCACTTTCGGGTAGGTAGATAGTACCCCTAAACCGCGCTTCCTCTACTTCGGTATCCCACGACCAACCGAGTTCGGTGTCATAAACTACTATGAAGTGGTGCTGGCTCATGCTTGTCTCCCCTTGTCGTATGCGCGTTGGCATGTTGGGCAAAATCCTGTTTCGCTATCAAGGTTCTCTTGGCTACACTCGTAAGTGCAATTAAGGCATATTGGGTCAATCATGCTTTCACCATGCAATCGCTGAAGGGGAAGTCGGGTGGCGAACAATAGCACTCTCCACGGCGTTCAATCATCTCTGCGTGGCTACTTGGAATATCGTATTCCTCTATTTGAGTGTAACCACCATTGGTAAATAGTATTGAACCGCCCCAACCCTGTTCTTCCTCATAATCAAGAGTAATCTTCGCTTCGGGGTACTGTTCTGTTAGTCTTAGGATAGCCTCACATGGTGGCGACCATGCCGTATCAAAACAATAGATAAGGCTATCAGGCTTGTCCTCTGTTAAGACTACTTCATTGTGAATATCCCACTTCGTACCCCACTCTCGGTTATTAAAGTTGTACCAATTCCACTCGGTATCGCCTGTTCGTATCATCTCACCTGTTGCTTCATCTTTCTTTGAGCCGTTGGTTTCGTGATATAGGTCTATCTTGTCGTCAGGTACGAATATGATATTTCTGAAAGACATGACAGGGGTAATAACGGTTTCTCTGACTTCACCTGTTTGATAATCCCTGTTCTTATCTAAAATAGGTCTTGCGAGTTGCTCTTTAATTGCCTTTATGGTATCTGCGCTACCTTCAATTATTAGTGAGTTGCTAACCCAATTTGGCATTTGTTTCCCCTTCGGTGTTGGTAGGTAGTGAAGTGTCCTCTAAGTAGAATAGATAGTCAATACACACATTGACTTTGTTGATTAGGTTTAGGTCGCCCATGACATCTAAGCCCTCTTTGAGAGAGATAAGGTTATCCCTCAACATCTCTTTATAGTTGGTTAGTTCCATTTAATCTTGCCCTCTTGGTCGCTCATATATTGTCGAACCGCTTTGGTTTGTAAAAATCTAACATAACGCTCACGCTCTTGTAAAGTTCGCTGGCGTAGTTTTGTTAGGTAATAAATTGTCATAAGGGTAATTGCTGATATACCAATTAAAGATACGATTTCCATATTTGTTTTCCTTTGATAGTTGAGTTACGAGTTTTTTGCACTAGACATCTTGGTAGTTCTGCCACCACCGCCACCTGCAAGGTTTGTGTCGGTTAGAGATATTGCTACCCCTAACCGACATCTCCCCTAGTGAGCGACCGTCATAGTTTCTTTGACTACTTTAATCGCCACATCTACTAGGTCTCTAGGCTCTGCCACGACATGAAGCATGTCTGCGCCGTGTTGGTAGCGGATTAGAGACTCTGCAATATATTCCTCTGAGTAGTGCTTACGCCACCCTTCTAGGTCGCCTAAGAATACGGCTACGGTCAGCATGCCTTCTACTTCGTTCATGCGAGAGATAATCTCGTTACAACGCTCTGCGTTATGCCACTCGCCGTCAGAGATAATGAATAGTAGTTTGATAGCCCTATCGCTATTAGAGAGGATACGGTCTGCCTCTAGTAGTGCTTCGTAAGGGTTAGTGCCACCGCTTGAATTGAGTGAGCGATACTCGGTAGGACTAGCCTTCTCGTCTGCGCCATATACGACTCGCGTATTGTCATTGAACCTGAACACGGTGACACGACCGTCAATTTGTTCGACACCACGCTTGATAGCCCACATAGCCTCTAGGGTTGAGTTCATCTGAAACATCATTGACCCTGAGTTATCTACTAGGACTACCGCTTCTATATCGCGGTTATCGTTGCCTATATCCCAACGGTCGAACATGCGGTCTATGTCATTTATGTCTGAGTGCATTGAACGCGCTACATTGAGACGACCCATAGGCACTTCTAGTCGCCACATAGGGTCATTGTCTATGCGTAGTCGCTCTAACTCATACCCGAACCGTTCAGCAATTTCACGGTTGCTAGGCTTAACACTTGCGTTCGTGTAAAGTGCTTTCTTTGCATTTGGGTTCTGCTCGCTATTGTTGTCAATAGCCTTGCGAACCTCTGAGGTTGCTGACTTCACCTGTTGGTTGTTCGATAACTCATCTAATTTCTTGTTTAACTTATCGCGTAATGCCTTATCCTCATTTGTTGGAGTGTAATCTGCATTTTTGCCGTCAGTATGGTTGTCAGTATCGTTACTACCTTCACCGCTATCGTTGCCACCGTCTTTGGTTTCTTTTTCGGTAAGGCTTTCAGCAAGGACACCTTGTTCCATGCCGTCTGCTTTCTTTTGTAGTTCGCCCTGCTCTTTGATACCTTCTGCGCGACCCTTTTGTTGCACATTTCTGTCGTCATGCGAACCTTCGGGAGTTGCGAACGGTGAGTCCTCATCATCTGTACCCACAATTTTTGCTAGGCGAGTAATAAGTTCCTTAGCCTTATCAGTATCGGTTGGAAGGACTAGCGAACGATAACTATGAGTGACGGTAGCAATTTCCTCTGCTAGTCCTAACCCATGTCGCTCTATAAATCGGTCTGCAATTAGTTGGCGCATTTCAATATCTAGGTACTTGCGACCTGTGGTTAGGATAAATAAATCGCCCCACTCTGTTGAGTCACCTTTGAGTGCATAGTCGGTCATACATGTCTCTAGGAATAACCTAGTGCTAGGGTACTTGGCGATAATCAACCGTTCGATACGAGAGTCCTCTAGGATATTGTAGGCTCGCTTAAACTTGTTAGTCATAATCCACTTGCCTAGTTCGCTACCTGCGCGTGGAGAATACATAACATGCGCGACTTCATGGTAGTTGAACCCGTGAAGGCTCGTAATACCTATGTCGTCTGTGTTTTCTAATAGGGAAGCGTTGAACATAATCTGCTTACCGTCATTGTAGGCGGTCGTATCCATTTCAGGATTTGTTTCTACACCAACGCTTATGTTTTCGCCTGTGATAATAGAGTCAGCCCTTGTATATACTACGGCTACGCTATTTAACTTCGTCACATGCGCTTGGAAGTCCTGCTCTAAATCGTGAGCGAGTTCCTCATCATAAATCCATTGGTTGGATACCTCATCATAGGTATAAGCCTTCTGAGAGATTTCGCGTGACATGGCTTCGGCATCTAAGCCTCTGACGGCACTCATAGTCCTAGCCCTGCTTCCACAACGCTTTCTGCGTATGAAATAGTATTGACGGCTAACCCTAACTCACTTGCGATATTGTCACGGTGAGTTTCGACTACTAGCCTTACCGCATTACGCTCTGTGTCACCTTGATAGGAATTGACATAAGAATAGGTAGCGAAGTCCATGCCAAACTGCTTTGCATTTTGTATGAACGCTACGAGTGCGCGAGTTGAGACAGGGGTAGCAATAGCCTTGCGGTCATGCTCGGCGCGTAGTTGCTCTGCCATTGTCTGCAACGCTTTGTTCTTTAATAGTTTTCCTTCAATTTGCTTGTCGTATGGGAAGTTCAAGCGGATAGCGAAGCGGTCTGCGAACGCCTGATTGAGAGGGCGCGTTCCACGGTAGTCAGGGTTCATGTCTGCTAGGACTACTAAATCAGGGTGAGCCTTGATTACTTCTCCACCATTTTCCATGAGTTGGATTTCACGGCGACCGTCTAATAGGCTAAAGATAAAGGTTGATAGTCGTTCAGGCATGAAATTGACCTCATTGAATAGCAACACTCCACCGTTGCGTACGAGTTCAGTAACCGCGCCGTCTTGCCAACGGAAGTGACCGTCTGCGGTTGGTATCCAACGACCTACGAGTTGAGATACCTCTAGCCCGATATGGCATGCCACATTGAAGTAGCGAAGTCCTCTAGCACTAGCGTACGCCTGAACACTCATAGTCTTACCTGAACCTGCATGCCCTTCGATTAGGACATTGAGGTTGTGCGCTAGGGCATGGTCATAAATATCGAAGTCCTGAACGCCCTCTACCTTGCGGTTGATATATTCCTTAGCCCACTTTGGGTCAGGTACGGATACCATTTGGTTGATAAGGCTATCTGTGTGCGTTCTTGCGGTTGCGATTGGGATATTGACTACCTGTGTAGGTTGAGAGATAGGGGTAGCACTTTCCACCTGTTCGACCTTTGCGAGAGGGGTGATAACTACACCATTGGCTCTGCGCTTGTCGGTAATAAAGTCATTGAGTGCTGAGTCACCTACGGTTAGCATATCTACCATGTCGGCTACGACTAGCGCGTGAGGCTGAGGGTCATGCGCGGTTTCTGCGGTTTCTAGGGAATACAACGCTTTGATACCGATATTGGTCATAGAGTTGAGAGTGAGCATTTGACGGTCGCGCTCTGTGATAAGGGTAGCGACAGGTTGGTGAGTGACAGGGTTAGTAGGCAGGTTCTCGGTATTGGCGACTTTCTGCCATGCCTGACCACGACCCTTCGACCCATTGGATATGCGGTGGTACATTTGGATTTCCCCATTGTGAGGAAAGATTAGTGTCTGCGCTTGTGCAGGTAATCCTTCTAGTTGGTCGTTCGATACGACCAATACGGATAGTGACATTTGTTAGCCCTTCTAGTGTGTTTTTCGCGGTTTGCGACTTGTTGGTGGTTATTCTGCCCTATACAACATCTAATAGGGAATAACACATACCCATAGATAGGTAACATCTCTATAACGAAGTTATCCACAACCTCTCCTCTCTTGCTCTTTCTGCTACCCCTAGCCTCTTATGTCATACCTAGCCCACCCTAGCCCTAGTAAATCTGGTGGTATCAGCACACTCTCAGTTGGCTCTCAGGCAGTAGCCGAACGGCTCTCTTATCACACGGCTCTCTCGCCTGTCAAGCCTCTTTCGCGCTCGCGCTTTGTGATATTGGTCACATTGACTAGTCATGACCGCCGAAGGTTTGTGTTGGCTATATGCTTCGCATATAGCCAATATGCATAATAGGCTTATTATGCATAGGGGTTTCAAGGGGAATATCCCCTAGGTAGCGGGTGGGTGGGTCAACACAAACATTTCGGGCATGTGGAAGCCCTAGCAGATGGCAACCTGCCTGTCTGCTAGGGCTATCTTGATAGAGAGGCTACCAAGAACTCTGATAGTAGAAAGTCCATGACTCAGGTACGGTCTTTAGTAACTTACCAATCATAGTCACGGTATCGCGCAAATCTGTTTCCCAGTATTCGTCTTTCTCGCTAGAGCCGAAAAAGAACCCTTCCGTTGGGTCTAGGACATGGCTATCCCTATCTGCTAGGGCTTTGATACATGCTTCCTGTAACTCTGCTAGGGCTTCCCTAGTCACATAGTAACGACCGCAATTATCATTACCGCCCTGCACATTTTGGACGAACCAGCCGTGGATAGCGTTAGCCTTACGCCAATACCCCACATTGACCTCTACTTGAACTGCGGGGAAATCGTTGGATAAAAAGGTTTCCGCGTTTAGAGCGTTGATAACTTGGGTAAAGACTTCGTTGTCCTTAGCCTCACCGTCTCGATAGGTACTCTTTGGCTCGTATTTGCTAGCCGTAAGATACATGTCTAGCCCCATTACTCAGCCACCTTACTAGATACAACTGATAGTCCTTGCACAATCTCGTTAAATAGTGCCTCGTCTGTCTGTGACTCGGCTTCATAGATAAAGGTCATGTAGTCGCCTGTTGGCTCAAATATGATTTCTACCTCGTATTGGTTCATTACTCGTCACTCCCTTCCATTTTGCGCATAATTTCTGCAACTATCTGTTGTTTGAGGTCTGCTAGTCCTTCCTCACCCAATTCCTCTGTTAAGCGGTCATTGACGGTCTTGACACCCAAATCCGCCTCGGTGATTTTGCCTTCCATAATGTCGTATGGATTAAACTTGCCGAACTCGGTTGCGCCACTATTTGGGCGGAAAATCATAAGTAACTCCTGTGGCATGTCGAAATCATGCTTGATAGATAGCATGCCTACTAGCCCACAGATGTTCAGTAGATACTTCATTTCCCCATGCGCCCATGCAATAGATGAGGCTAGGGTTAGCGCACTCAGGTCGTCCTCTGTTGGGCATGACTCATGCTCGCTCATTGAGGTCACGGCACTACCCATAAGGGCATTGACTAACTTATTAGAAAACTCCTCACTCTCTGCGAAAGCGTGGGCTACTAATGCGCTTCTTAACTTAGGGTCTGCTAGTCCTGCGGTATTGTTAGGAAAGCGTGGGCTATCCTCACTCTCCTCGTCATAGAGTGCGATAGTCGTAACTATCTCTGTAAAACGCGCTTTGCGTTCGATAATGTCCATTTGGTCTCCCTCTCTTGGATACTGCGTAATCTAATGGATACAACTCTCTATGTATAGTATCTATGCCCACAACACGGTAACGATTTCATAACGAAGTTATCCACAGGTGTTTGTGTTGGGCTATTAGGGCTGGTAAGTGCCGACTACCGGCAATCCCAGCCCTAATAGCCCAACACAAACTACTTAAATAGGAAAACCCCGAGCGTTCTGCGCTCGGGGTTCCTTGTTAGAGGGGACTAACCCTATTCGGCTATTGCAACCGTAATCTTTGTTGCCCCCTCGTTCAACTCCTTCATGCGTGGTTGCATGAGGTCTATTAGTCCTCGCTTTGATACTTCTGCTAGGACTGCGTCAGGAACAGTAAGGCTAACCTTAGCGTATTCCTCGTCTGTGAAAGTTGTCACAAACTTAACCGTGAAACCAAACTCCTTCGCCATTTTTACACCTCCTCCTCTGTGGCTCGTAGTTCAAGGTCTGTTGCTATGTCGTAAGTGTCAGGGTAGATTTCGCCCTGTAATGAGTCACTACCGCATGAGACGGTAAATGATAGGACGGCATCTGTTACCTCTAGGTCGTCCATGACCTTATCTGTTGCCTCGTCCTCAGAGTCAGCCTCGATACCCTCGAAAGTACCGATTACATCATTGTTGTAGATAACATCTACTGAGTAGGTAGAAGCGATACTGCTAACACTATCCCAACCGCATGCCTCGGCAAGTTCGTTGTATAGACCTGTTGCATAGTCACGACCGATAGCACCGTCACGGATTTGACCCTTAAATACATAGAGTGCGCTCTCGCTACTGTTCTTTTTGCAGAACTCGATACCTTCTACATTTGCCTTGTAAATTGCTTGGTTGTACTCATCTACTGTGTACACTGTGATACCTGTGGTTGTCTCCACTTTTTTGCCCCTCTTTCGTATTAGATACTCCTATTTCTCTAATAAGATAAAGATACATGCTCTCTTAGGTTACTCACCAGTACAGCATGGTAACTCTTTGGTAACGGAGTTATCCACAGGCTATTTCTGCATTAGATTGTTTGTGTTGGGCTTATTGGCGTGCGGCTTTCCCGCTCGCCTAAGCCAATAAGCCCAACACAAACAAATAGCCCTAGCCAAAGGGCTAGGGCTATTTAAGACTAAGACAATTACGACTAATCGGAGTCGGCTAGTCTTAGTATTAGCAGGGGGCTAATTATTTTGGAACATCTTGCGAAAGGTTTCCATAGCACGCTCGGCTTTGCGAGCGCGTGCCTTCCACATTTCGACTTCCGCTTTTAGTGAGTCAATTTCCTGCTGAATTGCCTCGATTGGGCTAACCTTAGGTGTAACCACCTTCGGCTTGTGCTTTCCGTCTTTACCATTGAATACTTTGCCAATGTGGCGGAATAGAGATTGAGCAGACTCAAATTGAGCAAATGTTCTACGGCAACCGTAAGACTTTACGATAGTGCCGTCATCATCTAGCCATGTTAAGACTGCCATGTTTTTGAATGGGCTACCCTTAGGATTAGGACTAGGTAAGTCCTCATCTCGTAGTAACCGTGAGTTATTGCGTGTGAACACGGGTTTCCTTCCCCTGCTACTAATGAAGAAGAACCTTTCTCCTTCATGTCTTACAACGAGAACCATACTAAAACAATTCCCGAACCTTGCGCATTTCTGTATTACATTTTGATAACTTAGTTATCCACAGGTCAGGCTACTTCGTAGCCTTGACAGATTTCCATGACCGCATCATCTAGTTCATTGATTAAATCCCCTAGTGCTTCAGGGTCTAGGTGCTTTGTGTTTTCCTCAGTCAGATAGGGCTCCCACACTTTGTCCTCATCTAAATCCTCGCTTTGCGCCATTACTTCACCCCCTTCCCTGTAAGTACCGCTTCGTAAAACTTCTTGGTGTCAAACCTAGGATTATCAGACTGTAACCACATGGCGAACTGCACCATGGTATCCATAGTCCTATCAGACTTGTTTTCGTGTAGTATCTTTGCGATAACTCGATAGTGTTTTCTTGTTAGCATACTGGCTTGCACCCCTCGCACTTTCCGTTGGCTTCGACTGCGGTTCCCCCGCACTCGCATACATAAGCGCACTCTGCGCTCTCTGTATGGTCACACTTATACTCTGCACATAGATTTCTCATTTTGCCCCCTCATTTGTTGATGGCTCAATACTAGGGCTTGCGCTCTCACTCTCACAAGCACGACACGGTATCTTTTTGGTAACAAGGTTATCCACAGGCTGGGCAATGTTTGTGTTGGGGCTATGGGCTAAGGCGCTTCGTTCCACTCCGCAGCCCATAGCCCCAACACAAACAATAAGCCCCTCGCGGGGAAGCGCGAGGGGCTTATTTATATTAGCGAATTAGATACCCGCTAACTCCTTGACCGCGGATAGGATAAGAGCCTTTTCCGCATTAGTAGAAGGGTCGAACCCACTAGCCGCGCCGATTAGTGCAGACCCGTCTGTGGTGCGTGATGCGCGGAAGTAATCTAGGCGCTCAGTCATGGCGTTAAGCGCGCCCCATGCTGTGCCCTTGATGTTAGTCATGGTAGGTGACTGGTGATAAATGTCGGTGATTAAATCCACCTTAGATTCCCACTTAGTCATGGAAGCCTTGCCAGCAGAAGCATCTGGCATAGGATAAACAGCGGTGATGATGTCATGGAACTTTTTATTGTCGATTGACACCTCGAACAACTGGCGAGAGATAGCCTCGAAATTGTCCATGTGACCGAATGTTAAGCCTAGTACACGACGAGCCTCGTCCACGCGAGCCTGTGTGCCACTAGTGTGGCGAATCTTGAATGACTGCTTAGAGCCGTTCAATGCCATGTTAAGAGTGTTTTGGCATACTACGCGAACAGGGGTGATGTTCGCTTGCACGCTTGAAGAGCCGTCGTGCGCGGTGTGTACGAGGAGATAAGTAACTGTCTTATCATTCGCGCCTTGCGGGTCTAGAATAAACTCGCGAGGAATAACCATAGAACCGAACACGACGCGTCCGTCCTTGATTGAGCCAGCAGATTCCCATGATGCCCCGCCGTCTAGAATGTTATCGGCGAACTCAAAAAGAGATTCGTTTTGGAATGGGCGGTACTTTTTGCCCACAAAAGCAAGCACATCTGTGCCCGCGTCGAATGGATTAGTGCGTGTGACCATGAAATTGTCACCAATAGCGCGATACCCCTCAGGAACTAGAACAGGCTCAACAGCCACATTCCAATCCGCAAGGTGAGCAAGGCGCAACATGTCGGCGGTGTGAATGTCTGCATCATTGTCAAAGACTGTGCCCAGCCCATGCCATGCAGGCTCACCGCGCAAGGCAAAAGCGTATTCGCCGTTTTGCCCCTCTAGTGCGTGTGCCATGAGATTCCCCTCATAAAGTGCGAGCGCGGTGTTGCTCTCGCATCTCCTATTATGACAGCGGGTAGCCCTATCTCATAGTGCGCGAGGCTTATCTTTCATCACAGTTACATAACATAGTTATCCACAGATTCCGGTGCAGATGTTTGTGTTGGGGCTTATAGGGCTTGGTATAGCAACAAAGCTATACCAGCCCAGCCCTATAAGCCCCAACACAAACAATTAGCCCTAGCGCTGACGGATTGCGCTAGGGCTAACTGTGTTCTTAGCGGGGGCTAAGACATCTGTTCTAGCAACTCCTTGAGTTGCTCAGGGGTGATAGTCCCCTTTGTGGTTTTGACCGTGATACGCACGGTGTCCTTTACTGTAACTGTCATGTTGTGTCCCTTCTAATAGTGTTAAGTGTGGGGGCGAGTTACCCCGCCCCCGTGAGCCTCTAGAGGCTAATACCTGTTGCTTTCGCGGTTTCGCGTAAGTCCTTCATCATGTCCCCCGCTACTGTTTCAAGGTGTGCGATAAACTCCTCAGCGCGTGATGGTGTTAGTTTCAACTCCATTGGTGCGCTTTCAGGGTTCAGGTCGCAGGTAATTGTGAAAGTCACCTTGTCTGATAGTAGTACTTCGATAATCTGGTCTCTAGTCATGTTCTCACCCCCTTTCTTTCTCATGCCTCAACTCTATTGGATAGCCTTAGTAAATGCCTCATACGGCACGGTAACTATTGTGTAACACAGTTATCCACAGGGCGCCGGTTGTTTGTGTTGGTGCGTATGGAGCGTGTGTATTAGCCATAGCCATACACACATACGCACCAACACAAACTTATCCACAGGCTGTGGATAAACCTGTGGATAAAATTGTTATTTAATTGTTATAAGATGCCACCGCACTTATCGCAGGGGAGCCCTTCCACTACATCTAGCGCGTCATACTTAGTGCCCTTCCAACAGTGATGGCACACGATTACAAACTCGGGAGCCATTATTCGCCCTCCTCGTCCTCGTCCTTAACAAGCGTGAAAGTGAGGTAGTCCTCGGCTATGTCAAAGTCCCAAGCCATGTCCTTGCCAAAGCCCGCGTTATAGATACGGTTGCCGTAGTTGTCGTATAGGTAGCCTGATACTGCTAGGGCTGGAACCCAGTATTCTGGGAACTTGTGTGGTTTTTCGATAGCGTAAGCCATGTCGTCGCGCCCCTCGCCTTGCATTGTTGCGATCACTAGTAGTGTTGCCTTTGCTACATCTAGTGAGCCTACATTTTGTAGTGTGCGTACTGGACATGCGGTGAGCATTGTTTCGCTGGCATGGTAGATGTCACGCATGTAGCCCTCGTCTGAGACCATGCGGTGTGTTAGTGCTATTGACATGATAACCCCCTTCTAAGTGTGAGCCCGTCTGCCCACGAGATAAAGATAGGGCAAGCGCACACCACACACAAGCACGCCACGATAAAGATTAGGTAACAGAGTTATCCACAGCCCTCTGCACTCTGACCGGTCATGCCCACCCCCCACGGTTAAATGACCAGTCATCTGAGAAGGCCACCAGGCTTCAGGCGTACCTAATGTATGGTGGGGTTAGGCAGTAGCCGTGTATATTGGGGGAATGGAAGATTTTGATGATGAGGAGCTAGAAGCGTACTTGCGGAAGTACATGAAGCGTACTGGTGTGTTCCGCCTGTATCAGGTTGATCGGGAAGCTAAGAAGACTCGGTTGCTTCTTGAGGCCGTTATTCGCGGGAAGGTTTTGTTTACTATTCCTTTGTGGAAGACTAAACGTAACCACCTTCTTTGGTAGGGGTGTCTAAAATTTTTTTGAAGGTCAGCCTTTTTTAATGCAGTAGCCTTGTCATACTTCTTTGCGTGAACTTCTTAACTTGGTTATTTGATGAGCTAGACGGGCCTTCCCGTGTGTCTCGCTTTGCCAAGATTGTCTATGATGACATCAATAATGGCTGCGGTGATAGAAAATGGGGCCCTGTTCAGTGGCGAGATCACTTCATATCTGAGCATCCAGATTCTGCGGGAAACCTTAATTCTCTACTTTCTATAGCCTATGCTCAGTATGTCATGAGCAGATCCGAGAAGAAGCGTACACTTTAGTTCATGCCTGCTAATCGCGCCTATGATCCAAAACGTGTAATTGATTTAGATTCCTACCGTACAGCTCGTGTGCGAGTGGAGGCTAATTCTCCTGAGTTAACAAAGCATGAGGACATGGCACTTGCGATTCATCAGCAACCCGCACAGAAGTCGACCATGAAAGATCGCGTAGTCAATAAAATTAAAGAGGTGTTAGAGTAATGGCAAAGTCAGAGGCATGGACACGCAAGGAAGGCAAAAATGCTAAAGGTGGTCTTAACGAAAAAGGACGTAAGTCGTACGAGCGTGCCAACCCTGGTAGCGATCTTAAGCCACCCGTCAAACGTGAACAAGCTAAGAAGTCCCCAAAGTCTGCTGCGCGTCGTAAGTCATTCTGCGCACGCATGGAAGGAATGAAGAAGCAAAACACTTCTTCAAAGACAGCCAAGGATCCAAACTCACGCATTAACAAATCTCTTCGTGCTTGGGACTGCTAATGACAGATACCTGCAAGAAGTGCAACCACGAATTAGATCATGGCATCTGCACCCAACCATGCAACTGTGTGTGTGAACGATGAATGATCCAGCAGTAGGACCTACCCGCGCACAAAGAGCATTTGGTCCTGATAAGAACTTACAACCAAAGGGTGTATCTCCCAAAAAACGTCCTTCGAAAAAGGCTCCGCCAGCTAAGAAGAAAGCTGCAGCTAAGAAGACAGTCAAGAAGGCAGAAGACATTCGTAATGTGAATGTTGGTATGTTCTCTGGGCCACGACCAACTTATCAACGCTATAATGTTTCTGAACGCGCATCGGACCTTCTCAACCGATCTAAACGAAATATGGACGCGAGGTAATAATGATTCCAGCAGTTGCAGCAATCGTAGGACGAGTTGCAGGAGGCGCTGCCGCAAAAGCAGGCGCAGGAAAAGTTGGACAATCTGTAGCAAGCTATGCAGGAAGAACAGCCGCATTTAAGATGGGCGCTTCTAACGTAAACACCAGTCCATCTGAACCAGCAATTCGCCCATCAAGTGAAGCTAGCTACCAATCTCAATATATTGATACAGGCCGATAATGGCTAAGACAATTAAAGCAGCCGGTCAAGCCCATACTGTTAAGAAGAATAAAAAGGGCGATATAATTGTTGACCACGCAAAGAGCGCTAACGCTGGAAAGTACGACAAGATTAACCTAACTAAAAAGGGTGGATCTAAGACTATTAAGCAAGGCGTAAAGGCAGTAAAGGATTGGCACAAAGACAATCCGCACAAGAAGGGAAAAGACAATGGCTAAAGAAAAACCAGTTTGGGAAAAGAAAGATCCTACAGGTAAGGATAAGAAGCTTACCCCAGCTAAGAAAGCATCTGCTAAGGCACGTGCTAAGGCTGCAGGACGCCCATACCCTAATCTTGTTGACAACATGAACGCTGCAAAGAAAAAGAAGAAGTAATGGCTGAGACAAAAAAGTTTGGCCCCTACAAGGGCAGCGACGCTAATGGCGGCCGCCCTATCTACGTCTACAAGAAGAAAGTAGGCGATAAGTGGGTTACTACCTCTAAGAACAAGGCTCGCGCAGATTACGAGTCAAAGAACGGCAAGATTAAGTCTAAGAACACGACTGTTGACCACAAGGACAACAATCACAATAATGACTCTAAAGGTAACCTTCGCGCTATCTCTAGAAGTAAGAACACAGCTAAAGAGAACAAGCGCCGTGCAGGCAAGAAGGAGAACGAAAAATAATGACAATTTATCGTAAAGGCAATCCTAAGGATGAGGCTGCTCTACAAAAAGCTGCAATGAAACAGATTGATGCAAACGAAAAGCGTGCTGCAAAGACTCCAGAGTCTAAGAAGCTTCCTAACTCTGCAAGCATTGCTGTAAAACGAAACGCTGATGGAAAAACTACCGCTACTAGGCTAACCGAAAAAGGAGACCGCGTTCCTTACGAAGGCCCTATCAGCAGCGTAAATAACCTGCAGTGGACTAAGATTATGCAACTCGCTGAAGATAAGCGCACAGATTCACAGTTTAAATGATTAATCGACAGCAGGACCCTCGCTCTAAGCGTCAAGAAGAATTTGACCAACAAGTTCAGCTTGCACGTCAATCTTCAGAAGGTATGGATAAAGCCAGCCCTGAAGTGCGCGAGGCTGCTGTTAATCAATCTAAGTTTTCAGAAAACCGCAAGAAGTACCTAGGAGGACAGTAATGACAAATTATCAAGGACCAGGGCAATTCATGCCTACCAATAAGTCAACTGAAGAGTTCCTCAAGACATCGGTACTAGGACCTTCTGTAGGCCCTTCACAGCGACGCAGAAACCGCAAAGAGGGTAAGAAGATCGAAAAAGATTTAAGAGCTTCAGAGAAGGAATAAATCTCTCTTTGATATAGTTATATATACGGCTCGCCGAATGGGAGCCGATATAACTAGTCTCGTCTAAGGAGAGAACTATGGCTAATATGCCTATGCCTGGAAATAAATACCCACATTATGAACAGTGGGAGCACACTAAACCAAGACCTACACCACCTGCAGATCCATTTGCACTACTAACTCCGTTTCTACAATCTTGGACTATTGGATTTGATCATCCCTTCCGTGTTATGGAAGAGCTTCGTAAATCAACAAAGCCTACTTACCCTCCGTACAACATCTTGTCACTTGAAGACGATAAGTACGTAATTGAAGTAGCGGCCGCAGGTTTTTCTAAATCTGAAATCGGCATTGAGTTAAAAGAAAATATACTTACTATCACCGGAAGCAAAGACTCCGCAGATGGTGAATATCTTCATAAGGGGATCGCAGGACGTGACTTCGAACAGAAGTTTATTTTGTCCGGCGACATGAAGGTGTTGTCAGCATCTATGGCCGACGGTATTTTGAAGGTCTCATTAGAGCGTGAAATCCCAGAGAGCAAGAAAGCTCGAAAGATTTCTATCAAATAGTAAGCCAGCACCTGAGCATGTGGGTAAACTGCTCATATACTAACAAAGGAGCGGTAATGACAGAAACATCTGTAGTAACTAGAGAATTAACTGCTAACGACCGCTGCGATTCCTGCAGCGCTGCTGCTTCTGTAATTGCAACTTTTCTACACGGTGAACTTATGTTTTGCGGTCATCATGCACGTAAGATGGGTAATGAGTTAAAAGTTAAGGCGTTAGAAATCTTTGACCCGACAGGTGAAATTAATTTGCTAAACTAGAAATAACTAGTTTAGGAGAGAACTATAAACACACTGCGTCTATTCGCAGCACTACACGGGGCAATACAAAAAGTATCTTTTATCTTAGGAGCAGGTTTTATTTATCTGCTTCTTTCGGTGACTCCTGCAATCGCTGAAGAGACAACTCCATCGCCTTCCGAGACTCAGCCTGCAGCCACGACTGCTGATCCTTCTCCGTCTCCAACGCCTACTCCCTCCACATCAACTTCGAACGAGCCTGCTCCAGTCCCATCTCAATCTCCGACTTCCGAGCCAACGCCTGCTTCAACTCCTTCTCCAAGCGCCACACCCGAGGCATCGCCGACCAGTAGCCCAGCACCAAGCCCAGAGGCAACACCAACACAAACACCCCAACCCACTCCGGAACCATCACCAACTCCTTCCACTACGACTACAACAGAGCCTACACCAGCTCCGCAACCAACACCTATTGTAACTTCTGAACCACCTGCTGTGGTAGTGCCTACTACTCCGCCTCCTGTAGTTGTTGAAACAGTTACTCCCGCGGGAGATGATTCCTCTTACAGAATTCCTATTACTGTACCTGTGTTATTTAATGGCGTCTCATACACAAATATTTACGCAACAACTAACTCTGTTATTACTTTTGGTCAACCTGACGGTACTTATTGGGCATACCCAAATACTCCGTCTATTTCGGTTGAGTCTAAAGATTGGTGGGCATTGCCTAATCAAATGCCAGACACTCACTTTATTATTCGCACCTCAGAAGGTGGATTTCAAGTAGACGGCAAGTATCGTCCATTTGGAGTTATGACTGGGGAGACAACGCAGATTGTTATTACTGGGCAGATTCTTACAGACGGTAATGTTTCTTACACTTACTCTGTAGATGGTCCTTTAAATGGCAACGAGCGTACAGGTGCTCGTTTACAAAACGGAACTGTTGTTACTCTTGAACAAGCTGGTGTTACTCAAGTTACCGCTCCTATCGAGCTAACTCCTGAACCAGTTGTTGAACCTACTCCACCACCTGCTCCAGAACCAACTCCTACACCGACACCTACGCCTGAGCCCACTCCTACACCTACACCAACTCCAGAGCCAACTCCAACGCCAGTACCTACGCCTCAACCTGAGCCTACTCCGAATCCTTCTCCAACACCAGAACCAACACCAACCCCACAACCAGAACCAACGCCGACGCCCACCCCAGAACCAACCCCAACACCAAATCCGACACCTGAACCTACTCCTGTTCCTTCGCCTCAGCCTGTCGAGCCAACGCCTTTGCCAACGCCCGTTGAGCCGCCCGCTCCAGAACCTCAGCCGTCTCCGGAGCCATCTCCTGTTCCTCAGCCATTGCCTATTCCTTCCCCAGAACCCACGCCCAGCCCCGAGCCAGCGCCTCAGCCTCAGCCGGAGCCTCAGCCTCAACCAGAGCCTGCACCTGAGCCACAGCCAACCCCAGAACCTGAACCTGCTCCTGAGCCAACGCCAGAACCTGCTCCTGAGCAGCCTGTAGAGCCTGAACCAACTCCTGAAGAGCCTCCTGTTGATATTGAGCCGACACCTACTGAGCCTCCCACAGAAGAGCCAGCGCCACCCACAGAAGAGCCACCAGCACCGGTAGAGCCCGAAGAGTCACCCGTAGAACCCGAGGAGCCTCCTGCGGAAGTTGATACACCCGAGGAATCAACACCAGAACCAGAGTCACCAGAGCCAGAGCAAGAAAATCCGTCCACAGAACCATCAGAACCTCCTGTTAATGAGGAGCCTACTGTAGCAGAAGCTGTCAAGGATGCAATGGCCGATGGAAAGTTAACAAATGAGGAAAAAGCTGTTGTAGCTGAAGCCCTTATTGCATCTGTTGCTCCTGGTGAAGCTGTTACTTCTGCAGCAATTGCTGCAGCAGGTCTTGAATATAAAGACCTTCCTGCCGATACTCCTGTTGAGGTTAGACAGGATGAGAACGGTAACGAAGTTATAATTACTGCAGACGTTGCTGCGGCTCTCGTTTTACTAGAGGACCCATCAGAACTAATTGGCGCAATATTTAGCGACCCAGGACAAGCCCTCCAAGCTTTAGGAAGCATTGGCGCGGATATGAGTCCAGAAGAACGTGAAGAAGCACAGGAAACAGTTGTTGCTGCAATTATTGTTGCGCAAGCTGCTTTAAGCGCAGTCGGCATTGCTACAACTGGCAGTACCACTACTGGAGGTTCATCTTCCGGTGGCGGGGGAGGAAGTTCTGGAGGCGGCGGCGCTTCTGGTGATTTAAGAGGCGTTAGGAGACGTAAACCTTGATTAAAGTAATTAAAGACATGATTGACCAGCTATGGACTCTACTTGGCATGTTTATTGCTTGGGTAGTACTTGATGGGTCAGCTAAAACTGTTGTTGGGTACGCAATTATTGGAACCTTGGTTGCTTGGGCTATTACGTATCCTCTAAGAAACCCAAAGGATGAAGACTAATGTTAAAACGACTTATGCTAACCTTGCCGTTAGCTCTTGCCCTTTCAAGCTGCGGGTACGACGGCGGATTTAGATATCCATGTCAAGACCCAGCAAATTGGGAAAAAGCTGAATGCAAGCCACCAGTTTGCACAGCCTCACAGATTTGCCCATCCGATTTAGTTAAACTAGATGAAACAGGAAGTACTACACCATGAGTAGAGAACGCTACACACCCGCTGAGCTAGACGCCCGATTAAAGTTTTTACTTGGCGCTATTCTCGGTTTGATTTTATTTTTTACAGCATTTGGCATATTGTATGGCCTACTGTTTGTAACACAGCCAATTGGCGCTCAGTCAGAAAATGACAAGATGTTCTTCAATGTTCTTGGAAGCATCGCTACATTTATCACAGGAACCCTTGCAGGTATCCTAATTGGTAAGAGCGGAGCTGATGAAGTTGCGTCCATGGGTAATGCGGCAGGAGAGCCTTCTTCTGAACCAGCGCCTGCCCCAACACCTACAGAGCCAGAAGTTACTGGTAAGCCAGAAGGACAAGTTCCAGATGAGCAGCCAGTTGATTTAGATTGGGACAAAGACTAATGGCAGATATGGGAACAGTTGCAAAACTTATTGAAGTTGCAAAAGCAGAGCTAGGAACTATCGAAGGTCCAAAGGACAACGAGACAAAGTACGGCGCTTACACAAAGGCTAACTTTCAGCCATGGTGTGGGTCTTTCGTAAACTGGTGCGCTAACCAAGCTGGAGTAAAGGTGCCTAACACCGTTTACACACCAGGCGGAGCTGCAGCATTTAAAAAAGCTGGAGCATGGATTGACGCAGATATTGCTGATCCAGAGCCAGGAGATATCGCGTATTTTGATTTCCCCGCAGATGGCGTCAACCGTATCAGTCACGTTGGAATTGTCATCAAGGACAACGGCGATGGAACTGTTGTATGTATCGAAGGAAACACTAGCCCTGATAAAAAGGGAAGCCAACGAAATGGCGGAGAAGTTTGCCAGAAGACTCGTGGGTTTAAGAAGAACAAAAAGGGCGAAATGATTTCCATCGTGGGGTTTGGTCGTCCAAAGTTCAAGGGAGCAGTTTCAACACCCGCTCCTTCAGCAAATCCTAACGCTGAGATAGAAAAGGCTATTGCGCTGCTTCGCGCAAATGGGTACGCGGTAACTAAGTAATCTGTGATTGGCTTCTCAGACGCCGACCGTATAAAGCGCTGGACTTGCGCTATATGCGGTCGCATCTGGGTAGTTCCTACTTTAGCCCGTGACTGTGAAGAAAAGCATCTAGAATCATAGTATGCGCGGATCAACAGAGTTCTCAAATCTTTCGGCGATTGGCTCCGCCATCTCAAAGACCCAAAAGTCTTTGTTTCCTAAGGGCAAGATACAAAGCCCAAAGAAAAAAGCTAAGCAAGAGCTAAAGAAGTCTTCTGGTAAATCTTCTGGAAAATCTTCAACGTCTGAAAAAACAAAGATTATTAAGCCAGACCACCCAGCTAAAAAGAAACCAGAGTCAGCGAGCAGGACGACAAGCCAACAGTTTCTTGGTTATGGCGACACCTCTCACCTTCCAGCAACGCGTTTGGACTAACGTCTATGCCAAAAATAGATCGTCTATCTGATCCAATTGCTGAAGCCTCTAAATTTAGTGCTAAGGGCATTAAAGGCGCTAGAAGCCGAGAGTTCCGGGATGCATTAACTCGCGTTGAGCAGGTTCTACCAGGAGCAAGGACAGACGTATATCAATGGGGTGGTACCACTGGCTCGAAATAAAGAATTTAAAGAGGCCAACTTCAAGCCAATAACTGTAAAAGATTCCAGGTTTGGCATTCGTAGGCTCTTTATCAATAGCCAAGAACGCCCTCGTATTGGAACATATGCAAAACCTGGTAGAGGACCTAACGGAGAGCACCAAAACTAATTAATTAAGCGGTACACTTTTATCGCTACTTTGAAAGGACCACTATGGCAGCGTCGTATCCTAGTTCGATTCGCGTTTTTACCACTAAGGTAAACGTCACGGATGTTGTCGACGCATCCCATCCAAACTCAATCCAAGAAGAAGTTGTAGCGATTGAGTCTACTCTTGGCGCATCCCCACAGGTTTCTACTGCGCCCTCTTCAAGTGGAACATTTACAGCCACCTCTACAACATTCGCAAGCGTAAACGCTCGCCTAGCTAATATTGAAACCGGCATCGTTTCAGATGCTCACACACAATACCTACGTAAAGCAGGCGACACCGGCAACATAATTACTGCTGGAGCTTCTACAACTAAGGGGCTTGTAGTAAAAGGTGCCGCATCTCAATCAGCTAACCTTCTTGAGTTTCAAAATTCTTCAGGATCAGTGCTTTCTGCTGTAAACGCATCTGGCGCTTTCACTGGCGCGATCAGTCTTCCAGACATGGTCATCAATAGCCAGACAGCAGGTTATACAGTTGCTTTGGTTGACAAGAACAACTTAATTGTTGTAAACAGCTCTTCAAACCTACAAGTTACAGTCCCAGCAAACAGCGCAACAGCTTTCCCAGCAGGATCACAAATTAACATCTTCCGTCGAGGTACTGGAAAAGTACAAGTTGTTGGTTCTGGAACAGCTTCTATTGTTGGAACACCAGGATACTTTTTACGTGCACAGTACTCATCTGCTACCCTGATTAAGCTCGACAACGCTGATAACTGGGCGCTAGTCGGAGACTTATCATTAGCTTAAGGTAGCCATGCCTTCAATTGGAATTGTCTCTTCATCCAGCCGCGAACCCGCTGACGCACCTGTAATCGGAGCTGCATCAAATGTCCCAGCTAATCGTGCTTTTAACAATGGTCGGGCGGATGTAACATTCACAGAGTCAACTTGGGATGGCGGATTACCAATTACTTCTTATGTAGCCACGTCAAGCCCAGGCGGGTACACAGGGTCAAACACAACTACTCCAATTACTGTTACAGGATTACAGTCAGCAACTTCTTATACATTTAGCGTTGTTGCTGTTAATAGTGTTGAGCCTACAAACCCTTCAGCTTTTACATCCGCAATTACTGCTACAACAGTTCCACAGGCTCCTACTATTGGCTCCGCTTCTGCAGGTAACGCAACTGCAACTGTAAGTTACACAGCAAATGCAACTGGCGGATCGACAATTACTGGTTTTACAGCAACATCTGCACCAGGAGGATTGACAGGTACAGGTAGTTCTCCAATTACCATTTCTGGCCTTAGCAACGGAACCACTTACACATTTACAGTAACAGCTACTAACACCAATGGAACTTCACTTCCCAGCGCTGCTTCTAACGCAGTGACTCCTACAGCACCTACTCCTCCTCCGCCTCCGCCGCCTCCTCCACCTCCTTCTACTACTCCACCACCAGATCCTGGTCCACCACCACCTACTCCACCTCCTTCTACTACGCCTCCTCCTGCAACTACTCCGCCTCCTGCAACTACCCCACCTCCGTCTACTACGCCTCCTCCTGCAACTACGCCTCCGCCTCCAACTGGTTGTAATAATCCTTGCCCACCTCCGTACTTTGGTTGCCAAGACGGTGGAGCGCTCTGCGCAATTTAACGTGTATACTAAACTTTAATAAAGGAGATTAATATGACTTGGAAACGTTACGCAGGTGTTGCGGGTGAAGACGTCTTTACTATTTTTAGTTTTGACTCTGACGAAGCGACAAACAACTATGGACCCCGCATGGATGCCGGAATGTCATCGGACCCTAAGTTTATTCTTATACCTGATGGTGTAGATGTTCTTCCTGGTTGGGTGTACAACGGTACCGAATTCGTTCCTCCTGTAGAGTAACGTCTATGGCAGAGTTAACTCCTTGGGAGAAGTACAAACAAAGTTTAGGTGAGTCAAGGCCTTGGCATATCCTTAGCTCAGAGCTGCGTACCACCGATGATGTGTCCGGCAATCGTTTAAATATATGCCTAGAGTGCCCTGAACTTATTTCAGCAACCAAGCAATGTAAGAAATGTGGCTGCTTAATGACTTTAAAAACTAAACTGTCTAATGCAGTCTGCCCTTTAGGTAAATGGTAAAGACGCCTAAGATATATGTTTCTATAGCCTCTTATAGAGATCCCTTTTTACAAAGAACCATCGATTCTCTTTATTGCACGGCAGACAGCCCAGAGAACATTACTGTTGGTTGTTTTATACACGCTTTCACAGAAGAGCTAGAGGACATAGTTCCTGTTAACAGGTACGGATATAGCGTTATTTACGAGACCGAAAAGCCTGGAACTGTATTCAGTGTTACGCAGTGTCGAAATCGTTGTTTAAAGTGGTTAGACGATTCTTATGATTATGTCCTACAGGTAGACGCGCACACCGCTTTTGATAATGGGTGGGACACGCAGCTTGTGCAAATGATTACTAGCGTAAACTATAAAAAAGCTATTCTTAGTGGTGCTTTATCTTCTTTTGGCGTTTACCCAGATGGTCAAGAGGTGCGCAACAAAGTTGTAGCAGCTCGTACTTTTTATTTAAACAACAAAGACACAAAAAAAGCATTTGTAAACGCATCGGATATGGCTCCCAACGGTACTATAGTCGACACTCTTCCAGGCAAAGATTATGCCCATGGCTGGTACATAGCCGGACACTTTATATTTTCGCCCGCAGACTACTTTAGAGAAATACCCCAACCAGAATGGGTTCTATTTTGGGGTGAAGAGGTTATTAACTCTGTTAGAGCTTACACGGCTGGTTGGAATGTTTATATCTTTGAAGATGTTCCTCTGTACCATCTAGATGAGAATGTCACCTTTACAGGTAGGCCTAGGTTGTGGGAGGATTTTCCTGAAGAGTGGTTCCCTAAAAGAGAGCCTGCATCTGATCGAATAGTAGATATTATGAACAACATAGATGTAGTTGACGGTGACTTATTTTATGAAAGAAGCTTAGAAGACTTATACAACCATATAGGCTATGACTTAGGGAAACTGTTTTTAGAATGGAGGGAGGAACGACATGGAAACCAACCAAAGTAACTACATTAATTTTTATCATTTACCTCCAGTTGAGAACAGATTACCTATAGAGCAAGCTCCTTCTGACAGAGAGTGGATGACTAACACGGCTGGAGGGTACGCTTACCGGTGCCTGCCAATGTCTTATGCAAATAGACACGGCTGGTGCGTGCGCCTTCAATCAGATGTCGAGGTAATTTGGTACGGTGGAACCGAGGCCGGAAGCTTACAGATTATTTGCGGAAGGGAGCAGAACGGATTTAGGTTTGCAGATAACGGTACCGGCAACGGTATTGTAACTTTTCATTTAAATGCCATACCAAGAACAAGCCCAGATTGGAACTTGTGGATCATGGGAGCTCCCAACTTAGTCGTGCCTGGAGCTAGCCCTCTAAGCGGCATTGTGGAGTCTGACTGGGCATTTGGCGCCCCCACCTCAAATTGGAAGATAACTACCCCTAATACGGTCGTTACATTTAAAAAGGGAGACCCTGTTTTCTTCTTTGTTCCTGTTCGTAAAACTGAGTTAGAGACATTTAAGTTTTCCAACTTTAATATACGAGACGATGAGGACATCAATAAGCATTTTGAAGACCACTGCAGGTGGAGAGCTGAAGCTGATGCAGCTGGTAAAGGTGTAAACGGGAAGATGTATCGTAGAGGTATTAGAGCCGATGGGACAAAGCCAGATTTCCCATATAACCATAAAACTACCTTATCTTTACATACCCCTGACGACTTTCTTTAAGTCCTGACAAACCTTAAATCCTCTTAGACAATAGTAGAGCACCCCGATCAGGTGCTTTAACCACTCTAGAGAAAAGGTAAACAATGTCAAGCTACAATTCACCACTTCCGGTGGGTTCACCAGAGGGCACAGGCGCAGCTCAACTAGCTATCGCAGAGACTCCTGGCGGAACTAACAGCAACGGTAACGCTACCGACTCAGCTGGAAACGTAAAAGTAGATTTTGTATGGGGTAACTACCCTATGCAGCCAAACGATGTTCGTACAGAAGAAGCTGCTGGAAACTTTGGCGGAACAACTGGTACAGACGAAGTCGTATACGAGACTGCTGTAGTAACAGCCGCATCTGCTTCAGCCGGCGTAGTCACTTACACAGCTAACAACGCATTTAGCGTTGGCCAAACTGTATCAATCACCGGTCTTTCAACATCAGCTTTTAACCTAACAAACGTTCTTATTACAGCACTTGTTGGGACAGAGGGCGCAGCAACAGGTTTCACAGTTACAAACGCAGCTACAGGAACAGCTGTTACAGGCGCTACAGCTCTAGCTAAGGGTGTAGTCGGACGTTTCCCAGGAGTAGGAGCAGACTACAACTGGTCAGCAACTACTAAGGTAGCTGGAGCTCGTCTAGATGCAGCTCTTGACAACCACGCAGTAGCAGAGGCTGAATGGAACAACTACCCATCATTCACTCCAGGAGCAGGTAATTACATGATTACAGCGGCTTCAGGTAATGGCACAACTGTTACATACACATCACAAAACAGCCTTGCAGCAGGAGACGTTGTTAATATCACAGGTCTTACAGCTTCAGCTTACAACCTAACTTCAGCAACAGTTGCTACAGCAGATGCTCTTAAGTTCACAGTAACTAACTCAGCTAACGCTGGTGAAATTACAGGACAGTGGTACGGCAAGGTAGAGCGTACAGACGCTCTTACAGCAGCCGATGGCGCTGGAATTGGTTACATCGTAGTACCTAACGTACTTGGCGAGACAACAGCAGTAGCTATTGATGAGCTTCGTGACGCTGGTTACGAGCTAGCTAATATCACAACAGCTTCAGCAGCTACTAACGCAGCTGGAACTATTACAGCAGCTTCACGTACAGCAGGCTCAGGTGTTACAACCATCACAGATTCATCACACGGATTTGTCACTGGTAACAAGGTAACAATCTCTAGCGTTGACTCAACTGTTAACGGAACATACACAGTTACCCGCCTTACAGACAACACCTTCACAGTTACAACCACAGCGACCACAGTATTGGCTCTTACAGGCCTTACAGGTTCAGTTGTGGCAGTTGCTGGAACAATCAAGTCACAGTCAACAGCGGCTGGAACAGGTTCAGTAGCTACAACAGCAACAATCACAATTACACCTTGGGCAGCAGCTTCATAATCTTCCCAACACAAACAGAAAGCCCCCTGCGTATAGCAGGGGGCTTTTTGCTTTAAGCACCTATTTTTAGTCTTCTTCGTTTTCGGGACATTCGCAAGCGTTCACTGTCTGTTGTGCCGCCCCAGATACCGACTTCATTATTATCTAGAGCCCACTCCAAACACTCGTGGACGAACTTGCAGGAACTGCATACTGGCTTGACTATTGCTTTTAACCTTAAAGTCTCGCCCGGCTCTTCCGGGAAGAAAAGGTCTGTGTCCATCTGTCTACACGGTTGTGTACCATCGAAATGAGGTGCCCGAATGTCATCCATATATTAATTTAATGCGAACCGGTCAAGGAACGCTTCATACCTTTCTCCATTATATTGGCCAGGGTAAATTTTCCACGACGACCAGTCTTTTCCACCAGCGGTCATGAAGTACGCAATCTTTGCGTTAGTGACGGGATCAAAGAGATCCGCATTTGTTTTTAGATCGAACTTCTCTCTGCGAGCAGGTCCCAGATCACCAATCATGTTGATCTGGTAGATACCGTAGGAGTTGTCCCCCGTGTTCGCATTTTTATTGTGCGCTAAAGGACGTCCGTTCGACTCCTTCATAGCGACTGCCCAAGCAGTCCTGAGGGCCTTTCCCTCAAACCCAACTGCTTGTAGGAGTTCTTTTAGCTCAGACTCATTAAGAGCCTTTGCGTCTTTGAACTCCTTTAGCGGGTCTACAACCTGAACAATTGCTGGCACCTTAGGCGCTTCAGCAATAGCGTGTGGAAAGGTTCCACCTACTAAAGTAAAGATCGTTACAACCGCCATCTTTGCTATGTTTTCTCTGATATTAAGCATTTCTGCTCCTCTCAGTCGGACTACTAGCCAACCAAAGAGTTACAGTCCTTGTCAAGTTAAAGCACGTAAAAATAATATTTTTATTTTTCCGCATTTTATACATACAAATGTTGTATTTCCTTATTTAATATGTTATACAACAAGTAAAGTGCTAATCATTTGGAAAACCATTCTGTGCTAGTCTTTCCCTTGACATTTCTACAGAATGGGTATACGCGTGTCGTTGCTTGATAAAGTCACTTTGGCAGTAATTCTAAGTGGACAACTAGGTATAGTATTAACATACATACTGCGCTTAGAAAAGAAGCTCGTCAGAATCGAGTACCAGCTGTATGAGAATGGCGGTTCATCTATGAAAGATCAGATGAATGACACACGCGCAGACTTGACAGACCTTAAGACCGACTTTTTGGTTCTTAAGGCTAAACTAGGTGAATAACCACTAAGGAGAAAAATGAATAAAGCACTGATTGAATCCTATGCTCGCAACCTGTTTGGTCAGGTTATTGGCGCAGTGATGATTGTTATGCAGACAAGCGGAGCAGCAACTCCACTCGATTTTGGTTCAGGAGAATGGCTACTAGTAGCTAATGCTCTATGGGCGTCTTTGGTTCCAGTAGCGCTTCGCTATATTAACAAGATGGATCCTGCTTTCGGACGTGTCGCAGCAACACTCGCTACTGAAGCTGGCAAGAAGTTGGCTCAGGAGTCAGCTAAGGCTAAGAAGAAGAAGTAAAAGTTCCAGCACTGGGGGCGGGTTAACTACCCGCCCTTTTTGCTTTATGGGTTAGAATGGTTGATGGATTAGGAGAACAAATGATTAAATGCGTAAACTGCCCAGAGGCTGCGGTGTATACCGTTGCAGACCCTGGAGTAAACCCTCTTGACTACTGTGGCTCTTGCCTCCCACACTGGCTACGAGAACGAGCTAACACCAACCACTTTCCTCTTGTAACACCCGTTTCTGAAAAGTCATCTAAGAAAAAAACAGATGCAGAAGCGCCTGTAGATGAGAGTAACTAGAAAAGCTGCTGTACAGATTCACGCTGTACCAGATCATGTTATGGATCCGGTAGGGCCGTTCCCTAGAGACCTCTTTAGAGAACCAGAGATTGTGGATGATTACATTCCGCAGTATGGTGAAGATGGTGGGGACTTCCCGATGGGAGCCACAGCTCAAAACAACTACAAACCTATTCGCGTACTGCGATGCGGCGTATGCTTAGCAAGAGTCCCAGAGAACGAAACAGAATCGCATGTGTGTGAGGACGTAGATGCCTAAGAACGTACGTGGACAAGACTTTAGACAACAACAAAAGCAGCGCGAAGAGCAGGCCAACCGCGTACTTAACCTGTCTATGCGTATGCAAGAGGCGCTTGATGTAGCAACCGTTTGGGAGAAGATGAGCCCAGTCGAACCACCTGCTACTTACAAGCGTACTAACGCCCCAACGACAAACCCATCGCGCCCAAGGGCGCGTAAGCTCGCGTATAGCCCAGAAGAATCGCGCCTAATCGTTGTGTTCCGTGATGGAACCTGGTGGGAGTATCGCGATATACCACAGGCATTTTGGACTGGGTTAAAGTCTAGCGATTCAACCGGCAAGTACTTAAAAGGCTCCGGATTAGATGGGCACGATGACATGGGCCCGTGCGATCCCTCTTCACTTCCAGAAGAAATTAGGGTATTCTTAAACTCCTAATGAGAACACTCGGACCACTATACGTTGGAACACTTCAGTACTATCACCGCAATCTTTTGCCGATAGTAGAAATTGGCCATACCCAGGAAACAGAAATCCCGTTCCGCTTTGGAAAATGCTTAGTGTTTCGGGTTCCTTTTACAAAGCCTGGCTATTACATAGGTTTGTTTTTCAAAACCGTTAAAGACCCTCACCTTTTGACTGATGAGGATGTAGATTTAATCATGATGAAAGCCATGAAAGGCCGAACAGCATGGACTCCAAACGATGGGTTATACAATGACACTTTTTAAAAAGACCCCGTGGGTTAAGCCCTTTCCTGAAAAAGTAGCAAAACGCGTTTCTAAAATCCCTACAGGTGAGTTAGAGATGTGGGCAGACCAAGCGTTATTTGAGCTAGGTCGTTGTTTGTCGGCTTATTCTAAGAACCGGGATGAAGTAGTTCTACGTGAAGCTCTAGCTGGTGCCGAAGCTCTGCATGCTGTTATAGATGCTTTGAACGTTCGCATGACTCGCGTTAACTTGTGATAGAATTACGCCACCTCTTACTTCCTCTCCCCGTGTAGTAGGTGACATCTAGCCTGGGTATAACAGCCCAGGCTATCTGTTTTCTACTAGACTACTGTCAATATGGAAAACAACTTGTTTGATGATCTTGACGAAGACGAATTCCTACCCGAAGGGGATGAGGAGTTAGCCCCGCCTGAAGATGACGAAGACGACTTAGACGAGCTATCTAAAGAGTTTGTAAAAATGCTCGTTGACAGGTGCATTCAGTTTATGACCGCACTAGTGGGCCATGAGCTCCACCCTTATCAAATGCCGCTTGCCCGCCGGATTATTGAATCCGTGATTATTAATGATGGTGAAGAGGTAACAGCTCTTGCTGCACGTCAGTCAGGTAAATCAGAAACTATCGCTAATACAGTAGCCGCACTAATGGTACTACTCCCACGCCTAGCTAAGATGTACCCAGATCTTCTTGGTAAATTTGCAGATGGTATTTGGATCGGAATGTTCGCTCCAGTTGAGGGCCAGGTAGAAACACTCTTTGGTCGTACAGTAAACCGACTTACTTCTGAGCGTGCACTAGAGATCTTGGGAGACCCTGAAATTGACGACTCTTTGGGTAAAGTGCCTGGAGTAACTCGCCAAATTAAGTTGAAGAACTCAGGCAGTAGCCTCATGATGATGACTGCTAACCCACGTGCAAAGATTGAATCAAAGTCTTTCCATCTTATTGTTATTGACGAGTGCCAAGAGGCGGATGACTTTGTAGTCTCTAAATCAATCTCTCCGATGCTTGCGTACTACTCAGGTACGATGGTCAAGACCGGCACTCCTACAACAAGTAAGAACAACTTTTACCGGTCCATTCAGTTAAACAAGCGGCGCCAAACTGGTAGGGGTAATAGACAAAACCACTTTGAGTGGGATTGGCGCGACGTAGCTAAAGTTAACCTAAACTATGGAAAGTTTATTAAGAAGGAAATGCTTCGCATTGGCGAGGATTCTGACGAGTTCCAAATGTCATACAACTGTAAGTGGCTGCTGGAACGCGGCATGTTCATTACATCAACTGTTATGGATGAGCTTGGAGACACATCTCAAGAAACAGTTAAAGCTTGGCATAGAACCCCTGTTGTTGTGGGTATTGACCCCGCTCGCAAGATGGACTCAACAGTTGTTACAGTTGTATGGGTTGACTGGGATAGGCCAGACGAGTTCGGGTACTTTGACCACCGTATCCTTAACTGGTTGGAAATCCAAGGGGATGACTGGGAAGACCAGTATTTTCAAATTGTTAGCTTTTTAAATAATTACGACGTACTAGCGGTTGGTGTAGATGCCAACGGTGTGGGGGATGCAGTAGCCCAAAGACTTAAGCTACTTCTTCCAAGAGCAGAGGTTCACTCTATAGGCAGTAGCCAACCTGAACAGTCAAAGCGTTGGAAACACCTTAAGGCCTTAATTGATCGACGTATGGTTGGTTGGCCAGCCCATGCTAAAACACGCCGCCTACGTACTTGGAAACGGTTTTACCAACAGATGACTGATTTGGAAACTAAGTTCACAGGTCCTAACTTTTTGGCCCATGCCCCTGAAGAAGCCCACGCCCACGACGACTATGCGGATAGCCTAGCTATTGCGGTTTCTTTAACTATGGACCTAACCATGCCGCAGGTGGAAGTGTCTAGCTCCCCGTTCTTTTCTAGATAATTAGCACTTTAGCCTGACTGACTTGCGAATACGTAGCACACTTTATCTGAGGTACCTCAACCTAAATTTAGGAGTTTATATGTCAATCGCACCATCACCAAAGTTTCCTGAAAGAGCTGGAAACATGTACGACCGCAAAATGGCAGGGGCTACACCAGGCCAACGCGGACCACTTCGTTTTGAAGAGGGAATTGCAACAGACACAGACGTTCCAGCACAGTTCACAACTGGCGCTATGCAAGGCTACGAGCCAGCTGCAGGACGTCCAAACCGTAACAAGGCTGTTCACACAAAGACTGCAGAAGAGACAATGCGCGAGCGTGCACATGTTGGTTCAGCAGCATGGGTAGAAGCACCAAACAACTTGACTGAGTTTTCAGCAGGCGGTTTTGCTGACCATGGCGATAACAAGTTTGAGCGTGAGTTCCGTTCAGGATCACGTCAATCAGCTCTAAACCCAGCAGTAGTAGAAGACTAATAAAGTTCCTACCCCCGTTCAGCATATTTGAAAAGCTGCGGGGGTAGGCCTTCTAATGTTTAGGAATCCACAGTGGCATTAAATACAGGTCAGGAAGTACAAAAGGGTCCGAAGCGTAACCCCGCTAACCCAAAACTTTGGAACATGCTTACTGCGCAAGCACGATCTAAGTTCACAACTTACCCATCCCCTGCTGCCGCTCACTGGGTTCATTCCCACTATGTTCAAATGGGTGGGAACTTTGTAGATTCAAAGAAAGAAATTGATCCACGCTTTAGAGATTACGATCATGAGAAGCGGGAAAAAGAAGAAAAAGAACGGAAAGCAAAAGTTACTAAGCCAATTGGTAAGAGTAACATCCGCGGCGAACGCCAACGCGGTTAATAATTTTCTAGTTTTTATGGTAGCCTTTGGGCATGCTAAGTAAGGTGGTTAAGTGAGCGGTATTGATTTTTCGCCTCCGAGTTATCGAGCGGCGTCATCCGACTTAACCATCTCCATTTCACCGCTTGGCCTTGTTGAGCTTGCGGATGAAGAGTTTGAAGTACACGGTCCTCGTCTAAATCGTTATTCTCTTAACTGGGCAATGTACCTTGGTCACCACTATTCATACCGCCGTCAAACAGGCGAAACACAGTTGGTGCTTAATTATTTCCGCGCTTTTACAGACTTTCTTATTAACTTTACCTTTGGTAAGGGCGTAAGTTTTCGCTCACCAAAAGAAACAGAAGCTATTGTTCCCGACCTGCTAGAGCGCGTGTGGGAAGTAGATAACAATAAAGCAACAGTTCTTTGGGAGATCGGACAGCAGGGAAGCGTTTCTGGCGACTGCTTTATTAAGGTTGCTTATGAAGAGGCGTGGGCAGATGCTTCAGGACGTCAACACCCAGGCAGAGTTCGCATCCTTCCTCTTAACTCATCTTTTGCATTTCCAGAGTTCCATCCCCACGACCGCGAGCGCTTGATTCGTTTTAAGTTGAAGTATCGTTTCTGGGGAACATCTCTTGAAGGCACACGTCAGGTATTCACTTACACAGAAATCCTCACAGATGACATCATTGAAGAGTACATCAACGACGAACTTATTGACTCTCGCCCTAACCCGCTTGGCACTATTCCCGTTATTCATATTCCAAATGTGCGTATCTCTGGTTCTCCTTGGGGCCTTGCTGATTGCCATGACATTACTAACATTAATCGCGCTTACAATGAAACTGCTACGGACGTTTCGGACATCGTTAACTACCACGCCGCGCCAGTCACAGTTATCATCGGTGCAAAGGCTTCTCAGCTTGAAAAAGGTGCTAATAAAGTCTGGGGCGGATTACCAAAAGACGCAAAGGTAGAAAACCTAGAAGGCGGTTCGCAAGGACTAAAGGGCGCCATGGAGTTCATGGCTCTTCTTAAGAAGACTATGCACGAAATGATTGGTGTGCCTGAGACCGCTCTTGGCCAAGCACAGCCAATCTCAAACACTTCAGGTGTTGCACTTTCTATTCAGTTCCAGCCTTTGATGGCGCGTTACCACCAGAAGATTGTTCAATACGCATATGGTCTTGAGCGCGTTAATGAGTTGATTCTTCTTAGCCTTGCTGTAAAAGAACCAGAAGTTTTGACATGGGACCCTGCAACAAACGTTAAGCTAAAAAGAGGTCAGCTAGATCGTTTGGATCCACAAGACCCTCTTACCTATCAGTCTTACGTACATTTCCCACAACCACTGCCTCTTGACAAGCTTATCGCGCTTAACGAGATCCAGTCTAAGCTTTCACTTGGTATCGAATCTAAGGAAGGCGCTCTTCGTACTCTTGGAGAAGAGTTCCCTGCTGAGAAGCTAAACGAAATCCGTCAAGAACTTATGGATGACGCTATTGCAGATGGAGCACTTAAGCTTATGCAAACCCAGATTGAGCAAGAAATTGCTGAATTAACTGGAACTATGCCAAACCCTGAAACTGGCGGTAAGCCAGGAGTTCCTGGTGCTACTGGACAAGCGTTGCCTGCAATGATGCCTCCTACAATGGATGAGGCTCTACAAGTAGCCGATATGGGAGAAGCCGACCTCCGAACCAAGTTGGTAACTGAAGCTTATGGAACCGTTCTCCCACAGAGACGTAATCCAGAAGAGTATGAAAAATAAAAGCGATTTACGCTGACAATTTCATACTAAACAGCAAGAATAAAGATACATACGTTAGGTCATATGTGCTACGGGCTTAGGCTCATTCGGAAAACGACCCAGAGAACATAAAGGATGTACGATGGAAACTGCAGAAAACATGGCAGCTGCCTTTGAAGGCGAAGCCGGAACCGCTCCAGTTGTAAACGTGTCGGGCTTTGACGCTCCGGCTGTTACTACTACGACCGCTGTTAATTCAAAATTTTATACAGATGATGATTTAGCAAAGGTTCGTTCTCAGGAGAAAGAGAAGCTTTATCCTCAGATTGAATCTCTGAAGGAAGAACTTGCTTCTATTAAAAAAGAAAAAGAAGAGGAAAACGCTCGTCGTGCCGAAGCTGAAAGAGCAGAAGCAGAACGTCTCAAAGCTTTAGAAGAAGGAGAGTTGTCCGCTAAGGACCTCCTACTAAAGAAAGAGGGCGAGTGGAAGGAGCAGTTGGAACGTGAGCGCCAAGAACGTGAACGTGCCTTCGCTCTTCTGGAGCGCGAAAAGACTTTTGCAGATTTGCAGGCGTACCGCCAGCAAACGCTTGAATCTGAGCGCGAAGCTATCATTCCTGAACTTCTCGATTTAGTTAGCGGAAACACCCGCGAAGAGATCGATGCAAGTATTGCAGGTTTGAGAGAACGTTCAGCAAAAATTCTAGAGTCCGCGCAATCTGCAATGCAGAACGCACGGAGAGAAATGAAAGGGACGAGTATCACAACTCCTCCCGCCGGACCTTTGGAAACTAATACGGAGCAACGACAGTTTACGGCTGAAGAAATCGCAGCCATGCCGATGAACGATTACGCTAAATATAGGAGTCGACTTTTGAGCCCTAAGGCTCAAGGGCAGACCCGCGGCTTATTCGGTTAACCCCAAAATCCCATATCCCAATAAACAAGGAGTCAATAACTAATGGCATCTGGTATTACAGGTACCGGCAACTTAGCCGCAGCACCTACAGCGTACTCAGGTACAAACACACAGCTGACTCAAGCGATTCAGACAATCTGGTCAAAGGAAATTCTTTTCCAGGCAATGCCTATCCTTCGCTTTGAGCAGTTCGCAGTAAAGAAGACAGAACTAGGTGTTGCACCTGGTCTACAGATTAACTTCATGCGTTACAACAACCTTGGCTTCGCAAGCGGCCTTGTTGAAGGTGTACGTATGCAGACAAACGCGCTAACAGCGCAACAGTTCTCAATCACAGTATCTGAGCATGGTTATGCTCTTGCTGTTTCAGAGCTACTTCTAAACGCATCTTTCGATGACGTGATGGCTTCTGCTTCACGTCTTCTAGGTCGTAACATGGCTGTCTACCTAGATCAGCTTTCACGCGACACACTATACGCAGCAACTTCAACCATCTACGGTGAAGATCGCTCAGCGCTAACAGCTGTCAACAACTGGTACGCATACGGAACTACAGGTTCTTCACGTGCATCAATGACAGGTAACTTCCACTTGACACCACACACAGTCAAGGACGCAGTTGAGACACTCTCAACCAAGAACATCCCACGCCTAGGCGAGACCTACGTAGCGTTTGTTCACCCACACCAGTCACGCCGCCTACGCGACATGCCTGAGTTCATTGAAGTTACAAAGTACGCAGCTCCAGGAAACTTCATGCTAGGTGAAATCGGTCGTCTATACGACTGCGTATTCATCGAAACAACACAGGTTCTAAAGGTTGCTGGCGGAGCTGGCGCAGGCTACTCAGCTGACACAACTGTTGCTAACCCAACAGTTACACCTGGCGGAGGTTACATCACTCCTGCTACAAAGACAGGTAACGGAGCAGCAGATCGTTATGCAGCACTCTTCATCGGAGACAACGCATTTGGTCACGCTATCTCACTTCCTGTTGAACTTCGTGACGGCGGTATTCTTGACTTCGGTCGTGAGCACGCTCTTGCTTGGTACTCAATCTTTGGACTTGGTCTAATCACTGACCAATCTGTTGTTATTGCAGAAACCAACTAAAAAACTTAATAGGTTGGGGGCCCTTCGGGGCCCCCAATCACCAATTCACAGTCATTAATTAGGAGAATACAAATGGCAAGTAAAGTAAAGCCTACGGACGTCACAGGACGTGCCCGTGAGGAAGCGCTAGCTGCTAATGCAGATGCACTAGCTGAAAGCGCGACAAGAATGAGCATGGCTACCGCCGAAGCCCAGATGAAACTTGAAACAGAAGTTATTGATGCTACTGTTCCTGACCGTCAGACCGTTATTGTGGATGACCCAATTCAGGTTGGCAAGCAGGATGAGACCGTAGTTATCCGCGTTATGGAGGACATTGAAAATATGACTCTTGGTGCCGGAAACAACTACAGCTTCAAAGCAGGACAAAAGTA
>JACCDZ011499802.1_pt1 | contig 92588 bp, 79 predicted proteins | sample 7449551 | NCBI WGS metagenome assembly JACCDZ01 (sample SAMN15323452, study PRJNA562643) | freshwater metagenome | isolation source: river surface water | place: USA:Blue River Watershed | collected 2017-08-18
CCAGCACTCAAACAACCCGCGCTATTGGCTTGATAAGCAATGATATAACGTTGACCGTTAAATTTTTCATCCCAAACCACATTCACCGTCTGATTGGCTAGATTTTCAGAGATCGACTTACTTCCAATTATTTTGAAACTGATTTTACCTGTACCATAGGCTCTGTAAAGGTATGATATTGACAAACATGCGAAAGCCTCTCCTTCTATTTTGGGTTTAGGTGGTGGAGGCAATAATGACACTTTCAATGAATCAGCCATTATTGAACAACCAAATGGGTTAGTCACCTTCAAATAAACCTTTCCAGAATCCGAATTTCCCCAGTTGATGACCAGTTTGTTAGCCGTATCTGAACCGATAATGGTTCCGCCCGTAACACTCCATTTCAAGGTATTCTTATAACTTCTATTGGAAACCGCGTAAATTACTCCGTTTTGGTTTTGGCAGGCCAAATTAGTTCCTGTGATTTTTTCCTTGGGACTGAAAGGCTTGTATTTTATCAATACGTTTTGATTGATGAATTTGGATGGACAGCCATCGTCAAAGGCCTCGAATATTACACGGAAAGTATCATCGGTACTAACACTGCAACCCGGATTCCAACAAAACTGTGATGTAATGCTGGCTTTTCCTGCCACGGGCAATGTTGGATTAAAGGTAGCCTTAGGTCCGGTGTAACTTGAAGAACCGGTGATGATGTCTCCGTAGGCTTTCAAAGTTACAACGTCATCAATGTCTTTGGCATCTACGGCTTTCACATCGAAACAGATGGGTTCACCGAGTTCCAATTCCCAATATCGTTTCCCCTTGGTATATTCTAGAGTGGGTTTATTGTTGGGTGAACAGTTAATCACCAAAATCTGAAGATCCAGTCTAACGGTAGAAATTGCAACCCCATTTCTCCATTCTGTCACCTCAATCGCAACAGCGAACCGACCAGCGATGGTTGACATGTACGTTGTCAAACCGTTAAACGCATCAATGCTTGCAATACCTGCACTTCCGAACGGTGATGTTGCTGAATATCCTGTGTTATAATCAACCTCTGCAAAAGGCGTGGTCATGGTTGACGGACAAGTTGGCAACGTAGGATTGTTCATATCAGCTCCTTGCCAAGGTCTTACCAATTTGTAGGATAATGAATCGCCATCGGGATCAAGAGCACGGTTTCTGATGGTAATTGTGTCATTCCTGCAAATGAAAGGAACAGGAACATCTTGGAAGTAAGGCGAACTATTTTTAATGTTTGTTGGTGGAATAAACCCGTAGTAGGTTTGTCCTTGATAGGCTTCACCAAACTGGTTTCGGAGGTTATTTTGGGTGTTTCGGCAGCAACGCTCCCATTTCAGGTGGTAACCGGTGTTGCTGTTCGGCAGACTGATGGTTGATTCGTAAATACCCTGTTCAAGACAAGCCGAAGCAATTTCAGGGCAATTGGTGTTTCCTACAGGCTGAACTTTTTTCTTGGCTAATAACTTAATGACGTAGGTAGTGTGAATCTTTTTATCTCCCTTGTAAACACACAGATTTAAATCATCGTCAAAGGGAACTTCCTCGTTGGTACCATCTTTGGCGCAATCGCGGTAAACAAAAAGGGTCACTCGATATTGCGTGTTGGTGCCGTTGGTTCCAAGCCATTCATAGGTTAAAAAGCCACCCACCAAGTGAGACGCATTGGAAATTCCAGCCACAAAAAAAGTGAGCAAGAGCATCCAAAAGCGAAAGGACAAAAAGCGTAATTTTCTCAATGGTTTCAGGCCGATTTTCAAACTACTAAATTAGACAATTTTTTAAGCAATTTGGTTGTTGAAGCACGTCATTTTTATGAAATAACCTAATTTCGCAACATGCATTACAAACCTGATTGCCTGCATTTTTTGGGACACATACCCTGTAAACCCCACAAAAAGCACGGATATCACTGCGAAAATTGTCCCGAATACACACAAATTGAGAAACGCATTTTAATCATAAAACTGGGTGCGATGGGCGATGTAATTCGAACAACGCCTTTGATTACTCGATATAAATCCCTCTACCCCAACGCAAAATTCACCTGGATTACGCTTTTTCCAGACATCCTTCCCAAGGGAGAGATCCACGAAATCTACAAATTGGGCGTTGAGGCGCAACTTTACGTCACCAATGTTGATTGGGACATTGCCATCAATTTAGACAAGGAAAAAGAGGCTTCTGCCCTATTGAAAATGGTTAGTGCCAAGGAAAAATACGGCTACATTTTGAAAGATGGAGCTTCGCAACCGGCCAACGATTTGGCTCAGCACAAATTCGATACCGGATTGTTTGACGATGTGAGCAAAGCCAACACTAAAAACTATTGCACCGAGATCTTTGAACTCTGCGGAATGGAATACGCAGGCGAGCCCTACTTGCTTGACAATCATTCAGATAAAGGATACGAGTGGAACCTTCCAACAGACAAAAAAATCATTGGATTGAACACGGGTTGCGGCGACCGATGGACCACGCGTTTGTGGAGCATTGAAAAATGGGTAGAATTGGCTAAAAAGATTCAAGATGCGGGGCATTATCCGTTGCTTCTCGGGGGAAGTCAGGAGCACGAGCGCAATTTGGAAATTCAGTCTGGCAGCGGCGCTCCTTATTTGGGACATTTTTCTTTGAGTCATTTCATCAATTTGATAGACCATTGCGACGCGGTAGTGACCCAAGTAACGATGGGAATGCACTTGACTTTGGGCTTAGGCAAAAGTATCGTATTGATGAACAACATTTTCAATCCTCACGAGTTCGACTTGTTTGACAAGGGCGAGATTGTACAACCCTCGAAGGAGTGTCAGTGTTTCTATTTGGGCAAATGCAAGTTAGGCACCTCGTGCATGGAAGATTTATCGGTAGACGCGGTATACGCAAGTTTGGATCGCGTATTAAAAAAGTAGATAGGTTTGCGGAATTATGATTTTTTCATTATTTTTGCACCCTCAAATGGCGAGGTAGCTCAGGTGGTTAGAGCGCAGGATTCATAACCCTGAGGTCGGGGGTTCAATTCCCCCCTTCGCTACTCTAGAAACACTCACAGAAATGTGGGTGTTTTTTGTTTTGTGCCATGTTTGGAAATTTAATATTCATTCTATTATGGGCACTCGTTTTATCCTGACCGCTAAATTGTAACGGCTTGCGCCAAGTGCGGAATCTAAAGATAGATTTTTTAGACTAGCACAATTGCCCCCCGCTTTCGGCAAACCGTGTATTAGCTGAAATGGCCTTAATTTAAAGTCTCAATTATGGAAATAACTAGCTTCTCCAACAATTTCCATTTGTTTAACGCAAGCGAATCTCATCATCGAATTTTCCATAAATGTATCGAAATCGGCATCATTCAAATAGCTCTCAATTTCAATAATCGCCTCCAAGATGTGATTAAGTCTTACTTTGTCCCCTAATTTACCGCGCATAAATTAATTGTTTCTCACTTTCAATTATTGGTCGGACATATTTCGACAATCCGCCAGAAGAAACCAAATCAACCTTCGTCTTAAGTATTTTTTCAAGGTCAATCTGCATTTGGACAAATTCTAATCCTATTTTTTGGCTGTAATCAAGATCAACTAGGATATCAATGTCACTTCGGTTATCTGCTTCTCCTCGAGCATATGAACCAAAAAGATATGCTGTCAAGACAGGTCTTGTCTTGAAATAATCTTTAATTTTCTCTATGCTTGATTTGTCTAGTTGCATGAAACAAAGATAATAAATTTGTTAAATGCTTGTTTGGATTCACCACTGTCCATTTCAGCTAGCGGCGGGCGGCTTTATGTCTTGCTATTGAAGTCGGAATTAAAAGCGGTATCGCGTAAGATTTTAAATCTGAAGAACATTTAAAATTGTTAAAGGCTCGCCGTACAAGCTGATTTTATTGTATAATTTACGATAAAACAATTGAAATTACAAGAATTCTACACGAACGAATGGATTTTTAGAATCCCTTATCTTGCTCACTTTAAATAAATTTTTAAACCTCAAATTAGTGCAATAAAATGCCCATTCTATTGAAAATAATGAATTTTTGATTATTTTTACACCAAATAGAGCATTATGACGCACTTTTCTGATTTAGTTCAACAAATAAAAGAAAGAAGAGAGATGCTGAAGATTACCCAAGAACATTTGGCTGATCTATCGGGGGTGGGACTTCGCACAATTAAACAGTTGGAAGCCGGAAAGGCTAATCCAACCTATAAAACTTTACAAGAAATTGTTGATGTACTTGGACTGGAACTTGTTTTACAAGTAAAAAAACTCAATAAAATATGAGAACAGGAATTGTACTTTATAAAAACCAAAAAGCTGGAACGCTAAATCAACTAGATGATGGAAGTTTTATTTTTAGATATGAGGAGCAGTGGTTAACCGATAGCAATAAGCCACCTATCAGTTTGACCTTGCCAAAAACCAGTGTGGAATTCCAATCAACTACCCTTTTTCCTTTTTTCTTCAATTTGATTCCTGAAGGGGTGAATAAGAGTTTAATCTGCAATAAAAAGCGAATAGACTCTGATGATTATTTTGGAATTTTATTAGAAGTAGCCGGTGGAGATACCATTGGTGCGGTTAAAATCATTAAAGTGAAATGATGAAGGTTGAAATCAATAAATGTCCAGGAACGCTGGCGCCAGGATTTGAAACTTACAGTAGAACCTGCATTAAACATGTATTCAACGGGAGCAAGGTAAATCATGTTCTTCCCTATACTTCTTTAAACTCCAATGACAATGTTGATGATTCCTTTGAAGAGAATGCTTCCCGTATTTCGATTTCGGGCGTGCAGGAAAAATTTTCTATGATTCAATTGAAGAATAAAATTCGGTTGACAAAGGAAGGCGAGCAAGGTACACATATTTTAAAACCCATTTCAAGTGTTTCAAAAAACGCTGATCAGATGCCTGCAAATGAACACCTGACTATGCAAATTGCACGGCAAGTATTTGGCATTGAAACGGCAGAAAATGCCTTGATATTTTTTGGAAATGGTGACCCCGCGTACATCACCAAACGTTTTGACCTATTAACAGGTGGCCTCAAAGTGGCGCAAGAAGATTTTGCCTCGCTAGCAGGTAAAAGTCCCCAAACACATGGAGCAGATTATAAATACCTCGGGAGTTATTGGGATCTATTTGAGCTGATGCGTGAAAATTTACCTAGCTATAAAGTTGAATCGCTGAAATTATTCAAATTATTAATATTTAATTACTTGTTTTCGAATGGAGATGCTCATTTGAAGAATTTCTCCATCATTGAAACCCCGCTGGGTGATTTTAAATTGAGTCCAGCCTATGATCTTTTGAACAGTCGAATACATATTGAAGATAAAGACTTTGCTTTAGATGAAGGATTAATCCCTGCAAGAATGGGACAAGGAAATATTCCAAATCAATTTCGGCTACTGGCAAAACACGCGGAAATTCCAGAGAAACAAACAAACATAATATTGTCTTTGATGGTCTCTAAATCTGACGTAGTAAAGAAACTAATTGATGCTTCATTTCTAAAAGAACGAATTCAAAGGAATTATTTTCAATCTTATCAGATTAGATTGAATAAACTTAAAAGTTAATGGTGTTATAATTTCCTGCATCACCTAAATTGGATCCGCGGCCTTTCGTTATATTTGTACATGCAACTATTCCCCACCCTTTGTAGCTTCGGTGCAGCGCAGAAAGTTACCGGTTCCAAACACCTCATTACTACCGTTACCGGTGAGAAAATTTTACTCGATTGCGGATTGTTTCAGGGTGAAGGTAAAGATAGCGATGCACTCAACAGACATTGGGGATTTGAACCCCGAGAGATTGACTACGTCATCTTGTCGCATGCGCACATTGACCATACAGGGTTGCTTCCGAAGTTGGTAAAAGACGGGTTCACCGGTCCCATTTTCTGCAATTCAGGCACCAAAGATCTGTGCGAAATCATGCTCCTTGACGGTGCTTTCATCCAAAAAAGTGATCTGGAAAGAATCAATCGAAGAAGACGCGAACGCCATGAACTTCCCATAGAGGCCCTGTACGATGAAAGCGATGTATATCAAACATTAGAGCAAATGGTCGTGGTAGCGAATGGGCGTCCCTTCAAGATGGGAGAAACCACTTGGGCAACCTACATTTTGAATGCCCATATTTTGGGAAGTGCTGCAATCCACCTGCAATTAGCGTCCCTCGAAAACAAAAATATACACTTCACTTTCACCGGAGATATTGGGCGTGACAGCGACCAGATTTTAGATGGGCCCTTCCCTTTCCCACAATCCGATTATATTCTGTGCGAAAGCACTTACGGCGATCGATTGCATTCGGTGGCGGAAGATGTGAAAGATCAACTGCTGAAAATTGTTCAAGAAACCTGCGTAGACCGCGGCGGAAAAGTCATCATTCCGGCGTTTTCGGTAGATAGAACCCAGGAATTGATCTATCTGTTGGATCAACTCAGCCACGAAAAATTGCTGCCGTCCATTCCCGTGTATATTGACAGTCCGTTGAGCATCAAGGCCACCAATATCATGGCCAAACACCAGGAAGAATTCAATCCTGAAATTCTTAAATATATCATGAAAGATGGCGACCCGTTTGACTTTCCCAATCTTCACTATACCAGTAAATTGGAGGATTCAAAAGCCATCAATTCTCTGCAAGGACCTGCCATCATCATATCGGCGAGCGGCATGGCTGAGGCCGGTAGAATCAAACATCATATTGCCAACAACATTGAAAATCCCAACAACACCATCCTCATTGTGGGCTATGCAACGCCGCATACCCTTGCGGGTCAATTGATTCAAGGCCGCAACGAAGTGCGCATCTTTGGCGACTTTTTCCAAGTGAATGCCCGAGTGGAACGCATGGGAAATTTCAGTGCTCATGCTGATTATCTGGAAATGCTTGATTTCTTGGGATGTCAAGACGCTCCAAAAGTGAAAAAGGTACTGTTGGTGCACGGCAACCCTGATGTAATGGATGTTTTTGCTGATAAAATCAAGGCGCAAGGATTTCCGAAAGTGCAAAAAATGGTTTGGGGAGAACCTATTGAATTGAATTAAATGAGACTACTTTTTTTATTGTTTTTCTGGGGATTTCAATCGCTGCTAGGACAAATAGCAACTTCTTTCACGCCAGATAAGAGCAACCCCAAATTTGAGCAGGGTTCTTGGATTGGCGAGCTCAGTGCAGGGGGAATGAATTTGGCGCTCAACCTATTGATTACCAAGCACCCCGTTTCAACACCCGAACTTCAATATCAGACAAAGTTGGGCGTCCCCATGCAAGGGGTTAAAAACTATCCGGCCTCATCGGTTACGGTTAAGAAAAACAAAATCACCATCACATTTGACGGAATTGGTGCCGAATTTCAAGGCCAATTAAAATCTGAGAAAATTGAAGGCGTATGGACACAGAACAAAACGGCATTCCCGTTAACTTTAACCTACGGAAAGGCGCCTGAGTTAAAACGTCCCCAAACACCCAAAGCTCCCTTTGATTATGTTTCCAGAACGGTTACTTTTTCCAACCAAAACGGCACCGTCCGATTTGAAGGTACTTTGACGCATCCAAAATCAGATTCTCTCAAGAATTTTCCCACCGCCGTTTTGTACACCGGCAGCGGACTTCAAGACAGGGATGAGAGTTTTGTTGGACATAAACCATTCGCAGTGATTGCCCATCACCTCACCCTCAACGGATTTGCTGTTTTAAGGGTTGATGATCGCTGCGCTGGCCGAAGCATTTGTGCACCGGGTTCAGATAAGTTCACCACTCAAGATCTGATTCAAGACGATGGATATTCTTATGCAAAATGGGCGTTAGATTCTATATGCGGCTCACAGCAGCCTTTGTTTTTAATAGGACATTCAGAAGGCGGAGCCCTCGCCGCTGGGGTGAACCTAAAATTGAAATCGATGGGCGTGACCCAAAAAATTTACTCTGTTGGATTGGCACCACCGTTGGTGAGCGGATTTGAAATCAACGCCTATCAAAATAGGTTGGTGTTTGGGAAAATGGTATCTGATTCATTGGTTTTAAACGATTTGGAATACATGCATCGAGGCATCATTTCATCAATGTTAGACCAAGGCATTTTTGAGAATTTCGATAGTCTCAAAGTAGTAGAAATCATTGAAACCGAGTTGAATTTGGTTTCCAAAAAGTCGCGCGGAATTGCCAATAAAAACTTCAAGAAAAATGCTGGAACCACCCTAAAAGTAAGCCTTATAAAATCATACACCAGTCCTAAATTGGCATCGGCGTGGTTCAAGGAATTCTTGAAATTCAATCCAGGCGAATTGTGGTTTGAACTCAATGAGGGATTGATTCTACAGGGCAGCAAGGATAGACAAGTACCGGCGTTATTAAACAACCGAGCATTGGGAAAACACGCAGAAACTCTGATAAATGTAGACAGACCAACATCATTGACCTACACCGAATTTCAGGGGTTGAATCATTTATTTCAGCCTTGTAAAACGGGAAATGTTGAAGAGTATGCTCAAATTGAAACCACCATTGATGAGCTAGTATTGACTGAACTCACGCAATGGATGAAAATGGTTGAAAAGTCTTCAAAATAATTAGAAGTCAATTCTGAATCTTTCGCGGCGCAATTCAGCGTAAGGAAGCGGATTTTCGAAGTCTTTGCCGAATTGTTTGCGGTTTTTAACAATCAAAATCGCATCGAAAATGGCGTTTTGCATGCTCAACGTTTCGGCTTCGCCTTTGCCAGCCAAACTGTATGCTGTTCCATGATCAGGACTGGTTCTTACCAATGGCAAGCCAGCGGTAAAATTAACTCCATCGTAGAATGCCATTGATTTGAAGGGAATCAAACCTTGATCGTGGTACATGGCTAAAACTGCATCAAATTGTTTGTATTGTCCTCCGCCGAAGAAAGAATCGGCCGAATAAGGCCCGTAAACCAATCGACCCTGTTCAAAAACGCTTTTGACCGCAGGTGCAATGATTTCCTGTTCCTCTTTTCCGAGTAAACCGTTATCACCGGCATGCGGATTGAGTCCCAAAACGGCAATGCGAGGTTTCACCAAGTTGAAATCTTCGCGCAGCGAATTGTAGACTACATCTAGTTTGTCTATAATGAGATTCTTGGTGATTTTTTTTGCAATTTCCGCAACGGGAACATGCTCTGTAGCTAAGGCAACGCGCAAATCTTCGCTTTCCAAGAACATGCAATAATTTTCAACGTTGAATTTTTTGGCAATGTATCCGGTGTGTCCAGAAAATCCTTTTTCGTGTTCTGCAACCGTTGATTTATCAAGGGGTGCAGTTACCAAAGCATCCAAATGAGCGGCGTCATCTAGAGCCTTTTGGAGGCTCAACAAGGCTTCTTTACCGGCAGCAGGCGAAGGATTGCCAGGCTGAATATCTAAGGTTTCATCAGATGAAATAACCAAGTTCAACTTACCAATTTGGGCTTCTGCTGCAGATTTCACCAATTGGTACATGGGTTTCTCTAAATTCAGTAACTTTTTGTAGTAGGTAAAACTCTTTGGAGACGCATATAAAATGGGTGTACAATATTTGTAAATCAAATCATTAGCAAATATTCTGAGAATGATATCGAGTCCTACACCGTGAGGATCGCCTTGAGTAATTCCTATTTTTATGTTGTTTTCTGACATTTTTAGGGGCATTTAACCGTTTATGCCCAAATTTTTAAACACGGTACTGCAAAATAACGATAAAATCCCGAGTTCAGTATCGATGAATCGAGGGAATTCTGCCTAATTTTGTTGAAATGGCTAAAATCCGTGTTGGAATAATTTTTGGCGGCCCTTCGAGAGAGCGCGAAGTGTCGTTTGCTGGCGGACGTACCGTATATGACAATCTCGATAAATCGGTATTTGAACCTGTTCCTCTTTTTGTAGATAGTTTCGGTTCAATGGTAATTTTGAATTGGGAGAACATTTACAAAGGCAGTATTCGCGATTTTTATCCGCCGGTAGAATTCCTACCTGAATTGCCTCACGGTTTTCAGTTGTACGCTGAGCAATTGGATTCGGCTTACGATCCCATCAACGGAAATGCCATCAGAATGGCCATGCTTGAAACCATTGGGCAACCCATTGCTCTAGAAGACCTCAAATCAACCATTGATTTCGCATTTTTGGCCTTGCACGGCACTTTTGGAGAAGACGGTAGCATTCAAGGATTGTTGGAATGGTTGGGTATCCCCTATTCCGGTTCTGGAATTTTACCATCAGCTATAGGTATCAATAAATCGGTTCAGAAAAAACTTCAATCTCGTTCTCAGCTTTTTGTCAATCAATTTTCCAGCATCAAGCAAGAACAATGGATCAACTCAGATACCGTTGAAAAACATCAACTGTTTCAAGAGTTAATAGGTCATTTAGGAAATGACATGGTGGTGAAACCCGCTCACCAAGGTTCGTCGTTGGGCGTGAGCATTTTGAAAGAATGTAATTTTGAGCAGTTTTGCGAAGCAGTTGATTTGGCGTTTTTCAAAACCTTCTTGGATCCCGAAGAATTCAAAGCAAAACCGGCTCAAGAACAGATACAATGGATTAAGGAATTCACTGATTTCAGAAGTGGCTTAGGACTTCCTTTGTGGTTAAACGACCGCAAAGTGATGCGCCCAGATGAGTTATTAAACCTCATTGAACAAGCTGAAGACACCATCGAATTAAGAGCATTTGACAGCGAATCGGAAGTGTTAATTGAATCGTTGATTGAAGGAAAAGAGTTCTCTTGCATTGTTGTGGAGAAAAGTTCTCGCGACATTATTGCCCTGCCACCCACCGAAATCAGAAAGTCAGGCGCCCTTTTTGACTACAGAAGCAAATACCTTCCCGGACTCAGCAATAAAGTGACTCCCATTGAAATTGAAGATGCCTGGATTGATAAAATTCGAAAAGCCTGTTGTGAATTGTACCGCGAATTGGAATTTGAGGTTTACGCGCGCATTGACGGTTTCATTTCTCCTTCGGGGGACGTTTTTCTGAACGATCCCAACACCACCAGCGGAATGATGCCCAGCTCGTTTTTCTTTCATCAGGCCGCCGAAATTGGATTGAATCCAAGCCAATTCATCTCTTTCATCATTGAAACATCCCTCAGAAATCGAATTGAAAAACATCCTAACGGAAATAAACACATCGAACTGAAACAGCAGTTGTTAGACCTGATTCACAATCCCTCGAAAAACAGCTCGGGAAAGCGAAAAATTGGAGTCATCATGGGTGGGTACAGTTTTGAACGACACATCAGCATGGAGTCTGGCAGAAACATCTACGAAAAAATCAGTTCCAGCGAAGATTTTGAAGCCCTGCCGTTATTTTTAGCTGGGGATTCTGATGGATATGAACTCTACAGATTGCCTCTCAATGCCATGTTAAAAGACAACGCCGATGACATAAGAGACAAGGTTTTGAACTTTAAACCGCACCCCATTTTAACATCCATTCAACAGGAAGCGGAGGGCATTACCCTAAGATACAATCCTACAGGAGCTCAATTCAAACCCGAGAAAATCACCTTACATGAGTTGAAAAATGAAGTGGAGGGAGTGTTCATTGCCTTGCACGGCAGACCTGGAGAAGACGGAACTTTGCAAAAAGACCTGAGCGATTACGGCATTTATTTCAATGGCTCTCAATCACATAGCTCCGAAATAACCATCAACAAATACCATACCAATCAGAAATTGAAGTCATCGGGCTTCTTGGTGGCTCAGCAAAAAATGCTGTCAAAGTCAGATTTTAACCAAAATCCTTCGGTAACAACCGAGAGTTTGGTATTGGAATTCGGACTTCCTCTCATTGCCAAGCCAGCAGACGATGGATGTTCGGCAGCGGTGCGAAAAATCAAATCGGCCAAAGAGTTAGAAGACTTTTGCACCTTGATTTTTAGAGATTCCAAAGAATTAGACCCATTGATTTCAGGTCGTTTGGGAATTTCCATTTACGATGAACTTCCCCGAAAGTCGGAATTACTAATTGAGCAGTTCATTGACAAAGGCGATTGTGAACGCTTTTTGGAAGTTACCGGTGGAATGTTGACGCATTTGAACTCCGATGGAACGTTGAGGTATGAAATGTTTGAACCTTCAGAATCTTTAGCAGAATCGGAAATCTTAAGTTTAGAGGAGAAATTTTTGGCTGGCGAAGGACAAAACCTAACCCCATCGCGGTTTTCAAAAGACGCTAAAGAACAAGAACGAATTTCTACCGAGGTTAAAGCAACCTTAGAAAAAGTGGCTCGTGCTTTAGATGTAACTGGATATTGCAGAATTGATGCTTTCGTAAAAATTTACAAGAATGGAAAAGTTGAAACCTTTATCATTGAAATTAATTCTTTGCCAGGCATGACGCCGGCTACTTGTATTTATCACCAAGCGGCTATAAATGGTTACAAGCCTTTTGACTTCATCAAGGGCATTCTGCATTTTGGACAGAAATATCAACAAATTGGTAGCTTACAATAATGTAAATTTGCCGCAGAATATGTCAAAGAATTTCAATCCCTCGAAAAACCTTTGGGTAAATATTGGATTTGCTCTATTGGTTGGATTACTTTTACTCTTCATAGCCATCCAAGGACTGGGTTGGTACACCAATCACAGCGAAAGAATTAAAGTCCCTAAACTCACTGGAAAATCCTTTGACGAGGCCAAGATTGAATTGGAAATGTTGGGATTGAATTGCGTGATCATAGATTCTATGTACAGCGAAAAACTGCCTGCATTTTCAGTGGTAGAACAAAATCCGCCCATTGATATGGAAGTAAAACCCGGAAGAACCATATATTTAACCATCAACAGTGGTAACAAACCAAAAATCAAGGCGCCGAAACTTACCGATATGAGCATCACCTTGGCCAAAGCGGTTTTAAAAAACAGAGGATTTGAGTTGGGAACCATATCTTACACCTATGATGAAATTGGCAACAACTTGGTGGTTGAACAATTCTACAGGGGTAGAGCTCTCGAAGCGGGCACTTTGCTTCCTAAAGGATCAACCATTGACCTGAAAGTTGCTTCTACCGATAAACAATATCAATCTAATGTAGATTCTGTTGGAATCATCAATGACGAAGGTGTAACTGATGAGTTTGGAATCTAACATTGAATTTGTTCAATGAAAAGATTACAATAAAATTAGCTATCAACACAATATTTTTGCCGAAATTGCGTTTGTACATGGTTACGCAGCTGAGTCGTGAGATTGTTTAAATCAACATACCTGGTAAAATCCCTTTTGGGAATAGGACTTTTAATGGGCTTTTCTCCATTCGCGAAAGCTCAAAATTTGGCCGTTGTTCCTATCATGGAAACCCAAAGAAGTCGTGCAATTGAGATTCACAAAAATCAATCCATATTGGCTTGGCAAATCACAGATACTTTAAACCTTCCATTCTTTGAAGATTTCGCAGACAATGAAGGATTTCCTCGAAAAGAATTTTGGACAGACAAACAAGCTTGGGTGAATAATGGATTTCCCGTGGGGGCTCCCAATCAAAATGTGGCCACCTTTGACCATTTAAATCAGTTCGGTAAACCCTACAGTTCGCTTTCTAAAAATTATTCGGTATATGCTGATAGTTTAACCAGTCAGCCCATCAATCTTCAGTTTTATAAAATAGGAAACACCACTTATCCCTACAAAATCACAGATAATGTGGTTCTAAGCTTTTTTTACCAATCTATGGGAATTGGAGATCAACCTGAACCCGAAGATTCGTTGATTTTGTTTTTTAAGGGTCAAAACAATCAATGGCATAAAGTTTGGGGCGTATCGGGCCATTCCAGAAAACCTTTCGAAGAGATTTTTGTGTCTTTGAACAAGCAAGAGTTCTTTATTCCTGATTTTCAGTTTCGATGGGTTAATTATACCAAGGCAACCGGTAATTTAAATCATTGGCATGTTGATTATATCCGAATGGATAAAAACAGATTCAAAGGATTTAATGACATCGAAGATGTGGGAATAGTCACTGCTGGAACGGGGTTGTGTTTCGATTATTCAAACATTCCTTACAGTCACTACCGATTAAACAAGAATGAAAGCCGCGGAAACGGTGCCTATGTAGAAGTAAAAAACCTAAACGAAGCCGCAACCGTTCAAACGCGTTACTCTTTAAAGATTTTCAATCAATATCAGCAAAAATTGTTTGATCAAGACTTTGCCATGAGTTCTAGAAACATTCTTCCCATGGCTGATTCTATTGAGCGATTCAACACTCCCTTTTTTGATACCCTATCAGGTCCTACCCCTTCTTTGAGTTATAATTTCATTCTCAACCCACAGAGTAACGACTTAACTCCCATTAACTACGGAGCAAAAAAAGACAACAATCGTTATACCCTCAATCACCAATTTCAGCCTTGGTATTCATACGATGATGGTTCAGCCGAAGGCGGATTTGGACTAGATTATGCCTACTTGGGCAATATCAAAGGGCAATTTGCCATGGAGTTCAACACTCTAAGCAACGATACACTCAGAGGTTTATCCATGTATTTTACACAAACCAAAGAAGATGTTGGTTTCAGAAGCTTTAGGCTTCGAATTTGGAAAAAGCTCTCTCCCATTGGAGGAAAAGACATTGAAGATGAACTCATTTATGAGTTTCCCGTTGATCGACCTATTTACAGAGATAGTACCAACCATTTTGCTTATTTCTTCTTCGATACAGCCATTTTCCTTCCCAAAGGCACTTATTACGTAGGTTGGCTTCAGAACATGCCTTACATCTTGAATGTTGGCTATGACAATAATTACCGTTACCAAGGTAAAGATCAATACAATCCGCATTTGTTTTATAATCTCTTGGGAAGTTGGGAGCGTGCAGATTACAGCATCAAGGGTACTCCAATGATCAGAATGATGTTTGGTGAGCGCGCAAATTATTCGTTTTCAACCCCCAAAATCGAAAAACCTACTGTCAAAGCATATCCAAATCCAGCAAAAAATTTCATAACCGTTGAATCCATCAACGCAGTGGTTTTATCTGTGCATATTTTGGATGCAGCAGGACGATTGGTAAAAATCGCTGACCAGCAAAACCATATTGACATCAGTTTACTTCCTTCAGGAACTTATTACGCCAAAGTATTTACCGTTGACGGACGTCAAAACAGTGTCAAGTTTCACAAACTTTAAGAAATGAAACGAATTGTAACATTTACAGCCATTGTAAGTGCATTCTTCATTTTTTCCTGCCAATTTTTTCAATCAAACTCTGGTCTTGAGCAAAGCGACACATTGGCATTTTGGAATCTTCATGACACCGTAAACTATGTGGGAATGAAGGAGTGTCAAACCTGTCATTCCAACGTACACGAAACCTTCATTCATACCGGAATGGGTAAAAGCTTTGGAGCTGCCACGCCTGAAAAGTCGAGTGCCCAGTTTCCATTGAACGGACAGGAAATATTGGTATTTAAAGGCGATAAAGCATCCCCCGTAATAAAAGACCCCAAAACCAACCGTTGGTATCAAGCATTTTGGAATAAAGACAGTTTGTTTATTGCAGAGCACACCTTGTTTGGAGGTCAAATTGTAGGCTCTAGAAAAGAGTACATTCCTTTTATTATTGGCAGCGGCCAACACACCAACAGTCATTTTTGGCAGGACGGAAACTACCTGTACCAGGCGCCCCTCACCTATTACACTCAAAAAGGCATATGGGATCTTCCGCCGGGTTTCAAAGATAACAATTCCGGTTTTGCGCGTAAAATCGATGTGGAGTGCATGAGTTGCCATAATGCTATGCCCACGGTAAATAAGGAATCTAAAAACTTCTTTGAAAAGATCCCTTTGGGAATTGATTGTGAACGTTGCCATGGACCCGGTGAACTCCATGTGAATTTAAAAAAACAGGGCATTTTAGTTGATACTTCTAAAGAAGCAGACCGAAGCATCGTGAATCCCAAAAGATTATCGTACCAACGACAGGTAGATATTTGCCAACGTTGCCATTTACAAGGCAATAATGTGTTAAAACCCGGCAAACATTTTGAAGACTTTAGACCGGGAATGAAGCTTTCTGACGTTTTTGAAGTTTACATGCCCAAATATGAAAACAACGATTATTTCGTAATGGCGGGACATTCAGACCGGTTTCAGCAAAGCGAATGTTTCATTAAAACAAATCCAAAAAACACAGATGTTTACGATAAAAAAGTAAACTTCACATGTATCAGTTGTCATAATCCGCATGTGAGCGTAAAAGCTACCCGAATTCAAACTTTCAATAATACCTGTAAGGGTTGCCATAACGAACAGAGTCAAAAGAGCGAGTTGAAGGGCTGTTTGCTTCCCCCGAAAAAACAAATCAACCAAAACGGCTGTGTAGGGTGCCACATGCCAGGAAGCGGAGCGGAAGACATTCCTCACGTGATGGTGCATGACCATAAGATTCAACGTCCTCAAAAAATAAATAACCTTGATGCAACCAAAGGAGCGTTGCTGGGCCTTCACGCTGTCAACAATAAAAATCCAAAATCCGCAGATCAAATCAGGGGATACATCAGCTATTTTGAGAAGTTTGATAATAAAAATCTGTATTTAGAAAAGGCCAAAGAGTTAATGGGCTCAGAGAATGAAGTTGAATTGAACATTCATTTAAATTTTGTTAAACGTCAATTTCAGATGGTGGTAGATCTCACTAATAAAAACTCTGATGTTGTTTCTGAATCGGACGATGCTTGGACCAACTACCGTGTGGCAAAGAGTTTTGATGAACTTAAAATGCTGGGCAAGGCCCTTCCCTTTTACAAGCGTGCACATGAATTGATGAAATTAGACCTCGATTTTGGATCGGAATATGCCAATGCGCTGATTCGATCTAAAAAATTATCGGAGGCGGAAATATTGTTAAAATCTCAATTAAGCAGGGCTCAAAAACACCCTTTGACTTGGATAAATTGGGGAAGTGTGAATTTCTTGACCAACAAACTCACTGAGGCCAAACGTGCTTATTTGAAAGTTTTAGAGTTGGAACCGAACAATCAGACGGCGCATCTATTTTTATCAGAGTTGTATGACCGAGTGGGCGATGTCGAAAAAAAGAAAGTTCATTTGAAGTTTTTGAATCAAGGACGTTAAATTTGTGCAACATGTTAGATAAGTTTGGTATCGCTCAGGTAATAGCTCGTGAATTGAAAGACGGGTACTATGTCAACTTAGGAATTGGTATTCCCACGTTGGTGGCCAATTATATACCCGAGGGCATTGAAGTGGTACTTCAGAGCGAAAACGGACTGTTGGGCATGGGTCCATTTCCCATTGAGGGCGAGGAAGATCCAGATTTGATCAATGCAGGCAAACAGACCATCACTATGGCCGCAGGCGCCTCACTCTTTGACAGCGCCACCAGCTTTGGGATGATTAGAGCAGGAAAGGTTGATTTAACCGTTCTTGGAGCGATGGAAGTTAGCGATCAAGGCGATATTGCCAATTGGAAAATTCCCGGGAAAATGGTCAAAGGCATGGGCGGTGCAATGGATTTAGTGGCGTCTGCCAAAAACATCATTGTTGCCATGCAACACACCAATAAGGCCGGCGAAAGCAAGCTTTTAAGTGCTTGTACCCTCCCCATAACAGGCTTAAAATGTGTTAAAAAAGTGGTCACCGAATTGGGCGTTTTTGAAATCACTTCTCGAGGATTTGAATTGCGCGAAATTGCCCCCGGCGTAACCATTGATGAGGTCAAGCAAAAAACTGAAGGCCGTTTGGTTGTGGAAGGCGAAATTCCGGTTATTCGGTTTTAGGTACCGGGTACCGGGTACCGGGTAGCGGGTTTCGGGCTCTCGTCTATGGCCTTCAGACTTCAGACTTCAGACTTCAGACTTCAGACTTCAGACTTCAGACTTCAGACTTCAGAATTCAGACTTCGGACTTCAGACTTCAGACTTCAGAATTCAGACTTCGGACTTCGGACTTCAGACTTCAGACTTCAGACTTCGGACTTCGGACTTCAGACTTCGGACTTCGGACTTCAGACTTCAGACTTCGGACTTCAGACCAGGTACCATAGACTATGTACCAATATTCACAACTCCGACCGGTATTTTTTATTGTGGTTTTTGGCTTGAATTTCTGAGGATTTAAACTTTTTCAATGCAAAATAAGCGGCCACAAAAATGATGATGGTAAGCACTACTTCCCAGAGAAAAACGTCACCCTTAAATGCACTAATTTCTGCTTGTCGTTGAAGTTGGGCGGCTGTCGAAGTATCAGGATTCACGCTGCAAAATTACGCGAATTTCTTTGTAAATTGCCGCTATGTCAACTTTGAGTTATATTGAAGCAAATCGTGAGCGATTTTTAGAGGAACTATTTGAAATTCTTCGAATTCCAAGCATAAGCGCTGACTCTTCTTATTCAGCCGAAGTCAGAAAATGTGCTGAAAAAGTAGCCGAATTCATTAAGTCAGCGGGTGCAGATCATGTTGAATTAGAAGAAACCGCAGGATATCCCATAGTTTACGCAGAAAAAATAATTGACCCTAATCTACCCACGGTTTTGGTTTACGGCCACTATGACGTGCAGCCAAGTGTTCCAAACGAACTTTGGCACACTCCCCCGTTCGAACCAACCATTAGAGACGGTAAAATCTATGCTCGCGGTGCTTGCGATGATAAAGGACAAGCTTTCATGCATGTAAAGGCGTTTGAAACCATGATGCAAACCAATTCTTTGTCGTGTAACATCAAATTCATGATTGAAGGAGAAGAAGAGGTAGGCAGTTCAAACCTTGGTACCTATTGCCGCAACAACAAAGAAAAACTCAAGGCAGATGTTATTTTGATTTCTGATACTTCAATGATTGCCAACGATATTCCGAGCATTGATGTTGGTTTGCGTGGACTTTCATACGTGGAAGTGGAAGTGACAGGTCCAAATATTGACTTGCACTCTGGTGTTTATGGCGGTGCAGTAGCAAATCCAATCAATGTTTTGTGTCAAATGATTGCTAGCATGCACGATGAAAATCGTCATATCACCATCCCTGGGTTTTACGAAGATGTATTGGAAGTTTCGTCCGCAGATCGCGAAGCATTAGCAAAAGTTCCCTTCGATATAAACGAATATAAAAAACATTTAGATATCGAAGATGTAATGGGTGAAGCTGGATTTTCAACCATTGAGAGAACGGGTATTCGTCCAACACTAGACGTCAATGGTATTTGGGGCGGCTACATTGGCGAGGGTGCAAAAACAGTTCTTCCAAGTAAAGCGTATGCGAAAATTTCTATGCGCTTGGTACCTAATCAAACATCCGATAAAATCACTGAAATCTTTCAGAGGCACTTTGAATCCATCGCGCCAAAGGGTGTAAAAGTAAAAGTAACTCCTCATCACGGCGGTGAACCAGTGGTTACACCAACGGATAGTATTCCTTTTAAAGCAGCGGCGAAGGCAATGTTCGATACTTTTGGCAAGGAACCTATTCCGAGCAGAGGTGGCGGAAGTATTCCTATTGTAGCGCTTTTCGAAAAAGAATTACAAACCAAAACGGTGTTGATGGGCTTCGGATTAGACAGCGATGCTATTCACAGTCCAAATGAACACTACGGCGTTTTCAACTACTTCAAAGGAATTGAAACAATTCCTAGGTTTTTTCATCATTTTGCTGAATTAAATAAGTAAAATGGCGCTGCTTGACGGGGAAGTTTATGAAGCTTATCGGACAGAACTACTGAACCGATACCGTCAACTTTTGCGCACCTTGGGAAAAAGAATAACCAAGGAAAAATCTGCTAAAATTCGGGAAGCCTTTGATTTTGCAGCTCGTGCACATGAAGGAACCTTCCGAAAAAGTGGTGAACCCTATATTTTTCACCCGTTGGCTGTTGCACAAATTGCAGTAGGCGAATTGGGACTAGGGTCAACGTCGGTTATTTCTGCTCTTCTGCACGATGTAGTGGAAGACACCGACGTTACTCTAGATGAAATTGAACGCAGATTCGGACCCAAAGTAGCAGATATCATCAACGGATTAACTAAGATTTCCGTAGTTTTTGAAGCTGTTGACAATTCGAGCATACAAGCGGAGAATTTCAAAAAAATGCTCCTCACTCTTGGGGAAGATCTCAGGGTGATTCTGATCAAGCTTTGCGATCGTTTGCACAACATGAGAACCTTGGGTTCCGTCTCTGAAAACACCAAACTGAAAATTGCTTCGGAGACTATGTATATTTATGCTCCATTGGCACACAGATTGGGTTTGAATGCCATCAAAACCGAAATGGAAGACCTAGCCTTGAAGTTTACTGATCCGACAGTTTACAGAGATATATCCTCAAAAATTGCAGAATCTAAACTTAGCAGGCAACGATACATCAGGGAGTTCATAGAACCTATTAAGGAAACCTTGAATGCATCAGGTTTAAATATTCACGAAATTAAAGGTAGGCCAAAGAGTATTTATAGCATCAATAGAAAGATGCAACAACAAGGCATACCTTTTGAGGAAGTTTTCGATGCTTTTGCTATTCGCATTATTGTTGATTCACCCATAAATCAAGAGAAAACAGACTGTTGGCGTGTGTACAGTATCATTTCCGATAGTTATCAAACACATGAATCTAGGCTTAGAGATTGGCTAAGCAGACCCAAGAACAACGGATATTCGGCGCTCCATACCACAGTATTAGGTCCTAAAGGAAGATGGGTTGAGGTTCAAATTCGTTCCAAAAGAATGGATGAAATAGCTGAACGCGGACTTGCTGCTCATTGGAGATACAAGGCAATTCACACCGAAGATGTAGCTCCTACCCCACAAGATCAGGCTTTCGATCATTGGTTGGATGCCGTAAAAGATACATTAGACAATAATGATCTTTCAGCCCTTGATTTGGTCAATGAATTCAAGAATACTCTACTGGGCGAAGATATTTATGTGTTTACTCCCAAAGGTGCCGTAAAATCACTCCCAATGGGCTCAATTGCCTTAGATTTTGGTTTTTCTATTCACACCGAGGTTGGATTAAAAACACTAGGAGCAAAAGTCAACAATAAACTGGTTCCTATCAGCCACGAGCTAAAAAATGGAGATATTGTTGAAATTTTAACCACCACTAAATTCAGAGCAAATCAACATTGGTTGGGATTAGTTAAAACTGGACGTGCAAAATCTAAAATTCGTGAGTATTTAAGAGACGAAAAAACCAAACAATCTGGACGAGGACGTCAAATCATGGAACGTATGTTCCAAAAACATGCCTTAAATTTTACCGATAAAAACATCAAATTACTCAATAAACATTACGGTTATTCACATAGCAGCGAATTCTTTCATGCGGTTGCTGATGGACAAATACGAATGAATAAAGAGCTTTTATTTGAAATTCTCCAAAAAGACAAATCCAAAGAAATAGTTCTTGCCCCAACTAAAGAAGGTACCAATAAAGCCGGTGAAAGCAAGAGAAAAAAAGCTGCTCAGATTGTTTTCGGTGAAGATTATGACCTACCCTATTCATTGGCAAAATGTTGCAATCCTCTGCCAGGAGAACCAATTTTTGGGTTTATAACCGTTGGTGAAGGTGTTAAAATACACAGAACCACCTGTCCAAATGCTTCCAAGTTAATGAGTCAATATGGCTACAGAATCATTCCTGCAACTTGGAGATCTGTATATGAAACTGCCTTTGATGCACACATTTCTGTGAGAGGTATAGATGACGTAGGAATTGTAAGTAAAATTGCGGATATCATCTCAAAAGACATGGAAGTTAACATGAAGAGCATCAACATAAAGGCTAATGATGACGGTACTTTTGGTGGGCAAATTGAAGTATTGGTAAGAAACTCTGAAGACTTACAACTGTTGTGCGATAGAATAAAAAGTACGCACAAGCACATTGAGGTAAGCAGAATTGATGGTAAATAAAAAAGGCCACCCTTGTGAGGCGGCCTAATATAGTTTTATTGATAATCTTATCCTTCTAAAGCTGCAACTCCACCCACAATTTCTGAAATCTCGCGTGTAATTGCTGCTTGTCGCGCTTGGTTGTAGGCCAACTTCAACGCTTTAAGAAGTTCTCCTGCATTTTCAGTTGCTTTATCCATGGCAACCATACGTGCACCGTGTTCTGAAGCCAAAGAATCTAGAATGGCTCTAAAAACCTGTGTTTTCAAACTGCGAGGAATCAAATCTTCCAAGATTGCCACTTTTGAAGGTTCAAAAATATAATCTGACTGAACATTGCTGCTTGAAGCCGCTTTTGCAACGGGCAACAAAGATTCATTCTTCAAAATTTGAGTTGCGGCATTCTTGAATTGATTGTAAATCACTTCAACTTTATCAGTATCGCCTGACAAAAATCTGTTTATCAAGGTTTGAGCAAAGGCAAAAACCGATTCAGAATTGGCAGTTAACAACAAACTAACGTACTCAGTATTGACTGAATAGCCCATTCGCTTTAAACTTTCTGCTCCTTTTTTACCGATACACAACAATTCTACCTTATTGCTCTTAACCAAAGAGGAGTAATCGTTTTCTAACAAGGCTCTTGTGCGTTTTACCACATTCGCATTGAAAGCACCACATAAACCACGATCACTGGTAATAACCACTAAGGTTACTTTTTGAAGCTCCCTTTGATGGAAATAACCGGCCAATTTTTCATCGTCGGCACTTTCTTGAAGATTCGACATGATGCCTTGCAATTTCAAAGCATAAGGACGCATACGAACAATTGCATCGCTCGCTTTACGCAATTTCGTTGCACTCACCAACTTCATAGCTTTAGTAATCTGCTGTGTGCTGATGGTAGACGAAATTCTTGCCCTGATTTCTTTTTGATTCGACATAATGGTTCGAAATCGTTAATTAAGCTGAATAATTCTTAGCTAATTCTGCGCCTACAGATTCAAGAACTTTGGTAACATTATCATCAATCTTACCAGCCTTCAATGAATCTAATACGTCTTTATGTTTATTTTCAAGATATTCAACATAAGCAACCTCAAACTCACGAACACGATTCACAGGAATGGTACGCAACAAGTTTTTAGTACCTAAGTAAATCATCGCAATTTGCTTTTCAACCGATTGAGGACTGAACTGTGCTTGTTTTAACATTTCAACGTTGCGTGAACCTTTATCAAGTACAGACTTAGTAGCTGCATCCAAATCAGAACCGAATTTAGCAAACGCTTCCAATTCACGGTACTGAGCTTGGTCAAGCTTTAAAGTACCCGCTACTTTCTTCATTGACTTGATTTGAGCATTACCTCCAACACGAGATACAGAAATACCCACGTTAATTGCAGGACGCACCCCTGAGTTAAACAAGTTAGATTCCAAGAATATTTGTCCGTCAGTAATTGAAATTACGTTTGTAGGAATATATGCAGAAACGTCACCCGCTTGTGTTTCAATGATAGGTAATGCTGTCAAAGATCCACCACCTTTTACTTTACCTGCCAAACTTGCTGGCAAATCATTCATTTTAGAAGTGATTTCATCGTTTGAATTCAATTTACAAGCACGCTCAAGAATACGACTATGCAAATAAAATACGTCACCAGGATATGCTTCACGCCCTGGAGGACGACGTAACAACAAAGAAACCTCACGGTAAGCTACTGCTTGCTTAGATAAATCATCGTATACAACCAATGCTGGCAAACCTAAGTCTCGGAAGTATTCACCAATGGCACAACCTGACATAGGAGCAAAGAACTGAAGCGGCGCTGGAGCTGATGCAGGAGCAGAAACCACTACTGTATAAGCCATAGCACCATTCTCTTCCAATGCTTTTACTACTTGTTTAACTGTAGACTCTTTCTGTCCACAAGCTACATAAATACAATATACTGGCTTTCCAGCTTCGAAAAATTCTTTTTGATTGATGATGGTATCAAGTGCAATAGCAGTTTTACCGGTTTGACGGTCACCAATGATCAACTCACGCTGTCCACGTCCAATAGGAATCATGGCATCAATCGCTTTGATACCCGTTTGTAAAGGTTCTGTAACTGGCTCACGGAACAATACACCTGGAGCTTTACGCTCAAGGGGCATTTCAAACATTTCGCCTTGAATAGGGCCTTTACCATCAATGGGCTCACCTAAAGCGTTTACAACACGCCCAAGCATTCCATGTCCAACATTCAATGAAGCGATTTTATTGGTTCTTTTAACCTTGTCACCTTCTTTGATATTGGTACTGCTACCCATCAAAACCGCACCTACATTGTCTTCTTCAAGGTTCAAAACTACGGCGCGAACACCGTTCTCGAATTCAACAAGCTCACCACTTTGAACTCCGAAAAGTCCATAAATACGAGCAATACCGTCTCCAACTTGGAGTACAGTACCTACTTCTTCTAAACTTGCAGCACTGCTAAAACCTGAAATTTGGTCTTTTAAGATGCTGGATACTTCGTCTGGCCTGATTTGTGACATAATGTTATGCGATTTGAAGTTCTTTTTTTAATTTTTTGATCTGAGTAACTACCGTATTATCATAAATTTTTCCGTCAAACTCTACGGTAAGCCCACCTAGTAATTCTTTTTCAATTTTGGTGGTAAGTTCAACAGATTTTGCCTGGGTTTTATCAATAACGTAAGATTCAATTTGAGATAAAACGGTTTTATCTAATTCCACAGCTGAAGTTACTTCAACGGAAACAATTTGATTCTGTTTATTGTATTGTTTCAAAAACACTTTACCCATTGCAGGAATGTACGCTTCTCTGAATTTTGAAATCATCAAAGCATATAGGTTACGGGTTAATTCATTTGAAGATGCGAAAATCTTATCAATGGCATCTTTTTTTATAGCCATTTTATATAGAGGACTTTCCAAGAAGACTTGTAAATCTCTACTTGCATCTGTCAAATGGAGCATGTGCTCAATATCTTTTTTTACATCATTCAACACACCTCTCTCAACAGAAATGTCGAAAAGAGCTTTAGCGTATCTAGATGCAATTTTATATTCTGACATAATCCGTTATGCGCTAGCTTTTTGAGTTAAATCAGTCAGGTGGTGAGCAATCAGCTTTTGCTGTGCTTCATTATTTTCAAGTTTATCAGAAACCAATTTCTCTGCAATTTGAATAGAGAAACTAGCTACTTCTTTTTTCAATTCATCCATGGCAGCATTCTTCTGCTTGCTAATCTCATCATTGGCACGAGCAATGAGCTTTTTTGCTTCATCTTCTGCCGATGACTTAGCTTCGCCAATGATTTTCTCGCGAATTTCACGTGCTTCTTTTAACATTGCATCACGTTCAGAACGCGCTTGCGCCAAAAGCTGCTCGTTTTCACCCTGCAAACGAGCCATTTCAGCTTTCGCTTGCTCGGCTTGAGTCAGTGCATTGTGAATCGTTTCTTCCCGTTCTGAAATTGAATTCAAAATGGGTTTCCATGCGAATTTACGCAAGATGAACAACAGGATGGAGAACGTAAGTCCCATCCAAAATACCAAACCTATTGCGGGTGTTACTAATTGCATTTTTTTTAATTTTTAAAAAATCGGGGGCCGTTTAAGGCCCCCGATGGATATCTTACAAGAAAAGAATCAACAAACAAACAACGATTGCGAAGAATACAGCACCTTCGATAAGAGCTGCAGCAACAATCATATTTGCACGAATGTCACCAGTAGATTCTGGTTGACGAGCAATTGATTCCATTGCACTCGCACCAATTTTACCGATACCAATACCAGCAGCAATAGCTGACAATCCAGCGCCAATAGCGGCACCCATTTTGCTGTAAGCAGCTGCTAAGTCTGCTGCTTGAAGAAGCGTGTTCATTAAACTCATATTTATTTTATTTATGTGTTGGTTTTAAATTTTAGTGATGATCTTCTGCGTGATGATGTTCCTCAATGGCCATTCCAATGTAAATTGATGTCAACAACGTAAATACAAAAGCTTGTAAAAACGCCACCAACAATTCCAACATACTCATGAAAACCGTAAATGCTACACTCAGCGGACTTACAGCGTAACCTAAATTTGGATTCATTGCACCAAAAATGAAGATCAAACTGAAAAATCCTAGAATGATAATATGTCCTGCGGTAATGTTAGCAAATAAACGCAACATCAATACGAAAGGCTTCAAAATAACACCCAATATCTCTATGGGTATCAAGATTATGTACATTAATACAGGTACATCAGGCATGAATATGTGTTTCCAGTAGTATTTGTTACCATTTAAGTTTACTGTGATGAAAACCACTAAAGCCAAAACCATGGTCACAGCGATGTTTCCAGTAACGTTGGCACCACCTGGGAAAATAGGAATTAATCCAAAAAGATTATTGACGAAAATAAAGAAGAAAATGGACAATAATAACGGAACAAATTTATGCGCCTTATCACCCATAGCTGGTTTTGCAACATCGTCTCTGATGAACAAAATTAAAGGCTCAATAAGGTTGTAAAATCCTTTAGGGGCTTGACCAGGGCGTGAAGTGTAATGTTTAGACATTCTAATGGTCACAACAATCAAAAACAATACTGCTACCATCATGGCTGCAACATTCTTGGTGATTGATAGATCATATATGGTCTCAGTATTGGCTTCATCTTGCCAAACAATATGTCCGTCATGCAACTTGAAACCTTGAAAAGGTTCGTGTCCATGATGAAAGTTTGAAGAAGAAAATACCGTTAGTCCTTTAGAGGAAGTATATAGTATAACAGGTAATGGAATAGATACAGCTTGATCTCCTTCACCCCATAAATGCCAATCATGAGCATCTCCAATATGCTCCATAATCATTTTTCCTGGATCGTATTTTGAATCTTCTTGATGCCCGGATTCTGAATGATTTGTAGATGATGCATGAACTGAAGCTTCAGAACCATGAACATGACCGTTGTGGCCACTATCTGATACTGCGATAGTGTGTTCTGCTACATTTTGTGCTGCATGATTTTCGGGATTTCCCCAAGCCATATTGGCTACAAAAAACAAGAATGAGGGGAGAAATAATAACTTCCCGAAAAAAGCACTTTTCACAACGTATTGATTATCAGACATTTGGTTATTTTTTGGCTTGCTCCGAATCGGGGCGCAATTTAGAATACATTTTAGACATTTCAAAGAAAAGAAATAAAAGAAAACTTGAAATAAAGATGAGAATAAATCCAAGATCTACTTTCCCTAAATTGAAAAGACTGATTCCTAAGAAAATAACGATTAAGAACAAACGCAGCATAGAGCCTAACATAACACGACGAATTGATTTTTTAGGGTCTCCACCATCGTTTTGAATAAACCGATGAACCACAGAAAAAACCACCAAGTTATAGACTACAGCTAAATATGCTAACGGCGTTAATGGATAATTCATGATGTTTTGAGCAATGGCAGCACTTACGAGCAATAAGCCTGCTACTACTGAAATTCTTTTCTCGTAACTATTCATGGTTATTATTTTATCTGTTTAATGGATTTAAACCCTTGATAGAGTGCAATACTTAACCCAAGCAACACACCTACAACAGTAAAAATCTGAAAGTCTATTATTTTATATGAATCGATATATTTTCCTAAAAAGGTGAAAACCAATATGGTTGCAATCATTTGAAATGCCATGCTAGCAAACCTCATAAAACCAAGATTGCTTTTCACCGACATAACAGGTTAGTCGTTATTCTGTGTTTGCTGAGTTGATTTAGTGGAACCCATGCTGCATTTTCCGTTAAACTGAGCACCTTGTTCAATGATGATTTGTTGGGTCGAAATATCACCGGTAACATTTGATTTACCATGAAGAACCGTTGTTTTATCGGCAGAGATATTGCCTAAAACTTCTCCTGAGATGTTAATGTCGCCAGCAATAATATGGCCTTTTACCCTGCCAGATTCGCCAATGACCAATTTTTGACCTACTTCAACATTACCGTCAACTTGTCCGTCAATGCGAATGTCTCCATTGCAAACGATGTTTCCTTTAATTACAGTGCCTGAACCTATGAGATTCAGAAGAGTTTGGCCTGCAACGGCTGGCTTAGCTTTTGAACTTCCCAACATGTTCTGCAAAGATAATCAATTATTAGCAGGATTTTGACGTTGAGAAGTAGAATCGTAAAGGCTTTCTTTGCCTGATAGCAGGTTGTTTAACACTTCCGCTTTGGAATTTCTGATTTCTACTTGATTTTTCAATTCGTCAAGCTGCTCGTGCAATTCTAAAATTTCGCTTCGCGCGGAGCTTGGCAGCTCTTTGGGAAGCAAATTTTGTACTGGGGTAAATGCAAATATCCAATAGAAAACCAAAGAAAATAAGATCAATAGCCCACTGAAAATACTTAAAACATTGAGCAATGTGAGCCGCACAGATGCAACTTCGGCAAACGACTCATCATTTATTAAAACAAAACGATGTTTGTTACGAAGTTTAGAGATAATTTTGCTGCGTTTGCTTTTCATAACCCTCAGTGACCAATATTTTTTCAAAAATATCGTTTTCTACAAACAAATCTATGCACTTAAAAGGTAACTTTACCTACAAATCAATATTGATAGCCCTTTTCATTCTAGGAGGATATTCCTGTAAGAATGAAAACGCATGGGCATACAAAGAATGGCACAACACTCTTGCGCATTACAATAAATTCTTCAATGCCGAGCAAAATTGGTTAACTACCGTTGAGACTGTTCGAGACGCTTACAAAGAAGATTTTAGGCAACCCATTGAACTTTTTAATTACGGTTCCTTAGAATCTCTGCAATCCAATTTGGCTGCAATGGATGATGTCATCAAAAGGTCTAGTACCATGATTGATAAACACCCCAAGAGTCGGTGGGTTGATGATGCATATTTGTTGACAGGTAAAGCTTATCTATTTAAGGGAGATGCTACCGCGGCCATCAATATTTTTGATTTTGTTAACAGTCAATACCCCGATCCAGAAATAAAGTTTTTAGCCAAACTTTGGACAGTTAGAGCGCTTATGCTCAAAAATAAAATTGTAGATGCAGAAGCTCTAGCAATAAATATTTCAGAAAGTTCTGAGTTGCCTAAGAAATTGAAACCTTTAGCCCAGTTTACATTGGGTGCGGTATATCATAAAGAAAAAAAATACCATTTATCGCAAAAACTTCTGCGCGAAGCGTTGCCGTTTCTTAGAAATAGAATGGATAAATACAGGACCTATTTTGCTTTGGGACAGGCATATCAAGCTACTGAAAAATACAAGGAGGCTGAACTCTTTTACGGAAGAATTCCGAGGTTTAATCCACCCTACGAAATTGCGTTCAACGCACAAATTGAACAGGTAAGCATTCTTAGCGTTAAGCAAAAAAACTACATGAAGGCAAATAAAATCCTTCAAAACATGCTAAAAGACGATAAGAACTTAGATTTTCGCGGACAGATATACTATAGAATTGCATTGAACCAAATCAACGCGAAACAAACAAGTTTAGCATTGAACACATTAAAAACATCTGTTCAATTCTCGAAAACAGATAAAACTCAGCTTACTTCTTCCTACTTAAAACTAGGCGATCTTTATTTTGCTCAAAGGAACTTTGAAACTTCAGGATTGTATTATGACAGTGCCATGAAATCTTTAGATGAAAAGCATCCTGATTTTGAATCTATTGCTGCCAAAAATGAAATTTTATCTGATCTGTTGGAACACTTGTTGAGAATCAGAAACAATGACTCATTGATTCGAATGGTCAATGATGAAACTTTTAGAAAGGATAAAATCAAGTTGGCAAAAAAAGCCGAAAAAGATTTGGCTGATAAATTGCAGACTGAAAAAGAACTTCAAGCTCAAAAAAACAACCGCAACAATAACAGCGTTATGCCAGGCGGCATGCCCTCTCCCACCATCAATAGCGGAGGAACCGGAAGCAGTTTTCCATTTTACAATGTAGTTACCCGAAAAAATGGCATCAATGAATTCAATAAAAAATGGGGTTCAAGAATCAATCGCGATTTCTGGAGATACAATGTTAAATCAACTGAATTAGCAAACGCCACCAGTCCGCAACCTGACAATAACAATACAAATAATTCAGATCCATCCAAAACTCTTGGTGAAAAGAACACCGTCGATTCAAGCCTTCTAAAAAATGTGCCGGAAGACGAACGCAAGTATTACGCAGATCTTCCTTTTGACTCGAAAAAACAAGGTCTCATGAAACAAGAAATTGAAGTGTCTTTATTTGAATCTGGAGGAATTTATGCCAATAGGCTTCAAGAAATTCAGCAAGCAATCAATCAATTCGAATATCTAATAAAAACACACCCAAATAGCGCATACAAACCCCAGGTGTTTTATGAATTATCAAAGCTCTATCGTTCAGTTTCTGATACCATTAAATCAAACTTGTATAAAAGTCAATTAAAAAGCGAATATCCCAACAGTATTTACGTCAAAATGATTGAGAATCCGGGTGCAAGCATGGAACAAGAATCAACCGCAAACAGCAATAACCTAGTCATCCAAAATAGTTACGATACTTTAGTGGTTTTATTCCAAAATCAAAAATACAAGCAAGCCATTGAATTCAAATTAAACACAGACAAGTTATACTCTGGAAATGCTTTACAGCCAAGATTTGACTTTATTTATGCAATGTGCCTTTTAAAAACAGAGCATCCTAAGGCAATGTCTTATTTCGAACAAATTGTTCAAGATTATCCCAATACTGATGTTTCCGAGCGCGCAACCAATTTGATAAATGCAGTAGAACGACGGAAAAATCCCTCAAAAGATAGCACAAGTGCTGTGGCTTCGGGAATGTATCTAAACGACCTTCCAAACAATCCCATGATGTGTATCATGTTCATTCCTAAAGGTTCAAATACCAATTTGATAAAAGCCGGAATTAATGATTTGAACAACAAAGAATTTTCTTTTGACGAACTAATTATTGGAAGATCTATCCCTATCTCTACTGGAAATCTAATTCTTATTGAGAATTTCCCCAACCTTCAAAAAGCTCGATTTTATCAACAATATTTAGCAAAGCAACAAGATTATTTCGCAACTAAAGGACTTTTCGAATACGAAATTGCGACCATAAGCAAAGACAATTTGCAGCGCTTGGTTGGAAGCATGAATTGGAAGTCTTACTTAGATTGGTTTAAGGCACAAAATCCGTAATTTCGCAGCTCCATGCGCGAGTTTAAATTCATTCGGGTTATCTGGTTCTCATTATTGGGAATCATCTTGTTTTCATTGCTTTTCTTTTTTTCCGTTGCTAAAGGATTTTTAGGCGAAATGCCACAGGTTGAAGACTTGGAACATCCTAAAAATGCCCTAAGTTCTGAAATCATTGGAGAAGACGGTGTTGTTATAGGTAGTTTTTTCCTAGAAAACAGAACCAACATTGAATACTCAGAATTAAGTCCGCATGTTGTAAATGCTTTAATTGCAACTGAAGACATTCGATTTTATTCTCATTCGGGCATTGATCTTCGAGGGACGTTGAGGGCGGTTGCAAGTTTTGGAACAGACGGTGGTGCCAGTACCATCACTCAACAGTTATCCAAAAATTTATTCAGCAGATTTGAGCGTCCATCCAATAAATTGGGACGAATCATGCAAAAATTCAAAGAATGGGTCATTTCTGTTGAACTTGAAAAAAGGTATACCAAGAATGAAATTTTGGTTATGTACTTAAATACGGTGCCTTTTTCGGGAGTTTCTTTCGGAATTGATGCTGCTTCAAAAGAATTCTTTAATAAGACACCAAAAGAACTAAATGTAGAAGAAGCCGCGGTCTTAATTGGGATGCTGAAAGCCAATCACCGTTACAACCCAAGGTATAATCCAGAAAATGCGAAAAACCGCAGAAACACGGTTTTGGGGCAAATGAAAAAATACGGTTATCTGACCAAAGACAGTTTAGAATTGCTAAAGGAGACGCCAATCAAATTAGATTACAGGCCCACTTCCTCTCAAGGAATTGCACCATACTTTAAAACTGAATTGGGAGAATATTTGAAAAAGTGGTGCAGTGAACGCGGATTGAACTTATACAGAAGTGGATTAAAAATTTACACTACCATCAATAGCGAAATGCAAAAAGAGGCCGAAAAAGCCGTACAAATGCATCTCACTGAATTCCAACAGAAATTTGATAAAAGCTGGGGCAAAGAAAAACCATGGCGATACATTACCGATAGAAAAGTAATTCCAGATTTTATTGAAACTCATATGCGTCGAACCGAACGCTACCAAGCTTTAAAAGAAGAGTTTGGAGGCGATGAAAAACGCATATGGGCTGAATTGAAGAAACCCATAAAAATGACGGTTTTTTCATGGAAAGGCGATAAAGATACCATGATGAGTCCTTACGATAGCTTAGCTTACATCAAGAAAATCTTGCATGCAGGTTTCATCGCTATAGATCCAGAATCAGGACAAATTAGAGCTTGGGTAGGTGGCATCAATCACAAATATTTCAAATACGATCACGTAAACATCAGAGCCAAGCGTCAAGTGGGATCAACCTTCAAGCCTTTGGTGTATGCAACGGCTATTGATATCAATAAATTCACTCCTTGCACTGAATTTAAAAGAGAAAGAACTACCTTTTATTCTGGAGGTGAAGAATGGTCTCCCCGCAATTTTGACGGAAAAGAAGGCGGCGTTTGGACTATGTGGAAGGGCTTAGCTCTTTCTGATAACTTAATCACCGCGCAAATAATGAAATCTTTGGGTGATGATGCCCCCGATTTGGTCGTGCAGTTTGCAGAACGATTGGGCATAGAAAAAGATAAAGTACCTCATGTTCCTTCCATCTGTCTAGGAACTGTTGAACTATCGCCGTTCGAAATGGCTTCGGCATACACCGCTTTTGTGAATAGTGGACTTTGGGTACAACCCTCATTCATTGTTCGCATAGAAGACAAAGACGGAAACGTCATTGAAGAGTTTGACAGTCCGAAGCACGACCAAGTATTAAGCGCTGAGAAGGCTTATATTATGACTCATTTATTAGAAAGAGTGGTTCAAAGAGGTACCGCCTTTGGAATGACCGGTCGTTTTGGTATTGAAGGAAGCGTAGGCGGAAAAACGGGAACCACCCAAGGTGCCGCTGACGGTTGGTTTATTGGCGTTACTAAAAACCTAGTATGTGCCACCTGGGTAGGAGCTGATGATCCAACGGTACGAGTTAGAACCAGTGCTTTGGGGCAAGGTTCGCAAATGGCTATGCCCGTGTTTGGATATTTCATGAGCGGCATTCAAAAAAATCCAAAAATCAAATACAAAGCCAATCCGTTTAACATTCCTCCGAATTTCAATCCGGCTCTTTTTGATTGTACTAAAAAGGCCGATTTAGATTTTGACCCTAGCAGAACGCTTGAAATTCAAGGACTAGGAGATTAATGCAAATAATTGTGAAATTTCCTGATTTCTTTGTATCTTTGCAGTCCTTTTAACAATACGATATTGATATGAAAGCAGATATACATCCTTCAACCTACCGCAAAGTGGTATTTAAGGACATGAGTTGTGATTACTCATTCTTGACTCACAGTTGTGTTGACACCAAAGAAACCGTAGTTTGGGAAGACGGTAACGAGTACCCACTTTACAAATTAGAGATTTCTTCTCAATCACACCCTTTCTACACCGGTAAGCAAAACTTGATCGATACAGCAGGTCGTATCGATAAGTTCATGAAGCGTTACGGAAAGAAATAAGACTATTCATCAATTTAGATTGATCATTGAGAGGTTGCCCAAAAGCAACCTCTTTTTTTTTATCTATTTTTGTTCCATGAATATTTCGTTTTTCGAAGATCTTCAAGATCGTTCCCTATTTCCACTCACTTTAACCCGCCCTGCAGCGCATCTTCGTGTGGGAATTATGACCATCGCCGGTAAATGGATTCATCGGCTCAATGCGTCTTCTTGGGGATTTGAAACGCGCGAATATTTGCAAAATAAATTCCCTCGTTTACAGTCTGATAGTGACATCAGGCTCTCTGGAAATGTACTACCTACCCCATCCCTAGTTCAAGCTGTTCTTGCATTAACTAACGGGCAGGCTTTGGTTTCTTCCGATGGACAATTAATCGCGGCACGTTCATCAAATACCAGCATCAACGCAGCTGATTTTGAAAACCAAGTGGTTTTTAATGAGTCGTTTAGTTCCATTAAACGTCCTTACCATATCTTCAAATTGAATGCACAAGAAATTGCCGTAGACTTTGAATTTCTCACGAACGGAAGAACCTCTGTAGAAATATCCTCAACCAACCAAATCATTGGTAAACACCCCATCTTTTTTGAAGAGGGAGCAAAAGCCGAGTGCTGCATATTTAACACTCAAGATGGACCCATTTACATTGGAAAAAACGCTCAAGTCATGGAAGGCTCCATCATTAGAGGTCCTTTCGCCATGGGCGAAGGTAGCAATGTGAAATTAGGCACCAAAATTTACCCGGGAACCACCCTAGGCCCTTATTGCAACGTGGGCGGTGAACTAAACAATGTAGTTTTACATGGTTATTCAAATAAAGGTCATGACGGCTTCTTAGGTAACGCTGTACTCGGTGAGTGGTGCAACATTGGCGCAGATACCAACTGTTCCAACCTCAAAAACACCTACGAAGAAGTCAAAGTTTGGAACTACCACAACGAGCGATTTGATAAATCCGGTGAGCAATTCTGCGGACTCATTATGGGTGACCACAGCAAATGCGGAATCAATACCATGTTCAACACAGGCACAGTTGTAGGTGTTGGATGCAATATTTTTGGAGCGGGCTTCCCACGCCAATTCATCCAAGACTTCAGTTGGGGCGGAGCTCAAGGCATTGAACCCCACAAAATTCCTCAATTCGAAAAAACCGCCAAATTAGTCATGCAACGTCGAGGCAAAGAATACAGCGAAGCCGATCAAGAAATCATGAGGCACGTTTGTGAGGCTTACGGGTTACGGTAGTTGGTAGCGGGTAGCGAGTACCGGGTAGCGGGTAGCGGGTAGCGGGATTCGGGCTACAGACTATGGACTTTGGACCATGGACTTATCCCTGATAAAAACATTCAATACCATACCCAATAAAACCAAGAACATCCCCGCAAACTGATAGAAGTTGTAAGTTTCTTGGAACAGCGTGATGCTGAAAAAGGTGCCCCATATGATACCTGCGTAACTGATACTCGATACCAATCCGGTGTTTGCCTCTTGGTAGGCACGGGTCATGAAGAATTGTCCGATTTGTGTGAAAATTCCGGTTAAAAGCAACCATATCCACTGCGATGCGGTGGGCATAAACCAAGTAGATAGGCCGGTGATGGGAGCAATCAGGGAAATGGGAATGGTAACGAGGGGGAAATAAAGTACCACAACGTTGGGATTTTCAATGCCCTTGAGTCGTCTGATGGTATTGTAAGCGAATGCTGAAAAAACTGCTCCACCAAAGGCAGATGCAAGTCCTAAGGGAGTAATCGAACCAGCAATGTGGTGAAACTGAAGTGTGCCATTGAACAATTCATGGGCAACATTCGATGTAAGTAGATTGACCATCAAAACCCCCAAAAAAGTAACTCCGAAGAATAACCATTGCCTGGAATGAACTTTTTCATCGCCGAGCCAAAGTGCAACAACGGTAGTGAAAATGGGTGATAAATAATGAATAACCAAGGCATTTGATAGCGGCATGAGCTGCAACGAATAGAAATAGCAAAGCAGTCCCATAGAACCAAAAAAGCCTCGAAGAATGAGCAAACTAGGGTTGTTTCCCCAGGGCGATTGTTTCTGCTGAATGAGGAAAACGGCAGAAATAAGTATTTGTACAAGGGCCCTAAAAAAAACGATTTCGGACACATGCATGCCCGAAATCATTTTTACGGTAACGTTCATGAACCCAAATGCCAAACTGGCGATGAGCATCATCCAGACGCCTTTGGGAATCATTTTATTAGTTTAAAGTGCAGCGTTCATGTTGCGAACTGCGTCTGCTGACTTTGCGAATTCGGCTTTTTCAGCATCGTTTAAATCTAGGTTAACGATTTTCTCCCAACCTGACTTACCCAATATTACTGGAACACCAATGCAAATATCTGATTGTCCGTATTCGCCGTCTAAAGCAACACAGCAAGGCATCATTTTCTTTTGATCGCAAACAATAGACTGAACCAATGCAGAAACTGCTGCGCCTGGTGCATACCATGCAGAAGTTCCTAACATAGCTGTTAATGTTGCGCCACCAACCATGGTAGAAGCTTTTATTTTATCTAGTTCTTCAGCAGAAAGGAACTGACTAACTGGAACTCCTTTATATGAAGCCAAACGAGTCAAAGGAATCATGGTAGTATCGCCATGTCCACCAATTACCATGCCGTCAACTTCAGAAGATGGAACGCCTAGTGCTTGAGATAAGAAATAACGGAAACGAGCACTGTCTAGTGCACCACCCATACCAATGATTCTGTGCTTTGGCAATCCAGAGGTTTGTTTAGCTAAGTAAGTCATGGTGTCCATTGGATTTGAAACTACAACAATGATGGCGTTAGGAGAATGCTGCAAGCAATTTTCCATCACAGTTTTTACGATTCCCGCATTGATACCTATTAATTCTTCACGAGTCATACCAGGTTTTCTTGGAACACCGCTGGTAATTACTATTACTTCACTGTTCGCAGTTTTGCTGTAATCGTTGGTACTGCCTACGATTCGAGTGTCGAAACCGTTCAAAGCAGCAGTCTGCATTAAATCCATGGCTTTACCTTCGGCAAAGTTTTCTTTGATGTCTAACAAAACAACTTCTGATGCGAAGTTTTTCATGGCGATGTACTCTGCACAGCTCGCGCCGACATTTCCTGCTCCAATTACGCTGATTTTGCTCATAAATGATGGTATTTTACTAAGGTTCCGCAAAATTACAACTTTAGAGTATTAAATTTTTGCATTTATTGCAAATTCATAAAAAGAAGAATCTAATTGAGTTATCTTTGCATTTCAAAAGCAATCCAACTCACTTAGATTAATGAAAAATAAGTACATCGACTTAATCCAACAGACTTTCGATTTTCCAATTTCCGAGTTTGACTTGGACGATAATGGACATCTTTACTTTCATGATATTCCGCTGATGGAATTAATTAAACAGTACGGAACACCATTAAAATTCACCTACTTACCAAAGATATCTGAGAATATTAAACGAGCTCGATCTATGTTTAATGTGGCAATTGCTAAGGCAGATTACAAAGGGAAATACTACTATTGCTACTGCACTAAAAGCAATCACTTCCAACATACTCTAGACGAAGTATTGAAAAACGATGTTCATATTGAAACTTCTTCGGCGTTTGATATTAACATCATTGAAACTCTTGAAGAGCAAGGCAAATTGACCAAAGACCACTATGTTGTATGCAATGGATTTAAAAAAGAGAACTACATTGAGAACATTGCTGGACTTATAAACAACGATTGGAACAATGTTATTCCTGTTTGCGACAACCAAAGAGAGATTAGTTTACTTCAAAGTTTTACAGACAAAGAATTCAAATGCGGAATCCGAATTGCAGCTGAAGAAGAACCCAAATTTGAATTCTACACCAGCAGATTGGGAATTGGTTACAAAGACATCTTACCTTTCTATCGGTCTCACATAAAGAACAATAAACAAGTTAAATTGAAGATGTTACACTTCTTCATTAACACTGGCATTTATGACACTGCATATTATTGGAATGAGCTACATAAGTGTTTGAGAGTCTACATTGAACTGAGAAAGGAATGTCCGGAGTTAGACACATTGAACATTGGTGGAGGATTCCCCATTAAAAATTCATTGAGCTTCCAATACGATTATGATTACATGGCCACTGAAATTGTGAGTCAAATCAAACAAGTTTGCGAAGAGAATAACATTCCTGAACCAGACATTTTTACAGAATTCGGCTCATTTACCGTAGGTGAAGCTGGTGGTGCCATCTTCTCAGTTTTAGATCAAAAAGCTCAGAACGATCGTGAAAAATGGAACATGATTGACTCAAGTTTCATGACCCAATTACCCGATGCATGGGCCATTAATAAAAAGTTTATTATGTTGCCTATCAATAGGTGGAATGAAGAATATGAGCGTGTATTGTTGGGTGGAATCACTTGTGATAGTGATGATTATTACAACTCTGAGCAACACGTGAATGCTATTTATTTACCTCAATTTGAAAAGGAAGACCCGCTTTACATTGGATTCTTCCATACGGGAGCTTATCAAGAGAGCATTGGGGGCTACGGCGGTATTCAGCACTGCTTAACACCTGCGCCGAAGCATGTCATTATAGATAGAGACGAAAATGGCGATTACTTTTTCAAAATGTTCTCCAAAGAGCAGAGCTATAAAAGCATGCTAAAAACGTTGGGATATTTTTGATGTAAAGTAGTAACCCAAGAAGGACAAAAGTCCGTTTAGCATCAACAATTCAAAACCGAATTGATACTTAAGATTCAAAGGATCTATTCCTAAAAATCCCGAAACAAAAGAATTATTACCCAAATACCAACAAAGAAGCGGCACAGTTAGACTGACTAGCAGTACTGCTTTGGAGTTGGTATTTGTTTTAGTAAATATGCCTAATGCAAATAAGCCAAGCAGTGGTCCGTAGGTATAATTCGCTAAACCCAAAACCACATCAATCAGTGCACCAGAAGAGTATTTGTAGAATCCCATGATTGCTAACAGAAGCAATACTGCGAAGAAACCGTGCAAGACTCTTCTATATAATAGCTTTTTAGAGTCAGACAGTGAAGCGTTGGCATCCAAATTCAATAAATCAAAATAGGTGCTCGTGGTTAAAGTAGTTAGCACTGAATCTGCACTTGAAAAGGTTGCCGCAGAAAGCCCTAAAACAAATGCCATACCAGCGGCAGGTCCAAGATGCCCTAAAGCGATGGTTGGAAAAAATTGATCTGTTTCTTCAGGAAAAGAGCCTAATTGCGTAAAAAACTCAATCATTACAGCCCCTAAACTCAAGAATATCACATTCACAAAAACCACAATAAAAGCGGTGCTTATCATGTTCTTTTGGGCTTCTTTGAGAGACTTGCAACTTAAATTCTTTTGCATCATGTTTTGATCTAAACCCGTCATTGCAATGCACATAAATGCCCCACCTAAGAAGTGCTTCCAAAAGAATGAATTACTGTAAAAATCTGAATTAATAATAGATGCATGAGTTGATTTATTCAATATTTCAAACAAACCAACAGAACTCAAAAGCTCAGAATTGAGTAAAGCGATAACGGTAAATAGCAATCCGCCGATAAGAAAGGTACTTTGAATAGCATCAGTGAATACCAAAGTTTTAATTCCACCTTTAAAGGTATAAGCCAAAATCAACAGAATAATTACAGCTACTGTTATGAAAAATGGTACTCCAAGTGGCTCAAATAAAAACTTTTGAAATACAATGGCAGTCAAAAATAGTCTACCTGCAGCACCAAGTAATCGACTTACAATAAAGAAAAATGAACCCGTTCGTTGCTCAACGACTCCAAAACGTTGCTCTAAATAGGTATAAATTGAGGTTAAATTGTGTTTGTAATACAACGGTAGCAACCAATATGCTATGGCCAAATAGCCTATGAAGTAGCCAAAAACTACTTGCATGTAATAAAAGTTGGATTTATAAACAGCACCAGGAACGGAGATAAAACTGACTCCGCTCATGGAATCTGACAACATTCCCAAGGCTACCATCCACCATAAACTTTGTTTGTTTCCTAGGAAGTAACTATCGTTGTTGGCTTTTCGGCCGGTGACATAACCAATTCCTAAAAGGATTAAAAAATATGAACTTAGTCCAATGAGTATGAGCGTTGGGGTCATTTTAATTTTTTGGGTTTTTGCATTAGAATTTTATAGAGCAATTCAGGAGTATTTATATCCCCAGGAATCAACCGCATATCTATGTAGGTTAAAGTATAGGGTGCAAGTTGAAGTTTCTGCAGTTCATCACCGCCAATTCCATAGATTCTATTTTTTTGATCTCGAACTAAAATCATTTCAATTTGAGAAGGATTGAATGGCAATCTATATCTGTCTGAAGCGGAGAAGGCTACAGATCCAGTGGGTTTATTTAATGAAACTATAACTTCCTTGACTTTTAAAGGAATCTTGCCCGTTTCACAAAACACCAATTCCAATCTATATTCACTGGAAATAGTGTCAGGTGCAGCCATCATAAATGTGCCAGCACTTCTAATAGAAAACTCATACCGTTTCTTAGTTGATTTGATTGCGGCCGCACTGCCTAATAATAATGAACTCGAAAACTGTACTTGCCTAGTATTTTCAGCTTCGTTCAAATTTTTAAGTGCAAGTGCTTTTTGAGATTGAATATTTAAATACTTTGATAAGGAACTTTCAAATTTCTTTTGTAGAATCAACTTTTCAGAATTGTTTAAGAAAGGTAAATCTTTAGGCTCTGTAACGTTGAGTGACCAATATCCATCGGTACATTTTAAATTCAATGTTAATAATCCATTGCTTCTATAAATCTGTATATCGATGATTCTGTGATCTTTAAAAAAAGTTTTTACAGCTGCTATTCCATTGTCGGTTTTAAGTGCTAAATTGAATTCTTCAAAAGATTTTAATTCTGGAAACAGTACTTGAGTCCTATCAAAAAGTTGCAAGTAGACGAATGATTTTGATGGAGCGGGTATGGTTCGCACTTGAATGAGAGGTTTTCCTCTGAGTATTTTTCGAAATTCTTTGGTTCCCGCTGGTAGTTGATCTGATATTCTCACCCAAAACTTGGGAAAAGGACTAAAATACAAGGCTGTTTTATGGGGAGGGATTAAATAGGCATAATTGAAATGTTCAAAACACTCCTCTAAATTTAAGCGTTCGCTGTTCACAGCAATACCCTCTGCGGAAGGTTGTTGGGCTATTTGGTAAAAGTCGATTTTTTGCAGCTGATCATCTGAAAATTCATAATCGTAATCATAATGATTTTCCCATTTCTGCTTAAGCGAATTCCAAGCATAAAATTGGGCAGCCTCAGACTTGTTTCCAATAAATCTCACTTGGATAAAATATCCATCTCTAACATTTAATTCATTGAGGGTATTAATTTCATAGAATCGAATATCAACTACACCGACAGAATTGAAAATTGGAGAAGATGCAGGATTTGAAGTTGACAAGCCGTTTGCAGCACGTTCGTCTTCAGTCTGAGCAAAACGAATAGCCACTAAATAATCGCCATTAAATGCAGCTTTATCTTTATAAGATAAAGCCCCTTTCGGGACAATCACAGCCACTCTTTGATCGCCAAGAAATCGTTGGGTTTTTTCTGAATTTCCAATGAACACGTACCTTCCGTTGGAATAATTTTTTAGGTAATTGTCTTTTTTGTTGGGGGCAATGTCTACTAACTCATTATGAGTCAAATTTTTATTGGCAATTCCAAAATCAAAAGCCGCAACAAAGTCGAGTTGATTTTCATCTTCATCAACCGTTGAATTGGGTATATCTGCTGACTCAATGTGAAACAATTTTTGTAAATATTCCAATTCAACAGAAGAAAGTGTTGGTGTAGCCGATTCATACTTAACGGTAATTTTGGGAAACCGATACACCATTTCGCCGAGTTCCAACAACGATTGACCTTGCTCAATGGAGGTAAAATCAATCACTGTTAGCGATTTGAGTTTCCTTATTTTTTTTATTTCTACAGGGATATCTTTAACAGAAGACACTGAAATTCCCAAGGAAATCAATTTTGGCGAAGAAACGATGGCAGCATTGATGCATTGCTTGGTTGTTTCGGCATCAAAATCCCCCAAAAGAATCAATGATTTGAGTGACTTCCAATAGCTGAGAAATTCCCAAGACTCTGGAACAGACTCAAAATGCAAAGTCACATTTTGAAGATATTTCCATGCACTATTAAGTAAAAAAGCCTCTTCCCTATTTGCCGGAACATGCAAATAAATGGATGGAATCCATTCCAAAGATTGGATGTCGGCGTCTGATAGAATACCTTGAAATTCAATCAATTGAACTTCATCCAAACCGTCTAATGATGACGCAACTTTTGCAACTTCTGCAATGTCAACTGCCCCTTGAACTTTTAGTACTTCAACATGTTTAAAAGCTACAATATTTGACTGAATTACTTTTAAATCACTTCGTGAAGCAACAATCATTTTAGTCTGAAGGTAATTTTTAATGTTTTTTGGTGGCAAGAAAGCTTGGGCTTGAAGCCCGTTGAAGTGTCCGAACCCCAGGTTTCCCGGAACCAGAAATCCCAAGAATCCCCAAAAAAACAGAAAAATGAACCGTTTAAACATCAGTGAAACATCTTTTAATACCAGCTAATACATGCGTTAAATTTTGATTTTCAGCATGTTGAATACCATTGAAAGTAAACTGATCAATTCTAACTTTGCCGCTGGCATGAATGATTTTTTGTTCCTCCAAAAGGATGCCTACATGGGTAATTTTTCCTGAAGAGTTTTGAAAAAAGGCTAAATCACCGGGTTTGTGATCGCCGAAATTCACCCCATCTCCTATTTCCGCCTGTTGGTATGCATCTCTCGGAAGGGAAATTCCTCTGAACTGCGCGTAAACTTGGGTAAAGCCGCTGCAATCTATTCCAAAAATACTGCGTCCACCCCACAAATAGGGCGTATTTAGATATTGGTAGCAAAAGTCAACCCAATTATTTATTTGAGTGTAAATATGTAAATTACTCAAACAGTTGGAAGGAATTTTACTACCCGGTGATAATAAATAAGGCTGATGGTTTAATTCAATTGATGATAGTCCACTTAAAAGTCGAACATCTGAATTCCAATCAATAGATAATGCGGTTTCAAAATAGCTTACAGGAATAAAACCCAAGTACTGATCATGCAAACATCTAACTTCTAGCCAATCATCTTGCTGGGAAAGGACTTCCGCTTTTTCACCAAACAAAAGACATGAAACCATCTCGGAAGCGCTTGATGGCTCTTTTCGCAGGGGAATCCATGATTGGTGGGCAATTTTTATGATTGCTGAGTTTGAATATTCAGTTGCTGATTCTGCCACAGCACAAAGATGGCAAAAAATTATAAATGCAAGCGTTCTTTTCTATCCAAAAGCACTTCTACCGATTCAACGTGGTCTGGATCTGGCACGCAACAGTCAACAGGACAAACAGCTGCGCATTGAGGTTCTTCGTGGAAACCGGTGCATTCTGTGCATTTATCAGGTACAATGAAATATACTTCTTGACTGATGGGTTGAAATTTATCATTTACATCTACTTCATTTCCATTGGCCATTTTAAACGTACCTGAAACGCCAGTTCCGTCTGCTATAGCCCATTCAACTCCCGCTTCGTAGATGGCATTATTAGGACATTCGGGCTCACAGGCTCCGCAATTGATGCATTCTTCGGTGATGATGATTGCCATAATTGTGCAAATTTACGGATTAAATTTTGAGAAGACCTCTTGAATCACTGTGGGATGTGCATTATTGCGTATTTGTTCTATGATAAATTCAACATTTTCCTCAGCTGGACCGTTATTTTCGATTATTAAATCACAACGATCTTTGTGGGGTTGGATGAAATTATTGTAAGCAGGCATCACGTGAAAATTCCACTGATGTAGGCTTCTTTCTCGGGGGATGTTTCTCTCTGCGATGTCTCTTTTCAATCGTCTATCAAAACAAAGTTCTGTATCACATTCAATGAAAATACGATAATCTAACAAGGCATCTACGGGTTTAAATTCCATGACAAACAGTCCTTCAACCAATAAAATGGGAGCAGGATAAACGGTTTCAACAACCTCGGGAGCGTCGTAATGTTCAAATTGATATTTCTTAATCAACACAGGATGATACTCCAGCAATTTGAGCAAATCTTCATGGAATTTATCTGAGTAAAGCGCCGTAGGAAGGTCATAATTGGCTTCACCGTGTTCATCAATAAATTGTTCTCCAAGAGGTTTGTAATAATCATCAAACCCTACAATGGTAATATCAGAGCCGAATTTTTCTTTTAATCTATTAACATAAAATGATTTACCCGCACCTGACAAGCCAGTCAAACCAATGACATAAGGTTCAATTTTGTGTTTTGACATTTTTTATTGCGCTTCGTCTTTTAGTAGATTTCCGTCGTTATCATATTCTTGGATCAACAAAAGTTCGCCCTTGTGGTCGTAATACTTCCAAGTACCAATTTTAACCCCATGGTCGTAGGTTCCTTCTCTCTTTTGATAATTACTCACTTGACCATAAACCCAAAACCCGTGTGCAAATCCGGAATCGTAATACCCTACTGTTTCAATTTGCAAGTACGCTCTTTTTGTATCTGCTTCTCTGGCTTCTTTGAATTGGGCATATTTACCGTGTTTTTGACCTTCTTCGAAGGACATTAATGCGAGGGTATCTCCAAAAGCGTTATAATCAACAAAAACTCCGTGCTGTTTACCTTCTTTCCAAAATCCGGATTTGATGATGGTACATGTAAGAGCATCCCAAGCGCGCTGTACAGAGTCTAGCTTGCCGTTTTTGTAATATTCTTCATTCGCTGGACAACCAGTTCTATGAAAGATATAATTTTCACCATGCAATTCACCTTTGTTATTGAACGCTTTTTGATACCTCAGATTTTCATCGGGGAAGTATCCGAAATGTCGACCAACAGGAACTCCATCAGCCCATTCGGTTTCTGTTTCTAAGTTTCCATTTTCAAAATATGCAGTGCATTTTCCGTGTCGTTCTCCGTTTTTATAATTGTTGGTGTAGTATTTTTTGCCTGATTTATAATATCCTTCAACTAATCCATCCAAAATAGAATCTTTTTTAAAGTTGCCTTTTACTTCCAATTCACCCGTTTCGTAATAGTAATAAAACGGACCTTCTTTTGTGCCATTTGAATACGTTTCTCTGGAAATGAAAGTTTGATTGGGATTGTATACTGCATACTCTCCATTTAAATACCCATTGATAAAGCTGCCTTTTTTCGCAAATCGCGGCCGTGATCTTGGATCGGCCCCCTTTTTAAGGGGATAATAGGCCTCTGCAGCTCCTGAATATGGGGTGTTTTCATAGTATGCACGTCCGTTTTGGAATGTTAATTTTTCCCAACGAATGGATTTTTGTGACTGGGTTACCGGAAGAGGCTGTGATTGAAGGGGCAGCATGAGTAAAAACATCCCCCAGAAAAACAGTGATAATGATTTATATCTAAAATTGGCCATGAAATATGGGTTACTATAGTGCAAATTTAATGCGAATCAGTAGTTTTGTAATACGTCAATGAATTTTGAGCTCATACAATCTTATTGTTTATCAAAAAATGGAGTGGAAGAAACCTTCCCTTTCGATGAATATACGGTGGTATGGAAAGTGGGTGGTAAAATGTTTTGCTTGGGTGATATCAGAGAATTTGATCAAATTGCGTTAAAATGCGACCCAGAAGAAGCGCTATTATTAAGAGAAGAGCATGAACAAATTACGGGAGCATTCCACATGAACAAAACCCATTGGAATAATGTTGTTTTGGAGGGTTTCAGTAGAGAGTTTATTTTTGAGCTCATTGACAAAAGTTATCATTTAGTGGCACAAAAGTTGCCGAAGAAAATCAAAGAACAAATACAATATCCATGAAAAAAATAAAAAACATTTCACAATGGTTGGTGGCTTTGGGGTTACTCGCTTGGAGCACTACCTTTGCAACATCTTCTAAAATTATGACAACAGAATCAAAAGACCCTAAATTGGGTGACGGACTATTCGCAAAAATGACTACCACAAAAGGGGTTATTTTGTTGCAGTTGCATTACGACAAAACTCCTTTAACGGTTTGTAATTTCGTAGCATTGGCAGAGGGGAAAATGGAAAACAATGCAAAATCTGCAGGTACACCATTTTACGATGGACTATCTTTTCACCGTGTGATTCCACAATTCATGATTCAAGGTGGCGATCCTCAGGGAACTGGTGCCGGTGGACCTGGCTACCAATTTGAAGATGAGATTCACCCAGAATTGAAGCACACTGGCCCTGGTATTTTGTCTATGGCAAATGCGGGTCCTGGTACTAACGGTTCACAGTTTTTCATCACTCACGTTGCTACACCTTGGTTAGACGGCATGCACACTGTTTTTGGAAAAGTGGTTTCTGGACAAGAAGTGGTTGATGCTATCGCACAAGGAGATAAGATTGAAAAGATTGAAATTATTCGCAACGGTAAAGCAGCTGAAAACTTTAAAACAGACACCGAAGCATTCAAGAAATACAAAGCAGGAATTGCTGACAGACAAAAAGCCATGCAAGCAGAAGAAATAAAGAAATTTGAAGAGTGGGTACTTACGAACTACCCCACTGCAAAAAGAACAAGTAGCGGACTTTGGTACGTTGTTGAAACCGAAGGTAAAGGTGCACAAGCAGTATCTGGGAAAACCGTTGCTGTACATTACAGTGGTAAATTGACCAACGGAAGTGAATTTGATAATTCTTACAGACGCGGACAACCCATTGAGTTCAAATTAGGCATTGGCCAAGTGATTCCAGGTTGGGATGAAGGAATTGGCTTAATGAAAGAAGGTAGTAAATATAAATTAATCATTCCTTCTGAATTGGGTTACGGCAAGCGCGGTGCGGGCGGAGTAATTCCTCCAAATGCAACGTTGGTATTTGATACCGAATTGATTTCAGTTAAATAATTAATTCATCACTGATGTTATACGGGCTCCGCGGTTGGATTGGCAAACTCCTCCCACGGGGCCCTTTTTTTTGTAACCTTTGTGGTTACAAAGGCATTCTTTGGTTGTGGCGTGGGCATGATAATGAGGCCATTCGCAATTACCAAATCATTGGTGCCGGACGCAGAAACTGTGATTGCTTTTCCTGCGGCTCTAGCGATAGGGATAGATTGGTATACGAGTTCCTAAAAAGTGAAATTTCAGATTTTAGTTGCTTGGATTTTCTTCATGTTGCTCCTGAACGGCAGTTAAATAAGAAGTTAATTTCCCATGGCGCAAAAATGGTGAATATTGACGCTCGAAAATCGGGCTATAAGTTTGCTTACGGTTCCAAAACCATTACGGCTGATCTCACTTGTTTACCTTTTGAATCTGAATCATTTGACTGGGTGATAGCCAATCATGTTTTGGAGCATATTGTTGATGAAAAGCAAGCTTTAAGTGAGATTAACAGGGTGTTAAAACCCCAAGGAAAAGCGATACTTATGGTTCCTTATTCTCCAATATTACCCAACAGCATTGAAGGAGAATTCCATTGGACCAATGTTCAAAGATTTGAGCTTTTGGGTCAAAAGGATCATGTTAGGCTCTACAGTGTACAGTTTTTGGAGTCTTGGACTAAAGTTTTTAAGCGTGTAAGTCTGATTGATGTAAACACATTAAGAGATTTAAAACTATTCAACGGTGAAAAAATTATTTTGGTCGAAAAATAACAATCTCTAAAATCTCATTATATTTACAAAAAAATCACGTAAAATAGATCTTTGATTTATGAATAGAAGATTACAAAAAGTCATTTTAGCCATTGTTTTCACGTTAACTTCTTCCCTTTTCAGTCAAAACGTTGGGATTAATGAAACAGGCACAACACCAGATGCATCAGCTATGCTAGATGTCAGTGCCACTAGCAAAGGAATACTCATTCCTAGAATGACACGTGCTCAGAAGTTTTTGATTCCGTCACCCACAAATGGACTTCTTATTTATCAAACGGATGATACTATTGGCTTTTGGTATTACGAGAAAACCAACTGGGTTCCCTTAATGAGATCAATCACCTTTGGAAAAGGACTTACAGGTGGCTTTATACAGGGAAAAGGAACAGTTGACATCCAAAAAACGGGTATTGCAGCGGGCGTATATGGAAATAACAATGAATATCCCATTGTGACGGTGAATGATTACGGTCAGATTACCATGACTACCACAAAACGCCTGGTTGACAATGATACATTAAATGAAATCCAAGATTTAAAATTCTCAAACGACACCCTTCGTTTAACAAAAAGTAAGTCCTTTATTCACATGAAAGATTTTTGGAATACCAAAGGGAATAGTGGGCTGTCTGCAACCAATAATTTCATTGGTACTATTGATAATATTCCTTTACGATTCAGAGTAAATAACACTTGGTTCGGAGAATTGAATGCATCTAATGCAAACATTTCTTTTGGAACTTCTTCGAACGTAAATTCAGCAGGCTACTCAAATATTTCAATTGGAACCAACGCGTTAGCTAAAAATGCGGGTGGATATTACAATACTGTTGTGGGTTGGGAAGCGATGTATGACAATGACAATGGCAGTTATAATACTGCTTTAGGGGCTAGAACGTTATACAACAATTCAAGTGGGGTGCACAACGTAGGACTAGCTTATCAAGCATTATCTTCAAACACCTCCGGTAGCTACAATGTAGGAATTGGGTTTCAAAGTCTTTACAATAATACCACTGGTTCTTACAATATGGCCCTGGGTATGTATTCTTTGCTTTATAATGTTTCAGGTATTATGAATGCCGCTATGGGCTATTATGCCTTAGGTGCGAATGTTTATGGACATTACAACGCAGGATTCGGGAATTACGCATTGACTAGCAATAATTTAGGTTATGGAAATGCATTTGTAGGTTATGCTGCTGGTTACTACAATTCATCAGGTTATTACAACCAAGGAGTTGGATATTATGCGGGTTATCAAAACGGTACTGGTTATTACAACTCTTCCTTAGGGTATTATAACGGTCCGAATGCTGCGGGTTTGAGTAACACAACCGCTTTAGGCTCGAGCACACGCACTACCGCTTCCAATCAGGTTAGGGTTGGTAATGCATCAGTAACTAGTATTGGAGGTCCGGTTGGATGGACAAATCTATCTGACGCACGCTTTAAACGAAATATTGAATCAAACGTAGTGGGCTTAGATTTCATTCTAAAGCTAAAACCGGTTACCTATAATCTAGATGTACGTAAAATGTATGCCTTCGTAGGGATGGATACAGATACCATGATTTGGAAAGAAAAATACGACCAAGAAAAAATCAGATATTCTGGCTTTTTAGCTCAAGATGTTGAAAAAGCCGCCAAAGAAGTAGGATATGACTTTTCAGGGGTAGATAAACCCAAAAATGAAAATGATACTTATGGTCTAAGATATGGTGAATTTGTGGTTCCCATGATCAAAGCCATGCAAGAACAACAACAGCAAATTGAAGTCCTTAAAAAGCAAATTGAAGAACTCAAAAAGTTGATCGAATCCAAATAATTTGGAAATGAAAAAAGCGCTGTCGTTATTTTTGCTTTCTAGCTTTTGGGTCTCAACGGCATTGATGTCCCAAGGAATCATCCAAAATGGTGGAAGTATTGTAGTTGGAAGTGGTGCATACATTAAAATTAACGGCACCAAAGGAAATTACAAGTCGACAGGAAACAGTAAAATCAGCTTATCTCCCAACAGTTATTTAATTGTAGATAATCATTGGATCAACGATGGTTCATCTGTGGTATTCACAAACAATCAGGGCAAAGTTGAGTTAACATCACCGAGTGCTGAAATCAAAGGGAATAAAACAACGCATTTCCCTGAGCTCAATCTTTCAGGGAATGGAAGAGTTTACATGTTTGTAAATACTTTGGTGGGCGGTGGCTATTCTAGCGGTGGTAGCGGAGTTTTAAGATTAAATAATTCTAAACTTGAGCTTCAAGGGAGAACTCTTGTGGTGAATAATCCAAAAAGTTCGGCCATCACATACAATACCAATGGCGGTATAGTTTCTGAAACCAATTCAAGCAGTGGTTATGGTTGGGTTCAATGGAACATTCGAAATGGAAATGGAGGGCCTGTATTTTCGGTGCCGTTTTTAAATGCAGGCGGCAATCCAGTTACCATGCAATATACCGTGAATTATCAAGGAACCCAAACAGCAGATTCAGGGTATATCTCAATGTCTACTTACCCAACAGCAGATGCTCCTGTTCCCAATAATAGGCCGCTTCCCGTGGGTGTTTTTCACACAGAAAATGAATGTGAGGGAGAAAATAGCGAACGATTCATCAATCGATATTTCATAGTTGATGATGGGGGATATTCCGTTTCTCCAGATGTAACATTGGATTATAAATATGCCAATACTGATTTTTCTGGTGGAAATGATAAAATCAATGAAAATTCAATGGGACTTTTGTGGTGGAATTCTGCTTTGGGAAAATGGAATTACCCTCTAACGGGTAATTTGGATGCGGCAAACAACCGAATAAGTTACCGAGCTAAAAAAAATTACAAAGGTGTTTGGACCCTTTCTGATACAACGCCTTTTCCAAGAGCCGCATTTGTATTTAGTGGATTTTGCCAGAACGACAGCATTACTTTTAGCTCTCAAGGTAGCACAAGTACTGATAAAATCGTTCAATGGGTTTGGAATTTTGGCGACGGGGGAATCTCTACTAAACAAAAGGCCATTCACTATTATTCGACTTCTGGAACTTTTGATGCTCAATTGGTTATACGTTCTCAATCGGGATGTTTTGATACTACATATAAAAAAGTCCAAATTCAACCTTCCCCTACCGCCCAATTTATAATTGACGATACTTGTGAAAATGCATGGGTTAAATTTGAAAGTAAAAGTTGGCCAGGAGCAGGATTTTTAGGCGATCAAATTTGGGAATTCGGAGATGGCACACCCTCTGTAAAAAGTGCAAAAACATCGCATTATTACGGCGCTGTGGGTATTCCTGATGTTTCTCTAATTGTATTCAATTCAAAAGGTTGCAAAGACACCATGAGTCGTCAAGTTTTCATTGCTCCCCAACCCTATGCCTATATAGACTTTAAAAACGATTGCCAGGGTACGCCCATCAATTTCACTCATGGATCTACTGCGGGTGGAGGAAATATCATCAACAAATGGTGGGATTTTGGCAATGGAAGAAGATCTTCCAACGACGCTGAGTCAGTAATCTACACGGAATTTGGAAATTTTCCTATCACTTTTGCTGTGGAAAATAGTTATGGTTGTATTGATTCGGCCATAAGTTCAATAGAAATTTACCCAAGAGCTATTGCCGATTTCCAATTCTCCCCAGATGATAACCCCAAAATGTTGTCTGATATTTTATTTACTAACTTATCGCAATACGATGAATCATGGGACTGGGATTTTGACGATGGATATTTCACTGCACTCGAAAATCCCATACACCAATTTCCAAATCACAGCACATACAACGTACGGTTGATTTCCAATACCCAATACAATTGTGCTGATACCATCGTAAAGCCCATCACGGTTAAAAGCATACCTCTTTATTGGTTTCCAGAAGCCTTTACACCCCAAAACAGTATTGGTAGAAATGACCATTTTGGTTTGACAACACCGTTGACTATTTCGGATTATGAATTGCGAATTTTTAATCGATGGGGTCAAATTGTTTTCCAAACCAGCGATGTCAATGAGAAATGGAATGGTGAATTTAACGGCGTTGAATGTGTTCCTGGTCAATACATTTACACTGCAACGTTCATGAGCCCTGAAAATGAAATTCAGGTTCACCAGGGAACCGTTTTATTGATTAAATAATATTATTGCCCTCTCCAAATGATGCTATTGCGGTGCAATTCAAGAAGTCCGCGCTGTTCCATCTTTTTCAAAAGCCTAGAAACCACCTCTCTTGAGGTGTTTAAATCATTGGCTATTGCTTGGTGAGAGACAGTTATATTGTTAGTTTTAATCCGTTTGGCTTCTTTGATTAAATAAAACTCCAAGCGTTCGTCCATGCCTCGAAAAGCGACTGAATCTAACACGGCCAGTACTTCTTCGAATCTATTTCTGTATGAATTTATAACAAATTCTTGCCAAGATTGATACTCTCTAACCCATTCGTTTATTTTTACCATTGGAACCATTAACACTTCTGAATCTTCCACGGCCATTCCCATAACTTGACTCTGTTCTTGGTGCCTCAGGCACGACATTGACATAGCACATGCCTGTCCTGGCTGAAGATAATACAATAAAAATTCTCCACCTTCCTCGCCTTCTCGATAAATTTTAAGCGCGCCTCTCAATACGATGATTGCGGACGTCAGATGTTCTCCAGTTCTTATTAAAATTTCGCCTTCCTCTACTTCTTTTACTTCAGAATACTTAGAAATTTCTTGCAGTAATTCAGGTTCTATACCCGGAAATTTAAGTCGAAGATGTTCTGGTGTTATTTTCATTAGGCAGACCAAAATTACTTTTTTTTACTCATTTTCGGTGATTCTGGTGGTTTATTTACTAAAAATAGCGCTCATTTTAGGCATTTAAACCTTTATTCTGACTGATAATCACTAATTTTGGGTTATCATTTAAAATAACAATCCATTCATAGATTTTATCAATGAAAAAGTTTACCTATTTATTCGGATTGTCCATCGCCCTACTTTTTTCTCAGTGTAAGAAAAACGAAGTGAACTTTGATAAGTTCAACGATGTGACCATCAAACCAGAAGTACTTACTCCGCTTGCAAATGCAAGAGTCATTGCTTCAGATATCTTAAAACAAGACGATATCATTCAATACGATCCTGACGGATTGATTAGACTAACCTTTAAACAAGACAGTGTTTTTCAATTATCTGCTGATTCTATTTTAAAAGACGTAGCCCTTGCTGGCGCTACATCTGTTTTTAAAATTGGGGAATTGTCTATCACTGGCCAAAAAGAAACCACTTCGCAGACCTTAGATCAAATGTCGCAAAGCGCCAATGATACAGCTAAGTTATTACTGCAAATGGCCAATGGAACAACAGATACCTTTCCTGCTGTAAAATCAGACTTATTGACCATTACCAATTTAGCACAAAGTGCTGATTATGAATCTGTAAAATTATCTAATGGGTATTTGGTCTTTTCTATGACCAATGGATTACCTACCACCATCAATAAGATTCAAATTGGTATTTATGATAACGTTCCAACTCAAACTTTATTAGGTACCGCGACTTTTAACTCTGTTTTGCCAGGTGCAACGGGCAAAGACAGCATTTACCTTGGTGGTAAAACATTGAGCAATCAATTAGGATATAATATTCCAAGCATTGACATTGCAAAAAGCTCTGCTCCGGTACTAATTGATTTGCAAGATGAAGTGACTATTGAAGTAACCTACAACAATATGAAGTGCATTGGTGGCAAAGCAAAAATACCTCAGCAAGTATTACCCGTTCAAAATATTGCACTTGACTTATCAGATCCTAATTTAGATGCCAGAATAAAGAACCTAAAGTTTACAACGGCTCTTCTTCCAATTAAAACAACTTCAAGCATCAATACCACGGTAAAAGTAGGACTAGAACTCCCTGATGCAACACTTAACGGAAATCCCATTGCTAAACAAGAAATCACTGTTCCCACAGGGTTTGTGAATTCTAGCGTGGATTTGAGCGGTGCCCAAATATACTTGGGTGCAGATACTGCTAAAGAATACAACATTCTTCGAATGGCTGTTTATACTGAAGTTGCTGCTAGCAATGGATTGGTCATGTTTGATTCTTCTGACTATATCCAAATTGATTTTGATGCAAGCGGTGCTCGTTTTGATTACATCGATGGATATTTAGGAAGTAAAACCTTCGACATCAATATTGAAAACATGGATGTAAGCCAGCTTGCTGAATTAGGAAAAGGCATTACCATGGCCAATCCCTCGATGCATGTTTACGTAGATAATTCATTTGGTTTCCCCATTTTGGTTAAACTCGATATTACTGCCAAAGATGCTCAGGGAAATGCATTGCCCATGAATGCTCCTGACATGGCATTCCCTTATCCCACCATAGCAGAAAAAGGACAAACAAAATCTCAAACATTTGCCATTGATAAATCTAATTCAAAAATAGTTGAATGTTTAGGCATGCCTGCTGTTTTGTTTGATGTAAAAGGACAGGCGCTGATGAATCCTGATGGATTTACCGGCCAATACGTAGATCATATTACACAGACTAGTGCCATTACCATAGGTTTTGACGCAGATATTCCGATGACCTTTACTGCCAAAGATTTCACTTACAGAGATACATTGGAAGAGGGTTCTTCGTTGAGAGGACTTCAAGATTTTGACTTGTTGGAACTTAAAATTAAAACCATCAATGGATTCCCATTGGGTGGGTCTTTAGATTTGGTCTTCACAGATTCTCTTTATAATCCTATCGACTCTTTGGTAGATGTAACATTGTTGCAATCTGCAGTGGTTGATGCGAATGGTCGTCCCACAAAAGCAACAGAAAACATGTCTACGTTCTTGATGAATGATAAAATGCTAGATAAGTTGAACGAAAAGCAGGTGAAACATATCATCCTTAAAACCAATTTTAGCTCATATAACGATGGAAGCCAACCCGTTAGCATTTACACCAATTGTAGATTGGATGTTTCATTGGCATTCCGTGCAAAATATACTCAAACCCTATAAATCACCAACATGAAAAAGATCATTTTAATTGCCTCATTTTTAGGAGTTTGGGTAAACAACCAAGTTAAAGCTCAAGAAATATTTGAGTTAAATAATCGTCACTTCAGCCAATCGCATTTGAATAATCCTGCTTTTTTACCTCAGTATAAGTTGAGTTTAAGCATGGGGCGATCATCGGTTGGATTGGGTTTGGCAGGATTTAATCTGAATTCCATATTCAATTCTACGGAAACTGCCAATCAAACTATTACACGTTTGATAAATGAACCCGACAAACAGTTTGGGGCTGATATTTTCTCACGTAACGAGTTATTTCATTTTGGTTTTAGAAGTTTAAAATCGTATTTGTCTTTCAATTCGAGCATGGTTACAGAGGGTTCGGTGAGAATGCCAAAAGATATGTTGGGGTTGGCATTTTTCGGAAACTCGGCTTATATAGGACGTGATGCTAATCTTGATTTTAGCGGAACCGAATTTCAGAACTACATTCAGAATACTTTAAGTTATGGCCGAAATATAACCAATGAATTATCTATAGGTGTTAATCTCAGTCAATTGAATGGTTTGGCTTATATGGGATTTGATAGAGCATATATGTCAATCAATACCGATACGGGTACCTCTAGTATTTATTCAATGTCTATTACCGGTGAGCTCGATGGAAAAGCATCTCTCGTTGGAGGTAGTATTGCGTCAGTATTGAACGACTCTAATTATAACATCACTGATGTAATCAACAACAATTTGAGTAATGGATTTAATCCTATTTCATCAAACCGCGGTTTTGCCGCCGGATTTGGTGCAGTGTACAGATTGAATGAGCGTTGGAGATTTTCAGCATCGGTTCAGAATCTTGGATCAATCATGTGGGATTATGGTGTTGAAAGCGTAAAAATGAATCAAAGTACATGGACTTGGAATGGTTTGGATACCAACCAAATTTCTGATTTCAATGACAATACAATTAGTAACATCATTGACACGGCCATCGGTACATTTGAAGTGAAAGCCGGTAGCATTTCTTCCTTTGAAAGAAAATTAAAACCTCGCTATAACATCGGTGCAGAGTTTTTCTTGCACCCTAGAACTCTTGTTCAAGTTTTTGGAGGGGTTGGTTATGGCGTAAAGGGCGATAAAGCTTTTGTAAGCACCAGCATCCACCAAGAGTTGAATGAATTTTTGGATTTGCGATTGAGCTACAGTTATTTTGATCCGACCGGCATAGCAAATCACCGAGTAGGATTGGGAATGAGTTTGAATTTAGGTCCATTACAAGCTTTTTTTGCAGTAAATGACATTCTAGCGCCCATAAACTATGGAAGCACCACCGGCATTTCAGGGATGGCAGGTATCAATATAAACATCATCACTTGGAAAGACCGTGACCATGACATGACTCCAGACCGCAAAGACAGTTGCCGCAAGGTATATGGCGTTTTGAGCAATAAGGGTTGTCCTTACGGATTCTTAGGCGAGTCAATGAATGGCGAAGAAGAGATGACTGGAGATGCAACAGCACTTGAAACAACCTCTGATGCTACAGCCATAGAAATAGAAAAGAGCCCGTCAGTTGGAACTGCACAACCATACACAGAGGTATCTGCGGAAGAAGCTGCTATGGAAAAGCCTAAAAAAGTAAAGAAAGAAAAAGCCCCAAAGGCTCCAAAAGAACCAAAGCCTGCAAAAGAAAAGAAAAAGAAAAAAGAAGCAGATGCTACTGACTTAATGAACAATTAAATTACCGCCCAAATTGGGGATAATGATAGAGGAGTCTTTACGAGACTCCTTTATTGTTTCTAGCATTTTCTGCGGATAACAAACGGGTTCATCAGAAAGGTCAAATGTGCCATAATGCATGGGAATCATGTATTTTGCATTTAAATCTTTAAACGCTTGATAGGCTTTCTCTGGCGATGCGTGGTTGGTTTCCATAAACCATTCTGGTTCAAAGGCTCCTATTCCCAAGATGGCATAATCAATATCTGGAAATAACTCAGCAATCTCCTTATAATGTGAGCTATAGCCAGAGTCACCACCGAAATAAATTGTTTTTCCTCCAATTTTTAAAATAAAAGAGCCCCACAGACGTTTATTGGTGTCAAAAAATCCGCGTTTTGCCCAATGTCGTGTAGGTAAGAAATACAATTCAAATGAATCGGTTTGGTATTTTTGATACCAACCGGCTACTTGTCCTTCTGAACCTTTTAAAAATTGCTTCAGAATTTTATCCATATTCAATCCTGAATAAAACTTCAAATTTGGGTTCAACTTCTTCAATAGTTTCAAACTTCGCTTGTCGCAATGATCACGATGATCATGCGACATCAAAAGGTAATGAGATTGAGGCAATTCTTCAACTTGAACAGGAAGTTTTGAAAACCGTTTGAGAACCGTTGCTTTCCCAAAAACAGGATCCGTGATGAACTGGATGCCGTTGATTCTGATGACGAATGTGGCGTGCCCCAACCAAAAAATACCATCGGTAGTATCTGATTTTAAAGCATTTAGATCTTGTGCAATAGGCAACTGGAAGGTATCGTTTTTTTTCTCTAGTTCGTAAGGATTTTTCATTTTCTTCCATTTCATAACATCCGAAAATGACTTATTCATTGGGTACTGGGGGTGAAAAAATCGGCCTTTAATTGTAGGATTTCCGCTCCAACTAGATGGTTTACCTGGTATGAAAGGCAAATCGGGATTAAATACTTGTGACATTAAAGAAGGTGAAATCAGAATATAAAAAAACAACAAAAGCAATCTCAATTTGTTCATAATTCAACAGCAGGTTTTAGGGCTTTTTTCCATTTATTTAACTCGTATAGTGCTTGAAAAACATCCGAAATACCAATTACTTCAATTATGAATGCTTTATCCGTTTGTTTGGCATTGTATTTATTCGGTTGAGTGGCTACCATCCCTATGAGCATGGTGAAAGCCTCGGATTGATAAACAGGCGCTGCAGCATCCCCTGGAAAAAAACAGCGCATTTTGGTGGGTAACAGGGCTACTTTTTCAAGGCCTAATTCTTTGGCGGCCCACTTTAACCTGACCGAATCTACCAATGCAAGAACTTCGTCTGGAGGCCTACCAAAACGGTCCTTCAATTCCTTGATAAATCCTTGCAAACCCAATTCTGTGTTGATGTTTGATAACTCACTATACAAACTAATTCTCTCCGAAGTTTGGGTCACATATTCCGAGGGAATTAAGATCTCATAGTGTGTATCAATTTGACAATCACGACTTTCAATATTGATTTCTTGAGGATTGTCAAAAATGTCTCTAAACTCTTCTTGTTTCAATTCTTGAACGGCTTCATCCAGGATTTTATGGTACATATCAAAGCCCATATCAGCAATGAACCCGCTTTGTTCTGCGCCCAATAAATTCCCGGCACCGCGAATATCTAGGTCGCGCATGGCCACTTGGAAACCGCTGCCTAGTTCTGAATATTCTTCCAAAGTTCTCAAACGCTTTCGAGAATCTTCAGGTAAAACTGAAAGCGGTGGTGACAATAAATAACAGAAAGCTTTGATGTTTGAACGCCCCACTCTACCCCTCATCTGATGCAAGTCTGAAAGTCCAAATAGGTGAGCATTGTTGATGATAATGGTATTGGCATTGGGAATGTCAAGCCCACTTTCAATGATGCTGGTAGCAACAAGCACATCATATTCACCCTCAATAAAACGAACCATCACATCTTCCAATTCATGACCTTCCATCTGTCCGTGAGCCACACAAACTCTGGCTTCGGGCACCTCTTCTTCGATAATACGGGCCAATTCATGGATGTCTTTGATGCGTGTATGAACCAAAAATACCTGTCCACCACGAGAAATTTCATCCAAAACTGCACGACCCAGAATATCTCTTGAAAAAGTAGCTAATTCCGTATGAACGGGTTGTCTGTTGGGAGGAGGTGTATTAATAATGCTCAAATCACGTGCACCCATCAAGCTAAAGTGCAAGGTTCTTGGTATGGGTGTAGCCGTTAACGTAAGGGTATCTACGTTAACACGAATGCTTTTGAGTTTTTCTTTAGCTCCGACGCCAAATTTTTGCTCTTCATCAATGATTAGTAAACCTAAATCTTTGAATTTGATGTCTTTGCCAATCAGACGGTGGGTACCAATGACTACATCAACCTTTCCAGCGGCAAGTTTTTCAATCACAGCCTTTTGTTCTTTGGCCGATTTAAATCTGTTGAGATACTCAACGGTTACTGGAAAACCAGAAAATCGCTTAGTAAATGTTCGGTAATGTTGCTGAGCTAAAATAGTGGTAGGCACTAAAACTGCTACTTGCTTTGAATCGCAGACCGCTTTAAACGCAGCCCGCATCGCCACTTCTGTTTTCCCGAAACCCACATCGCCACAAACCAAACGATCCATGGGCTGCTCGTTTTCCATGTCCTTTTTTACCGCCTCAATTGCTTTGCCTTGATCAGGTGTGTCTTCGTAAAAAAACGAGGCTTCAAGTTCCAATTGAAGGTAATTATCTGGCGCGAATGCAAATCCTTTTTCCTTCTTTCGTTGAGCATACAACTGAATCAACTCACGGGCAATGTCTTTAACTTTCTTCTTGGTGTTCTTTTTTTGTTTGTCCCATGCAGGTGAACCCAATTTGTGCAATGAGGGCGCAGTACCATCTTTACCGGTATATTTAGAAATTTTATGAAGGCTATTTACAGAGACGTACAATAAGTCATTGTCTCTGTAGACCAATCTGAGGACTTCCTGATTCACCCCGTTCATTTCCATTTTTTGAAGCCCGGCAAACCTTCCAATTCCGTGATCTATATGTGTCACAAAATCTCCCGGCTTCAAATGCCTTAGCTCTCTCAATGTCAATGTATTGCCACTGTTAGAAGCTCTTGATTTGGGTTTGTAATATTTATCAAAAAGTTGATGCTCTGTAATGAAAGCCATCTTTAAATCCGCATCAACAAAACCAGCTGCAAGCCCAGTATAAACAGGTGAAAACTGCTCGTCTTGATCGGTACTTTTTAAAAGTACTTGCAACCGTTCAATTTGTCTGTTATTATCGCTAAAGACCAAAGTTTTATACCCTTTTTGGTGCTGGCTTTGCATCCATTCTTTGAGCAATTCTATGTTTCGTTTGAATATGGGCTGTGGTTCTTGATTGAACGTAATGCTCTGGTGCTTGTCTGTAGGCCTTTCACCACCCATAAAAACCTGAGTAAATTTCTGTACTCCGTTGAACCATTCTTTTGGGGTCAACCAAATTTCCTTTGGATGCTTGGGGATGTGCTCCGCTTTGAGATCAACAGCACTCTGATGATCTTGAAGATACCGTTCCCAAGCCTTTGCCAATTTCTCCAATTGCGAAGGCATATCAATAGACATCAACAAGGTGTCTTCAGGAAGGTAACTAAATAGCGAAGTAAAGGTATTTTGATGGGTATCCGACTGAATCTTTGGTACCAAGGTAAAATGGGCCATTTCCTTGATAGACAACTGCGAATTGACATCAAAAGCACGAATACTTTCAATGATGTCACCATCTAATTCCATCCTAAAAGGATACTCGTGAGCAAAAGAAAAGAGATCAACAATTCCCCCTCTAATGGAAAATTGTCCGGGTTCCATAACAAAATCCTCTCTTTCAAAGCTGTTTTCATGAAGAAAATCAATGAGAAAGTCAATGTCTAGTTTTTGTCCGCGGGCAATTTCAAATGAATTAGATTCTAGGGTATTTCGTTCTACCACCAATTCGGCCAAGGCCTCTGTATACGTTATTACAATTCGTCTATTGTTCTTACGTAAGGCATTGAGGGTTTCAATGCGCTCCTGCACATTCATGGCATGTTCTCTTTGGGGAGAAAAACTCTTGACGAAAGAATCAGGCAAGAAATAAATGGGTTGTCCGTTAAGGAGATTTTCCAGATCGGATTTGAAATATTGTGATTCTTCTTTGTTCGGAAGAACAATCAATAAAGGTCTTTGGGTTTCGGCAAAAACCGCAGCACATGCAACACTCCCACCAGAACCCGCCAATCCTTGCAGATACAGTAACTTGGAAGACTTCACTCCTCCCAGTAATTCTTGTATGGCCTCAGATTCTCTGAGTTTGTTTAAAATGTCTTTGGTATTCATTTGCGAGCCATCACCTTCAACGCAGCCTCAACCACATTGGGGGTATCAAGTCCGTATTTTACCAAAAGTTCATCAGGCGTACCGCTTTCACCAAAAGAATCGTTTACTGCAACCATTTCAAGCGGTTTGGGTAACTTTCTAGATAATAATTGAGCCACTGCATCACCCAATCCACCATTCATTTGATGTTCTTCTGCTGTCACCACACAACCCGTTTTTTGAACAGACGCTAAAATAGCCTCTTCGTCTAGGGGTTTGATGGTGTGAATATTGATAATTTCTGCACTGATGCCTTTTTCTGCAAGTAAATGACCTGCTTCAATGGCTTTCCAAACTAAGTGACCGGTTGCCAAAATGGTAACGTCGGTACCTTCGCTAAGCATTAATGCTTTTCCGATGATAAAAGGGGTATCTTCAGATATAAATACAGGCCATTTTGGACGTCCAAATCTCAAATAAACCGGACCGTGATGGTCAGCAATTGCAATCGTTGCTGCTTTGGTTTGGTTGTAATCACAAGGATTAATTACCGTCATTCCAGGCAGCATTTTCATCAATCCAATGTCTTCCAAAATTTGGTGAGTAGCACCGTCTTCTCCCAATGTTAATCCAGCATGAGAAGCACAAATTTTCACATTTGCATGAGAATAAGCAATACTCTGACGAATTTGATCGTACACACGGCCGGTTGAGAAATTGGCAAAGGTTCCTGTGAATGGGATTTTACCTCCTAATGCAAAACCAGCTGCTACACCCATCATATTGGCTTCGGCAATTCCTGCTTGATAGAATCTTTCAGGAAATTCACCTTGAAAGTGATTCATGAGCAAAGAACCGGTTAAATCAGCACACATGGCTACTACGTTGGGATTTGTGCGACCTAATTCAAGGAGTCCAGCTCCAAATCCGCTACGCGTGTCTTTTTGTCCTAGTATTTCGAAATGTTTCATTGAAGATTTTTATAACGATAATGAGGTATTAATACCTGATGTAATGCTAAAGGGTTTTTTACGGGTGTACAGAGTTCTGGTTTCGCTTTTGGGACGATAAACCACTTCGTAATTTCCCGGTTGAATGATCAATTCATGTCGGCCTGCGGTTGTGGGAAGGTCCATCACCCAAACCATTTTACCATCTTTCACTTGAAAAACAGCACCTTGAATATCTTTGGCCAACGAAAGTTGCAACATTCCAGGAGCCGGAATCTCAATGACGGTGGTTTTGTTCTGACTCACTTGAACGTCCTTAAAAACTAGCCTAGGAACCGAAAGAACTTCAAGATCGTATGCCCCAGTCAAGTATTTTTGAGTGGAATTGAACGGCTGATTATGCAAAATCCCACATTGATCTTTAACTTTTACAATGGCTTCTAACTGCCTGTAACGGGTAATTCCACCCACTTTCAGCAAAATATTACCTCTTGGAGTATTTGCTGCAATGGTATTGTGTCGACCTCCTACCAATTCAATATTCGCCATATTTACCGGTGGCAGAGAATGTACCGTCATGTTGTACTTTCTCAGAGGATCCAAATACAAGGTATCAGGAATTCCCTTACCGTTCATGGTATGAACAAAGTACTCCACCGATTCATTGGTTTGTTGGTCGTATAAAGTGATGGGTATGTCGGTTTCTAGTGGACGGCCTTGTAGATCTAAAAGGTTAATTTGAGCGCTTGTATTATTCAAAACTTGAGAAACAATGACGCCCATTACTTTTTGAAACTGCGAAGCATCTTCGGCGTTGAAATACTTTCCTGCACAAGAATAAGCGGTTCTGAATTTTTCTGAATCCGTTCCAAGTCCAATGATGAAAGGCCTCAATACAATGCCTTTTTTCTGGAGGACTCTACTGACTTCGCAAGGGTCACCTGGACATTCTTCTACACCATCAGTAATGACAATGATCACGTTTCTGGCGGTTTTATCTGCTGGGAAATCGTTTTCAGTAGCCAGCAATGATTGAGTGATGCTGGTGTATCCCAGTGGTTTGATTGACTTTAATTTTTTATTGAACTCTTTGTGATTGTATGGACCAAAAGGCACTTCCAATTTAGTATCGTTACAGTCTCTGAGTTCGTTCGGTTTATTGTGTCCAAAAACGCGAAGTCCCATCTCTAGATCTGGAACAGTTCTAAGAGAGTCAACCATTCTTGACATCAAGGTGATGGCAATAGACCATCTGTTTGATGTTTCCATGGGCTCAAGCATGCTACCGCTTCCGTCGAGAAGAAAGAGAATGCGCGTTTTCCGTCCGGGGAAGGCATTTTGAATTTGCGCGTTTAGAGGAATACACCCGAGAGCGCATCCCCAGAAAAGCAAAATCCAACTGATCTTCCTGAAATTCATTAAATATTAATAATCACCTAATTCGGTTACAGGTAATTGCGCTAGGGCTTTTTCTAGTTGTTCATCACTAGGGGCTTTGCCATGCCAAGCATGGGTTCCCATCATAAAGTCTACCCCTTGACCCATTTCGGTTTTCATGATAATAACAATGGGTTTTCCTGCACCTAAATTCGACTGTGCTTGAGGAACAACCGAGTGTATGCTTTCATAATTATTACCATCCATTTCTAGAACCGTCCAACCAAAAGCTTCAAACTTTGATTTTAGTTCGGTAATGCCCATAACATCACCCGTTGAACCATCAATTTGTTGTTGATTAAAATCAACGGCAACAATCATATTATCAACCTTATTGTGGGCTGAAAACATAACTGCTTCCCAAATTTGACCTTCTTGAAGTTCACCATCGCCGGTTAACACCCAAACGGTAGAGGTATCTTTATCTAATTTTTTCTGAAGTGCAAATCCAACAGCAACCGATAGCCCCTGTCCTAAGGACCCTGTAGCCACACGCACGCCGGGTAGTCCTTCATGTGTAGTTGGGTGACCTTGCAAGCGGGTATTCAACTTTCTAAATGTAGCCAATTCATTGACGTTAAAATAGCCTGAGCGGGCTAAAACTGAGTAAAAAACGGGAGAAATATGCCCGTTACTCATTATAAACACATCTTCGCCATTTCCTGCGGGGTCGAATTTCTGGGGATTGTGATTCATGTATTGAAAATACAACGCGGTCAGATAATCTGCACAGCCCAAAGAACCACCTGGGTGTCCGCTATTCACAGCGTGTACCATACGGAGGATATCGCGACGAACTTGACGCGAAACCACGGAAAGAGGGAGGTTATTGCTCATAAAGGATACAAAGTTAACCGATAATTGCCTGCTAATATTCACAAGTTATTCGTTATATTTGCGGGTTAATTGTAAACTATGCGCACAAAAATCTTGGTTTGGGCATTGAGCATCTTTGTTTTGCTGGCTTCTTGCGGTGAATACCAAAAGGTGTACAAGAGCAAAGATACTTCTTTGAAGTACCAAAAGGCCATGTCCTTGTATCAAGACAAACAGTACGCTAAATCAGCTCAATTATTGGAACAATTGCGGGATATGTACCGCCGCACAGATAGTTTAGAAGTGGTATATTACCGTTTGGCAATGTGTTATTACAATTTAAAAGATTACCCATTTGCATCGCTATTTTTTAAAGACTTTACAGATAATTTCACTGCAAGCCCTAGAGCAGTAGAATGTGCTTATATGGCTCTTTATTGTGATTTCTTGGGAATTGGCTCTCATGATCTTGACCAATCAGAAACGCGTAACGTGTTGGAAGCGATGCAGAATTTCACGAATTTCCATCCCGATTCTGAGTACACTGAAAAGTGCAATCAGCACATTGATGAGCTGCGAAATAAATTGCAAAAGAAAGAATACGACATGGTCATGCAGTATTACAACATGACCGAATATAAGTCGGCAGTTACGGCAAGTAAAAATACTGTTAAACTTTACCCAGACATTCCTGAAAGAGAAGAATTGGAATACATTGCGGTGAAAGCACAATACTTGTATGCCAAAAACAGCATTGAATCTAAACGAAAAGAACGCTACCAATTGGTAGTTGAGAATTTCGAAGACTATAAGTACAACAACCCTCCTAGCAGCAAACACTACGAAGAATGCAAAAACTTTGCAGAAACCAGCAAAAAGGAGATTAAAAAAATGGAAGAACTTTTATGAACATAAAAAGTAAAAATCAAGCAGAGACCCGTGATTTGAAAATCATGGAAGAACAAACCGAGAGTGTTTATTTAACCACCGCTATCATTTCGCGCAGAGCTGACCAAATTGCTGAAAAGCAAAAAGAAGAATTGCGCAATCGTTTGGAACCTTTCGCGCACGACTCTGACAATCTTGAGGAAGTTCAAGAAAATCGTGAACAAATTGAAATCAGTTTGATGTACGAGCGCATGCCGAAGCCTACACTTTTGGCTACTCACGAGTACATTGACGGAAAAACCTACTGGAGAATGCCTGAAGCTCCAGCCAATGATCCAAAATAAGAACATATTGATCGGAATTACGGGCGGCATTGCCGCCTATAAAATTCCGCTTTTAGTTAGGTTGCTTAAACAAGCCGGTGCCAACGTACAAGTCATTTGTACTGAATCTGCTTTGCAATTTGTAACCGCTCAAACACTTTCCGTTCTATCGGAAAACAAAGTACACTCTGAATTTTTTGACCCTGAAACCCATCTTTGGAACCACCATGTAAACCTTGGGCTTTGGGCAGATGCATTCATGATTGCCCCTGCAGGTTCTAATACCTTAGCCAAAATGGTTCAAGGGCAATGCGATAACCTTTTACTTACCACTTACCTATCAGCTCGCTGTCCGGTTTGGGTTGCACCTGCCATGGATTTAGACATGTACGAGCAGCCAGGAGTGAAAGTGAATCTTGCAACATTGGCCTCTCGTGGAGTTCATGTTATTGATGCTGAAGAAGGCCCGTTGGCTAGCGGATTAACTGGCAAAGGCCGAATGGCTGAACCAGAAACCCTATTTCAAGTCTTGAATGATTATTTTGCTCCGCCCATTACAGGCTGGTTGGGTAAAAAAGTGTTGGTAACTGCAGGACCTACTTATGAAGCCATTGATCCCGTTAGGTTTATTGGCAATCACAGCTCAGGTAAAATGGGCATTTCTATTGCCGAAGCGCTTGCAAACTTGGGTGCAGATGTAGAATTGGTCTTGGGCCCTACCCATTTAGAAATTTCTAAAAATCGGTATGCCGGAAATATTTCTATATCAAGAGTTCAATCGGCAAAACAAATGCTTCAGGTATGTGAAGACTTGTTTGGGCATTGCGATGGCTTAATTATGTCGGCAGCAGTGGCAGATTATACTCCGGAAGATGTGGCACCCGAAAAAATTAAAAAATCAGAAGAACGCATTTCACTGAATTTAGTTAAAAACCCCGACATACTTTTTGAACTTTCTACTCACCGACGTGAAAATCAGTTTTCGGTGGGTTTTGCTTTAGAAACTCAAAATGGCGAAGACAACGCCCTTCAAAAATTACAAAAGAAACATTTAGATGCCATAGTATTGAATATGGTTAATGAAAACACAGGATTTCAGAGTGAAACCAATAAAATTGTCATTTTGGATAAAAAAGGGCAAAAAATGGAGTCTGATTTAAAATCAAAAACAGATATTGCGGTTTACCTTTTGGAACACTTAAATACGATTTTATTCAACGATGAGAACGAACACCGTCACCAAAAATAGTTTCAAAATACTTTTTGCCTTAGTTGCTGCTTTTTTTTCAACCCATCCTTTGGATGCTCAAGAAATTAATGCTTCGGTTCAAGTTGTTGCACCCCGTGTTCAACAATCCGATAAAAACATCCTCCAAACCCTGCAAAACAGCATTCAACAGTTCATAAACAACCGCAAATGGACGGAAGACAAGGTTGAGATGGTAGAACGAATTGATGTTTCCTTGTTCATGGAAATCACTGATTTTGAAAACAACAACTTTACCGGTACGGTTCAACTTCAAGTCATAAGACCTGTCTATAACTCCACCTATAAAACTACGGTTCTTCAGTTTAATGATGACGACGTATCCTTTAGTTATCGCGAATTTGAGAATTTAGATTACCAGGAAAACATGAATATGAATGATCTTACCACCTTATTGGCTTATTACGTTTACATTGCCTTAGGAGTTGATCATGACAGTTTTGGTGAATTAGCTGGCAGTGAACATCTTACAAAAGCACAGAGCATTGTCAATCTAATGTCAAATAAACCCGGTTGGAATCAGGGCGATGGAAAAGGATTTAGAAATCGTTTTTATCTAGCAGAAAATTTAACAAGTCCAAGATTCAAGGAATTTCGGGAGTTAAGCTACAAATATCACCGTTTGGGACTGGACCAATTTCACGAAAATCCCGAAAAAGGAAGAAAAGTAATCACAGAGACTTTACAAAAAATACAAGAGGCCTCACAAAACAATCGAAACTCTTTGATGCAAAAATTGTTTTTCACTACAAAATGGCCTGAACTTGTTGAGATATACAAAGGAGCCACAGCAGCCGAAAAAGCAAACGTGACTAAACTCCTCATGGATATAGACCCAACCAATAGTAAGCGCTACGAAAACATTAAGACATGATTGTAAGAACTGAAACTATTGACTCCCGCATTGAAACCTGGTTAGACGAGAACCAACCCGATAAAATTGTAGTGATTGTATCGCAAACCAGTAAATTATTGTGTTTGCCAAAACTTCAAATACATTTAAAACTTGATAATATCATTTATGAAGTTCCTGACGGTGATGACTGTAAAACTATGGGTTATTGCCAAGACTTATGGGAGGTAATGCTTAGAAATGATGTAAACAGAAACTCATTGGTGATTGCCGTTGGAGGTGGGGCCGTTTTAGATTTCGCAGGATTTTGTGCATCTGTTTACATGCGTGGAATTCCGTGTATCTATGTTCCCACTACCTTATTATCAATGGTTGACGGTTCTGAAGGAGGTAAAACAGGAATTAATTTTTATGGCACCAAGAACATCATAGGATCATTTACTGAACCCGTTAAGATTTTAAGAAATGTCGATTTTTTAGAATCCTTACCTGAATTCGAAGTTCTTTCCGGTTGGGCTGAAATAATCAAACACGCTATCATCAGCAACGGTGTTTTATGGAATTATATCCAAGAAGGTATTCCATCTTTAAATAATACGGATTTATGGATGGACATTATTCGTGAGAATATAACATTTAAGAGAAGAATTGTTGAAAGTGATTTTAAAGAAAAAGGCGAACGTAAATTATTGAATCTTGGACACACCATTGGACATGGTTTAGAGGCTCTGTATTTTGAAAATCCAGATGTTACTCACGGTAATTGTGTAGCTAATGGTATTTATTGGGAAACGCTCCTTGCCGTGGATGCCGGTTTTACAGATCCTTCATTATTAGAGACAATCGAAAAACTGATCTATCCAACCTATCCAAAAATTTATTGGGGCACAGACGATGTTGAACCGCTTGTTTCATTGCTAATGCATGACAAGAAGAATCGCAACGGAAAAATACAATTTACACTGCCAATCAATGTTGGAAGTTGCAAATTTGATGTAGAAATCAGCGACGCAAACCTTCGCTATTTCTTGAATAAACATGCGGTTGTGAATGAACCTTCAGAAATTTGATATACCCAAATCCAAAAGTGAATCTCACCGGGCATTAAGCTTACTTTATCTTGCTCATCAGCGTCTCGACGAGTTGGAAAATCCATCCAATTCTCGCGATACACAAATTTTAATTCAAAATTTAACCTCCAACTCAACGGAATTAGATTTTTTCGATGCGGGAACTCCAGCAAGAATTGCTCTTGCCTTATTCTCCTTTGAAGGTAAAAAAGTTACCCTTAAAGGCAATGAAAGTCTAAACCGAAGACCCATCAAAGCGCTTGTAGATGTTTTAAATGATCTTGGAGCCAACATTGAATATCTTGAAAATGAAGGCTATTTTCCTTGTACCATCAATGGAAAGTTAAATTCATCACTCATACCTTCAGATGGTACTATTGTTGTTGATCGCACTATGAGTAGCCAATTTGTTACGGCTCTTATGCTCGTATCCAGTCAATTCACCCATCTTCCAAAAATCAACATTGAACTTGTTGGTACAGCCCACTCTCAATCTTATATTCATCTTACTCGAAATATTTTGCAGAAATTCCAAATTCCGTGTACCTACATTGAAACAGAGAATCGCATTGAAATTAAACCACATACTCCGGTTGTCCCCAAAAAATTACGAGTAGAATCAGATTGGTCTTCTGCACTTTATGGAATACAACAATTATTAGCGAAAACCTGGACCAATCAGGCTAACAATCAAGTTTTTATTACTGACCTTAAATTCCCATCGGCTCAAGGCGATTCACAAAGCCTCTCAATTTTCGAACAGCTTGGAATAAAATTTAACCCTACCGATGATGGAATCAATTTTTCTGCAGAATTCCTTCATTTACCTGACAACGATTTCCAAATAGACTGCCGCAACTTTCCAGATGCTGTTCCATCGTTGGTTAGCACCTTTGCAATGGCTTGGTGGTATAAAAAAAATCATTTCTTCTCTGTGATTTTTGAAGGCATAGGGAATCTACGATCGAAAGAAAGTGATCGCATTGAAGCTCTTCAATTCAATCTAAACAAATTCGGATTTGAATTCATAGAACTAAACGATGAGAATTTCCAATTGCAGAAAATAGCTAATTTTCAAATTGCCAACTCAGAGAACATGGAAATTAAAACTTTCCACGACCATCGCATTGCTATGTGTTTTTCACCATGGAAAAGGCTATACCCAAATCTAGAATTTGACGATTACGCTTGCGTTGAAAAGAGCTTCCCAAATTTCTGGAATCAAATCAATTTTTAATCTTGGCATTCTGCCAAAGCGCTTCCATTTCGTCTAGAGACATATCATTCAGTCCCTTCCCTAAATTCTCAGCCTGTACTTCCATGCTTTGGAATCTGGTTTTGAACTTAATATTGCATCTTTCGAGCGCAGTGTCAGGATTGATGCCTTTTAAACGGGCAAAATTGATGAGCGCAAATAAATAATCTCCAAACTCTTCCTCTTGGTGTTCTTTGGTATCTGCCTCTTGAAACTCTTGCCATTCTTCCTCAACCTTTTCGTAGGCAAGATCTGCAGAATCCCAATCAAAACCCACCTGAGAGGCTTTCTCTTGCATTCTGAAGGCTTTAACAATGCTGTTTAATCCTTTTGGAACCCCATCGAGCACCCCGTTTTTCTTTTGGCCTTTTTCTTGGAGCTTGATCTGTTCCCAATTTTTCAATACTGTTTCAGAATCACTCGCCACAACATCTCCGTAAATATGGGGATGCCTGCGAATCAACTTCTGTATCAAAGAATCACAAACCTCACCCACGTCAAACAAACCCTGCTCACTGGCTATTTTAGAATAAAAAACGATATGCAACAGCAAATCACCTAGTTCCTTTTTTACCTCATTTGGATTGTTTTCCAAAATGGCATCGCTCAATTCGTGCACCTCTTCAATACTCAGCGGACGTATGCTCTCCCAGGTTTGTTTCATATCCCAAGGACATTTTTCCCTGAGGTCGTTCATAACGTCTAACAGACGAGAAAATTGTTCTAATATGTCGTTTCTTTCCATCAGTTTGTCGTTTTCGAGCCAGATTCTAACAGCAAATCCATCACCGCCAAGTGGCAAAGTGCCTCAACTATGGGAACGGCTCGAGGCAAAACGCAGGGGTCGTGCCTTCCTGCGGCTTCCAATTGAACCGGTTCATGAGATGAATTAATGGTCGATTGCATCGCGGCTATGGTAGAGGTAGGTTTGAATGCAATTTCCATGAATACGGGTTCTCCTGTGCTCATACCTCCAACGATGCCTCCAGCGTGATTGCTTGAAGTACCTATTCTACCCGTTTCTTTATTATAAATCCAAGAATCGTTGTTGTTACTACCCGTTTTAGAGGCAGCATCAAAACCATCTCCGAAGGAAATACCTTTAACCGCATTCAAACTGAGAATATAATTGCCTAAAACGGCATTCAATTTTCCAAAAACCGGCTCTCCCACTCCAAGGGGCATTCCTTGAATTGCACACGTGATCTTTCCACCGAGACTATCTCCACTGAGGCGGGCATTTTCAATGGCTTCCACCATTTTTTCTGAGGCCACAGGATCAGGACATCTCACAATAGATTGTTCAATTGCATCTTGACTGGGGATAGACTGTATAGAATCTGCTAACACATTGTAAATTTGGCTCACCCAAGCAGTCACTTCAATTTGATGGTAATTCATGAGCCATTGTTTTGCCAATGCACCTGCAGCTACCCAACCAGCAGTGATGCGAGCACTGCTCCTACCCCCGCCTCGCCAATCTCGGTGTCCGTATTTTTGATCGTACAACAAATCAGCGTGTCCGGGCCTGTAAATATCTTTCAGGTGCAAGTAATCATCGCTTTGAGCATCTTTGTTTGGGATTAAAAAGGCAATGGGTGTACCTAAGGTTTTTCCTTCAAACACCCCAGAAACCAATTGTACTTCGTCGCTTTCATTTCTTTGAGTGGTGATGGTTGATTGACCCGGTCGTCGGCGGTTCATTTCGCGTTGAATGTCTGCAAAATTCACTTCGAGTCCGGCAGGAAATCCATCCAAAACAGCACCAATGAATGCCCCATGACTTTCCCCAAAACTGGTGAGAATGAGGTTTTTTCCGATGCTATTTCTACTCATAGAACTGCAAATTTACGACTCCTTTACTTCATCCACATCACACCCGAAAAGGAATTAGGCACGAATCTTTTGCGTTTTTCGCAATATACCATGTGGAGTTTATTGATGATCAGCAAACTGCGTTTACCCTCGATTCGAAGTCCTTTATCGCTCCAATTGAATCCTTCGGTCTTATTTGAATTTCCTTTTAATTTAGAAATTTGAGGAAACGTTTTTTGCAAGGCTGAATAGAACAAATATTGATCAGAAAACGAACCGTAATTGATTTGAAGGGTATCAAATCCCGCATCGTAAGTAAAATCAAACGATTCAAACTGTGTTCCATATTTAGGACTTGAATTTTCACATGTAAAAAACGGAATTAATGATTCGCTCTGATTGATGGATACCATTTTTTTCCAATTACCAGTGGGAACTATATATTCGTTGGAATTGATGTTATTTCTGAGGTAAATTTTCGAGTTACTTTTTAAAGGAACTGCGGCACTTACCGGGCCAGTACCAGTGGTTACGGAAACCGTATCAGCCATGGTAGCCGCTTCAACTGGTGCTTCTATCGGTGCTTCTCCATCATAGTATACTGATCGCCCGTATTCATAAATCCCATAAGTCTTTAAGGTATCTCTCAACCAGTCTTTAGCTGCCCAATAGAGACCTTGGTTATAGTCGCGATAAGTATCTGATTTGAACTTTTTCAAAATAGACGGAGCAGGGATTTTAAGCATGGGCTCCAAACCGGTGACTCCGTGATTTTGAAAAAGGTAATCAACATCTTCAAAAATGGCACTCGAAATGCTGTCTGAAAGGATCACATCCTTTTGAAGTTGATTGTTCTTGATGATGCCAATTTCTTTGAGTTGATTTTGCAATCTATTCGTTTGACTGCGCTGGGAAACAGCCCAAGCATTGGCTCCAGGCAGAAACCAAACTACGGCTGCAACTGCGGCTAAACTGATGGGAATCAAATAGATGTAACGGTTTTTGGTTACTATCATGAAAATAGATATAAACGTCAACCAAACCGACAATCCCAACAACGAATACCTCAAAATGGTGAATCCATATTCCTGAATTCTGATTCCAGCAGCGATGTACAGCAAAATCAACAACGGCAGCAATGCAATGTAATACCCTCGGGTGTACGTATGAATCCATTTATCCTTGGCTCCGAAGGGATACAAAAGCAACAGGGCCAACATACCCGCCACCGAAAACGACAAGATCATGTTTGATACCCAACCTACAGGCAATTGCCACTTGATTAAAATTTGTCCGGAATAGGCATATAAAATGACCAAATAGATCAATACCAGCGGCAATAACACATATTGTGAGAAGGCTTTCAACGGTTTTGGAAAATCTTCTTTGTCATCCAATTGTTGGATATTTTCAGGCACACCTGATACGAAAATCAAGGTTCCCCCGATACCCAAAAGCCCAAACCAGAGATAGGCATAATAATGTCCCTTCACCTGCACTCCAAATAATTGATCTAAGGCCAATAAGGCGCCCGCAAGTCCCAAAAACAAAACCCCACAATACAATGCGGTAGTGAAACTGCGAATGAATAAGGTTTGATTGTACTGCCAAACGGCGTTGGAATTTCGCTTGTTGATAATGGGTAAAACCGCAGCCAGTAGGTGAAAAATCAGAGAATATCCCCAATACCTCAACCATACCCGATCTTCTGAATACATTCCATCAAAGTATCCGTTAAAATCGTTGTAAACACCAATCAAAATACTCAGCACCATAACCATGGGCACGTATTTCCCAATAGATAGTCTATTTCGGCCCATCAAATGAGCCGTGAAAGTCAATGGTAAAGCCAAAGAAGCAATCATACCGGCTCTCAACAGAACCCGTTCCATCATGTCATAATAAGACTTATCAGTATTGACTTCGCCTCGTTCAACACCCAACTTGATGGCCCACCATCCAATGATAGATAACGCAATACCTGCGGCTACCGTTACCGGAAAGCGTTTTACCGATTCAAAAGCTTGCTTGATGAATACCTGGGGAGATTTAAGCAACTTTATCATTACCAAATTTTTACGCGATCCTGATCTGCTTTGTACATTTTATGTCCCTCTTTCACACCGAAGGCTTCATAGAAACCGGGGTGGTTTTGCAAAGGACCTATCGCTCGGAAATAACCGGGCGAATGCGGATCTGTAACCAGTCTCATGCTCAATTCTTCGTCGCGGATTTTACTTCTCCAAATGGTAGCCCAACTCAAGAAGAAACGCTGAGGCTGTGTAAATCCATCCAATTTTTGAGCCACGGGTTCACGCTTTAAATGAATCATTAAACCGTCGTACGCCGATGCTACTCCGCCTAAATCACCAATGTTTTCACCCAAAGTGAACTCACCATTTACATATTTTCCAGGTAGCGCTTCGTAACTGCTGTATTGCTCAGCCAACTTCTTACCGCGCTCTTTGAATTGCTTCAAATCTTGCTCGGTCCACCAATTTTTCAAATTTCCATCGGCATCAAACTGTGCACCCGCATCGTCAAAACCGTGAGAAATTTCGTGTCCAATCACGGCTCCAATTCCCCCGAAATTCACCGCAGGATCGTTTCTAAAGTCAAAGAAAGGAGGCTGAAGAATCGCTGCAGGGAATACAATCTCATTATTCACAGGATTGTAATAGGCGTTCACAGTTTGAGGCGACATGCCCCACTTCGACTTATCTACGGGCTTGCCAAATTCAGCCATATTCTGAGCCATTCCCCATTTGGCCGCATTCAACATATTTTGGAAGTAACTTCCGCCCTGTGCATAGGTTTTGATGGTCAATTGGCTGTAATCTTCCCACTTGTCGGGGTAACCAATTTTCACCATCATTTTATCCAATTTTACGTTGGCTTTTTTCTTGGTCTCAGTGCTCATCCAATCCAAATTATTGATACGAACTCTGTATGCAGCAATCACGTCATCAACCATTTGCTTGGCCACTTTTTTTGCTTCCTCGGGGAAGTATTTCTCTACATACAACTTACCCAAAGCTTCGCCCAAGGTGCCATTCACTACCGCCAATGCTCTTTCTTCCTGGGGACGTTGAGCCGGTGTACCTCTCAAAGTTTTTCCGTAGAAATCAAATCGGAGTTGTTCCAATTCCTCGCTCAAATTCTCCAACCCGCCGCGCATGTCACTCCAAAGAAGCAACGCCTTCAAATCTTCCACATCTCTCTCTTTAAACATCTTAGCTGATGCTACCATGTTTTTCACATCGCCAACAATAATTTTATCGGGACTTACGCCCAAGGCTTTCAACATGCCGTCCACGTCCATCCCCTTGTGCATCTTTTTAAATTCTTTCAAACTCTTTGGATTGTATCTTTTTGCAGGATCTCTCATCTCTACTCGAGACATTTTATTCTCTGCCAAATATTTTTCCATTCCGTAAATAGTCTCAGCAATGTTCTCAGGATTTCCCTGCCAATTATACGCTTTGAACACATCAACAATAAATTTCTTATACGCCGCTTGCAACTTCACTGACTTATCATCGGTCTTCAAATAGTAATCTCTATCAGGAAGTCCCAATCCAGGTCCGTAGGAATACATGACATTCTGATTTGAGTTTTTAACATCGGCACCGACATAAAATCCCAAGAAAAAACTTCCCCCGTAAGGAGCGTATTTCACCATATAATTGGAAATATCTTTCTTGGTCTTCAAGCTTGCGATTTCCATCAAATAGGGCACCAACGGTTTCACACCTTGTTTGTTTCTGTTGGACAAATCCATCACCGACGAGTACAACGCAATGGCTTTACCTTGATCAGAATTGGCATCAAATTGCCCTGATTTTGCAGCATTTTTCAACACATCAAGAGCCATTGAATCGGCCATTTTACCGAGAGCATCAAACGAACCCCATCTACCGCGGTCACTTGGAATTTCGGTTTGTTTCATCCATTTACCATTGACAAAGGAATAAAAATCATCACCTGGATTGACACTTGAATCTATAAAATTAAGATTCAATGCGCGATAATCTCCGCCAGCCACAAACGCGGTCAACAAGGCCGCCGCCGATACGGATAGTACTATATTTTTGAACTTCATAATTATTGACAGTCTTTAAATTGCGAAGTTAGGGAAAAAAGAAATCAGTAGGTGGTTGTTGGTCGTTGGTAGAGGGTAGTTGGTAGATGGTACATGGTAGATGGTACATGGTAGATGGTAGATGGTAGATGGTAGATGGTAGATGGTAGATGGTAGATGGTAGATGGTGGTTGGTATTTGCGAAAAACGCAAAACAAGATTGATCCTTTTGCATTAATTACCAATGATTTACAATAAGTTTATCAGAGATTTGTGGCATGAATAATTACAAAAAACTCAAGGTCTGGAATCAATCTATTGAACTTAATTTAGCCATCTACAAACTCTATTCTCAGCTTCCTAAATCAGATTATTTTGAATTGCAAAATCAAAGCAAGAGAGCGGCAATTTCAATTGCTTCGAACATTGCCGAAGGCTCAGGACGAGGCTCTGAAAAAGACTTCTGCAGATTTTTATACATTTCAATGGGGTCTGCTTCTGAGCTCGAATGTCAACTGTTGATATTGCAAAAACTATCTAACACTGACGTTGAACCTATCATTTCTGAGCTCGTTTCCATTCAAAAGCAACTCCACGCATTAATCAAATCGTTGTCCTCTCGTTTCCAACTATGAGTACTTGATACCGGGTCTCGGGTATCGGGATTCGGGTACCGGGTATCGGGTTCCAGGTTCCGGGTTCCGGGCTCCAGGCTCCAGGTCCAGGTCCAGAGATCCGGGTACCCTCTACCCTCTACCCTCTACCATCTACCAACCACCGTACTCAAAATCTTCCCTCTCCAACCCTTTTTTGCGAGTAAATTGACTTGGTCGTTAGGATAGGTACGGTTGGATAAAAATACGAAAACCATATTGGATTCTGGGTCGGCCCAAAGCCAGGTGCCAGTGAAACCCGAGTGTCCGAACAATGAAGCAGGCGCGCCCTGATAGACGTTGATACCATGGGGTTTATCAAAGCCAAGGCCTCGGTAATTAGGTGCAGTATTGCGTTCTGTGTAATATACTTCAGTGAATTTCTTGACCGTTTCTGGCTTGAATAATCGGTATCCATCGTAATCGTCTCGGCCAGAATTGAGCAGCGCTTGCATGAATTTGGCTAAGTCAATTGAATTACTAAACAATCCCGCGTTACCAGATACTCCTCCTAGGAAATAAGCCGAAGGATCATGAACTTCACCCCTAATTAATCCTCGCCAAGCAGAATCCATGGCCGTAGGAGCAACTCTAGAAGTTAAACCATAATCGTTGGGATGGAATCTTGTCATGTTCATTTCAGCTCCTTTGAAGATCTTTTCTTGATACAGGAACTCATCTAGAGTTTTATCTGAAAGGTGCTCAACGAATTTGCCTAAAATGATGGCATTTAGATCGCTGTAAACATATTCAGCATTGAATCCACCTTTAGGTTCTGTTTTGCAAATCCAACGCCAAACACTGTCTTGTAATCTAGTTGGCATGGAATCAAAAAGTAAGGTATCAGGATGATTTTTAATTCGCTGATATAATGGTAAAAACGGAGGTAAACCCGTGCGGTGTGTTAAAAAGTTTGAAATGGGTAAATGACTCCAAGGATATCTGCGTATTTCCTTCCAATAACGACCAATGGGGTCATCTAAACGATATTCTCTTTCTTCGAAGAGTTTCATCATGGCGGCCGTCATACCCACAATTTTGGTGATACTGGCAATGTCGAAAACCGTAAACTCATCAACGGGTAAAAGGGTGTCGCCGTCAGAAAAATGAGCCAAATAATTACCTCTTGACAGGCTGTATAATTTTTGTCCATCCTTCAGGACTAATAGCTGCGCCGATGTTGAAGCCCCGCTGCTAATGACAGAGTCCATTAGCGCATTAAGCTTCTTAAAGTTGCCACAGCTATCGTCTAGGTTATAATTAGGGTGCTTTGGGAATCGTTCCCAATTCCAATCGGTTCCAATTAATCCTGCATGCGGCACCGGTTCAACCGAGAGCTTCACCGGCGGTTTTCCTAAGATGTTATTTCTTCCAAACAAGGCATCTACCGATGCTTCTTGAAACTCCTCTCCCGTTTCATATCCCACCACCACCGGTATTGGGCGTGGCAAATCTCGAAGAGCATAGAAATTTCCTACGTGTATCAACCAAGGATTTACCTGCGTTGCATTTAAAAATTGAACCATTTTGGCGGGCAATTTCCGTGGACTGTTGCTCCACATTTTTTGATTACCGTTAAAAATGACCCACCGTTCATTTTTCAAAGAATCAGCCAATGAGATCAACTGCTGGATAGAATCATATTTTTTTGCCCAAATCAATTGCACATTGGAATACCATTCCATGCGGCGAAGAAGTGTGCGCGAAATTCCATCCCCGAAAACTAAAAATCGAATGGTATCTTTCTGAAATGGTTTCAAAGGGAAATTATAGAAAAAATCCTTGCCGCCTTGAAGCACCGAAATGGCTTTATTCAGTGGTTGATTTTTCTCGTATTCAGCATAATTGGCAGCGATTTTACCATCAATTTCATCAACATTCACCGGATTTAACGATATAACTCCCAACTGATGCTTTGCGAATAAAATTCTTCGAACTTTTTGCGCAATTTCCGAACTATCTAACCAACCGGAATCCCTTTGGCGTATGGCTTCAGTGATGATGCCAGCCACATCCTCAGGAAAACAAAGAATATCATTTCCTGCCTTCAATGCTCGTATTCCAGCATCAATAGCACCAAAATGATTGGCAATTCCTTTCATATTGAGAGCATCTGTAATAATTAATCCGTTGAATTTCAATTCATTTCTCAATAAATCTGTCACCACGGGCCTGCTCAGAGACGTAGGCATGGAATCCAACAAAGGCACTTTCAGATGGCCCACCATTACACTTTTTACGCCAGCCTTAAGCATCATATCAAAGGGTATCAACTCCTTTTGAAGACTGGAAGGGGTATGATCTACTACTGGTAACTCTTTGTGCGAATCGGCAAGGGTGTTCCCATGTCCGGGAAAGTGTTTTGCGCAACCCCAAATACCTTCGCTTTCCATTCCACGGTTATATGCATCAGCTAATTTGAATGTGAGTTGCGGATCTTCACCAAAACTCCTGAAACCAATGATTGGATTGTTGGGATTTACATTTAAGTCCACCACAGGTGCATAGTTCAGATGAATTCCCAACATCCTCAATTCGCGGCCAATGTATTTTCCCACTCTGTAGGCCCATTGCGTGTCTCTTGCCGCTCCGAGCGTTAATGGATACGGAAATTTATGAATGTGGTCCAGGCGCATTGCCGCTCCCCATTCGGCGTCCATGCTGATCAACAAAGGAATTCTCGATTCTTGCTGATAAAAGTTCAAAGCCATGCTTTGATTGACTGCGGTACCTTGAAAGAATATGATTCCGCCCACTTCCCAATCTCTGATTTGTGAAAGCACCACGGGATCTATTTCGGCGTTGCGCGTCCATGCAGGAACCATCATGGTTTGTCCCAACATCTGTTTGAATGTCAAGGTTTTTAATACTGAATCTGCCCAAATTTCGCTTTTTTCTTTCGGGGGATTTTTATACGTTTCGCCTTCCAAGACGGACTGCGAAAAAACATCCAAAGAATTAAAAACTAAGCAAATAACCAGAAATAATCGACCCATGAATGCCACAAAGTTACGAAGAACCATCGCTTAAATTAGATTTGTTGTTTTGATGTATTTTAAGTTTTTTCGAAAAATTATCTTGCCCAGGCCACATTTTAACGCTTAATTGTGTCTATGGATTTGCTATTGCAATGATGGCAAGCTATGAAACCTGCAAATGACAGACAAAGAAATTGTGGAAGGCTGCATTCGGGAAGACCGAAAATGTCAAAAGTTTCTATGGGAAAAACACTCCCGGAAACTTATGTCGCTATGTCTACGTTACTGTCAAAATCAGGAAGAAGCTGAAGACGCCCTTATGGAAGCCTACGTTAAAATATACGACAACATGAAGTCATTCCGTTACCAAAGTTCTTTGGAAACATGGATGCGTCGTATATGCGTAAACATATCCATCAATAAAATAAGAGCTCGCAAATTCAATTGGCAAGACATCTCAGAAAACGAATATCAATTAGGTTATGATGATCATTCGTTTGACCAGGTAAACGTTGACCAAATAATGGCTCTCATTGGCAAATTACCCGAAGGCTACAGGACCATATTTAATATGTTTGCAGTAGAAGGATACTCCCACAAAGAAATATCCGAAACTTTAGGCATTGACGAAGGCACTAGCCGCTCACAACTCGCCAAAGCCCGCAAAGCCCTTCAATCTATGTTGAACCTCTCCAATCCTGAAATCCATGAAAAATAACCAACCTAATTGGATTCAAGAAATACAGAATTTGGAGACTCAATACAGTCCCCAAACCAACTTCAATGAAGTCATGAACCGCCGCAAGAAAAAGCGTCGCGGTTTCATTTGGTGGACCACTCGAAGCAGCGTGCTACTATTGATTGGTTTCGGTTCTGCTTACTCATACTTCAATTCGTTCAATCAAGCGCCATCAAACAACCCCAACGTTGTTTCATCTCCTACTGTTTCAACAAAAGTTGAATCAACCAAAGATGTCTCAGATAAAGAACTTTCAGGTAAAAATAGTTCAATTAATGATGGTTCATTGAAACCACTTACCGCTTCAACCGCTTCAGGCAACCGCTTAACTACATCTGCAAACGCTTCAAATAATTCAAACGCTTCAAAAAGCCTTTCAACCACTTCTAAGAACCTTTCTAAAAAATCAAAATTTCTTGTTTCAAAGTCAAGAAAATCTAAAGTTCAATCTCCAAAGGCTTTTGTCACCACGCCAATGAGTCAAAACATTGTTGCCCAGCCTTCTGAAAAAACTACCTCCATTCAGACCGAAACACTTCAAGAAGTACAACAGCGCATTGCGCAAATCTTTAATGGCAAAAATCGGTTGTCACGAACGAATATTTCCACTTGGAAAACCATTCCATCTGACGTTGATTGGATTGACCTCGATTTAAAAGAGCCTGAAATCAAACTTCACCCCGGAAAATTGCCTTGGTATGTTGAGTTTTCAGCTATTACAGGTTCAAATAGCCAAATTGACTTCGACAACCAGCAAAACCTCAGTATTTTAGGCACCCAATACATTGCACAATACCAAGGAAGCATACTTCGTGAATTCCAAAATGCCACTATGTGGGGACTAGGAATCAGCTACACCGAATGGGTAGGAAACGGACAATGGCGAAATATTGAAGAAACCATCACCAAAGTCTACGATTCTACCGTCATGGACAGTGTTTGGAAATCAACTCTCAACACTACCACGGGCATGATCAACTACCGAATTGACAAAATTTCGGTTCCCCTTCAATTCCGATTCCACACACAAATTCTCAAACTTCCCATTAGATTGGGTGCCCAACTAGCTCCTGGAATGACCACCCTTACCGAAGGAAACTATTTCAACGAAACCAGCTTTGGCCCTATCAATCGACAAAGAAACTTCAGCTTCGATGGTAAACTCACCATTGGTCCCATGATACCCATCTCTGATCATTTCACCATCATCATCGAACCCTCATTGGTATTCCAAACCTTCCGCGGCCCCAACAACCAATGGAACGCAAAATCCTTCACCGGCTTAGGAATTGGGATGATGTGGAGGGTGTTTTAGAGGCTAGTCCGTAGTCCGTAGTCCGTAGTCCGTAGTCTGTGGACAGAGGTGTTTATTTGGGTTTAAAATCATTTTTACTTTTGCCGTTCAAATAATTCACAAGCGATCTCAATTGTTTTTGAATTTCGGTTAAGTCTGTCAAAATAGAATCAACGTCCAATTGCAACCCTTCAAGAATCATTGTGTTTTTCAATAGAAATAATTGCGATTCAACTTCCATTGAAGAAGCCAATGAAATCCGTAGAAATCTGATATAATCTTTATCAGAATGACGACCTGAACCTTCAGCTATATTGGAAGATATTGAAATCGAAGCTCTTCGGATTTGATTTTTCAATTCGAAATAATTTGGAGAATTCAATTTATTCAATTCTTCCAAAATTTTTAAATCTACAGCAACAGCATTATTCCAAACCCTCAATGTTTTAAATCTTGACATTTGTCAAAATTCCGCAACTGTAACCAAACCACCTTGGCGAAAATCGCAACTCTATTGTTTATTATTCTTAAAAATCGCCACAGACTATGGACTATGGACCACCGCCCACAGACTATGGACTATGGACTATGGACTATGGACTACGGACCACGGACTACGGACCACGGACTACGGACTACGGACTACGGACTACGGACCACGGACTATGGACTATGGACCACAGACTACAGACTAAAGACTTAACCCCATCAACTTCCCGCTTGACATTAATAACAAGACCGTTGGTTGTGATTGGTCTGATAACCACGTGTTGAGGGCCGATTCAATGGCGGCGAGGGTTGAAATGGCTGTGCCAGAGGGGACTTGAAGGCGGGATTCGATTGTGGAAGCGCTGGGAACATCCATCTTTTTAAGTTCGAAGACGTGAGGGTCGTAGACGACGCGTAGGAGATCTGCTCCTTCAAAGCAGCCTGCATATTGAACCATGAATTCAGGCATGAGGCTCGAAAAGGTGTGCAGCTCAAAAATGGCGATGAATCGGTGATTGGGATATTGTTCGCGAACTGCAGATACTGTGGCTTTTACCTTGGATGGTGCGTGAGCAAAGTCGCGGTAAACAACGAGATTTTCGGTTTCGGAGAGTTTTTCTAAACGTTTGGCTGTGCCGGGGAAATCGGTGAGGGCATCCCAAGCATCAGAGGCAGAAATGCCCAGCGTTTCAGCGATGGCAACTACGCCAGAGGCGTTTTGGAAGTTGTGCTGTCCAAAAAAAGAAAACGTTCGTCCACCAAGTTCCTGGGGCTGATCATAATCTGACCAAGCAGCAGAAGATGATGAGAAGTTCAAAAAGTCAGCATCTATTCCTTTGAAAACAAAACCGCGTTCAAGAACCGTATTGGTGAAAAGTTGGAACTGCTCCACATATCCCTCGAAAGTGGGAAAAACATTGATGTGATCCCAGGCAATGCCGGTGATCATGGCAACGTGCGGATGGTAATGCAAGAACTTCGGAAGGCGATCTAAAGGGGAGGTCAGGTACTCGTCGCCTTCAATGACTATGATGGGCGCGTCTGAAAGTTTGACCATGCGATCGTAACCGTCTATCAGTGAACCAACTAGATAATCAAATGACAGTTGACGGCGCTTCAAAATGTGCATGAGCATGGCCGTTGAAGTGGTTTTTCCGTGGCTTCCGGCAATCACAACGCGCTTTTTGTTGCGCGAATGTTCGTAAATGAACTCGGGGAACGAATATATTTTTAGGCCCAATTCTTTGGCCTTGATGAGTTCGGGATTGTCAGAACGAGCGTGCATTCCAAGGATGATGGCATCGATTTCGGGGGATATTTTATCTGGAAACCAACCAAATTCCGAGGGCAATATGCCCGCTTCATGGAGCCTGCTGCGGGCCGGATCAAAGATTTCATCGTCGCTGCCCGTAACCTTGTTTCCGAGGGCTAAAAGTTCCAACGCAAGGTTGTGCATGACCGCTCCGCCGATGGCTATGAAATGATAAAAACTCATGGCTTCAAATTTGCCTTATTTTTTTTGTATTTTTGCGGTAAATTCATTTCGAAATGAAAGTTTTAGTCTGCATGAGTGTTGTCCCTGACACCACAACAAAAATTACGTTCACCGACAATAACACCGCCTTCAACACCGCTGGCGTGCAATACATCATCAATCCTTACGATGAATTGGCCATCACCCGTGCATTGGAATTGGCTGAGGCCAACAACGGCACAGTGACCGTGGTTCATGTCGGTACAGCTGAAAATGAACCCAGCATTCGTAAAGCCCTTAGTATGGGGGTAAACGAAGCGATTCGGATTGACAGCCAAGCTTTTGATGCTCAATTTGTTGCAGAACAAGTGGCAAACATCGCTCAAGGATATGATTTGATCTTGACCGGTCGTGAAAGCATTGATTATAACGGCGGCGCTGTATGCGGACTTTTAGGCGCTTTGTTGAACATTCCTTCGGTAAATGTGGTAACTAAAATTGATTTCGAAGGCGGCGTGTTCAAATTTGTTAGAGATATTGACGGCGGTAGAGAATCATTGGAAACTGCCGGTCCTTGTGTGGCATCTGCACAGAAAGACCTTTGCGAGCCCAGAATTCCAAACATGAGAGGAATCATGGCTGCAAGAACTAAACCTTTGACGGTTCTAGCACCCAAAGACGCTCAAAGCAGCACCCAATACAACAGTTACGAAACTCCAGCAGCTAAAAGCGGCGTGAAACTCATTGATGCCGACAATGCAGGTGAATTGATCAACATTTTACGCAACGACCTTAAAATTATATAATTATGTCAGTAGTAGTTTTCGCAGAAATCGACAACCAACAGTATAAAAAAGCATCTCTTGAAGCCATCGGTTACGGCAAAAAAGTAGCTGCCCAATTGGGTACAGAGTGCATCGCGTTGACCTTGCAAACATTGTCAAACAGCGCTGACTTGGGAACTTACGGAGCTGACAAAGTAGTTTCGTTGAACCAAGCAGAGGCGTTCATAGCAGACAGTTGTAGTTCAGCCATCAGCCAAGCTTGCCAGCAGCTAAATGCTCAAGTGGTGGTGATTTCCAACTCATATGTGGGTAAATCATTGGCTCCACGTGTAGCAGTTGGATTGAATGCATCGTTGGCGACCAACGTCATTTCTTTGCCTGAAACCGCAAACGGATTTCAAGTGAAAAGAGGCGTATTCTCTGGAAAAGCGTTCGCTTACACCGAACTTAAAAACAATACCAAAGTGTTGGCCTTAACCCCCAACTCGTTTGATTTAACTACCGATGGATCTGCATGCGCAGTAGAATCCTTGTCGGTAAACGCTTCAACGTCCCCCGTAAAAATCACGGCTGCTGATAAAGTAACTGGAAAAGTTCCGCTCACCGAAGCTGAAATTGTGGTTTCTGCCGGACGTGGAATGAAAGGCCCAGAACATTGGAATATGGTGGAAGAATTGGCTGACCTGATGGGCGCTGCTACCGCTTGTTCTAAGCCTGTGAGCGACATGGGTTGGAGACCGCATTCTGAGCACGTAGGACAAACCGGTATCACCATCAAGCCTAATTTGTACGTGGCTATTGGCATTTCTGGAGCCATCCAGCACCTTGCTGGTGTGAGTTCAAGTAAGACCATTGTTGCCATCAATAAAGATCCTGAGGCGCCCTTCTTCAAGGCTGCTGATTACGGAATTGTGGGAGACGCTTTCGAAGTGTTGCCGCAGTTAATTTCTGCTCTTAAAAACTAATTCATGGGACGCAAGGTAGAGGTCTTCATAAAAAACATCCTTCCTGCGCACTCACATGGAGCCTATACCCTTGTTCTGCACAATCCGAGCTTACAAATTCAACTTCCGGTGTTGATTGGTGCCCTTGAAGCCCAGTCCATTGCTATGGAAATGGAAAATATACAGTCGAGCAGACCCCTCACCCACGATTTGTTCAGTACTACCTTGCGCCAGTACGAAATTGGCATTAACGAGGTCTGCATTGAGCGCTTGGAAGAAGGAATTTACTACTCCACCATCTATTTTGTGAGAGACGGCGAACAAATGGCCATCGATTCGCGCACTTCAGACGCCATCGCTATGGCCATGAAATTCAAATCTCCCATCTTTGTGCTTCAAAACATCATTGATGAAGCTGGTTATACTGACGATGAGCCCTTGAGTGATGAGCCCGCACCATCCCGAAGCGACAACGAACCCTCCAGTCCCCGCCCGCAAAGCACTCATGATAATCCGTTTGTCAACATTGACTTGGAAGAACTGGAAATCATGCTCGAAGAGGCCATCAACACCGAAGATTACATCAAGGCGGCCCGCATCAGAGACGAAATTGCCCGTAGAAAATAATATTTTATGATTGGACATTTTCTCATTGACGGCGAATTGCCCAAGGAAGGACTTGACTGGTCTTCGCGCTTATTCAAATACGGCGACGGTTTCTTTGAAACCATGCGTTTTTTCGGGGGACGTATACAGCACGCTTACCTCCACCAACAGAGATGCCTGCAATCGCAGAAGTTGCTCAAAATGCCCGATCCCGAAGTCTCTTTCGAAACTTTGGAACAAACCATTGCCAAATATTGCATGATGAAAGGCATTTCATCGGCTCGCATTCGCTTGGGATTTTACCGCGAAGCGGATGGATTTTACAGACCCAAAAATCCCATCACCCGAAGCATCTGCGAAATTTACGAGTTGGATTACGAGGGATATCCGTTTAACACCGAAGGACTTATTTTGGGAAGTTTCAAAGAACTTACCAAAAACTCCAACTATACCAGCCTTTTAAAAACCACTTCAGCCCTCATTTACGTGATGGCCGGCTTACATGCCAAAGAAACCGACGTAGATGATGTCATCATCTTCAACGACTCTGGCCGCGTATGCGAAAGCATGTCGAGCAACCTCTTTGCGGTGATTGGAGATTTCATCATCACCCCTCCCCTAGACGAGTTTTGCGTAGATGGCATCATGCGCAAAATTGTTTTGCAATTGGCTCGTGACTACGGTTACGAAGTCGCAGAACGCCCCTTATCAGAGATTGACCTCAACGGCGCCGACGAAATATTCCTGACCAACGCCGCTTACGGCATTCAATGGGTAGGCAACTTCCAAGGGAAGAACTATCGAAATGTAGTGTCAAGGGTGTTGAGTGGGAAGTTGGTAGAGGGTAGTTGGTAGAGGGTAGTTGGTAGAGGGTAGTTGGTAAATTGACGGTATGGACCATTTATACAGTTTTGTTGTTTTAGCCTTTGTAGCAGAAGTACTGGGCACCATCGGAGGATTTGGTTCATCGCTATTTTTCGTACCCATTGCTGCCTATTTTTTGGATTATCATTCCGTGTTAGGTATCACAGCCCTCTTCCATGTGAGCAGCAATTTGACCAAAATTGCCTTATTCAGGCATGGTTTTGACAAGAACATCATTTTATGGGTAGGAATTCCCGCAGTCGCCTTTGTTGTGTTAGGAGCCTACCTCAGTCAATTTGTCAATACTGCCCTTTTAGAAAAAATACTCGGCGTGTTTTTGATTGTCATCAGTGTTTTCTTCTTTTTTAATCGAAACCTAAAAGTAGAACCCTCCCACAGAAACGCCCTTTTTGGGGGCATTTTCTCAGGACTAGCCGCTGGACTTTTGGGCACCGGCGGAGCCATCCGCGGATTAACCCTATCCTCCTATCAATTGCGAATCGAAGTATTCATTGCTACATCGGCCATCATTGATTTGGCCATCGATGCTTCTCGCGCGGTGGTTTACACATCCAACGGATACGTTCACAAGCACGACCTCTACTTAATTCCTTTGTTGTTGGTTGTAAGCATTTTAGGCACGCTAATTGGAAAGAAAATCTTATCCAAAATATCCGAAGACAAATTCAAAATGATTGTCTTGGGCATGATATTTCTAACGGGTATTTTCTCCTTACTGAACCTCAACTAAGACCTCAGGATACCTCAATTTGGTATTTCTGCAGCAATCCCGCGAGTCCGTATTGGGAGAATTTGGCCTTTTTAATCCTATTTTGATCAGGGTCTAACGCAACGTTCACGGTGTTTCGGAAGTCGGCTTTTTCCAAGTTGCAGTCCACAAAAGTAGCGCCAAGCAAATCACATCCCTCGAAAGAAGCCTCGGTAAGTTCAGCGAAGGTAAAATCCACCTCCCTCAGGTTGCATTGCAGAAACTGCATTTTTTTGAGGGACATCTTTGGAAAGGCAGACAGCTGTAAATTGCAGTTTTCGAATTGAGCTTGAAAAAGTTTGTCGTTGTGCAGGGTAAACTGCACGCCCATCAATTTACAATCTGAGAATCGGGCATCTCGAAATGCAGCCCCATTGACTTTCGCACCGCTTAAATTACACTTAAAAAACTCACAATCAGTAAATTGAGCGCCATACAGATTGAGATTCACAAAGTCGCAATTTTCGAAGACGCAGGCTTCATACTCCCCAATTTCAAATGACTGCGCATTGAATTCAACATTCTGAAAGGTTTGATTGTAAGCAACGGGATTCATGTTGGGGCAAAGATAATTATCGGTTTTCTGATTTCGGTGGTCGGTTTTAGGTTATCGGTTTTCAACTGACGGCTGTCAGCTATCAGCGTTCGGCGATCGGCTGACGGTGTTCGGCTGACGTTGTTCGGCTGATGGCTGATGGCTGAGAGCTGACTGCTGTCCGCTGATGGCTGAAATCTGATGGCTATTATCTGTTTTTTAATATTTTTGAATTATTATTTGCAAAAGGTAGAAAAGGGTTGTATTTTTGCAGTCCTTTTGAAGGAAAGGAGAGATGGCAGAGCGGTCGAATGCGGCGGTCTTGAAAACCGTTGACTGTTAAAGGTCCGGGGGTTCGAATCCCTCTCTCTCCGCAGACAGATTGTCTAAAACAGTCTAAAAGCGTGTAAAATCAAGGTTTTGCACGCTTTTTTTATGTTCTTCAAATTCTAAAAAAGTCTAGGTTTGTCTATACTTTTGGTTTCTAAGCGGGTTTCTTTTTTTTGAAGCCAAAAAAGAAACCAAGCAAGTAGACACTAATAGACATAATAAGACTGAAAAACAATGAGTTAGGCGACTATTTTCCTCTTTGGAAACGTACATTTGTAAAACATTTAAAGGGGGGCACAACGTAAAAAATTAGTGCCAAATGTCGTCAAGTCAAAAATCAAACTTCTCGCTGGTTGTTTACATCAGCAGAACAAAAGCAAAAAAGAACGGTGAAGTTCCCGTTCTCATGAAAATCAACATCAATGGAGAACGTGTTGTTATGCAGCTCCAGCGAAGCATTCATCCCAAAGACTGGGATTCTAAACGCGCCAAAGTAATTGGTCGCTCTCACGAAGCTCGTGAATTCAATGATTACATTGATTCCGTGATCACCCGAACTCGCCAAAAGTACAGCGAGCTTATTACCATGCACGATACCGTTTCTCCGCAACTTTTGCGAGATGCGGTACTCGGAGTAAACACAGCAAAAGCCAAAATGATTATTGAAATTTGGGAAGACCACATTGAGGGACTTCGCAAATTAATTGGAAAGGAAAGCACCTATGCAACTTGCCAAAAGTACAATGCCGCCAAAAATCATTTCTCCAATTTCCTTAGAATTAAATACAAAGTAAGCGATGTGCCGATTAAATCAATCGACCATTACATGGTCACTGAATTTGGGATGTATTTGAAAACGGAAAAGGGTTGCAATTTTAACACAACCAACAAATTCCTTCAAAATCTTAAAAGGATCACTTATCGCTGTGTTCGTCATGGTTGGATATTAAAGGATCCATTTGCAGGAATCAGCCTAACCATGAAAGAAGTTGACCGCCCCTATTTAACCGAAGATGAATTAAAGTCCATCATGGAATACAACTCGTCATTTGAGAGACTTACCAGGGTTAGGGACTTTTTTGTATTTTCTTGTTTTACAGGTTTGGCTTATGCTGACGTGAAAAAACTTAAACGCTGTGAAATCGAACGCAATGAAGCTGGCTATTGGATTAAAACCAAAAGGCAAAAAACAGGTGGACGTGCAAACGTGCCTCTATTGGATGTGCCGATGCAAATCATAGCCAAGTATGTCCAGTTAGATTTGCTCGAAGCAGATGACCTTATTCTGCCCATTATGAGCAACCAAAAGATGAATGCCTACCTGAAAGAGATTGCTGATTTCTGTGGCATTACCAAGAAGCTCTCTTATCACATCGCTCGACACACATTTGCAACTACATTGACTATGATGAATGGTGTTCCGATTGAATCGGTAAGTAAAATGCTTGGACACAAAAACATTACAAGCACCCAGCACTATGCTAGGATTGTAGATAAAAAAGTAGGTGAAGATATGGAGCGACTATCCACCAAGATAGGAAGTCGATTAGCAATGTCGTTTTAAACTTAAAGCCCTGGAAACCCCAGGGCTTTTTTTATACCCAATTAGACCAGTTTAGAAAATGGAAGAGAAATTTAGAATAAAATCATACGGATACGGTGAGTTAGCTCAGCTCTATTTCCCAAACATATCAAAGAAAAGTGCCAGTGCTCAATTGCGCAGATGGATCAAATTAAGTGACACTGTTTTACCGATGCTAAAAAGCTTTGGTTACAAGCCAGGTAATAGATTATTGACCCCTGCTCATGTGAAGGTTATTGTTGAGGAGTTTGGGGAGCCCTGAGATTGTTTAACGGTTTGCGGCTTGGCGAAGGTGGCGATTTTACCACTGAACTTTCATACGAAGCACACACTTCAAATTTACGAAAAACTGTCATACGAAGCACTGAACCGCCACTTTTGCCAAACCGCTGTTATCAGCTGCCCTTCTGTCTGTCCGAAGTGTTTTCGTTGTTGAATATACACTGAATTGTCCACGTTATTTACGGTCTGGTCTGCGGTGAACGGGTGCGGTTGCTTGCACTCTCTTTTGCTTTTGCTGCGTTTGCCTGTGTGTGGTGGCAAAAGCAAATGTGAGTGCAAATGCGTTAGCTTTGTATGCTGTGTCGTCAAGATTGTTGGTTTCATTGTGCAATTGCAATTTTATTTTCAAACTTCATCAAATTCAAACTTGTCAAAATTACGATTAATGTCACTCCCACGTCTGCGGCAATAGCAAAAACTAAATTGCTGTAACCTACGAAAGCCAATGTGATAAAGATAATTTTTACTGCTATTGCTCCGATGGTGTTGAATTTTATTCTGCGTAATGTTTTTTGACTTAACCGAATTAAAAACGGTATGAGTGAAAGTTTGTCGTTCATCAATGCAATATTTGCGGTTTCTATTGCTGTGTCGCTACCTGCTGCTCCCATTGCTATGCCTACGGTGGATTGTGCTAAAGCTGGTGCATCGTTTATGCCATCGCCTACCATTGCTACGAATTTATACTCCTGTAAAAGTTCTTTGATTTTGTCGGCTTTGTTTTCGGGTAACATATTGCCGAATATTTTTTTGATGCCTACTTGCTCGGCTACATAGTTTGCTGCTTTTTCGCTGTCGCCTGTAAGCATAACGGGTTCTATGTTCATTACTTCTATTTCTTTTAATGCTGCTGCACTGTCGGGTTTTATTTCGTCCATTAAACCTATAATACCTGCCACACCATCACCAAAACTTACTACTACACTTGTTTTTCCTTGTGATGAAAGTTGCTCTACAATTTTTTCGGCTTCGTTGTCTGTTGGTTGATGTTCTTTGATAAATTCCAATTTACCAACATAAATTGTTTCGTCCTCACATACCAAACATTTTGCTGTTGCCCCTTTGCCCATAATGCTTTTAAATGCTTCGGCTTTGTGTGGTTCAAATCCTTCTTTTTTGCTTGCATCTACTATTGCTTGTGCCAATGGGTGTTCGCTGAAAATTTCTGCTCCTGCGGTGCAAGCCAAAAGTTCTTCTCGGCTTGTTCCGTTCAACGGAAAAATATCTGAAACAATCGGATTGCCAAAAGTGATTGTTCGTGTTTTATCTAATGCAATTGCTTTGATACTTGCCAATGCTTCAATGTATTTTCCACCTTTTACCAATGCTCCTTTTGCTGATGCGTTTCCGATGGCTGCATAGATTGCAACTGGTGTAGATATAACCAATGCACAAGGACAAGCGATAACCAAAAGTGTAATTGCCTGTTGCAACCAATGATTGAGGTCTAATTGCAAAACGAAAACAGGAATTACGAAAACTAAAATTGCCATTGCAATAATGGAAGGTGTGTAATACTTTGAAAATTTCTGAATGAATTTTTGTGTTTCGCTTTTATTGCCCTGTGCTTCAAAGGTGAGGCGAATGATTTTTGAGAAAGTTGTATCAACAGAAAGTTTTGTTGTTTCCATTTCTATAAAACCATTTTTGTTTAGTGTTCCTGCAAAAAGATTGTCGCCAATGTGTTTGTCTTTTGCAATTGGTTCGCCTGTGATGGCTGCTTCATCAACCATTGTTTCGCCTGAAATAATTTTGCCGTCCAACGGTATCATTTCACCTGCTTTGACTTGAATGATTGTGCCGACTGCAATTTTATCAATAGCCACATTTGTGTTTTCTGTTTTTACAAAAGCGGTCTTTGGTGCTTTGCTTACTAATTCATCTAATGCAGATTTTGAATTTTCTATTCCAATATCTTCTAAGCGTTCACCTAAAACATATAGCACTATTACAACTGCTGCTTCGGGATATTCACCCAAATAAAATGCTCCTATAACTGCAATGGTCATTAGTAAATTGATGCTGCTGAATTGGAGTTTGAAGATTGCTTTTACTCCGTTCCACAAAACATTATAACCAATGCCTATAATGAAAATGGCGAATACAAAAGGTGCATAAGGCATAGGAATATGAATGCCTATTATGGATAAAACTTCTAACGAAATAACTATCGTAATTGCGAAAAGAAGAAAGAGAAATTTTTTGTCTTTAATTGGTAATTTCATTGTTTGAATGTGTTTGAATAATGATTAATAAATCTTCGGGTATTTCCATTGGTTGCAGTGGCGGAACATTAGCTCCGCCTGTATTTCCAAGTGGAATGTTCCCGACAAAGGATTTTACGCCACCTACTAATAGGCGGGGAATTTGTCCGATAATTTCTTTTGTATTTTTGGTTTTGATGCCGAACTCTAACATTTTCCAATGCACAAAAGAATGTGCAATTGGATAGGGTTGTCCAAGTATGTGTGCCCGTTCTAAGTGTCGCCAACTTTGCTGAAAATGCCTTTTGGTAAAGGTGTTTTCAGCTTCGGTTAGTTCCTTTTGAAAGTATGGTTTTAGTGCTATTGGCATTGATGTGTTGAATTTCATTGTTTTAAATTTTAATGTGCGTGTGCCTCGCCTTTGTTGTTCATTTTAGCTAAAATAAAAAATGCTCCATTTACAACTACCTTGCTTTTGGCAGGAATTTCTTTGAGCAAAGTAATTTCGCTATAACCTACATCGGTTGTGCCTTTGCGAACTGGGATTTTTTCAAAAGTTGTTCCTTCTTCTTTGTGTTCAGGTTCTTCTTTTTCGCTATGCTGATGTCCGCTTTCATCGTGTTTGTGTTCGGCTGTTTCAGTTTCGCTGTGGTGTTCTTCTTCGCTATGAGCATCGGTAACAATAAAAATATAGTTCTGCCCTTCGTGGTTTACAATGGCATTGGTAGGCACGGCATCAACGGTGGCATTTTCTAAACTTACCAATGCGGTTATGCTCATTCCGTCAATC
>JACCDZ011715577.1_pt1 | contig 92480 bp, 85 predicted proteins | sample 7449551 | NCBI WGS metagenome assembly JACCDZ01 (sample SAMN15323452, study PRJNA562643) | freshwater metagenome | isolation source: river surface water | place: USA:Blue River Watershed | collected 2017-08-18
CGTGGCAATCCACTTCGTCACGAGTTTAGAATTTTGTGACGAAGTGGATTGCCACGTCGCTAACGCTCCTCGCAATGACGGGGTTGGTTTTTATGTAAAATTAATCCTTCAAGGGATAATTACCATATCTTTTAACAAAGTTCTGATCATAATTAAAATTTAATATGACTAAATTTGAAACAAAAAAAGTTTTTAAAAATAAAGCCTTTTCTTTGGTCGAGTTAGCTATTGTTTTGACTATAATTTTAATTTTGATAACGGGTATTATTTCTGCAGGACAAATAACTCAAATAGCAAGAGTTGTAGGAGCAAGAACAATAACTTCTGAGTCTGTTGTGCCAAATATAACAGGACTTATAGCATGGTATGAAACTTCTGTTGAAAATAGTTTAATTTCATCTCAAAAAAGTGATAATTCTCAGATAACAAGTTGGTATGATATAAGTCCTTCTTCAATTGTTAATCAAAGAAATACTCTAACTAAGTCAGCTTCTAGTAATACTTTACTTAGAGAAGATGGGATAAATTCAATTCCAAGTATTGAGTTTGATGGAAAAGCATCATCTAAAATTACTTTGTCTTCTTTTTATCAAGGTTCTTCTCCACAAAATACTATTTTTATAGTTTTCAGACCAATCTCAGATTCTATGCCTCAAACTTTAATTGATTCATATAGCTCTGGTATTACAACTTCAGTTTCAATTTTAAGTAATACTATTAATTTAAATGCTGGCAATTCGGTTTATACTTCATCAACTAATCAACCAAGTATTTCTTACAATGGAAATTATATTATGGCTGTTTATTTTAATGGTTCTTCTTCTCAAGCTTTCGTCAATAATTCGGAAAACCCAGCTGGTGGAGCTACTATAAATGCCGGAAATAATCAAATGACTGGAATGACAGTCGGGACAGATAAGTCTGGAGAAGCCGGTTTTACTGGTTTAATTTCTGAAATTATTGTTTATAGTCGTTTTTTGAAGTCTCAAGAAAGAAGAGATGTTTTTCGTTATTTATCTGAGAAATATAAGATTGTTGTTAGTGGTATTTAATTTGTAAAAGTAACAATTCTTGTTAAGATTCTGATTTTTGCTGATAATAGTAACTCTATTTTTTTATCAATTTACATTTCATCTGATACTCCATCAAAATTTGGTTTTTCACGTTTTCCCGGATATTCAAGAGACCCTTTTTTTCCGCAAGATCCTATAAATATAAGTGTTAGTAGAATTAGAAAAAATCTCATTATTTTATTGATTTATGTAGGTTGGAACTATTTCTTCAACTGATTTTAGGTTTATTTGAAAATCTTTTTTAAAGCTTTCATCGCTCAAAATATTGTCGGTTTTTAGTAACTCAACTTGATCTTTTGTTAGTATTTTTTTTGTGAAAACTTCTAAAAAAATAGCAATTAAGGATGCTTGGCAAAAGCTTATATTAACAAACCTTCTTTCTTTGCCAACATAACTTAAAACAAGTTCTAGTAGTTCTTTGAAACTATATATTTTATTCCCACCAATTTCATAACACTTACCTTTTGTTTTTAGATTATCTATAGATTTACAAATTATAGTTGTAAGATCTTCAACATAAATTGGTTGAAATTTGCTTTTACCATCATTTATTAAGGGTAGAAAAGGTGATGTTCTTGCCATTTGTGCAAATTTGTTAAAAAAATTATCTTTTTTCCCAAAAACAATTGATGGTCTTAGAATTGTGGCGTTGACAAAATTTTCTAATACAAATTTTTCAGCTTCAAGTTTGCTTTTGGCATATTTTGAATTCTGAGAATTTTGAATTGCTAGTGCTGAAATATGAATAAGGTTAGGAATTTTAAACTGATTGCATTTAGTGGCGATATTTTGTGCAAGATTTGTATGAAATTTCTTAAAATCTTCTTTTTTATCTTCGTATAAAAGACCAACAAGATTAATAACAACGTGGCTTCCAGAAATTATGCTATCTAATTTTTCGTTACTTCTGTAATCCCATTTAGTTACTGATAAAAAATCAACTCCAGCAAAAGTTTTTAAAAAAGAACATTGCTCTGGATTACGAGTAACAACTTTTACTCGAAAGCCTTGATTAAGTAGTTTTCTAATCAAAGATTGGCCAATAAAACCAGATCCACCAAATATAACAGCTATTTTCATGTTATTTAATAATTTTAGTTTGTTGAAAGAGCAATTGCATAATTTTTTTCTGATCTTTTGATAAAGAGAAAAATTTTATTGTTTGATTTTTTTGATTCTAAAATTACGTTTCTTAACTCTGAGAAAGAATTTATGGGAACTTGATTAGCTGACATTATTTTATCACCAGAAATAATGCCTTTCTTAAAGGCTTCTGAGATGTTTGATACATTATTTATTGTAATACCTTTATCTAAGTTTTTATCTGTTGAGTCAATTATTTCCATTCCAAGAATGTAGTTAGATTTTTTAGTATTTTGATTTTTTCTACTTAAAGTTTTTCCAGCTGATTTTTTAAATTCTTCTTCTTTTAACTTTTCTACTACAACGTCTAAGGTTTTTATTTTATTTTGTCTAATAATTGTAACTTTAATAACTTTTCCGATTGGAGTTTTTGAAATTATTTTGGGTAATGATTTCATATCATAAACTTCTTGATTATCGAGTTTTATTATGATGTCTGTTGGCTCTATTCCTGATCTTTCAGCTGGTGAGTTTGGTAAAACATCTATCACAAAGGCTCCTTTTACTTTATCTGACTTTATAGTTTTTGATATTTCATCTGTAACATCTTGAACCGAAACTCCTATCCAACCTCTGCTAACTGATCCTTCTTCTTTTAGTTGTTTTATTATTTGAGAAGCATTGTTAATTGGTGTTGCAAATCCAATTCCAACACTTCCTCCAGAAGGTGAGAAAAGTGAAGTGCTAATTCCAATTACTTCTCCATTTAAATCAAACATTGGTCCACCAGAATTACCTTTATTAATTGCTGCATCTGTTTGAATAAGTTCTTCGTTTTGTCCATTATTATCGATATCACGACTTCTAGCTGAGATTATTCCAATTGAAACAGAACTTCCAAGTCCATAAGGATTACCAATTACTATAACCCAATCTCCAATTCTTGCTTTATCGGAATTGCCAATTTTAACAAATTCAAAATCTTGTTCACCATCAATTTTTAATAATGCCAAGTCAGTTTTTTTATCAGCTCCTATAACTTTTGCTTTATATTTTTTGCCATCATGAAGTTTAGCAGTAACTTCTTTTGCTTCGTTTATAACATGCTGATTGGTAATTATATAACCATCTTTTGAGATTATAAAACCTGATCCAATATTTGATTTTTTTCTTTGTGGTTCAAATTGTCCATCAACTTGATTCTTAAAAGATTCAAATTGTTCGTTTCTTGTAAGACTTGTTATGGAATCTTGTCCGTAGTTTTGTGAAGTTGTTAAATTTACCACTGTGGGTAACAATTCTTCAACTATATCAGCAAAACCATTATTTATTAGTTGTCTGTTTTGATTGGGTATTTTTTGATTTTTTTCTTTATTTTCTGCTAGGGCAATACTTGTTGTTATTGAACATAAAGTTATTATTAACAGTGATAATTTTCGTACCATAAGTTACCTTGTACTGTCAAAATACTTGAAAAATTCTCCATCTGGAGAAATAACCATTTTAGTGTTTTCACTTTTTATAGATGATTTGTAAGCACTCATTGAACGGTAAAAATCAGCAAATTCAGGGTCTTTTCCGTAAGCATTAGCATATATTTTGTTCGATTGAGCTTCTCCGTCACCACGTGTTAGGTTTGCTTTTTTCTTTGCCTCAGCAATAATAATTGTTTTTTGCTTATCAGCCTCAGCACGAATTTTTTGTGCTTCTTCAGCTCCATTAGCTCTTATTTCTCTTGCTTCTTTTTCACGCTCAGTTTGCATACGAGCAAAAATTGCATCAGAGTTTTCTTTCGGTAAATCTGCTCTCATAATTCTGACATCAATAATTTGTACTCCAAAAATTTCAGATTCATTACCTACAATATCTTTAATTTTTGACATAACATCAGAACGATTATCTGTTAAAAGTTCACTTAAGGTAACTTCACCAATAACTTGACGTAAGCTTGAATCTAGAATAGCGGATAATTTGTTTTCAAGACCTTGAAAGCTACGAACTGTTGTATAAAACTTTAAAGGATCAATGATTTTATATTTTGTAAAAGCATTTATAATAAGTCGCTTTTGGTCTGATGCTATAACTTCTTGTTCTGCAATTGAAAGGTCAATAATTCTTTTATCAAAAAAAATAGTGTTTTGTAGAAAAGGAACTTTGAACTTAATTCCTGGATTATCAATTATTCTTTTCGGTTCTCCAAATTGCAAAACTAAAACTTGTTGTCTTTGATCAACAGTAAAAATTGTACTGCTTAAAAGAAAAAGAGATATTGAGGCAATAATTAGAATTTTGATAATTTTATTCTCTTTGTTCATTGTTGATGAATATTAAATTTACTAAAATTTTTTATTTGCAACCAAAACCAGCTAAAAAACTATTGTTTAGCTGGTATTGGTGTTTGTTTAGGAATATCATTTAATGGAAAATATGGTATTACACCAGCTTTAGAAGCGTTTTTATCGATCAGAATTTTATCGGCATCACGATAAATTTGTTCCATGGTTTCAAGGTAGATACGTTTTTTGGTGACTTGTCTAGCTTTTGAATATTGATTATAGACAGAAACGAATCTTCCAGCTTCACCTTCAGCATCGGCAACAACTTCTTTCTTAAATGCTTCAGCTTGTTCCATCATTTCCGCTGCTAAACCTCTTGCACGTGGTATTACATCATTTGCATAAGCTTGTGCTTCGTTAATTTCTTTTTCTTTATCAGCTTTCGCAGTTTGAACATCACGGAAAGCATTAATAACTTGAGATGGAGGGTCTACTCTACGAAGTTGCACTAATACAACTCTTACTCCAGCACCATAGTAATCTAAAATTTGTTGCATTAGATCTTTGGTTTGGTTTTCAATATTTTTCTTTCCATCAGATAGTGCGCCAGCAATTGGAGTGCGAGCAATTATTTCGCGCATTGAGCTTTCTGCAGCTTTACGAATGGCTTGATTCGGTTCTGCTATGTTAAAAGTAAAATCTTTGATGTCAGAAATCTGCCATTGTATTTGAAATTCAATATCTACTATGTTTTCGTCTCCTGTAAGCATAAGACTTTCAGCATCTAGATTTCTTTTTTGTTTATTGCTTGATGCAAAACCAAACTCTTCAGTGTTAACAGTAGTAACGCTTTTTTTAATAACTTTACCAAAAGGAAAAGGAATATGATAATTTAAACCTGGAGTTTCAATACTGTGGAATTTTCCAAAATAAAGTACTACAGCATTTTCGTCAGAATCAACTTTGTAAATTCCGCTACAAAGCCATAAGAATAATAATCCTAACAAAATTAATCCGACAAGAGATTTTGGGGTTTTATTTTGATTGTTTTTTGAACTATTGTATTTACCAAACTCTTCATTTAAAATTTTTTTAAAGAAATCTTCGCTTTTCTTAAAAAAATCGTCAGAATTTTTTTGAGGTTTTTTACTTTTATTATTTTCCCTCTGTTTTTCTGAATCAGAAGGCCTTGGATTACCATTGTTTTGAGGTCCTAAGTTATTGTCCCATGGGCTTTGGAAAGGAAGAAACTTGTTAAGCATTTTAAATCTTAAGAGATTGATATTAAATTTTTACCTTTTTAACTAGAAATTAAAGCATAGTAAATGGTATTACAATTAAAATTTTAGAAAAATGAAAGAAAAAGTTTTACAAATTCTGAAAACGGTTTCATTGGAAAAGATTGGTTTTTTGGATACAAATATTGTTGAAATAGGTGCAATTCAAGGTATTGTAGAAAAATTTGATAAAATTGGTTTTGCAATAGATTTAGATGTTTTGAAAATTAACCCTGAAAAAGGAAAAGAAATTTTGAAGAAATGTGAAGAGGCAATTAAAAAAGAAGTAAAATGTGAACTAACTATTGTTTTAACCTCTCATAGTATAAAAGAAAGATTTGCTGAAAAAAGAACAAGAAAAGAAAAATCCAATTTAGCAGTAAAAGGTGTAAAAAAAATAATTGCAGTTGCTTCCGCTAAAGGTGGAGTTGGAAAATCAACAATTGCTTGTAACTTAGCTTTAGCTTTACAAAAAAGTGGTAAAAATGTTGCTCTTTTAGATGCTGATATTTATGGTCCATCAATTTCTCACTTAATGAATTTAGAAGGAGAACCAGAAGTAAAAGATGGTTTAATGCAACCATTTATTGCTTGGAATGTGAAATGTATGTCTGTTGGCTCAGTAATTGATAAGAATTCTGCTGGTATTTGGCGCGGACCAATGGTTACCAAAATTTTGTATCAACTAATTCATAGTGTTAATTGGCAAAGTGATGGTAGGGAAGTTGATATAATGGTAATTGATATGCCTCCTGGAACAGGAGATGTTTATCTTAGTATCGCACAAAATTTTTATATTGATGGAGTTATAGTTGTTTCAACTCCACAAAGTATTTCTGTAATTGATGTTGTAAAATCAATTGATTGCTTTAGAAAGTTAGGTATTCCAATTATGGGAATGATTCAAAATATGTCTTATTTAGAAATTAACTCTATAAAAAAATATATTTTTGGTTGCGATGGTGCAAAAAAAATGGCGCATGAAATTGGTGTAAAATTTTTGGGAGAAATACCAATTTTGGAAGAAATTTCCGATTCTTCAGAAAAGAAAAGACCTTTTGTGTTAAATGAATCTGAGGCACAGAAGTTATTTTTACAATTAGTAAAAAATCTAAAATAAAGTTAATAAAAGCTACTTTTTGCAAATGATAAAAATTATAAAATAATGTATAAAATACTTATTATCATAATTCATATTTTAATATTTTTTTCTTTTGATGCTATTGCCTCAACTTCTATTGAGGGGACTATGTGTAATGCTTATAATATTGCTACTGGTCCGGCTGGTAAAGTTTTGGGATCTTTTGCTATTGTTTCACTTGGTGTAGGATTTTTCACTGGTAGAATATCTTGGACTTTGATGGTTGCTGTATCCGTTGGTATTGCCTCTATGACCGCTGCTCCGCAGATTGTTTCTGTTTTGACTAATAAGGATGTTGCTCAATGTATTGACGGTACATATATAACAATTTGTGAAGATGGAAAATGTTATTCTTGTCCTTCTGGTTATGGTGGAGATAATTGTGAATCATGCGGAGTTGGTTTTACAGGTCCAAATTGTTCTATTTGTGATGTTGGATATAGAGGGGAAGATTGTTCAGAGTGCGATATTGGTTATGGAAAATATCAGGGTGTTTGTTATAAAGATTGCACTATTTCCGAAGTTGGTATTGCTGATACTTTTGTTAAGGGAGGATCGGGGGTTGTTAGTTGTAATGCTGCTAACTTTACTGGTTCAATGGAATATTCCTGTTTAAATAACAGTCTTTCTATTACTAATAAAAGTTGTTCTTGCTCTGGTAATTATACAGGATCAAATTGTTCAACTTGCTTAGATGGTTATACTCTTAGTTCAGGTTGTGAAGATTGTGATACTGGATATACTAAAGTTAATTCTATTTGTTATAAAGACTGTTATGCAGAAAATATAGAAGGTGTTAATAATAAAATAGCAATTCCTCTAAATGGAACTTTGGGATGCGATGTAAGTGGTTTTAGCGGTAGTGTAAGTTATGATTGTAAAGATGGCTCTTTTACTTTGAAGTCAAACCAATATTGTATTAACAACAGTAGATGTTATGGAGGAGATGAAGATTATGATCTTATGGTTTCTGGTAAAAGATATAGGGTTCATAAGTTTACTAAAGTTGGTTCAGCCAATCTTAATTGTTATTCTGACAAAACTTTAGAGTATTTAATTGTTGGAGGTGGAGGTGGAGGAGGTAATGGTGGTCAAGCTTATGATGGTAATAATGGTGGAGCTGGTGGCGGTGGAGCTGGTGGATTTTTGTCTGGAACAATGTCAACTAAATCTAAATCTACTCTTAGTATTTTTGTGGGTTCTGGGGGTTCTGCAGGAGTGAAAGGTGGGGATAGCTCACTTGAAAATATTATTGCTTATGGTGGTGGCTTTGGAGCTTATCCGGGGCAAGCAATTAAGAATAATACTATTCTTAATGGTGGTTCAGGTGGTGGTGCTTCTGATTTTGGTCTTGGCGGTTTAGGAGTTTCTGGTCAAGGAAGTAATGGTTGTTCTGGTTCAGGTTCAACAAGTTATACTAGAAGAGGAGGTGGTGGTGGTGGTGCTGGACCTCTTAAAACATGTCATCCTTTCGGTGGTAGTGGTGGCCCAGGTATTGATGGTAAAGCTTCTTCTATAACTGGAACATTACAATATTATGCTGCTGGCGGTGGTGGTGCTGGAACTAGTCAAGGTCAAGATGCAAGCAAAATAGCTTATTATTCTGGTATAACTTATTCTTTTCCGAGTGCTAGTGGTATTGGTGGTATTGCAGCTTTAGGAACAGGAAATTTTTCTGTTAACGGTACAAGTGGTAAAGAAAATACAGGGAGTGGTGGTGGTGGTGGTACAATGTTTAACAAGGTAAAAGGTAGTGGTGGATCAGGTGGATCAGGAATTGTAGTGGTTCGTTATGCCTATTAAATTTATTTTTAGTCAATTTATTTTTTAATAAATGCTTTGGATTATTAAGTTACTCTAAATTGTATTCATTTTTATTAAATTCTTCTAATGCTTGTGATCGTGATGATGCTGGTAAATTGCTAAGTTGCTTCTTTTTCCTAAAAGAGAAATATATTCAGGATGTTGATTTATGTCTTCTGGTGAGCCATGACAGCAAATATGGTGATTAACACAAAAAACATAATCAGTTTTTTGCATTACTGTATGAAGATCGTGCGAAATAAGCAAAATTGCACAATTCTGTGATTTTCTAATTTCATCGATTATTTGATAAAATTCCTCGGTCGCGTTTAAATCCATATATTGTGTTGGTTCATCTAAAACCAATAAATCTGGTTTATTTATTATTGAGCGCAGAAACACAACTTTTTGCATTTGACCACCTGATAAATTATGAATTTGTCTTTGTAATATTTTATCAATTTGAAGTCGCGATATGACATTTTTTATATAGTCATCAAAAATAACTGTTGTTGTTGAAAGTTTTAAAAAATTTTCCACTTTTAATGGAATTGTTTTGTCTACTTCAATTTTTTGTGGCATATAACCAATTTTTATATTTGGTTCTTTTCTGATTGATCCTGAACTTGGCTTTAAAACACCCAACAAAACTCTGGCAATTGAAGTTTTACCACCACCATTTGGTCCAATTAAAGTAGTAATTTGACCTTTTGTTAGAGTTATTGAAATTCTCTCAATAATTTGTTGGTCATTTATATTTAGACTAATATTTTCAAGCTTTACCAAACTCATTTGATTAATTTTTATATTTTATATTACAATGAAGTATATTTTTCTGATATTTTTTTCTTTTTTGTTAATTTTATCGCAAAACTCTTTGGCAAAGCAACCAATAATTGCTGTTTCAATAAATCCAATTTATCAAATTGTTTTTGCTATAACTCAAGAAAGATCAAATCTTTGCCTGATAATTGATCCTAAGTTTTCTGAACATGATTATCATCTAAAAAATAGTGATCTAAGAAATATTAAAAATGCTGATTTGGTTTTTTATATTGGAGATAATTTAGAACATAATGTAACAAAATTAGTCAAAAATTATAAAAAACAAAAACAGTCTTATAAATTGATAGAAATTGATGGTATAAAATTGTTATCAAGTAGAAGTGAAAAAGGTAAAGTTGATCAACATATTTGGCTAGACCCTGAAAATGTTGTTAAAATTGCAGAATTTGTTACTAAAAAAATTAGTGAATTTGACACTGAAAACTCTGAAAAATATAAATTGAATTTAGAAAGCTTTAAAAAGGAAGTTTTAAAAACAAAAGATGAAATTGCTAAAATTTTACAAAACTCAAATAAAGCTAATTATATTTTTTATCATGATGGTTATCAATATTTTGAAAACTATTTTAATTTGAAGCCACTGATGATTGTTTCATCTGACCACGATCAAGAAATAACCTTTAAATCAATGAAAGAATTAAATCTTTTAATCAAAGAGAAAAATGTGAAATGTATTTTTGGCAATACGCAAGATGAAAAAGATTCCGCAAGAAAATTAGCTAAGAAATATAAGATAAATTTTCTTACACTTGATTTAATGGGAAACAAAGAAAATCAATCAAATGGCTATTTAGTTTTATTGCATAATATGGCAAAAAATCTAGAGAGTTGTAATTAAAATTTTAGGTCTCAGAAAATTTTTTTTCAAAAATTACTTATAAAATTTTGACAAAAAAAGACTTAATTGCGTTTGTTATAGTTAGGATAAAGTTATTTTTAATCTTCATCATCTTCAACTTCTTTTCTTACTTGTTCTTTATATTTTTCAATTTCATCTAAAACATCATCTTTATCTTTATATTTAGAAATTGCAGCTTTACGTCTATTCTTAAGTTCCTTGATGATTTTTTCACAAGCATCATCTGATGTAATTTTAAAGTGCTTATACAGATCTTCTGCTTTTCCAGATGCACCAAAATCTTCCATACCAATAAAGATACCTTCTTTTCCAATATAGCGATACCAGCCGTGATCAATACCAGCTTCAATACCAACTCTTAGAATGTGTTCTCCTCCTAAAGTACGATTTTTGTAAGCAATATCTTGCTTTTCAAAAATGTCATAGCATGGCATTGAAACAACTCTAACAGCTAGGCCATTTTTATGAAGTTTTTCTTTTGTTTCTAATGCAATTGTAACTTCTGAACCACTAGCAATCAAAACAACATCTGGTTCAATTTCAAGAGCAGTATCTGAAATTATATAACCACCAAAACCACACATTCCAGCCTCTTTTTTATATTCTGAACGTAGGAAAGATACATTTTGTCTTGTCAGAATGATTGCGGAAGGAGTGTTCTTGGATTTTAATGCTTGTTCATAGCAACCAATTGTTTCTTGCGCATCAGCTGGACGATAAACATTCAAGTTTGGAATAGCCCTTAAACTTGCTAAATGTTCGACTGGCTGATGGGTTGGGCCGTCTTCACCAAGGCCAATTGAGTCGTGAGTGAAAACGTAAATTACTTGTAATTTCATTAGTGCCGCAAGTCTAATTGCTGGTTTCATGTAATCGGAAAAAACAAGGAAAGTTCCAGCATATGGTAAAAACCCACCATGAAGAGCCAAGCCGTTCATCACTGCACCCATTGCATGCTCTCTGATTCCATAGTGAATATATCTTCCAGAAAAATCATCTTTGGTTATTGATTTTGTATAAGAAGTTTTTGTCAAAACTGACTCGGTAAGATCAGCTGAACCACCAATCATTTCAGGAAGTTCTGCTGTTAAAACTTCAAGTGTATTATGAGAAGATTTGCGGGTAGCTTGTTTTGGTTTTTCCAAAAATACTTTTTGTTTGAAGCTTTCTAATTTCTTTTTGAAGTCTTCTGGTAATTCTTTTTTTAGAATTCGATTGATTTCAGATTTTTTTATTTCATCAAGTTTTTCGAATCTTTCTTCCCATTCTTTAAAAATTTTATGAGATCTTTTGCCAGCATCAAACCATTTTTCTTCTAACTCTTCAGGAATTACAAAAGCTGCATGATTCCAGTTTAATTTTTCACGTACCTTTAAAACTTCTTCAGCTCCGAGGGGTGAGCCGTGAGATTTTTCAGATCCAGCTTTGTTTGGTGATCCATAAGCAATTATTGTTTTGCAATCAATCATCACAGGTTTATCAGAGTTTTGAGATTCTTTTAATGCTGCTCTAATTTCATCAAAATTATGACCATCAATCTGAATGACCTTCCAGTTACAAGCTTCAAAACGCATTTTCATGTTTTCTGAAGTTGCAATTGCGGTGTCTCCATCAATTGATATAGAGTTATTATCCCATAACAAAATCAATTTATTTAACTTCAAATGTCCTGCAATTGATATGGATTCTTGACTAATCCCTTCCATCAAACACCCATCACCAGCTATACAATAAGTTTTGTGATTTATTATTTCGTCCCCAAGTCTTGCAGCAAGCATTCTTTCAGCCAAAGCCATACCAACTGCATTTCCAATTCCTTGTCCCAAAGGTCCAGTTGTGGTTTCTATTCCTTCTATATGACCATATTCTGGGTGTCCAGCACATTTTGAACCAAGCTGACGAAAACTTTTCAAATCATCAAGATCTATATCTTTGTATCCGCAAAGATATAGTAAGGAGTAAAGCAACATTGAGCCATGTCCAGCAGAAAGAATAAAACGATCACGATCAAGCCAGTTGGGTTTTTTTGCATCAAACTTTAAGAATTCGCTAAATAAAACAGTTGCTACATCAGCCATTCCCATTGGCATTCCTGGATGACCAGAAGCTGATCTTTCAATTGTATCAATTGATAAAAATCTGATACAATTAGCCATTTTACGAGCTAGTTCGTTGTCGTTTTTTTTCATTTTTTTTAAAGATCCATTCTTTTTTGACAATGTATGATTGCTTTTTTTGCAAAGCTACTAAAAATTAGCCATGTTTTTCCTTATAAATCAACTTTTTATTTAATACGAACGCTATATATTGCTAATTCGTTATAAATTTACTTCACTAACAATTGCTATAAAATAATTAAATATGTCAAAAAAAATGGAACACAGATTTGATAAAAGTGATTATCATCCACTTTTTAAACTATTGCCAAACCTTGTTACTTTAAGTAGTATATGCATTGGTTTAACAGCAATACGTTTTGCAATGAATCAAGAATTTCTTAAAGCCACAGCTTTTGTTTTACTATCTGGTTTTATGGATGGAATTGATGGTAGGCTAGCAAGATTCTTTAACTCTAGCAGCGATTTTGGAGCTCAACTTGATTCTTTGGCTGATTTTGTAAACTTTGGGGTTGTTCCTGGTTTTGTAATTTACTGTTGGCTTAATTCTTATACTTCTTTTAAAGGCTTTGATTGGGCTTTAGTTTTATTTTTTTCAGTTTGTAGTGCAATTAGACTTGCAAGATTCAATGTTGATTTAACTCGTGAAGTTAAAAATCCAATTTTAGAGAAATATTTTTTTAAAGGCATTCCTGCTCCTGTTGGTGCTGCTATGGCAATGCTTCCTATGGTTTTAACTTATGAATTTGGGGAAGGTTTTTATAATAATGCGGCAATAATTATTAACTACGTTGCTATATTAGCTGTATTGATGGCAAGCAGAGTTCCAACAATATCAATTAAAAAGATTCCAATTAGAAATGAATATGCTTACTTAACTTTACTTATTCTTGGATCAATTGTAATTGGTTTAATTTTAGAGCCTTGGGCAACTTTAGCAATTATTGGAATAACTTATGCAATTTCAGTTCCAATTACAATTTTTTCTTATGTGAAAATTGAACTTTCAGCTAAAAAGTAGTTTAATAATATCTTTTTGTTTTCATCAGCTTGTCAACCTTCTCTTACACTCAGTATGACAGATAGTTTGGCTTAAGATGACAAATTGGATTGAAAAAAATTCAAATAAAATTAATAAAATAAGGTATAAATTATGAAAAAGAAAATATTAGTTTTAAATGGTCCAAACCTTAATCTTCTGCATAAAAGAGATAAAGAAATTTATGGTGACTCATCGTTAGCAAAAATTGAGCATGATTGTCAAAAATTAGCTGAGGAACTTGATTTAAAAGTTGAATTTCAGCAATCAAATAATGAAGGTGATTTGGTTAATTTTATTCAAGATGCGATAGATAACTTTGATGCAATAATTATAAATGCCGCAGCTTATACTCATACTTCAGTTGCAATTCGTGATGCTTTGGAGATGTTTCATAAACCAAAAATTGAATTACATATTTCTAATGTTTTTAAAAGAGAAGAATTTCGTCATAAGTCTTTTTTAAGTCCTGTTGTAACAGCTGTAATATCCGGCCTTGGAGTTGATGGTTATGCAATTTCAATTTTGGCAATGAACAATTTATTAGATAACTAATTTAAAAATGAATACTCCTTTAAAAGTTTTTGAAATTTCTAAAAAATTTACAGACAAACCTGTCTTAAATAAAGTTAGTTTTGATGTTAAAGAAAACGAAATATTTGGATTTATTGGTCTAAATGGAATGGGAAAAACCACTTTAATCAAAATTATTTTAGATCTTTTAGATCAAGATCATGGAGAAGTTGAAATTTTTGGTGTTTCTAGAGTTTTACCAAAAAGTCGGAAAAAAATTTGTTATTTGCCAGAAAAGTTTCAACCTTCGCAACATTTAAAAGGAATTGAGTTTGTTACTTTTGTTTTAGATTTTTATGGCAAAAAATTTGACGCAAACAAAGCAAAACAAATTTGTGAGAACTTGGATCTGAAATTTGATGTTCTAAAGCAAAAGGTTACAAAATACTCAAAAGGAATGACTCAAAAACTTGGTCTTTTGGCGGTATTTTTATCAGAAGCTGATTTAGTTATTTTAGATGAGCCTATGTCTGGACTTGATCCGAAAGCAAGAATTGCTCTTAAAAAAGAAATGATCGCATATAAAAATTCTGGGAAAACTGTATTTTTTAGTTCTCATATCTTATCAGATATGGATGAAATTTGTGATTCAATTGCAGTCTTAAATGAAGCAAAAATTGTGTATGAAGGAACTCCAATAGGATTTAAAAATAAACATCATGAAATAAGTTTAGATAAAGCATTCTTGAAGGAAATAAAAGCAAGTTAGTATATTTAAAATGGAAAATAATTCAAAAATTTTTGTTGCGGGACATCGCGGAATGGTTGGTTCGGCAATTGTAAGAGAATTACAAAAGCAAGGTTATTCTAATATTTTAACTAAAACAAAGTCAGAATTAAATTTGCTTGACCAAAAAATGGTTGCCGATTTCTTTGCCAAAGAGAAACCAGAATATGTTTTTTTAGCAGCAGCAAAAGTTGGTGGAATTGAAGCAAACAGAAGTCAAATGGCAGATTTTACTTATGAAAATTTACAAATTCAAAATAATATAATTCACAATTCTTATCTCAATAAAGTTAAGCGTTTAGTTTTTCTCGGGAGTTCTTGCATTTATCCAAAATTTGCACCACAACCAATTAAAGAAGAATATCTTTTGACAGGTGAACTTGAGCAAACAAATTATGGTTACGCAATTGCGAAAATTGCAGGTGTTAAAATGTGTGATGCATATAGAGCTCAATATGATTGTGACTTTGTGCCAGTTATGCCTACAAATTTATATGGAATTAATGATAATTTTGATTTAAAAAATTCTCATGTGTTACCAGCTCTACTTCGTAAATTTCACGAAGCAAAAGTTAATAATCAAACTTCAGTTGAAGTTTGGGGAAGTGGTACTCCAAAACGTGAGTTTCTTTATGCTGATGATTTGGCCGAAGCTTGTGTTTTTGTGATGAGTAATAAAGAAATTAAAGATTTAATCAATATTGGATCTGGCTCTGACGTTACAATTTTAGAATTAGCAAATTTGGTAAAAAAAACAGTTGGTTATGTTGGTGAAATTAAATTTGACAAAACCAAACCTGATGGAACTCCAAAAAAATGTATGGATGTTTCAAAAATTAATAATTTTGGTTGGAAAGCCAAAACCTCTTTGGAAGATGGTTTGAAATTAGTTTATAAATGGTATTTGGATAACAAATGTTAGAATTGCAAAATTTTTACAAAAATAAAAAAGTATTTTTAACTGGTCACACAGGTTTTAAAGGCTCATGGCTTAGTCTATGGCTTGTGCAAATGGGTGCGGAAGTTGTTGGGTATGCTTTGCAAACAGAAGATGAAAGTTTGTTTAAATTGGCTGAGGTTGAAAAAAATATTAAAAAATCAATTATTGCTGATATTCGTGATGAAGAAGCTATTAAAAAAGCTGTTAAGGAATCAAAGGCAGAAATTTTAATTCACATGGCAGCACAGCCACTTGTCAGAAGATCTTATTTTGATCCAAAAGAAACTTATGAAACTAATGTAATTGGAACTTTAAATGTTTTTGAAGCGGCAAGAAAATCTGGTTCAGTAAAAGCTATTCTAAATATCACGACTGATAAGTGTTATGAAAATAAGGAGATTGATTATGCTTATAAAGAAGATGATCATTTAGGTGGTTATGATCCTTATTCCTCTAGCAAAGCTTGTGCTGAAATTTTAACTTCATCTTATAGACGTTCATTTTTTGAAAAAGAAGGAATTTTTTTGGCATCAGCTCGTGCAGGAAATGTAATAGGTGGGGGTGATTTTTCAAATGATCGTATAATTCCTGATATTTTTCGTAGTATAAAATTTGGACGTGAGGTTGAATTGCGAGCACCGGGTGCAATCAGGCCTTGGCAACACGTTCTTGAACCACTTTATGGTTACTTGCTTTTGACTAAAAAGCTTTATGAAGATGGTAAGAAGTATGCAACTTCTTATAATTTTGGACCAGATAATGACAAAGAGGTTAATGTTGAAAACTTAACTAAATCTTTGATTAAAAATTTAGGAGTTGGTTCTTACAAAATATATGAAGACGCCACTTTACACGAAGCGGGGATTTTGAAGCTTGATAACATAAAAGCAAAAACTGAACTTGGTTGGAAGCCAAATTTAACTTTTGATGAAACAATGCAAATGACAGCTGAGTGGTATAAAAATTATATTTACAACTCGAAAAAAGTGAAAAATATTACGGATAAACAAATTAGTAAATATTTGGGTAATTTATTTATATGAATGAAGTTAAAAAAGATTTAGTCAGTATAGGCTTATTGATATATAATGCTGAGAAATATCTAAAATATGCGATAGAATCGCTGCTGAGTCAGGATTATGAAAATTTTGAAATTGTTATTTCTGATAACTGTTCAACTGATAAAACGGAAGAAATTTGTAAAAAATATGCAAGTATAGATAGCAGAATAATTTATCATAGAAATCAAGAAAATATTGGTGCTGCAAGAAATTATGACTTAGTTTTTAGGATTTCAAAAGGTAGTTATTTTGCTTGGGCATCTTTTGATGATGTTTGGCATCCAAGTTTTATATCAAAATGTTTAGAACATCTAAAAAAATACCCATATGCTGTAATGTGTGCTCCAGCAATTGAATTTATAGATGAAGAAGGGTTGGTTAGGACAAGTAAAGATTACAGTCTGTATGATAATTTTGATACAAATAAAATGACTTATAACCAAAGGTTCAAATCTCTATTGTTAAGAGAAGGATGGTACTCTATTTTTGGTTTGATTAGAAGAGAAGTTTTAGAAAATATAAAAATAGATCGTTTGAATTATGGTGCGGACGTAATAATACTAGCGGATTTAATAAGGCAAGGGGATTTTGTTAAATGTCCAGAAAAGTTATTTTATTATAGAAGTTTTGAAAAAAAAACAGAATTGGATAGGTACAAAACTCTCGATTCTCCTTTAGTAGAAAAATCTTTTTTATACCCGAATTTTTCTATGTATTACGAAATAATGATAGTTGCAATTAAGGGCAAAAATAATCTTTTATCCAAGATAGTAACTTATTTTTACTTACAAAACGTAATCTTGGGTTCTAAACTTTGGAAACGAAAAATCATAAATGAAATTAGCCACTATTTTTATCAATCTTGTAAAGAAAAAAGTTTGTTTAAAATTATCACATCTTTACCTTTTTTTATTAGGTTTTGTTTGGTTAAGAATTTTTTTAGGAGAAAGTAAGTGCATAAAATTGTTTTATATTGCAAATCTTACAGAGGAGACTTATCGAGAATTAAAATACTAAACGATTCAGTAAAGAAGTATAACTCAGATAAAATACCATTTTGTGTATCATGTCCTCAAGAAGATTTTGATATTTTTAAGAAAGAGCTAGATGGTGTAATTTTGATATCTGACGAAGATATAGTAGGGAAAACTTTTGAACAAAGTTGGCAAACCCAACAGATTGTGAAGCTAAATTTTTATAAAACAAACATTGCTGAAAACTATATTGTTTTAGATTCTGATTCGTATTTTATTAAAAATTTTTATTACTCAGATTTTATTGATGCGAATGGCAATCCTTTATTTGTTTGTTTTGAAGATAAGTTATTTTTTGAATTCTTGGTAAGAAGAGATCTTTTATTCATTATTGATAAAGCTAGAGATTCTTTTAGTAAAATTTCTAATTTTTTTAACAGGAATGATAAAATATTATATACTTTTGGTAGTCCATGTATATGGAATGTTAAAGTATTAGAGTCACTGGATAAAAGATTAAAAGAGCTCAATATGGATTTTGAGAAAATGATTGAAATTTCTCCTTATGAAATGAACTGGTATGGTGAGTTTTTATTATCACAAGATATTAAATTTAGAACAATAGGCCCATTGGCAAAAGTATATCATTATGATATTTTTTATAAAGAAGAAAAAATGCTTGGACAAAATGAAGATTTCTTATCTCAGAACTATATTATGATAATAATGCAAAATAAATGGGTGAAAGACATTGTTTTTAAACCTAGTTTTTTTGGCTCATTAATAAATGATTTAAGGAATTTCAGAATGCCAAAAAATAGAAAAAAAATAAAAAAGATAAAAAATAAAAGCTTTTAGAAATAATGAAGTTATGTGCTTTAATAGAATTCAATACATGTCATGATGAACTTTTTCCTTCTGTGGTTCAGTATTTGAATAATAAAGGTTTTTATGTGCATATTTTTACAAAAAAACAAAATATTGAGAAAAATAGTTTATTCTTTTGCAAAGATCTAAAATATAAGTTTTTCAAGATAAAATACTGGAACATCTTTAGAAGATTTGGTATTTACGAATATTTTATCTTTAATAGTTTTGAAGATTATCGAAAGCCAGAAAAATCCTTTATTATAGATGAGATTAAATCTGTTAAATCAAATAATAAAACTAGGGTTTTAGTGCATAATTCACAAAATTTAGTTGATGTATTAAACAGCGGTTTATCACTAAACTTTATTCCAGTACTTATTTCTAAACACGTTGTAAAGCTATTAACAGATAAAAATATAGAAACAGAGATAGTTTACCCCTACTATTATGGAGATTTTATAAAGAAATCTTTTGATAAACAAAAAATTATATTTGCTGTTCAAGGGAATTTTTCAAATAATAGAAGAAACTATAAATCGTTGCTAGATTCGGTCTTACAGTTGTCTAAATTAAATCAATTTAAGAGTAGTTTTATTGTAAAAATAATTGGAAGAAGTAATACAAAAGATGCTGAAGAATTCAAAAAGTTGTTGTTGGAGAATGATTTGGAGCAATATTTTGATTTTTGTAAAAATGTTGAAAATTATAAAAATTTTTTTTCGGAAATAAACAATTCTGATTATATAATTCCTTTAGTTGATAATTCATCGTATAATCTAATAAAATATTTTAAATCCGTGTCTTCTTCTTCAATAAATATTGCAATTGCAATGGCTAAGCCATTGGTGATAAATAAAAGTTTTGCTGAGAGTTATAGTGAATTTAGTAGTGGTATGATTGAGTATATAGATGATAATTTGTTTTCTGGGATGGTAAAAGCTATTTCAATTACTGAGGAGTTTTATAGAGAAAAAGTTGATGAGATCGAAAAAATTAGAAATATTAAAAAAAGTTCTTTATTAAGCCAATGAAAAAACTGATTGTTACAGGAGCTAGTGGAATTCTTGGTAGAAGAATAATGGAAATTTTATCGGATAGCGAGTTTGAAGTTTATGCTCTTTACAAGACAAATGATTCGGTAATAAAATCATCCAAAAATATTAAAAAAATTCCTTGTAATATCTTTGATGAAAAAGCGATTTCTGATTTGTTAAAACATATTTCTGCTACACATTTGATTCATTTGGCATGGACAACAGAACATGGAAAATATGCTGAATCAGTTAGTAATTTTGATTGGTTAAAATCTAGTATAAATTTGCTAAAACATTTTGCTGAAAATGGTGGTAAAAAGTTTGTTGGCGCAGGAACATTTATGGAATATTCATCACAAAACTCAGGGCTATTGAATGAGGATAGTACATTAAATTTTCCAAATACGTTTTATGGTAAAAACAAAGTTAATTTTAAAAATATTGCAAAAGATTATTGTGAAAAAATGAACATTGATTTTTGTTGGGGTAAGATATTTTTTCTTTTTGGTGAAGGTGAAGATAAGAATAAGTTTATTTCTTCAGTTATAAATTCTTCTCTGCAAGGAAAAGAGATTAGTTGTCGAAATCCTAATGTATTAAGAGATTACATTTCTAGTTCTGCGGCGGCGCAAATATTTATCAATCTTCTTAAAAGAGATATAAAAGGAGAATTTAATGTTTCGTGTGGAAATGTTTATTCTTTAAGACAGTTGGTTTATTTAATTCTTAATTTGTTAAATATTGACGATAAATTATTTAATGACTCAATTGATAATTTAGATAAAAATCAAATTGATTTGATTGCTGCAGATTTGACTAAGTTAAAGAAATATAATCTCTTAGAAGATGTTTCTGAGAATTTTGAAGATGAAATTAAAAAAATCATAAAATCAATTTCTAATCGATAATGCATTTTTCAGAATCTACAATTAAAGGGTGTTACATAATTCAATGTAATAAATATAATGATGAAAGAGGGTCTTTTACAAAAACCTATAATAAATCGGCTTTTAAAGAAATTGGTATTGATGTAAATTTCAATGAATCATTTTACTCGATTTCAAAAAAAGATTGTATTAGAGGAATGCATTTTCAACATAATCCTAATCAGGTTTCAAAGCTAATAAGTTGTTTTGATGGAGAGGTTTTGGATGTTTTTTTAGATATTAGACAAGACTCTTTAACTTATGGTTGTTTTGATTCTGTGGTTTTATCTGAAAGTAATTCAAAAATGGTTTTCTTATGTAAAGGAATTGCTCATGGTTTCTTAACTTTAAGTAAAAAATCGATTGTTAATTATTTGCAATCTGGTGAATTCTGTGAAAAAGCCGATAGTGGTATTTTATGGAATTCTTTTGGTTTTGATTGGAAAATAGAAAATCCAATTATTTCAAAAAGAGATTCTAATTTAATAAAGTTTTCTGAATTAACTTTTTAGCTCAGAAAATTAAAATATTTATGATTTAACTTTAATATAATCCAAAAATGATTTCAGTATCTTACGCTAAAACTGTATATGGTCAAAAAGAAATTGACGCAGTTGTGAAATGTTTGCAAGAAGGAACTCAAATGGGTAAATATGCTCGTGAGTTTGAATCAAAAATTGCAGCTCTTTTTGATAAAAAACATTGTCTTTATGTCAACTCTGGTTCTTCTGCACTTTATATTGGTATGGAAGCTTTTGGTTTCAAACCAGGCAGTGAAGTGATTACTCCAGCTCTTACTTTTTCAACAACTGTTGGTTGTATTGTTAAAAATGGATTAATTCCTGTATTTGTTGATGTTGGAGTTTCTGATTACTGTATTGATCCAGCCAAAATTGAAGAAATGATTTCACCTAAAACTGTCGCGATTGTTGCGCCAAACTTAATTGGTAATATTTGTCAGTGGGACAAAATTGCTGAAATTGCTAAAAAATATAATTTAAAAGTTATTGAAGATTCAGCTGATACATTGGGTGCAACCTTAAATGGAAAATCAAGTGGTGCTTGGTCTGACATGTCAATTACCAGTTTTTATGGATCGCATATTATAAACTGTGCAGGAAACGGTGGAGCTTTGTGTATTAATGATGATGAACAATTGAAAAGATCAAAATTACTGCGCTCTTGGGGCAGAAGTTCATCAATTTTTGATGAAAAATCAGAAGCAATTGAAAACCGTTTCAATGTTGATGTTGACGGCATCAAGTATGACGCAAAATTTGTATTTGAAACAATTGGTTACAACTTAGAGGGTTCTGAAATAGGAGCATCTTTTGGTTTAGTCCAGCTTGGTGATTTGGAAAATAATATTATTACTAGAAGAAGAAATTATCAAACTCAAACTGATTTCTTTAAAAAATATGAAGAATTTATTACTCTTCCTACTGAAACTGAAAATGCAAGAACAGGTTGGTTAGCTTTCCCAATTATTATCAAAGAAACTGCGCCTTTTGAGCGTCGTGATTTCCAAATTTTCTTGGAAAAAAGAAATATCCAAACTCGTGTTGTATTCACGGGAAACGTCACTAGACAACCTGGATACAAAAACCTTGAAATGAGAAAATCACAAGACTTGAAAAATTCTGACAATATTATGCGTGGTGGAGTTTTGCTTGCTTGTCATCATGGTCTTACTGATAAGATGATTGCTCATATGCATTCAACAGTTGATGAATTTATGGCGCAGTTTAAGTAAAATTTAAAAAAGCCCTCTTTGTAAAAGAGGGTGTATCAAATGCCGTTAGGTATTTGAGACGGGTGATTTAAAAGAAGTTTATTTAAAATTCGATTAAGGTTTTGTACTTTTTAAATCCTCCGGCGCTGGCGCGCCACCTCTTTTTGCAAAGGAGGCTTAAAACGATTTTTTCAGAAAAATTATGAAAGCAGTAATTCTTGCGGGTGGTTTGGGAACAAGGTTAAGTGAAGAAACTGGAAGTCGTCCAAAACCAATGGTTGAAATTGGTGGCAAACCAATTTTGTGGCATATTATGAAAATTTATTCTGCTCATGGAATAAAAAATTTTATAATTTGTTTGGGTTATAAAGGTTACATAATTAAGGAATATTTCGCCAATTACCATCTTCACATGTCAGATGTAACTTTTGATTTGGCAAATAACACTTCCAAAATTCACAATAATTACGCTGAAGATTGGAAAGTTACTTTGGTTGATACTGGTGAAGAAACAATGACTGGTGGCAGAATTAAAAGAATTTTGCCTTATGTGAAAGATGAAGAAGATTTTTGTCTAACTTATGGCGATGGTGTTTCAGATGTAAATATTTCTAAGTTAGTTGATTTTCATAAATCTCACAAAAAATTAGCAACTCTTACGGCAACGCAACCTCCGGGAAGATTTGGTGCATTAAACATTAATAATCAAAATTTAATCACTGAATTTCAAGAAAAGCCCGATGGCGACGGCAATTTTATCAATGGCGGATTCTTTGTTTTGTCACCAAAAGCTATTGAATATATTGAAGGTGATAAAACTTTATTTGAGCAAGAACCACTCAAAAATTTGGCAATTGACAATCAATTAATGGCGTTTAAGCATACAGGTTTTTGGCAACCAATGGACACTTTGCGTGACAAAGTACAACTTGAAAATATGTGGCAAGCTGGAAAAGCGTCTTGGAAAGTTTGGTGAAATTAATTTTAAAAATTCTGAAAATATAAAATGAAAGGGATTATTCTTGCTGGTGGATCTGGAACAAGATTAGCACCACTTACAAATGTGGTTAGCAAGCAGCTTTTGCCAGTTTATGATAAGCCGATGATTTGTTATCCGTTAGCAACTTTAATGAATTTAAACATCAAAGATATTCTTATAATTTCAACTCCTCAGGATATTCCAAATATTAAAAAACTTTTAGGAAATGGTGAGGATTATGGAATTGAAATTTCTTACAAAGTTCAAGAAAACCCAAATGGTATTGCTGAGGCTTTTGTTTTAGGAGAAGATTTTATTGGAAATGATAATGTTTGTTTGATATTAGGAGATAATATTTTTTATGGCTCAGAAATTAACAGTGAAAACTTGCAGCCAAAAATTGATAAAATAATAAACGGTGAAATTGGTGGATTAGTTTTTGCATATCATGTTCCAGATCCTTCAAGATATGGAGTTGTCGAGTTTGATGATAAAACTTCTAAAATAATTTCAATTGAAGAAAAACCAAAAAATCCAAAATCTAATTTTGCAGTCGTTGGAATTTATATTTATAATTCAAAAGTTATTGGAATAGCAAAAAATTTAGAACTATCAGATCGTGGTGAGCTTGAAATTACTGATGTTAATAACGTATATTTAAACAATGAAGAGCTTGGAGTTGTAAAATTAAAACGAGGTTTTGCTTGGCTTGATGCTGGAACTCCAGATTCTTTGTTAGAGGCATCGCAATTCATACAAATTGTTGAAAAACGCCAAGGTTTAAAAATTGCTTGTATTGAAGAAATGGCTTTTAATAAAGGTTTTATTGATAAAATAAAATTTGATAAATTAATTCAGAATTATAAAAAAGGTTCAACATATAGAAAATATTTAGAGATGGCTCTTAACAATAGATTAAGTTAATCTTTTTACTAAAAAGATTTTATTCTTCTAACCTCTTTTTTCTATTTTTAGTTAAGAAAAGTTATGAAATTATTATAATGAAAATAGATAAAGAAATATTAATAACTTCTCCATTACTGCCTGATATACAAGATTTGTATAAAGAGATACAAGAGGTATGGGAAAGTAAATGGGTAACAAATGTTGGGAAAAAGCACCAGGCTCTTGAAGAAAAATTAAAAAATGTTTTAAAATCTAACAATATCTCATTGTTTAACAACGGAACTATAGCTTTAATTGTTGGTTTAAAAGCTTTGAATCTTCCTGCTGGTAGTGAAGTAATTACAACGCCTTTCACATTCGCTGCTGGACCACACTCACTGATTTGGAATAATTTGCAGCCCGTATTTTGTGATATTGAACCTAACACAATGTGTATTGACGCAAATAAGATTGAAAGACTCATAACGGAAAAAACGTCTGCAATTTTTGCTGTTCATGTATATGGTTTTCCATGCGATGTTGAAAAGATTCAAAGAATAGCTTCAAAATATAACTTAAAAGTAATTTATGATGCAGCACATGCTTTTTTAACTGAGATTGATAATAAAAGTATTGGCTCGTTTGGAGACATGACAATGTTTTCATTTCATGCTACTAAACTTTTTAATACTATTGAAGGAGGTTGTTTAGTTTTCCAGAATTATTCTTTGAATGATAAAATTTCAAAACTTAGAAATTTTGGTATTTGTGGAGAAGAACCAATAAAAGAGGTGGGTCTTAATGGTAAACTAAATGAATTGCAAGCTGCGGTTGGTATTTTAAACCTAAAACTGATTGATGAAGAGAGAGAAAAAAGATCTTATATAAAAAAATTTTACAACGACAAGCTATCATTAGTTAGAGGAATTACCATTCCAACAATGCCTAAAAATGTTAAAGATTCATATCAATATTATCCTATCTTAGTGGAGAGAAATTATAAGATAACCAGAGATGAATTATGTGAAAAATTTAAGTCCCAAAATATTATTGTTAGAAAATACTTTTATCCTTTATGTTCAGATTATAAGTGTTATGAGAATCTCGAGTCGTCTTCAAAAGATAATTTAGTGGTAGCAAATGATATTAAAGATAAGATAATGTGTCTTCCTTTCCATAGTGGTTTATCTTATGAAGATCAATTAAAAATATTGAATGTTATTTCCTCATAGCTGGTTTACAAAAAAGAGCTAAACGATTATTAAAAATACGTATTATTTATGAAATATTTAAATAAAAAAATAAGATCAATTAGGCGCAGATTAAAAAAAGTTTTAGACTACAAAAGAGAGTGTTTAATACAAGATAGTTATGACCTTACAGAGTTAAGAAACACGAAAAAACTCTCTATTTTCTTGATTCCAAAAGAAAATTCTATATCGGGTGGAATTATGTCTATTTTTAACATATGTTCTTTTTCAAGAGAAATTGACAGTAAAATGGTTTCCATCCTTGTAACTTATCCTGGTTCAACCACATATTCAAAAAATACAAATTTTGATAATGATGAAAAGATTTATCGTTTTTCACAAGTGATTGATAATGCTAATAATATTGAAGAGTTATTTATACATTTGCCAGAAGTTTATGCCTCAAAATTTTATTCAAAATTAACAAAAAAACAAATTTTGAGATTAAAATCTGTTTCTAAAGTAAGAATAAATATACTTAATCAGAACATAGACCTTATGCCCAGTTACACAAGTATTGAAAATCTTTTTAACATTACTTCTGATGTAATACATTCAGTTGGATTTAAAAATTTTAATACACAATCAGTATGCAACAAGTACAAGATTCCATTATTCTATTTAAAGTCTTATCTTGATTTAGGTAAAGGAATAAAAAAGAGTTTTGAGGAAAAGAAAAAAAGAATTTTTTATTCAAATGACTATCATCCAATGAAAAAAAGAATTCTTACTATGATACAGAATAGTTTGCCAGATTTTAAATTGGAATGTATAGAAAATGTATCTTATAGTGATTTCTTGAAAGAAATATCTGAAGCAGCATTTTGTTTAACTTTTGGAGAAGGATTTGATGGCTATTATATTCAGCCATATTATGCGGGAAGCATAGGAATCACAGTTTATAATCATGAGTTTTTTCCCAATAAAGATATAAAATCATTGCCATTTGTTTATCGCAGTTATTCTGAATTACACAATAGAGTTGTTGAAGATATAAAAAAAGCTTTTTCAGACAAAAATGAATATGAATCAATTTCAAATGTTACGCTTCAATATTTAGAAAGAGTAATTGAGAGAAATGATTTTATTAAAAAAGAATTAAAAAATATTTATGAATATGGTCCTCCATATTTTATACCAAAAGTTGAAGTTAAAAACCGTGATTTCAGTAATAAGGAATCAATTTTAACAGCTATTATTTTTACCTATAACCATGGAGATTCGATTTCCAAATGTATAGAAAGTGTCGTTAATCAAAAAACATCATACAAATATGAAATACATATTTGGGATGATGCCTCAATTGATAATACTTCTCAAATATGTCTTGAATATGCTAAAGCTTATCCTGATAAAATTGATTTAATAATTCAAGATGAGAATACATTTTTAAATAGTTATGATAAGATACAATCATACCACGCTATAAAGAAGGTTAATACTAAGTATTTTTGTATTATTGATGGTGATGATATGTGGTTAGATGAAAATAAAATACAGATAGCAATTGATTTTCTTGAGTCTAATTCAGAATATGTTGGTTTTGGACATGATACTATGGAGAGAAACGTTCTTTCTAATGTAAGTAGGTCTTATATTCATGATTCTTTAAAAGCTAATTTTAATAACCCTATAAGGTTAGGAGATAAGTCACCATTTATTTTAACTTCATCAAGAATCTTTAGAAATATTGGTTATGGCAATATTGGTGTTTTGCCAATTGATTATTTGTTATATTATTATCATCTAGCTCATGGTCCTATTTATTTTTATGATAAGATTATGGGTTTATATAATATAGGAAAATCTAGTACATTTGCAAATTCAAGTTCTAGGGTTATCAAAGATGCTAATTGTATGTTTGCTTTTAAATTAGCTAAATTGTTTGATCATAAACAAGATAAGTTTTGTACAGATCTATTAAAATCTTTTGTCGAATTTCATTATAAAAGCAATATAAGATACAATTTATTATTTTTCTTTAAAAAGATATTTGGTGTTAAGCGTGGTTGGGAAATTTGGTTTTCCATTCTTTTTGTAAAAAGATATGGTAAGAGTTCAAGAGATATTCACTATATATACTCTCATTATGAAGCAAAGATGAGATCAGATAGCAGAGTTAAGAAGGAATACGGATTATTATGAAAACAGCGGTAATGCAGCCATATATTTTCCCTTATATAGGATATTATCAATTAATTGATGCTGTTGATAATTTCGTTATATTTGATGATGTAAATTTTATAATGAGGGGTTGGATCAATAGAAATAATATTTTATTGGATGGAAATAAACACTTATTTTCAATACCACTAGAGAAGCCTTCTCAAAATAAATTAATTTGTGATACAAAACTTTCTTTTTCTGAAAAAGAAAAAATCAAATTTTTGAAAGTAATTTCTTTTTCTTATGTTAAGTCACCTTACTTTAAGGAAGTGTTTCCATTGATTGAAGAAATAATTACTTATAAAGACAATGATTTGGTAAATTATTTACAAAATAGTCTAATAAAAATTTGTGAATATTCCGGAATTAAAACAAATATTTTTAGATCTTCCGAAATTGAACATGATTTGTCGTTGCGTGCTGAAAGTAAGATTATAGATTTATGCAAAAAGTTAAATACCAATATTTATGTTAACTTACCCGGTGGTAGAACTCTTTATAAATCGGATAATTTTGAGAAAAATGGTATGGATTTGGCTTATATAAATACTTTTTTTGATAAGATTACATACAAACAATATAAAAATGATTTCGTTGCTAATTTATCTTTTTTGGACTTGATGATGTTTAACTCAAAAATAGATCTAGGTAAAATAATAAAGCAGTACGATATACAAAAATAACAAATACGAATAGAGATGAAATGGAATAAAAAAGGTCTTATTTTTTCCCCAAATAATAATTTTTCATGGATGCATAGTCATGCGCAATGTCCTTTTCCTGTTGATTTTGGTCATTTTTTAAGAATATATTTTGCCACAAGGGAGTCCTATCAAAATGGAGTTTGTAGGGCTTTTGGTGGTTTTGTTGATGTGGAGAAAAATAATTTAAAAAAAATTATTCGTGTTTCATCTAATCCAATAATGGATTTGGGAGGAATTGGTGAATTTGATGAATTTGGTTCTATGCCTATAAGTGTTGTTAGACATAATAATGAGTTTTATTTATATTATGTTGGATGGTCTAGGGGATTCAGTGTTCCTTATGATTGGGAAATAGGTTTTGCAAAAAGCAATGATGGAGAGAGATTCATAAAAATTGGTAAAGGACCTTTATTAGGTCCAACTTTACAAGAACCTTATCTAAACTCTACTCCTCTTGTTTACAAGTTTGCTGATGATAATTGGTTAATGTTCTATCATTCAGGTGAAAGATGGATTAAGGAAGAAGAAAAGATAGAATCTCAATATACAATAAGAAAAGCTACTTCTAAAGATGGAATAAATTGGCAAAGAGATGCTATTTCTATTATTCCAAAAAAAGTTAATAATGAATGTCAAACAACTCCAGCCATAATGTTTCTAGATGGAATTTATCATATGTTTTTTTGTTATAGGGAGGGATTAGATTTTAGACATGACAGAACAAAATCATATCGTATAGGATATGCATTTTCTAAAGATCTTATTTCATGGCAAAGGGATGATTATAAAGCTGGAATTGATATTTCAGAAAGTGGTTGGGACAGTCAGATGATAGAATATCCTCACATTGCAAAAATAAATGGTAAATACGTTATGTTCTATTGTGGTAATGACTTTGGTAAAGGTGGATTTGGTTATGCAGAATTGGAAATATAAAAAATGGTTTTATTCTAAAAATATATGTAGAATAACTATAATATATAGATGTTAATGGAAAGAGATCTTGACTAGATAATAATTACTTAACATATTTAGTTCCTATGAGTGCCACTTATGATAATAAGTTTAGAAAGACTCAGAAGTATTTTGATTAGGAACTATTAGCAAAACATTAATTTATAAATCAATTAACAAGTGTTATTAAATAGTTAGAAAAACCTATTGTAAGAAAATTACTAATGGTTTTTCAAAGTAGAATCTAGTAGTTACAAAAATGATTAATTAGCTCGTAGTTAAAGAACAAGATAAAAAACTATTTGATTTTAATTTGAAGAAGGGAAGAAATTTAAAATATATGAAAGTTACACAATATATAGCAGATACCCTTTATAAAAATGGTGTGAGCACTGTTTTTGGACATCTTGGAGGATTTAATGCTGATTTTCTTGATGCCATATATTCTCATGAATATCAACAATTTGTTTTAAATTACCATGAACAAGCTTCTTCTTTTGCAGCAAATTCATTTGCGATGGTGAGTGAAGCTATAGGTGTTGCAACCTCTTCTGGTGCTCCAAGTTCTTGTAATATGTTAGCTGGGATTGCTAATGCATATTTTGACTCTGTGCCATGTATTTTTATTGCAGGAAGCGTTAATTCAAAGGCTTTAAGAACAACAAAGAAATTGAGACAAAATGCTTTCGAGGAAATTGATATGGTTTCAATGGTATCTGACATAACCAAGTTTGCTGTTCATATCAAAAAAGCAGAAGATATCAGATACTATTTGGAAAAATCTATACATATTGCAAAGTCTGGTAGAAAGGGTCCTGTATTGATAGATTTACCTTATGATATTGCAAGACAGGAAATTAATATAGAAGGACAGAGAAGTTATATACCACAAGATAATAATTATGATGAGATTAATATAGATTTAATATTGGATTGTATAAAAAGTGCCAAGAGACCTTTGATCCTTTTGGGAGGAGGTTCAAGAAGTTCTGAGGCAAAAAATAGCCTAAAGAAATTATTGAATAAGGTAAGAATTCCAGCAGTTTCTTCTTTATGTGGATTAGATGCACTACCTCATGATCATGAGTGCTTTTCAGGATTTATAGGTCATTATGGTAATAGGTATGCAAATTTTGCAATAGCTTATTGTGATTGTCTGATAATACTTGGTTCAAGGCTTGACGAGAGACAAATTGCTGGTGATAAAAGTAAGTTTGCATCTCTTGCAAAAGTTATTAGAATTGATGTTGATAGTTTTGAGTTTGGGAGAAATTTAAAAGAACATATAAGTTTGCGAACTACGGTAGAATTATTTTTGGAAAAATTATTGGAGTGTGATTTTACAGGATGTAAATTTTCTGATTGGCTATCTATTATAAATAGATGGAGAGAAAGATATCCTTCCTATAACCTTAATGAAACAGAAGTGGGAATAAATAACTTTTTGCGTGTATTTTCTGAATATTTACCTTCTGATGCTATTATATGTTCAGATGTTGGACAAAATCAGATGTCTGTTGCTCAAGCAATGCCTATTGATAAAAATAAAAGATTAATTAATTGCGGTGGATATGGTTCAATGGGTTTCTCTTTGCCAGCTGCTATAGGATCTTCTTATGCAAAGAAAAATACTATGGTTATATCTATTAATGGTGATGGTGGAATACAAATGAATATTCAAGAGCTACAAACTATTGTTAGAGACAATTTGCCTATTAAAATAATCATATTTAATAACAATTGTCTTGGCATGATTCGTAGATTACAAGAAAGGATTTTTGATAATCGTACTTTTGCTTCTGTTTCGGGTTATTCTGTTCCAAATTATAGTGCTATAGCGAAAGCTTACAATATAAAGTATCTAAGAATAGAGTCAGTTGATCAATATAATCTTACAAAAGATTTTATTAGTGACTTAGAAGCTTGTATAATTGAGGTTATGGTTCCTCTTAATATGCAAAATAATCCTGAGCCAGGAGCTAGTATTGAAATGCAAACACCACTGCTTTCAAAAGATGAAAATGAATTAATCAGGTCAGAATGTCTGTAAGTAGAAAAAATATATTAGTTTCTGGTGCTTCTGGTATAATAGGTTATGGTATTTTGAAGTCACTTCGTGGCTTTGGTTATAAATTAATAGGCACAACAATTTATAAAGATTCTATTGCATCTAATTTCAGTGATTTGGTTGAAATTGTTCCATCTACAAATACAGAAGGTTATATTGAATCTTTAATTTCAATAATAAAAAAACATCAAATTGATTTGGTTATTCCTGCTATTGAAGTTGATGTTATAAAGATGTCAGAATTTAAAGATAGAATAGAAAGCGAAACTTCCACGCTAGTTTTAACTAATAACATTGAATTAATTAAAGTTTGTTCTGATAAATGGTTGTTTTATCAAAAGTTGAAGAAATTTAACTCACCTTATATGATAGAGACATTTTTGGATATAGATCGTGATTTTAAGTTTCCATTGATTTTAAAACCAAGAAAAGGCTCATCTTCTAAAGGAATAGTTATAGTTCATGATAATGATACTCTCTATTCTTATAAAAGTAAGATAGGAAATGATCTAATGATTCAACCATTAATCGGAAGTAGTGATGAAGAATATACGGTATCTGCTTTTTTTGATAAAAACAGTAATTTATGTTCTTTTATATGTTTAAAAAGAAAACTTTCTGGGGAAGGTTTTACTCAGATAGCACAAACGGTTGAAATTGATAATATAGAAAATGTATTATTAGATTTAGCTAAAATTTTTAATCCAATTGGAGCAACAAATTTTCAATTTAGAATTGATAAAAAGCAGCTAAAAATTCTAGAGATAAACCCAAGAATTTCTTCTGCTACTTCTATTAGGACTGCATTTGGTTATAATGAGAGTCTAATGAGTGTTGAATATTTTCTGGAACAAAAACTTCCTAAGAATTTGATTCTAAAGAAAGGAAAAGCGATCAGATATACTGAAGAAATAATTATTTATGAACAATGATAGCGATAATTTCTGATATACATGGAAACTACAGTGCTTTGAAACAAGTTTTGAAAGAAATAGATAAGATGGGTATTAAAGATATATACTGTCTTGGTGATATTGTTGGTTATTATACACAAATAAATGAATGTTGTGAAGAATTACAAAGAAGAGGAATTAAGTCAGTAATGGGTAATCATGATTGGTACCTTGTGGCTAAAAGTTTTTGTCCTCGCTCAAAAAGTGTTAATGATTGTTTGCAGTTCCAAAAAAAGATTATCACTGAATCTAATCATAACTGGCTTTCTTCTCTTCCTCCATTCTTAAAGCTTAATGATTTGATGATGGTTCATGGAGGCTTTTCTAATCCAATTGATGAGTATATCGATAACCCTACAGAAGAATATTTTGATCAAGTTGATGCTAACTATTTTGCTTCCGGACACACTCATAAACAGATTGTCAAAAAGTTTAAGAGTAAAGTTTATTGTAATCCAGGATCTGTTGGTCAACCAAGGGATAATGATCCGAGAGCGTGTTTTGCTATTTTTGATGGTGAGTCTTTCACAACTTATAGAGTTGAATATGATATTTCTGTAGTGATGGAATTAATGGAGAAAGCAGGATTTTCTGGATATTATTATAATTGTCTTAAAATTGGTGCACCTAGATTGGGTTTCTAAATATATAGAGAATTTTTCATTGATGAGTTTTTAGGTCTTCTAGCGACCCTTGATAATTCTTTAGTTTTAATTGGTATTACATTCACGTCTAGATTATTTATTTTAAAGATCTCTTTTGCAAAGTTAAACCAACTCATAGATTTAGTTCCACACAAATGATATGTTCCGTAAGGTTTTTTTGTCTCAATTAACTGCTTTATCATTTTACTCAAATCCATGGTATTTGTTGGACAACCAGTTTGGTCATTTACAACCTCAATTTCTTTTCGAGTTTTAGCAATTTCAAGGATTGTATTTACAAAGTTTTTTCCATGTTTTGCATATAGCCAACTGGTACGAACAATATAGTGTTTTTGATTGTTTTGTGAGACTGCAATTTCTCCAGCTAGTTTTGATTTTCCATAAACATTAATTGGATTAGCTTTATCTGTTGGTAAGTAAGCATCCTTTTTTGCGCCATCAAAAACATAGTCTGTGCTGATATATATAACTGGAATATTTTTCTTAGCTGAAGCAATTGCGATATTCTTTGCTCCTGTTTCATTTACTAAAAATGAAAGTTCCTCTTCTGTTTCTGCTTTATCAACATTTGTATAAGCAGCACAATTAATGACTAAATCAAATTTATTATTAGAAAAAAACTTTTCAACTATGTCTTGATTAGTTATATCTAAATTTGATTTGGTAGTTTTTATGACGTTATATTTGGAATATGAAAGAACTTCTACTAAGTCTTTTCCAAGCATACCATTAGATCCTGTAATCAAAATAGTTTTTATCATTTAAAAATATTCTTTTGAATTATCAAAAAAAGGTAAAAGAAGATCTTTTTCAGAAATAATTGGTTTTGTTATTTTCCAATCAATTTTTAAAATAGGGTCATCAAAACGAATTCCCAACTCTGATTTTGGGCTATACTCAGATCCAGCTATTTCATAGCATACTTCTGCATTCTCAGATAAAACTGAAAAACCATGAGCAAAGCCTTTTGGTATATATAGCATAATTTTATTCTGTGATGACAAGTTAATTCCAAAATATTTACCAAAAGTTGTAGAATCTTTTCTTAAATCAACGGCAACATCATATATTTCACCACTTATACATCTTACTAATTTTGTTTGGGCAGACTCTTTACTTTGAAAATGAAGTCCACGAATAACATTTTTATAAGAGAAGGACTGGTTTGCTTGTATAAAATTTGTATGTAACCCAATTTCAGTAAAAGACGATGATTTATAATTCTCATAAAAATAACCACGATTATCTTTAAATAGATTTGGTTCAATAATTCTTAGACCATCAAACTGAGTTTTTGTAATTATAAAGTTCATGTTTTATAAATTTTATTAAAAATATATACTCTATCCTCTACCAGTACCATCTTTATTGAAAGCTTTTAAGCCAATTAAAAAAGAGAGTGATCCTGCAAAGGCACCAAAAAATTTGGCAATTTCTTCTGGTTGAAATTTAACTAAAGAAATTAGTGATTTTACAAAGTAAAAAGTTGTTAAGCGTAATGCTGATTTTTTAGCGCGTAATTTTCCTTTACGAACTTCTTTCCAATAAAGTTTTGACCAACCTTTTAAATGCCAATTTCTTCTATAAACTCCGCGTAAACTTTTTTTTGAAGAAGAAGCCCCGATATGACAAACATTTGCTGTGGGCAAAGTTAAGTTTTTGTAACCATTATTTCGTGCTCTTATACAAAGCTCATCATCTTCGTAAAAAAGAAAAATTTTTTCGTCAAAAAAACCTAATTTTTGAAAGATTGATATGCGTAAGAAAAGACAAGCACCACTTATAAATCTTGAATCAAATCCATTGCCAATTTTTTCGTAATACATATCACGTATACCATTGAAATCTTCTTCAATTTTTGTTTTTTCAATATTGACTATTTCTTCTGTAACTAACTCATTCTCAATAATTAATGGACCAGCGATGGCAATGTTCTTATTTCCTTTCATCTCATTTATAATCAAATCAATATCTTTTTCTAAAATTATTGCATCTGGATTTAAAATAAGAGCAAACTCGGTTTTGACAATTTTTAAAGCTATATTATTAGCACGACCATATCCAATATTTTGATTAAGTGAAATTATTTCAGTTTTAGGAAAATTGGTTTTGATAAAATCAACAGTTCCATCTTGACTTGAGTTATCAACCACAATTATTCTGTGTCTTTCAAAATTAAGTTTTTCTAAACAAAACCTAATGATATGACGACTATTAAATGCAAGAATTATAATGGTTAGTTTATTCGGTTTTAGCGACTTCATTTGCAAGAATTTTTTATTTTTCTTGTTTGGTTTAAGTTATTTGAAACTTATTTACATACCAAGCAATTGTTTCTGCCAATCTTTCTTCAAAGTTTTTAGAAACTTTGAAATCAAGTTCTTTTTCTACTTTTGAATTGTCAATTGCATAGCGTTTGTCGTGTCCTAAACGATCATTCACGAACGTTATTTGATTTTTATAAGAATTGCCATCGCTTCTTGGTTTTATTGAGTCAAGAATTTCACAAATTTTGTTTACAATCTCAATATTTGTTTTTTCCGAATTTCCTCCAAAGCAATAAGTTTGACCGGGTCTTCCTAATTTAAGAGCTCTATATAATCCGTCAACATGATCTTTCACAAAAATCCAATCACGAATATTTTCTCCAGAACCATAAATTGGGATATCTTTTTCTCTTATAGCATAATAAATAACTGCTGGAATCAATTTTTCTTGATGTTGATTAGGACCAAAGTTATTTGAACAGTTTGTTATAATAGTTGGTAAACCATATGTTTCAAACCAAGCTCTTACTAAATGATCAGAAGATGCCTTAGAAGCAGAATAAGGTGAGTTTGGACGATAAGGATTTTTCTCATTAAATTTTGGATCATCTCTTTCAAGCGAACCATAAACCTCATCTGTTGAAACTTGTAAGAAACGAAATTGTGATTTTTTTTCATCATCTAAGTTTTTCCAATAATTAAGAGATGATTCCAAAAGATTGAAAGTTCCAAAAATATTGGTTTGGATAAAGTTGTTAGGAGCTTTTATTGAATTATCAACATGAGATTCAGCTGCAAAATTAATAACAAAGTCAATCTTTTCTTCTGTAAGAATTTTTTGCACTAAATTTAAATCGCAAATATCACCTTTGATAAATTTAAAATTAGGGTAATTTTTTATTGTTAATAAATTTTTTATATCAGCTGCATAAGTTAAAGAATCCAAAACTATAGTTTTGTGACCTAGCTGACAAACTTTAATTGCAAAGTGACTTCCAATAAATCCAGCAGCGCCGGTGATTAAAATTTGTTTTAAATTTTTCAATTTGATAAATAAATAAAATTACTTTGATAAATAGAACTGTATTTGATATCTTAAAAGATCTTATATTAAAGACAATTTCAAATATAATTTTTAGAAAAAATTAGAATGAAAAAAATTCTTCTTACTGGAGGTTCTGGTTTCGTTGGTAAAAATATTGTTGAATCTTATTTGACAGAAAAATACCAAATCATTGCGCCCAATCGTCAAGAACTTGACCTTTCAAATGATGAATCAGTTTCCAACTTCTTTAAGAATAATAAAGATTTTGATGTTGTAATACATTCTGCTTGTAAACCTGGGCATAGAAATGCTGGTGATGTGACTGGTTTGTTTTACACCAATACCAGAATGTTTTTTAATTTGATGAAATATTCCAATTGTTTTGGCAAGCTTATTAATATTGGATCTGGTGCAATTTATGACATGCAAAATTACCAACCAAAAATGAAGGAGGAATTTTTTGGAACTACAATTCCAAAAGATGAACATGGGTTTTGTAAATATGTGGTTGGCAATTATATTGAAAAAGCTGATAATATTATTGATTTGCGGGTTTTTGGCATATTTGGAAAATATGAAGATTACACAATTCGTTTCATTTCAAACGCAATTTGTAAGACAATTTTTGATTTGCCAATTACAATCAAACAAAATCGTAAATTTGATTATGTTTACATTGATGATTTTATTTCGATCTTAGAATTTTTTATTGAAAATGATATGAAATATAAATCTTACAATATCACTCCAGATTTCTCAGTTGAGTTATTGAAAATAGCTGAGATGATTAATAATTTTTCAAAGAAAAATTTACCAATCATGGTAAAAGAAAATGGTTTTGGTCTTGATTATAGTGGTGATAACTCAAGACTAAAAACAGAAATAAAAAACTGCGAGTTTGAAAAAATTTCAGCTTCTATAGAGAAGCTATATTATTGGTATTTGCAAAATAAGAATATTATTAACAAAGATTTTTTGTTGGTTGATAAATAATCAAAAAAGGATTGTTTTCACAATAGAAACTTAAATTTTACTTAAATATGTCTAAAATTTTACAAAGAGATAAAGATTTATTCGAAAATTTGTTCGTTCTTGAAATGGCAAATAACCATTTGGGAAGAGTTGAAAGAGGTTTGAAGTTGATTAGAGATCATGCTTCTGTTGTTCGTTTTAATAATGTGAAAGCTGCAATTAAGCTTCAGTTTAGAGATGTTGAAGAATTCATTCATCCAGAATTTAAAGGAAACACTAGTCTAAGATATGTTAAAAAAACTGAAGATACTAAACTAACTAAAGAAGAATTTTCTATCTTAGTTAAGGAAATTAGAAATTTGGGTTGTATTCCAATGGCAACCCCATTTGATGAAGTTTCTGTTGATTTGTGTGTAGCTTTTAAAATGCCAATAATTAAAATTGCAAGCTCAGATATAAATGATTGGCCGCTGATTGAAAAAATTGCTTCAACTCGTTTGCCAACAATTGTTTCAAGTGGTGGCTCTTCAGAAAAAGATCTTGATGATTTAGTGCATTTTTTTGAAAAGCGTGATATTCCTCTTTCTATCAATCACTGTGTTTCGCTTTATCCTTCGGAAGACTCTGATTTACAATTGGATCAGATTGATTACCTGAAAAATCGTTATTCAAGCCATGTTATTGGTCTTTCAACTCATGAATATCATGATTGGCATTCATCAATGTTAATTTCTTATGGCAAAGGTGTGAGAACTTGGGAGCGTCATATTGATATTGATTATGAAGGAGTTCCGGTTTCTTCTTACTGTTCTTTGCCTCAAAATTGTGATGATTGGTTTAAAGCTTTCCATAAAGCAGCTGAAATGTGTGGAGGAACCTCAGAGTCTCGTAGAGTTATTTCTAAAAAAGAGACTGAGTACTTGGATGCTTTAGTTAGAGGGGTTTATGCTAAAAAAGATATTGAATCAGGTTATGTTCTTTCAAAAGAAAACTTAGAAAAAGACTTTTACTTAGCTATTCCTTTGCGTAAAGGTCAGTTATCTTGTCGTGAAGTTATGAATGGTGAGAAAATTCTAAAACCGCTTAAAGCAAACGAAGCTTTGACAATTAAAAACATAGATGGTCCCTACAGTGAAAATGATAAACTTAAAAATATCATTTTAAATCGTGGTTTGTAATTTTAGTAAATCAAAATGGCTTGTTTTAGTTCTTGGTAGAAATAGCGATATTCGAAAAGCAATGCCTAAACCAAATTAGGTTAGATGGTTTTGAAACTATTGCCGTTGGTGGTAATGGTTTTGATCTTAACTTTTACCATCAGATCAAAGATTACTTCAATAAGAACGGTGCTAATTTTTTTGATGAATGTTCTTTGTTAGCAAAGAAATAATCATTCTTTTGAAATATTTTTTCTTCTCTAACTGTTGAGGAAGTTTTGAATTACGGCCAAAATATTGATTTATTAGCTTTTGATTCTGCTTGGCTTTATAAATATGATGGAAGTATTTTAAGAATTAAAGAGAGAAAATTTGATGTGAGTTACCTCATAGTTGATATTGAACATTTATGGTTATGTCAATATAAAGAGGCAATAGATCAAATTGATAATAAAAAGTTAATAAGCGATTTTGTTTTATATGGTGTTTTAAGTAGTAGAGATATTTTATTGCCATTGTTCTAAGGATTAACAAATCGTAAGGGAAGTTTTTCACTATTGAAAACTGGTGAAGAAACCCATAGATGGTTTGTTAGAATTATCTAAAATTTTCAAAAATAAATCTAATTAAATATGATCAAAGTTTCTGATTTTATTGCTAAAGAACTAGTAAAATTTGGTGTGCGTCACGTTTTTATGATTTCTGGTGGTGGGGCAATGCACTTAAACGATTCTTTGGGAAAACATGAGCAACTTGAGTATGTTTGCAATCATCATGAACAAGCTTCAGCTATTGCAGCAGAAGGTTATGCACGACTTAATCAAAAACTTGCAGTTGTAAATGTGACAACTGGTCCTGGTGGAGTTAATGCTTTAAATGGTGTTTTTGGTCAGTGGACGGATTCAGTTCCTGCACTTTATATTTCTGGACAAGTTAAGTATGAAACAACTCTTGCATCGGTGCCAAATTCAAATTTGCGTCAATTGGGTGATCAAGAAGTTGATATAATTTCTATGGTAAAGCCAATTACTAAATATGCTGAAATGGTTAAAGATCCAAAAGATATAAAAAGAATTCTTCATAAAGCAATAAGTCTTGCAACAACTGGAAGAATGGGACCAACTTGGATTGATATTCCAATTAACATACAAGGTGCAATAATTGATGAAAATGATTTGATTGATGATGATTTTTCTGTAGAAACAAATAATAAACAAAACTTATTAGATAATGCTTCTCAAGTAATTGAAGTAATAAATTCAGCTAAAAGACCAGTAATTGTTGTTGGAAGTGGTGTGAGGCTTTCAAAAACAATTGAAGTTTTACACCAAATTATTGATAAATTGAAAATTCCAGTTTTGACAACTTTTAATGGTGTTGATGTGGTTTCATCAAATCATCCATTTTGCATGGGAAGAATAGGAACAATTGGTCAGAGGGCTGGAAATTTTGTTCTACAAAATGCTGATTTAGTCTTGTTTTTAGGTACAAGAAATAATATAAGACAAATTAGTTATAACTGGGAAATGTTTGCTCGTAATGCAAAAAAAATTGTTGTTGATGTTGATAATTCTGAGTTAAACAAACCAACCTTAAAAATTGATTTAAAAATTTGTGCTGATTTAAAAGAATTTCTACCAATTTTGGATAATAGTATTTCTCAAAGTAAAGTTGAGGATAAAAAAGATTGGGTTGAATGGAGCAGGTTAAGAAAAGAAAAATATTCTCCGCAAAAAAATGTAGATTATAAAAGGTCACAAGGTGCTATAAATCCTTACAATTTTATAATTTCTTTAACTAAATTGTTGAAAGAAGACGCAACTATTGTTGCTGCAAATGGAACAGCTTCTATTGCACTCTTTCAAGCTGCAGAAATTAAAAAGAATCAAAGAGTTTTTTGGAATTCAGGTGATGCTTCAATGGGATATGATTTACCAGCTGCAATAGGAGCATGCTTTGCTAGTGATAAGAAAGAAGTAATTTGCGTTGCAGGAGATGGTAGTATTATGATGAATTTGCAAGAATTACAAACAATCAGACACTATAATTTACCAATTAAAATTTTCGTCCTTAACAATTCTGGTTATTCCTCAATAAGACAAACTCAAAGAAACTTTTTTGGTGAGAAGCTAGTTGCATGCAGTCCTGAATCGGGTGTTTCAGTTCCAAATTTTGCTAAGATTGCCGCAGCTTTTGATATTGATGTGGCAAGAGTTGAAAATAATGATAAGTTGGAAATTCAAATTAAAGAAGTTTTATCTAAAAAAGGTCCTGTGTTGTGTGAAGTAATTTTAGATAATGACTATATTTTTCAGCCAAAACTTTCTTCAGAAAAACTGCCTGATGGACGCATAATTTCAAAACCTTTGGAAGATATGTATCCTTTTTTAGATCGCGAAGAGTTTGAAAGTAATATGATTAAAGACTAAGCCTCTACTTTTTTAAGTTTTATAATTTTTAATACTAATTACCACCAATAAAGGTTAATCACTAAATTGAAGAAATTAGAAAGAATAATGTGATCAAATTGATTAATCTATTATGGCAATTTGTTTTGGAATTAGCAGCAGTGCAAAAGCAATTAAGTAAAAGAGATCAAATCTATATTTAGATTTGTCTTATAGATGCAGTAAAAATGGTAGTAACAAAGAAATTAGCTTGTAGTTGTGAGAAACGTTGAAAAAAATTATAAAAAAGTAAATTTCTTTTTAAAGGATGTTTTAATATTGCAATTGATGCAATAGTAAGCCAATCCAATTGTGCCTTTAAGAATTGCAACTTATGTTGTGGTTTATTTGTTGCTTTTTGTGATGCAATTCTGAGTTCTTTTTATATTTTTGCCAAACTGTTTTTTAACATTTACATGCCTGCTGGTTTTATAACAATTACAGCATTAATTCTTGTTTCAACTAGTGTTAATGCAATATTTCTTGGAATTACTTAGTGAATATTTAGAAAGAATATACCTTCAAGGTAAAAAACGTCCAATAACAAATTATAGAAAAGCATAATTAGTATAAAAACTACTGGAATTATTGCTTCTTACACATAAGATTGGTTATTATCTATAAAACCTTTATAAAGTATATCTGAAAATGACAGCACAAATTATTAATGGTAAAGAAATTGCCGCTTCTTTAAGGTTAGAAATTGCTAAAGAAGTTGAAAGAATCAAAAAAGAGTTTCGCGTTACTCCAAGTTTAGCAGTAATTTTAGTTGGAAACGATCCAGCAAGTGAAGTTTATGTAGGAAATAAAGAAAAAACTGCTCATAGTGTTGGAATGAATTCTTTGCAATATAAATTAGCCGCTGATATTTCAGAAGAAGAGTTAATCTCCAAAATTGAAGAGTTAAATGCAGACAAAAAAATTCATGGAATTTTAGTGCAACTTCCTCTTCCTAAGCATATTGATACCAAGAAAGTGATTCGTGCAATCGATTATCGTAAAGATGTAGATGGTTTTCACGTTATTAACGTTGGTAAACTTTCAGTCGGAGAAGTTGAAGGAAGTGATTCAGCTTTAATTCCTTGTACTCCACTTGGTTCTATTCATTTGATAAAGTCGGCTCTTGGCAATAATTTAGCTGGTATGAAAGCATTGGTAGTTGGGTCTTCAAATATTGTTGGGAGACCGCTTGCTAGACTTTTAATGCTTGAAAGTTGCACTGTTACAATTTCTAATCGTTCTACTAAAGACCTGAAAGCAGAATGTTTACAGTCTGACATTATAATTGTTGCTGCTGGTGTTCCTGGTTTAATAAAAGCAGATATGGTCAAAAAAGATTCAGTTGTAATTGATGTAGGTATTAACAGAATTACAATTGAAGATGGAAAAACAAAATTAGTAGGAGATGTTGATTTTGAAAATGTGAAAAATGTTGTTAAAGCAATAACTCCAGTTCCTGGAGGAGTCGGTCCAATGACAATTGCTTATCTTCTAAAAAATACTCTGAATTGTTGTTTAAAACTAGTTAAATAAAAATTTTCGCTTTTTAAGAAAAAATAATAATTTCAAATTTAAATATAAAATGTCACAAAATAACGAAATTAACCAAATTATTAGTCAGGTAAAGTCTGAAGCAAGGTCAGAAAAAGTTGCAAAATTTTTCTCTAAAAATTCTAAAATTATCTTATCATTTTCAGCTTTTGCTTTAGTGGTACTAGTAATTTATTTTATTTTTAACTTATACAAAACTTCTCAAGAAGAAAAATATTCAGAAATCTTACAACTTTCAATTATTGATGAGCAAACTGGAAATTTAGAAAAAGCAAAAGAGTCTTTAAAAAATATTGCTGATAATAAATCTGTTCCAAGTGGTGTTAGATCTATAGCTTCTATTCGTTATGCAGCATTTTTGTTGAATGAAGGAAAAAAATCTGAAGCTTTAGAAATTTATAAAAGCATTAATGATTGTTCTTCTTGTGATTCTTATATCAGAGATTTAGGTGGTTTACTAATGGTTAAAATTTTAGTTGCTGATGAAGTTGAATCTCAAAAACCAGAGCTGATTGAAAAAATTTCTGAAGTTGAGAAGAAGAGTTCTGAATTGAAATATGAAATTATTGAACAGAAAGCTATTGCTGAAATGCAAAAAAATGAATTTGAGAAAGCATATGCCTCTTTTAACTCAATTGTAAATAATCCAGAAGTTTCGAAAAACTTAAAAGAAAGAGCAAAAGAAGGTTTATCAATTGTTGTCTCTAAAGGCTATAGACCAAAATAATTAGAAAAAATAATAGCTTTTAGGTTCTTGTTTTATTACGAGGATTCTATTTTCCTCGTAATAATTACGATGAATCATTTATTTTAGTAATTAGAAATAAAATTTAGTCAAAAATACAAACTTTCGTAAAATTTTTCTAACTAAATGAAAAAAGAACTTCTAAAACTTTCAATTTTACTGCCACTTTTTTTCTTTTCTTGTGCTGATAAAGAAAAATCTTATGATAAAGACAAGGCAATTTCTGTTTTTGCAGTGATTGATTCTGTAAAAATTGATAAATCTTTGTCAAATGTTGCAATTGAATTGCCTACTCAAAAAGAAAACAGTTTTTGGAATGGCTCAAGTTCTGAACAAAATCAAAGAGTTGAGAATTTTAGTAAGAAGTTCTTATTGAAAAAAACTTTTTGGCAAAATTCTTCTGAAATTCATCTAAAAGAATCATCAGAAATTTGGTCATCTTTTTCTTTTATTTCTGAAGATGAATTTGTTTTTTCTCCAGTTATAAGAAATAATATAATTTATCTTCTTAACTCTTCTGGTAAACTTCAGGCTTACAATTTAGAAAATAAGAAGAAAATTTGGAAAACAAGAGTTTTTCCTCACAGTTTTTTAAAAAACTATCGTACTCCAAAAATATATTATTCTTCTGATAAAATATTTGCTGTTGCTGGAACTAATAAAGTTGCTGCAGTTGATGCTAATAAAGGAAAGCTGCTTTGGATAAAAAATATATCAGCAATTCCTGTCTCAACTCCTGTTTCTGATGGACAATCGGTTTTTGTTACAACAAATGATAACAAGCTTTATGCTTTGGATACAAAAAGTGGTGAAATTAAATGGGTTGTTTCTGCAATTTTAAGAAATACAGCAATTCTTGGAGCTGCAGATCCAGTAATAGATGATGAAAATATTATAGCTTCTTTTTCTTCTGGTGAAATTTATTCTATTAACAGAAAAAACGGTGATGTCTTATGGTCACAAGATTTAAATATTAGTAGAGCAAATAGTTCTGATTTTTACCTAAATGATATTGATGCAACTCCAATTATCAAAGATTCTGTTGTTTATTCGATTGGTAATGGCGGTTTGATGATGGCGATTAATTCAAAAAATGGTAATTATTTATGGAAAAAAGAGATCGCAGGAGTTGTTGATTTTTGGATTGCTGGTGATTTTATTTACCTAATAAACAACGACAACAAGTTGATGGCAATTTATAGAAAAACAGGTGGAGTTAAGTGGGTTAAACAATTGCCAAATTTGGAAAAAGATAAAAAGCCTCAAACAAAAATTATTTATGATGGAGTACTGATGGCTGGTGGTAAATTATTAGTTTCAAATGTTAAAGGTGAAATTTCAATCATATCACCATTTGATGGTAGCATTGAAAAGACTGTTAAAACTGGTGAAAGAACTTACCATGTACCAATTATTGTTGGTGATAAAATTTATCTTCACAGACTTGGTAGTTATGTTACTAATCTTCTTGAAATTGAGTAATAATTAAATCTATCGACTTATTCTTCTTTTTTCAAAAAAAGCGGATCAAATTGTGAAAGCAATTATAAGGCGTACGATTTTTTGATGATTTTATAAATTATGACAAAAAATACAAAATCTCTTCCTGATAAATATGATGCTAAAATACGCGAAAAATTTTGGCAAAATTATTGGAAAGAAGCCGGCATTTTTACTTTTAAAAATGATAAAACAAAATCTGAAACTTTTGTAATAGACACTCCTCCTCCTACAGTTTCAGGTCTTTTGCACATGGGTCACGTTTTTTCTTACACGCAAGCTGATTTCGTTGCGCGTTTTCAGCGCATGTCGGGCAAAGATGTTTTTTACCCAATGGGTTTTGACGATAACGGACTTCCGACAGAGCGTTTAGTTGAAAAAATTATTGGCAAAAAAGCGGGAGTTTATGAAGCAGAAAATGGTCACGGCAGTTTCGTCAAAAAATGTCGCGAAGAAGTTGAGGCAGCAGAAACAGAGTTTGAAGCATTGTTTAACTCAATCGCGCTTTCAGTTGATTGGAACGAGAAATATCAAACGATCTCGCCTGATTCACAAAAAATTTCACAGGCAAGTTTTGTTGATTTGTATCGCAAAAATTTGGTTGAGAAAAAATTTGAACCAGTTTTTTGGGATATTTCTGACCGCACCGCTTTGGCGCAAGCTGATTTGATTGACAAAGAAGTTGAAGGCCAAATGAATTACATTGAGTTTGAAGTTGAGTATTCCTGTTATCCTGAGCAAAGCGAAGGATCTCAGAATGACAAAAATCTTGGGGCTTCGCCTCAGAATGACAGAATCACAATCATGACAACCCGTCCTGAACTTCTTCCGGCCTGCGTTGCCGTCATGGTTCATCCTGACGACGAACGCTATAAAAAATTCCATGGCAAGAACGCCATCACGCCACTTTTTGGCGTAAAAGTTAAAATTATTGCCGACGATTTAGTTCAACTCGACAAAGGAACTGGTGCAGTGATGTGTTGTACTTTTGGTGATGAAACTGACATTAGATGGTGGAAGAAGCATAATTTACCTCTCAGAGTTATTTTATCTCGTTCTGGATTAATGAATAGAGTTGCTATTGATTACACTGATGATGCTAAAAGTATAATTATAGCTGATGATTCTGTGATTAATGATTTGGCTGATAGTGGTTTTGTTGGTAATAAAACAGTGACTCCAATTCTGAAAGGTAGCATAGATCACAATGATTGCGATTTGGAGGTCTTCGTTGATAGATATTTGTCGATTTTTTCTAAGTTTGTCGTCACGAAAGACCAACTTGGTAATGAAAAAACGGAAAGAAAGTATCTGACTGTAAAACAAGCTAAAGAATCAATAATCGAAGCTCTAAAAAATACCTCATCTTGTTATCCTGAGCGAAGCGAAGGATCTCAGGAGACGGTTTCGGAGTTTGCATCACGAGATTCTTCGGCTTCGCCTCAGAATGACAAAACCCTTGGGGCTTCGCCTCAGAATGACAAAAACTCGCTTTTAACCAAACAAGAAACCATCAAACGTGCTGTAAAATGTGCTGAGCGTTCTGGTGTGCCAATTGAAATTCTTGTTGTGCCTCAATGGTTTATTAAAGTTTTGGATAAAAAAGAATTGCTCAAAGAAAAGGCCGCTGAGTGCAATTGGTATCCTGACTATATGAAAGTTAGAATTGACCAATGGATTGATGGACTGCAATGGGATTGGTGCATCAGCCGCCAACGTTTCTTTGGCGTAAAATTTCCAGTTTGGTATTCAAAAAGGGCGGGGGAAGAAGGAAAAATTTTGGTTGCTGATATTGACCAATTGCCGTGTGACCCTGAAGTTGATTTGCCTAAAGGTTATAGGCGCGATGAAGTTACGCCAGAAACTGACATTATGGACACTTGGGCGACTTCGTCAATTTCTCCGCAGCTTTCTTCAAGAGGAATTTCAAATGAAATAACTTTTGACAAAGCGCGTCACGAAAAATTATTTCCAGCTGATTTACGTCCGCAAGCGCACGAGATTATTCGTACTTGGGCATTTTACACAATTGTAAAAGCGGCGCTTCATCAAAATTCAATTCCATGGAAAAATTTGATGATCTCGGGTTGGTGTTTGGCTTCCGACAAAACCAAAATGAGCAAGTCAAAAGGCAACGTGGTTACACCAACTGCGCTAATTGAAGAAAAAGGTTCGGACATTGTTCGATATTGGGCTTCAACTTCGCATCTTGGGGCTGACACAGCTTATTCAGAAGAAGTATTTAAGATTGGTCAAAAATTAGTGACTAAACTTTTCAACGCAGCGAAATTCGCTTCAATGAATTTTGATAAGATACGTCATCCTGATCTTAACCATTGTCATCACGAGCGCAGCGAAGGATCTCAGAAGAAGTTATCGGAGTTTTTATTAAGAGATTCTTCGCCTTCGGCTCAGAATGACAGTAAAGTAAATCAGAATGCAGAAGTAACTGAAGCTTCTGATCTGTGGATTTTGGCACGCCTTCAGCAAGTGATTGTCAAAGCGACTGCAGAGTTTGAACAATTCGAATATGCTCGAGCTCGTGAGGCAATTGAGCAATTCTTTTGGCACGATTTTTGTGACAATTATTTAGAAATTTGCAAAGTGCGTTCTTACGGTCTTGCGGCTGAGAAGATTGTGGGTGTTGAGCTAAGTGAAACAGAAAAAGAAGAAATTTTGCGTGGTCAGAGCAGTGCAATTTTAACATTGTATGAATGTTTGAATACACTTTTAAAAATTTTTGCACCTTTCATTCCACACATTTGTGACGAAATTTATTCATCAATTTTTGTTGAAGAATTTGCAATAACTAAATCAATTAATGCTCGTGGAAATTGGCCAAAAGTTAATAAAAAACTTTTCCAAGAAAAACTGATTGAAGATGGAAATTCATTTTTAGAAGTTATTTTTGAAGTGCGAAAATTTAAATCAGAAAAAAATATATCAATGAAGACTACTGTTGAGAAATTAAAAATAAGTGGTTTTGAAGAAGTTAAACAATTTTCTCAAGATTTAGCAAATGTTTGCAATGCGAAAGAAGTTGAGTTTTTATCTGGTAAAAAATTAGTAGAAGTTATTTTGTAAAAGAAAATATCAAAATACTTTGATAACTAAAATATGCTTCAAATTTAATATCATGCATAAAGAAATTATATCTCATGAAGTAATGTCACAAGCCAAAAAAGAAGCTGCAAAACGCTCTACTTTGGTTTCAGTTGTAATAAATATTGTCCTATCTTTAGTGCAAATTTTTGTTGGATTTTTTGCACATTCAAGTGCATTAATTGCTGATGGAATTCACTCTTTGTCTGACTTATTTTCTGATTTTATAGTTCTATTTGTAAATCGTCATAGTCACAAAAAAGCAGATGATGATCATAATTATGGCCATTATAGATATGAAACTGCAGCATCTTTATTTTTAGGAATTTCATTGCTTGTTGTTGGTGTAGCAATGATTTATAAAGCTGGTGATAAAATTATTTTTGGTGCTAATTATGGTCAAATTCAAGCGATTGCTTTGTGGGTTGCTGTTCTTGCTTTGGTTAGTAAAGAACTTTTATTTAGATATATGCTGAAAGTTGCTGAAAAAGTTCGCTCCAAAATGTTGGTTGCAAATGCTTGGCATGCAAGATCTGATGCTGCATCTTCTCTTTTAGTAGCGGTTGGTATTTCGGGTGCTTTATTGGGTTATCCTATTTTAGATGCAATTGGTGCTTTAGTAGTTGGTTTAGTAATTGTGAAAATGGGTTTTAATTTTGCTTGGGAAGCTTTAAATGATTTGATGGACAAAGCTGCCTCAAAAGAAGAAATACAAAAAATTCATGATTTAATTCTTACAGTTTCAAAAGTTAAAGGTTGCCATGATTTGCGTACCAGAAAAATGGGTGATATGGTTTTTGTTGATGTTCATATTGAAATTGATGGTAATCTTACTGTTAAAGAAGGCCATGATATTTCTGATATTGTAGTTGAAACCGTAACTTCAAAATTACCGGTATTGGATATGATGATTCATATCGATCCAGTTTAAGATTCACAAATTTTTTTGACTAGTTTTTGTACAATTGGAGCAACAAAAAAAGCAACTGGGAAAGCAATCCAAAACCCAATTCCAAAAGATCTCATCCATATAAAAAAGAAATTATCAATAAATCCAGCATTAATTAAAATCATTGCGCCAGACATAAAAAAAGCCATTACTAATGCCATGAAGAATGGAAAAAGAACTCTAGGATTTTTAAAGATTTTCATATTAGCAATTATACCATTTTTGTGCTAGATTGTTAATTTCATCAAGAATTTTATCTAACTCTTGTCCTCTTTGAGTAAAGCTATAAGTAACTTTTGGAGGAATAGTTTCTTCCTGATGACGATTTAATATTCCTTCGCTTTCAAGCATTTTTAATCTTTCTGTTAAAACTTTTGCTGAAACATTAGGAATATGCTTTTTTAGTTGTCCAAATCTTTGTGGACCTTGTGATTTTATTAACCATAAAATGTAAGTTGTCCAAGGTCCTGTAAGTAAAGCAACAAGCATGTGCATTGGACATCGAACTTTCATTTTTTCGTCAGTAATTTTGGGAAGGTTTTTGGATTTTTTTTGTTTCTTATTCATGGAATTTTGATAGTTACTTTTAGGTACCTACTTGATTAAAGTTACTAATAATTTAGTTTGTAAAATGATTAATTGCTAGAAAATTAATTACTAACAATTCTTAAAACTTTTATTTTAAAACTATGAAAAAACTAAAATTAGCTGTAGTTGCAATTACTGCTTTCACAATTTTTTCTGCAACTTCTTTTGCTGAATCTGTAAAATATAATATTGAATCAAATCATGCTTTTGTTGCATGGACTGCAAACCATGTTGGTTTTTCTAATCAAATAGGAAAATTCAGTGGTGTTTCTGGTACAATTAATTTTGATGAGAAAAATCCAGAAAAATCTTCAGTTGAAGCAACAATTCAGATTTCTAGTCTTGTAACAGGTTTAGAAAAATTTGATCAACATTTAAAAAGTAAAGATTTCTTTGATGTAGAAAAATATCCTACAGCAAATTTTGTAAGTAAAAAAATTAAAGTTACAGGAAAAGATACTGCAAAAATTGAAGGTGATTTAACTTTACATGGAGTAACAAAAACTGTTGTTTTAAAAGCTAAATTTAATAAGTCGGCAGAAAATCCATTTACTAAAACTCCTACAATTGGTTTTAGTGCTAATACCGAAATTCTTCGTTCAGAATTTGGTATGAATTATGCAATTCCTGCTGTTTCTGATAAGGTTATTTTAAAAATTGAAGTGGAAGCAAATAGATAAGTAAGTAGCTAAAGTAGCTAACTAAATTTGTCCTTTCAAATTGACTTTAAAATTAATTTTTTAGGGCAAATTTAGTGAGAAAAAATATCACCACCAAAACCAATCAAATCAAGTTTAGCGCGAGTTGGAAGAAATTCAACGCATTTAGTAAAGTCTTCAAAACGATTTTCTCTTTTTAACATTTCATCAAGTTTTGTTTTTAGCTTATGTAAATGTAAAACGTCAGATGCGGCATATTCAACTTGTTTGTCACTAATTTCAGAGCTTCCCCAGTAAGAACTTTGTTGTTTTTTTGAAATTTCAATTCCTAAAAGCTCTTCACATAAAGCTTTAAGTCCATGAGAATCAGTGTAAGTACGAACCAATTTTGAGGCAATTTTTGTGCAATAAACATTTTGCACATTAACTTTTAAGTAAAATTGCAAAGCGGCCAAATCAAAACGAGCAAAATGGAAAATTTTTTGTATATTATTGTCAGATAAAACTTTGCACAAGTTTGGTGCATCGTATTTTCCAGCTTCAAGTTGTACTAAATGAGCGTTTCCATCTCCTGCTGAAATTTGCACTACACACAAACGATCACGAGTGATGTTTAAACCCATTGTTTCGCAATCAATGGCAATTGAATTACTAAATTGAACATTTGCAGGTAAATCGTTTTTGTGTAAGAAATTTGTCATGTTGAAGCTTTTTTATATGTTAAAACTAAAGCCTCCTTTGAAAAAGGAGATGGCCTCAGCAAAGCTGAGGTCGGAGGATTTAAAGAGGTTTAAAATAAACTCTGAATTTTTTTAATATTTTAAATCACTCGTCTCAAATTGCTAATGGCAATTTGATCGAACCTGTTTTGCAAAGAAGGTATTTATTTCGTAAATCTTTCCCAAAAATTGTCAGTTAAATTTGGCAAAGCCGAGTTAATTTCAAGCATTTCTTCCATTTTACCATTGCAGTGCAAAACTAAATCGCAGCCAGCATTTAAAATAGCTTTAGACTTCTCATAAAAAGATCCGCTTAAAGCTTTCATTGAAACGTCATCGCTCATCAAAATATTTTGAAAGCCAATTTCATTTCTAATTAAGTCAATTGCTTTTTTTGAGATTGTAGCACAGTTTTCTTTGTCAATTGCGCTGTAAAGAATGTGGGCTGTCATGGCAAACTTTTGATCATTAAGATCAATAAATGGTAGGAAGTCGAGAGATCTTAGTTCATCAATTGAAGCATCAACTTTTGGTAGTTCTAAGTGACTGTCAGAAGTGCCGCGACCGTGCCCTGGAATATGTTTTATTACTGGATAAACTTCTTTACTAAGAAGACCTTCACAAACTTTTCTTGCTAGATCACTAACTTGTTTTGGATTGTTGCCATAAGCTCTGTCGCCAATTACTTGGTGGGTTTTTGGTGTTAAAATATCCAAAACAGGAGCGCAATCAACATTAATTCCAACTTCAATTAAATCACTGGCAATTTCTTGAAAATTTTTAAACAACGCTTCTTTAGCTGCGTTTTGATTTTCTTGGTAAAGGTCTGCAAAATATTGACCAGATGGATATTTTTTCCAAACTGGTTCTTTAAGGCGCGCAACACGTCCACCTTCTTGATCAACCAGAATAAGAACTTCTCCTTCCATAACTTCACGCATTGAATCAGTCAGTTTTTTTAGTTGAGTTTTGTCAACAATGTTTCTAGCAAAAACAATAAAACCAACACCGCCATTTTTAGAGAAAAAATATTTCTCCGCATCACTAAGAACTGTACCTTCAACGCCGTATATTACAGGTTTAGTAACTTTTCTATTTTGCGAAATTTTGTGAAGTAAAGTCATTTACAAAATACCTTTTGTTGAAGCTATTGCGTCTTTTTTTCTTTCGTCAATTTCAACTGCTTGACGAAGTGATCTTGCAAGGCCTTTAAAGCAAGATTCAATAATATGATGATTGTTTATGCCGTAAAGATTTTCAACATGTAAGTTGCAACCAACAGCTGCAGCGAAAGCAAAAAACCATTCACGGAAAAGTTCAGTATCCATTTCACCAATTTTATCACGGTTAAATTCGCATTTCCAAACAGGATAAATACGTCCTGATAAATCAATTGCAACACGAGTTAGAGTTTCATCCATAGGAATGTATGCGTGACCATAACGGGTAATTCCTTTTTTGTCTCCCAAAGCTTGTTTTATTGCTTCACCAATTGCAATAGCACAGTCTTCTGTTGTGTGGTGAAAGTCAATGTGCAAATCACCTTTCACTTCTAAAGAAATATCAATTAAGCTGTGGTGAGAAAGTTGCTCAATCATGTGATTTAAAAAGCCAATTCCAGTATCAATTTTATATTGGCCAGTACCATCGATATTAACTTCAACTTTTATTTTTGTTTCTTTGGTATTTCTTTCAAATTTTGCTGTGCGCATTTTTTATTTTTATTAGAGTGAAAAAATCCTCAGTCACGACTTTGTCGTGCCACCTCCTTTTTACTTATATTTTATTTTTTCTAAGTAAGAAGTTTCAATTGCTAAAGCAATTGTCAAAGGAGGCTTACCCTCTTTGAAAAAGAGGGTGGATCAAATTGCCAAAGGCAATTTGAGACGGGTGATTTATTTTGTTTACTTCAAATTTTCAGCCACAAAATCCCAATTCACAAGGTGATTTAAGAAAGTATCAATGTAGCTTGGACGAGCATTCTGGAAGTCTAAGTAATAAGCGTGCTCCCATACATCCATTGTCATTAAAGGTTTAGCATTAGTTGTAAGTGGAGTTTCTGCGTTACCAGTTTTAGTAACTTTCAACTTACCATCTTCCAAAACTAACCAAGCCCAACCTGAGCCAAATTGAGTTGCGCCAGCATTTTTAAATTCAGCAACAAAATTTTCATAAGTTCCAAAAGACTCTTCAATTTTTGCTAGAACTGCGCCAGTTGGTTTTCCACCGCCATTTGGTTTCATTGAATGCCAATAAAAAGTGTGATTCCAAACTTGTGCTGCGTTGTTGAAAATTCCTGCTTTTGATTTATCAGTTGCGGAAATTTTGATAATTTCTTCCAGTGATTTTGTTGCTAAATCAGTGTTTGCAACCAAGTTATTTAAGTTTGTAACATAAGCTTGATGATGTTTACCATAATGAAAATTCATGGTATTTTCTGAGATGTGAGGTGCTAAAGCATTTTTTTCGTAAGGAAGTTTTGGTAATTCAAAAGTCATATTTACTCCGAGTTTATTTGATAAATTTTTGTTTGATGCAGGAACAGCAAAGCTTTGAGTATTTTCTTTAAGGCTGAAAAACTTGGTTTTACAAGCACTTAAAACTAAAGCTGATGATATTAAAGCTGTTTTGATAAATTTTCTTTTTGAAACTTGCATGAGTGATAAAATAATTTTTAACTAATCTTAAGTCAATTAACAAAACGATTTAAAAAAGTTTTATGAATTGTTTTTATAGAGTTTTTAAAACTAGTACTTAAGGACAAGAAAGATTTAAAATGTAACTATACAACCTTAAAAAAGTATTGTTATCCTGAGCCTTAGCGAAGGATCTCAGAAGTTGGATTATAGAGATTATCGCCAGAGATCCTTCGCTAAGGCTCAGGATAACAGTTGTATTCCTAAAATAATTGTTTGAAAAACTATTTAAAATTCCTTTTATATCTTAGAGAATTAACTTTGTTGTTATAGAAAAACATATTGCGTCATTGCGAGGAGGACTAAGTGTGATGCTGTAATTCATTAAGTCGCGAATTATGAATTCTTAACTTAATGGATTGCCAAGCCAAGCTTTGCTTGGCTTGAAATGACTGGTAAAAAATAAGAAAAAATTTAATCTTTAAATCACCAAACTACATTGAAAATGAAAGAGTTTTTAGAATTTTTACAGAAAAATATTTCTCCAAAAGTTAGCTATCTTGTGATGATGGCAGCTGTAATGGTAGTTTTAAGTATTGTTATGTGCGTTGTGCATAACTCGTTATTGCTAATGTTGCTGGGCGTTAGCTCTAACGAGATTGGTATTGGACTATACGATTTAGTTAACTTAGTTAACACTAATCAGTGTTTAGTGATATTATTTTTATTGCTAATAGCAAATTTTGTACTTTTGTTTCCTATTGCAGGTGTGTTTTGTAGATTTTTTGTATTCTTATTCTTAGTTATTTCTTCTTACATAGTTTCTAAATATGGCTCTGGATATTTGATCTCAGAAGAGAGACATTCAGTATATGATTGGTCTTGGAACGTATTGTGTATAGGATGCATTATAATGGCAATTATTGGCGGAAAAGAGACAATAGAGATCTTAATCTTTGGAGACAAAAAAGATGTTCCAGTATCATTTGGTGGTAAGGTTATATCTGCATTTATAATCGCGATTTTAGTTCTTCTTTTCCTTTGGTTTAGTTTGGGGTTTTACTTCGTATCGCAAGATTTAGGAATGATGTTTTTTGAAGTAAAAGTGAAAGCGTCGCTCGCAAGTAAAATCTGGCTTATTTTCATTTCTCTATCTTGGTGGTGTTATTTTTATTTTCGGAACAGTAGTAAATTTAGCTTGTTCTCTTTGTCTGTAGTAATTCTATTTTATTCTTTAGTGCAACCAGTAATTAGTTTTAGCAATATTTCAGAAAATAAAGAAGATCTAAGTGCTGTTGAAATCAATCTAAATTGCGGTGATTCAATAAGATCTAATCTTATCAAGGGTTTTGCATCAGGCGTTATAGTAAAAAGTGAAGAAAAAATATCTTTTATTAGATCTGATCAGATAGTTAGCATTACTTTTGCGCCGCATCCTAAATTTTAAATTGTTTTAGACGCTTTAATTTAAAGTTGGTGTTTTTGTAAGAAAAAAATGTGATAAAATTGTAAGTGATTGTAATTTGGAAGATTAATTTTTTTTTTACAAAAAAGCCTTACTTTCATTGTGATGAGGGCGAAGTCCGATGCGGCAATCCATTTTGTCGCGAATTATGAATTCTTAACTTAATGGATTGCCAAGCCAAGCCCTTCGCAAGTCGAAGCTTGTAGTTCAGACTTAAAGTTTATACATAATAATGAAAATAAGGACTGGACTGTAAGTCTAGTCCTGCAAAGTCACATCTCTGTCATCCTGAGCCTTAGCGAAGGATCTCAGGAGTTAGGTTTCGGAGCTTTGATATTCTTCGTTTCGCTCAGAATGACAGTTTTTTATTTAATGAGATAATAAAATTTTAACAAAAAACCAAAAACCTATGTCAAAAATTTCAGCGGTAATTGTGGCGCATAATGAAGAGAAGAAAATTGAGGATTGTTTGAAAAGCCTTGATTTTGCTGATGAAATTGTTGTGGTGCTTGATAAATGTAGTGATTCAACTAAGGAAATTGTGTTGAAATATACTAATAAAATTGTGGAAGGATCTTGGAACATTGAAGGGGCAAGAAGAAATGTGGCGCTTGAAGCTGCAACTTGTGACTTTATTTTGGAAATTGATGCTGATGAAAGAATTTCGCCCGAATTGGCGGTGGAAATTAAGCAAATGATTGTGCAAAACAAAAACAAAGCATTTATTGTGCCAATTGCAAATTATATTGGCACGCGTTATGTGAAATTTGGCTGGCTTAGAACTCTTGGTGTTTTGCAGCGTCAAACAATTCATGCTCGCGGTGTAAAAAAATATCATGAAGACAAGGAAATTCATCCAACTTTTGATTTAAATGCGTCAAATATAACTTTGAAAAATCCAATAATTCATTTAGTTGATGACAATATTGCTGACTTACTTAACAGATTTAATCGCTATACCAATTGGCGTGCCAATGACATGATTGCCAGAAACAAAGTTAAGGGTTGTTTTTTCAAGAATTTATTTGGTTTTAAAATGCGTTTTATTAAGTCATTTTTTATTGCCAAAGGTTATAAAGAAGGTTTGCTTGGTTTCTTAATTGCGTTGCTTTCTGGGCTTTATCCAATTGTGTCTTATTTAAAAGCGAAAGAAAAAAATGAAAATAGTTAACATAATTCTAACTTCACAAAATGGCGGAGCAGAGCAGGCATTTTTGGATTACACTTCTGCTTTGCTGAAACTTGGTCATGAAGTTATTGCAATTATAAAAAATGATGCGCCTTACGAAAGCTTGGTTACAAAACTTGGTGTTAAGATAAATAAAATTGGCAATAATTTGGGTTATCACGATTTTATTGCTGTTGCAAAAATTGTAAAAATTATCAAAGAAACAGATGCCGATTTAGTTGTGTCGCACATGAGCAGATCAACTGTTTTAACAAAAAAAGCTATTAAAAAAATAAAAAATAAAAAAGTTTTTCAAATTGCGGTGAATCACAGTGACAATGTGAAAAGGTCTTTGGGAGCTGATATCATTTGCGGTGTGAATAAAAACATTTTTTTCAAAGCAGTTGATTTAGGGCAGGCGGAAGACAAGTGTTTTGTAATTCCAAATGCAATTGATCTGAAAGATATGATTCAGCCAAATTCAGAAATTAATTTGGTACAAAAAGATGAAATTATAGTTGGCGCAATTGGTAGATTGGACAGAACTAAGGGGTTTGATTATTTGATTAAAGCTTTAAAAGTTCTGCAAGACAAACAACCAAATAAAAAATTTATGCTTAAAATTGCAGGCGCTGGTTATTTTGAACAAGATTTGCGAGCTTTGATTAAAGAATTAAATTTGGAAAACAAAGTGCAATTTTTAGGTTGGATTTCAGATAAAAAAAGTTTTTTTACAGGAATTGATGTTTTTTGTTTACCTTCGCTAAATGAACCTTTTGGTATTGTTTTGCTTGAGGCGATGAAGTTTGGAAGTCCAATAATTGCGACCAGTGCTGACGGTCCAAAGGAAATTTTAAAAAATGAAGTTGATGCTTTGATTGTCGAGCTGAATCCAAATGAAAAACTTCATGAAAGAATTGCAAACAGAATTTTAGAGGTTTGTGATAATTCAGAATTGGCAAATTTATTGGTTAAAAATGCATCACTGAAATTGTGCAAAAAATATTCGTACAAGGCTTTAGAAGAAAGACTTAGTGAAATTGTTGGAAGAGTTTCTAACTAAAGTTTTTATTAGAGCAAGAATCACTTGTATTGTTTTTGCAATTTTGGGCAATTGAGCTGTTGCAATATTCGCAGAGTGAATCTTTTTCTTTTAAAGAAATTTCAAGATTTTTTATATCAATTTTGTTTCTTTTCTTAAATTTATCAAAGATTCTAGATAACGTTTCTGGTTTTATTTTTAGGTAAGAAGCGATTATTGATTTCTTGATGCTAAGATTAAAAGAGGATCTTTTTTCATTATTTTTAAAAGACTCTTTTAATAAAAAATTTCCTACCTTTTGTTCTGCATTCAGCAAGTTCAAGTGTTCAATTCGTTCAAAAAGAATTTTATTCTGATTTGATTCTTCTTTGAGAATTTTAATAGTTAAAGAGGCATTATTTTTAAGCTCTTCCAGCAATATATTTTTTCTTATTTTCAAAATGCTGCACTCCTTTAATGCTGCTGCATTAGAAGAATGATGTGTTGAGAAAATATTATTTAAAAATTCTCCGGGTTGTAAAATTGCTATAATCAAATCTTCTCCGTAACTGTTACTAGAGTAAATTTTTACTAATCCTGACAGAATTAAGTGATAATAAATTTCTTCTTCGTTTTTTAAAAAAATCACTTCTTCAGCCTGATAGTTTTTTATGTGTGAATTGTTAGAAATTATTTTTAGAGAAGAATCATTGAGATCTTTGAAAAAGATTAGATTTTTTATTGTCAGGACTGAATTCATTAGGTGCTAAAATTTTTTACAAAAATTGATCTAGATCAATTACTTAGATTTTTTTAGAGTGTTATATTGTATAGAATTAACTGATTAACCTCTAATAAATATAATTTATGAAAAAGAAATTAGCATCATTTTTGTTTTTAAGTTCTCTAAGTGTTTCTTCGGCTTTTGCAAGTTCAGATTTGAAAGAAGGTAATTGGATTGTTCGTGCCAGAGCAGTTTATGTGAAAACCGATATAAATAGCAGAGTTTCTGGTCTTGATGGTCACATTGCCACAACTTCTGATACTATACCAGAGTTAGATTTTACTCGTTTCTTTACAAAAAATGTTGCAGCAGAGCTAATTTTAGGAACATCAAAGCACGATATTTATTTGAAAGGCTCACCTACCTTAGGTGATAAAACTAAATTAGGTTCAGTTAAATTGCTGCCTCCAACTTTAACTTTACAATATCATTTAAATCCTGCAGGAACTTTCAGACCTTATGTTGGTAGTGGTGTGAATTATACTTTTTTTTATGGTGCAAAAACAGAAGGTATCGTAACAAAAATGAAATATAATGATGGTTTTGGTTTTGCTTTACAGGCAGGTGCTGATTATATGATAAGTGATAAGGTAAGTATTAACTTTGATGTTAAGAAAATTTATCTAAAAACAAAAGTGAGAGTAAATGATTCTTACACTGCTAATGCCAAATTAAATCCTTGGTTAGTTGGTTTTGGTATAGGTTATCATTTCTAACGATAAATGGAGTCAATTTGTCCAATTGTTTTAAGTTTGTTTTAAGGGATTATAGTTTAAATTGGCGCAAATAAAAATTATAAGTTATGTACGGTCTTATCTCTCTTTACTTGGGGTATTTAATATATCTTATTATTTTCTTTCGTTTTCGGAAAAGAAATAATTCTTTATATAAAAAAATCACAATTTTTTTGGGAGTAAAACTGCTTTTTCTTACAATTTTATACTTCGTATTTTTTGATAATAAAATTACAAAAGAAGAGCGTCAAAATGACTTGCAAAATTTAGTAACAACAAATTTTTCTTATGGATTTAGGATTAGTTGAAATTTCAAGATTACAATTTGCGGTAACCGCAATTTATCACTTCTTATTTGTGCCATTAACGCTTGGTTTGGCAATAATTCTTGGAATTATGGAAAGTGTTTATGTTATGACTGATAAGCCAATTTGGCGTGATATGACCAGATTTTGGGGAAAGCTCTTTGCAATTAATTTTGCAATGGGTGTTGCAACTGGCATTACTATGGAATTTCAATTTGGAACTAATTGGGCTTACTACTCACATTATGTTGGTGATATTTTTGGTGTTCCTTTGGCAATTGAAGGTTTGATGGCATTTTTTCTTGAGTCAACTTTTGTGGGAATGTTTTTATTTGGTTGGGAAAAATTATCAAAAGGAAAACATTTGCTTGTAACGTGGTTAATGGCAATTGGCAGTAATCTTTCTGCTTTATGGATTTTGATTGCTAATGGTTGGATGCAAAACCCAATTGGCGCAAAATTTAATGCTGAAACCATGCGAATGGAGTTAGATTCTTTTAGAGAAGTTTTTTTTAATGAAGTTGCACAATCAAAATTTGTTCACACCATAAGTGCTGGTTATGTTACAGGTGCAGTTTTTGTATTGTCGATTAGTTGTTATTATTTGCTGAAGAAATCTAATATTGAAATTGCTCGTCGTTCAGTAATAGTTGCTTCCTCTTTTGGTTTGATGGCAGCTTTGTCTGTTGTTGTTTTGGGTGATGAAAGTGGTTATACAACTGGTGTTAATCAAAAAATGAAATTGGCTGCAATTGAAGGAATGTGGGAAACTGAAGAAGCTCCTGCTGGTTTGACGTTATTTGCAATTCCAAATCAAGAAAAAAAGACAAATGAGTATGAAATTAAAATTCCCTATGCTTTGGGTTTAATTGCAACTAGATCTTATAACAAAGAAATTCCTGGAATTAAAGAGTTAGTTGCGGAAGCAGAAGTCAGAATAAAAATGGGTCTTGAAGAATATAAAGTTCTAAAAAGAGTTAGAAACAAAACTAGTGTGGATTTGGAAGCTGATAAACAATTCCTAGAAAGTAATTTTCATAACTTGGGATATGCTTTGTTACTTAAAAAATATCGTTCAGACATTGAAAATACGACAGAAGAGGAAATTAAAAAAGCAGCACTTGATACTGAGCCAAAAGTATTTCCTTTGTTTTATGCTTTCCGAGTCATGGTTGGTTTAGGAATGTTTTTCATAATTCTGTTTGCTGTGTCGTTTTACCAGATGAATATCAAACGTAATTTTGATAAAAAATGGTTGCTAAAAGTTTGCTTTTACTCACTACCTTTACCTTGGATTGCTGCTGAATTTGGTTGGATTGTTGCAGAATATGGACGTCAACCTTGGGTGATTGAAGGAATTTTACCAACTAATTTAGCAGTGTCATCTGTTGCAGCAGGAAGTGTTTTGGCAAGTTTAATTGGTTTTATAGTTCTTTATTCAACATTGCTTGTGGTGGATCTGTATTTGATGGCAAAATATATCAAAATGGGACCTAAAAATGTTTTAGGTCATTAGTTATTTTTTGTTTTCAATTGTGTTATCTTATTTAATTAAATTGCTTACTTTTATTAAGTCGTCATATTGTTTTTTCTTAATTGTTATCTTGAGCGAAGCGAAAGATCTCATAAGTCAGCACCACAAGTTAAAACTCCTGAGATCTTTCGCTTCGCTCAAGATGACAACTGGTGAGGAAATAATTTTAAGTCTCAAAATGATAGTATGTGTTTGTTAAAAAGCTTTTGAATTATAATGAAAAGAGAAATTTATGTTTGAATTTTTTGATTATGAAGTCTTAAGAATTATTTGGTGGGTTTTGCTTGGTGTTCTTTTAATTGGTTTTGCCATTATGGACGGTTTTGATCTTGGTGTTGCAGCGTTATTGCCTTTTGTGGCAAAAAAAGATCTGGAAAGAAGAATTGTTTTAAATTCTGTTGGTCCAGTTTGGGATGGCAATCAAGTTTGGTTCATTTTAGGAGGAGGCGCAATTTTTGCTGCTTGGCCTTATGTTTATGCTGTCAGTTTTTCAGGATTTTATTTTGCTATGTTGTTAGTTTTATTGGCTTTAATTTTGCGTCCAGTTGGCTTTGATTTTCGTAGTAAAATTGATAATAAAACGTGGCGTAAAGTTTGGGATTTTTGTATTTTTATTTCTGGCTTTGTGCCAAGTTTGGTGTTTGGAATTGCAATTGGAAATGTTTTGCAGGGTATTCCTTTCAGCTTTGATGAATATATGGTGATGGAAAATAAAATCAGTTTTTTTGCTTTATTTACGCCATTTAGTTTATTTTGCGGTGTGTTCAGTGTCATTATGCTTACAACTCATGGGGCCTGTTATTTAGCAATTAAGACTGAAGATAAAGTGCAGAAAAGAGCTTTAAAATTTTTAAAAGTTTCTCCAATAGCAGTTTTGGTTTTATTTGCATTGGGAGGAATTTTTGTTGATTTTTTAGATTCTTACAAAATTGTAAATTTTGCTGGAGTTTTAGCTGATTCAAATCCAATTAATAAAGAAGTTGTAAGGATTAAAGGTGGTTGGAATAACAATTATTTAGAACATAAATGGATGATAATTGCACCAGTTCTGGGTTTTGTTGGACAGATTTTTATTTTGATTTTTACAAAAATGAAGGCTTTTGGTAAAGCTTTCATTGCAAGTGCTACATCAATTTTTGGTATAATTTCAACTGTTGGTTTTACAACTTTTCCATTTATTTTGCCTTCAAGTTTGAATCCAAGTGCTTCCCTAACAGTTTGGGATTCTTCAAGCAGTTACTTTACTTTGGTTGTAATGTTAATTGCGGCGTTAATTTTTGTGCCAATTATTTTAGCTTATACTTCTTGGGTTTTTACTGTTCTGAGAGGAAAAGTAACTTCAAAAGAAGTTGAGAAAAACTCTAAATTTTTATATTAGTTATGTGGTATTTTGCGTGGATTTTAGGAACAGCTTTGGCGGTGTTTTTTGGAATTGTAAATGCTTTGTGGCACGAAATAAATCAAGAAACTGTTAAAGGTTGTGGTGGAAATGGTGGTTGTAAAAATCATCATTAAAAATGAATTTCAAAAGTTTATTATTAAAATATGAGGGTAATTTTCCGCGTTATACAAGTTATCCAACTGCTCCGTACTTTTCTGATAAAGTTAATACAGATGTGTATAAAAATTGGTTATTGTCTTTAGAAGATAATCAAGAAGTCTCTTTTTATTTTCATATTCCTTTTTGTCACCAGCTTTGTTGGTATTGTGGTTGTTTCACAAAAATTACTCAGCGTTATAAACCAATTAAAGATTATTTAGGTTCTTTAATTGGTGAAATAGATGTCATTTCCAAAATTATAAAAAACAAGAATCTGCAAGTTTGCCACATTCATTTTGGTGGTGGTTCACCCAATATTTTGTCTGTTGAAGATTTTGAGTTATTGACGCAAAAAATTAAAGATTCTTTTGTAATTAAGAATGATGCAGAAATTGCTATTGAGATTGATCCAAGGACAACTGATAAAAGTAAAATTATTTCTTATGTTAAAAGTGGAATTAATCGCGTTAGTATAGGTGTGCAAGATTTTGATTCAGATGTTCAATTAGCAATTAACAGAGTTCAAGATTTTGATGTGGTAAATAATTGCATAAATCTTTGTCGTCAAAATGGAATTGATTCAATCAATATTGATCTTATTTACGGTCTTCCTAAACAAACAATTCAATCAATTATAAAAACTATAGATTTATCTGTAAAACTTAACCCAAGTAGAATTGCACTTTTTGCTTACGCTCATGTTAAATGGAAGAAAAAGCACATGAGATTGATTTTTGATGAAGATTTGCCTGACAGTTCTAATCGTATTGAAATGTATGATGTTGCGTCAAATAAAATTAAAGAAGCAGGCTATTTTGCAATAGGTTTAGATCATTTTTCTAAAGAAAATGATGAAATGTACTTAGCTTTTGTAAGAAAAGATTTAAGAAGAAATTTTCAAGGATATAGCACTGATAAAAGTGATGTTGTTATAGGTTTTGGGATTTCTTCAATTGGTTATTTCAAACAAGGATATGTTCAAAACACTCTTGATTTTGAGGAATATAAGCAAAATATTTTAGATAATAAACTTGCAGTTAAGAAAGGTATTGCAATTAATAAAGAAGATAAGATTCGTAAGTTTGTAATTGATAGTATAATGTGTTATATGAGCGTTGATCTTAAGATGGTTTGTGCAAAGTTTAATTTGTCAGATGAGCATTTTATTTCAGAAATTGCGAAGCTTAAAGTTTTGCAAGAAGATGGTTTGATAACTTTTAATAATAATGTCATAACTGTTAATTCGAAAGCTGTTCAAATTTGCCGAGTTGTAAGTTCTGTTTTTGACCAAAATTATGACAATAGCGAAATTTTAAGATATTCTAAATCTATTTAAATTTTTCTATTTTAGAAAATAAATCAACTCCAATGCTTGCAAATACTTAAATCAACTTTTAGTGGGCAGTCAAGTATAACAGCATTTTCCATTTCACTTTTTAGAATTGCACTTGTTTTCTCAATTTCATTTTCTGGAGCTTCAATTATCAATTCGTCATGAATTTGTAGAATAATTCTTGCTTGAAGTTTTTCTTCACTAAATTTTTTATTCAAACGAATCATTGCTTTTTTAATAATATCAGCAGCACTTCCTTGAATTGGAGCGTTAATTGCTAATCTTTCTGCTTCAGCTCTAATAATTGGATTTTTGTTATTAATTTCGTGAATAAAGCATTTTCTACCAGAAATTGTCTGAACATAGCCAAATTGGCGTGCTAAATCAATATATTCGCTCATGTAAGAATCAATTCCCGGATAGGCTTTTAAGTAAGATTTAATATAAGAATCAGCTTCCTGTCTTGAAATTCCCAGTTGTTTTGCAAGTCCAAAAGCGCTTATTCCGTAAATTATACCAAAATTAATTGCTTTTGCTTTAGAACGCATTTCATAAGTTACTTCACTTTCAGAAACTCCCATAACTTGACTGGCAGTAATTCTGTGAATATCTTTGTTTTCCTTAAAAGCTTTTATCAAATTATCAATTTTTGCTACATGCGCAATAACTCTAAGTTCAACTTGTGAATAGTCGGCAGAAATTAATAAATAATTTTCTTTTGTCACAAAAGCTTCACGAATCTTTTTTCCTTCCAAACTTTTAATTGGAATATTTTGAAGGTTTGGGTTGTTAGAACTAAATCTTCCTGTAACTGTTGATGTTGTAAGAAAAGTGCTGTGAATTCTTTTTGTTTTTGGATTAATTTCTTCAGGTAAAGAATCGGTATAAGTGTTTTTTAATTTAGAAAATTTACGAAATTCTAAAACTTTACCGGCAATTGCGTGCCCTTCAAAATTAAGTTCTTCTAGAACACTTGATTTAGTTGAAAGTACACCAGTTTTTTTAGATTTTTTTGAAGAATCTAATTGTAATTTTTCAAAAAGAATTTTTGCTAATTGTTGTGTTGAAGCAATATTAAATTCCTCACCAGCAATTTCATAAATTTCTTTACTTAATTGGCTAATTTTTTCACCAAATTCGGCTGATAATTTTTTTAATTTTTCTACGTCAATTGCAATTCCTTCATGTTCCATTTTGGCGATAATTTGCAAAAGAGGGAGTTCGAAAGAAAGATAAGCAAAATTTAGTTTTAATTCAAAAATTCGGTTAGAGAAAACTTTAAAAAGTTGTGAAATGGCAAAGTTTCTGAAGGTAAAAAAATTATTTAATTTTTCTTCATCATTTAAAATATTTTCATCAAATTTTTTGTCGCTTTGTTCTTTTTCAATTTCATCGAAAATAATGTTAAAACCAGTTTCTTCAAGCTCCTCATCAAGATTAATTTCAATCAATTCACGTAAATTATTTTTAATTGAAGAATTAACTAAATGATTAATTAAAGACACATCTTCATAAGCAATATTATCGTTAATTTTTAAGTTTAGGTCGTAAGCAATTTTGAAAAATTCTTTGGCGTTAAAGAATATTTTTTTGACAGAGTTATTATTTATAATTTCTTCTAAATCTTGAATAGAAAGACTTGAACTATTGGTTCTATTTATTTTTTCTATTTCTTGAGAGAAAGAAAAAAGATCAAAATTTTGAGAAGAATTATTTTTTTGATCTAATTCTTTTGCTAATTTAAAATAAAAAATTTCTTGAGCATTTTTATCGTGTTTTTGAGTTGAAATTGTGATTAAAGAAATTTTATTTACTGAATTTTCTAATTTGTAATCAATTGTAATATTTCCATTACTTACAGATTGTTGTAGCAGTTCTTTAAGTTGTTCTTTTGATTTTATTTCAAATTTCGTAACTTCTTTAAATGAAATTGATTTGACCGATTTTGTGTTATTGTAATTATTTTTTGTGACATCATTTTTTGCAATTTCATTTCTTGCTTTATCTTCATCAAAATTAGTTGAATTAACCAATTCATTATCACTGATATCAAATTCTTTTTTTACTCTTAAAACCAAAGATCTAAAACCTTGTTTTTCTAAAAAAGAAATTAATTTGTTAGGTTCAATTGATTTTATCTTAAGATCTTCAAAAGTTACCCCAAGTTCAACATCTTCTCTAAGGGAAGCCAAAACTTTTGACAGTTTGGCTTTTTCAAATCCATCTGATAAAAGTTGTCGTCTTTTTTCTTGTTTAATCTTATCTAAATTTTCAAAAATATTTTCTAAAGTTCCAAATTGATTAATTAACTCGGCAGCAGTTTTTGGACCAATTCCTTTTACTCCGGGAATATTATCAGAACTATCTCCCATTAACGCTAGAACATCTAAAACTTTTTTTGGTTCAACAAAGAATTTTTCTTTAACTTCATTAATGCCAATTATTTTATTTTTCATGGCATCGTACATCAATATTTTGTCATCAACTAGTTGCATCAAATCTTTATCTGATGAAACGATTAAAACTTTATCACCACCAGCTACAAATTTTTTAGCAATTGTTGCTATAATGTCGTCTGCTTCAAATCCTATTTTTTCCAAAATAGCTAAGTTCATTGATTCTGCTGCCTCACGAACAATTGGAAATTGAGGAATTAAATCTTCAGGGCAGGGTGGGCGATTAGCTTTATATTCCGTAAAAATTTCATTACGAAAAGTTTTCGATCCGGCATCAAAAACAACTGCCATGTGAGTTACGTCAAGCGATGCCAAAAGTTTTATTAACATATTGGTAAAACCATAAACTGCTCCAACAGGTGTTTTATCATTGCGAGTTAGTGGTGGAAGTGAATGGTAAGCACGGAAAACAAAGCCGTAGCCATCAATTAAAGCAATTCTTTTGCTATTTTCTTTAGAATTTTCAATTTCTTTTGACATTATTTGTTAAATTAAGTTGTTTTTTGAACATAATCTTCAAAACTAGAGGATATTTATATCAGGCAATTAATTAAAAAATAACTAAAATGTATAGACTTTATCATCATCCAGTTTGTCCTTTTTCGCGCAAAGTCAGAATTCATCTTAATGCAAAAGAAATAGGTGTTGAGTTAATTCAAGAAAATTTTTGGGAAAGAAGAAAAGAATTTATTGCAATGAATCCAGCTGGTTCAGTTCCTGTTTTGTTTGATAATTCTAATTCTGCTGTTGTTTGTAATAGCTCTACAATTATTGAATATATTGAAGAAAAGCATTCTGAGACAGAAAACTTTTTGGGCGAATCGGTATTTAAAAAAGCAGAAGTAAGAAGAATACAGAATTGGTTTGATGAAAAATTTTATTACGAGGTAAGTAAATATATTTTAAATGAGCGTTTTTATAATCGTTACTTACCAGGAGTCAATTCCCCAAATTCTGAAATTTTAAGAGTTGCAAGACGTAATTTAAATGCTCATATGACCTATGTTGAATATTTACTTGAAACTAGAAAATACTTAGCTGGAGATTACATCTCTGTTGCAGACTTTGCTGCTGCTGCCCAGATTTCTGTTTTAGATTATTTTGGTGATATAAATTGGAATCATTATTTACCTGTTAAAGATTGGTATAGTATAATTAAATCGCACAAAATTTTTAGCGAAATTTTGAAAGATAAAATTCCAAATGTTACGCCTCCAGAATGGTATTCAAAAATTGATTTTTAATTTATGTTTCAACTTGATGAAATAGTTGCCAAAAGATTTTTGGAAGCTAAAGGAATTTTAGATTATAAAATAAAAAAAGTTGCAGGAGATGCTTCTTTTCGTTCTTATTATCGCATTTTTACTGCAGATAAAGAATTTATTTTGATGTACGCTCCTCCAAGTCATGAAGATATAAAACCATTTATTAAAATAGATAAATTTTTGGTAAAAAATAAATTTTCAGCTCCAAAAATTTTTGCAATTGATTATAAAAAAGGTTTTATTTTGCTTGAAGATTTTGGAGATGATACTTATGGAAAAGTGTTGGCAAGAAAATCAGAAATAGATCTAAAAGTAACAGAACTTTATTTGTATAAGAATGCTGTAGATTGTCTTGTTGAACTTCATAAAATTGAAGTTCCAAAAGATGTTTCTTTTTATAATGAAGAGCTTCTTTTGCGAGAAGTTATGTTATTTATTGATTGGTATTTACCACTAAAAAAACTTCCAATTACAGAGGAAGAAAAGCAGAAATTTAAAAATTTGTGGTTAGAAATTTTTGCACATTTGGACAAAAAAAATCAGGTTTTAGTTTTGCGTGATTTTCATGCGGATAATTTGATGATTTTGCAAAAAAGAAAGTTGTGCAGAAAAGTTGGTTTACTTGATTTTCAAGATGCAGTTATAGGTTCTAAAGCTTATGATCTAGTTTCTCTTTTGGAAGATGCCAGAAGGGATTTAGTCGAAGAAAATCGTAATAAAGTTTTTCAATATTATCTTGAAAAATTACAATGCGAAAAAGAATCTTTTGTAACTGATTATGAAATTTTATCATTGCAAAGAAATATAAAAATTATTGGTATTTTTGCGCGTTTATCTGTTCGTGATGGTAAACATAATTATCTAAATTTATTACCAAGAGTAATTGATCTAGTTAAAAAAAGAATGTTACTTAAAAGCGAAGTTTTGAAAGAAATGTGTAAATTATTAGAAAAATTTATTTAAGTTTATGGTTGATTATAAAGACGATGAAGACGCAATTTTAGCTGAAGAAGAAAATGATTTATCTCGACCTTCAAGTTCTCCTGCTAGCGTTTCGGATAGCAAGAAGTTGAAATTGATGTCAGAAGTTTTTCAACAAATTGAACAAGAAGGTGTAGAAGTTGCAGAAATGCTATTTGATTATTTAATAGATGTTTCCGATTTAGAGATAATTACTGGAACTATTAAAAAGCATAAAACCAATAAAGAAATTAACAGATATATTAGTATTCTAAATCATCTTTTTAAATTTTCTAGAAAAGGAGAAGAATCTGGCTTCAGAATTATAAGTCGTAAAATGATATACGCATTAGACAAAAAAACCTATATTATTTGTATGTGCTTTGACGGCGGTTCTTTTTTAGATGTTTTATGCGATGTCGTTAATTCTGAGAATGGCGCAAGGACTCCTAATAGTGCTGTTAAAATTACTGTGATAAAAAAATTGGATAATAGTTTATTTCAAGATAGAAAAAAATAAGGTTGATTTGAATTGAGCGCTAATATAATTATTAGCTAACAGTTATTAAATCAGATGAAAAGAGTTACTCAATATCTAAAACAACAATTACCAAACAAAAGAAGCGCTATCGCGAGTGCTTCTAATGCATATGGCACTAATCCTAACTCTGTCGGCGCACAAACTTCTTCGGAAAATTCTTCTGAAAATAGGGTATTATTTTCTGATTCCGATTTCACTAAATCAATTCAGAATATTTTTGATATTCCTGTTGATGAAGTTGATGAAGTTATCGAAGATATTAGAGCATTTCTTAATTATGAAAATTTCTTAATTCTAGCAAAACTAAGTGATTTAGAAAGATTATTTTCAAACTTTACCTCAGAAAAAGATAAACAAATTTTAATTAATCACTCGCAGTCAAATGGTCCAGACAGAATTAATAATGCAGAAATTAATTTTTTAAAAGAGCTTAGATTTTTAGGTAAAAACATTTCATCGATGATGCTAGAAAAAACAGATATGTTTGTAGTCAAGATTCTTTATGAACATAGAGATGCCTTAAAATTTATTCTTGGATCCTGTGATAAAGAATTTGATATGGGTGATAATAAAAAAAATAAAGGACTTGGTTTTACTCCAGCAAATATTTCATCAATTTTTAGTAGAGCTGGTGCAAAGCTTGGTAACGCTATAAATTCTTTAGCGTCAGAAGAATCAATTATTGGATTGAATAAATTAAGAGATTTTGGTTTTACTCCAACAAATATTTCATCAATTCTTCATGGGTCTAATGCAAAGGTTGGTGAGGCTATAAATTCTTTAGCGTCAGAAGAATCAATTATTGGACTGAATAAATTAAGAGATCTTGGTTTTACTCCAACAAATATTTCATCAATTCTTAATGGCACTGGTGCAAATGTTGGTAATGCTGTAAATTCTTTAATTTCAGAAGAAACAATTGCTGGATTTAAAAAATTAAGAGATTCTGGTTTTACTCCAACAAAGATTTTGTCAATTTTTAATAGCTCTAGTACAAGAATAAAAAAAAAGGTAACAGAATTTCTTGATCAAAAAGCTACAAAACCTACAACAATAGTATCTTTTCCCGTAGCAAATTCTTCTCAATTACAGTCTGAAATTAATGCGCTAGACAATCGAAGTTCAGTAAATTTGATGCAAACATCTGAAATGCCTTCTGCAAAAGTTAGAACAAAGCACAATCAAGAAAATAAAGCATTTTCACTCGCAAAACAAGGCCGAGATCCAAAAATAAATCGGTAAAAGTGACCTTAGAACCAAGACATTGTCTTAGCCTCCGAAATGGCATTTTTAATCCAGAATAGATTTTTATAATAATTCACAAAATTGAGTCTAAAATAAACTTTTAACTCAATAAATTAAGCTATGAAATGTATAAAAATATTTTGGTATTAATGTTTGTAAGAATTGCAATATAAAAGGAATGCAAGCCATAAGTGTAAGGATTGGGATTCAGATCAATAGGAAGATTAGTGTGTACTAATTTAATTTGGTTAAGCAATAAGGTCAAAGTTTGGATTTATTGCAAAATGATCATTATATATGCGTTACTGAAATTGATGAAATGCATAAAAAAACTTGATGGATCTGGATTGCTGTTGATAGATATGTAAAAGAATTAATCAGCTTCAATTTTGGTGACAGATCAGCAGAAACTGGGAAAGAGGTTTGGAAAGTAATAAATACAGCTAGTATTTGTTATTACTGAACATTGAAAACCCTATAAAGTTTTTGTTCCAAAAAAAATCATATTCAATCAAAATCTAATAACTTTACAGTTGAAGTTCACAATATTTTGTTCATACATATTTTCTGCTAGATTTAGAAGAAAGAGCGAATTCTAGAGTAAGTAAATAGAAATTCTTGAATATTTTTGAAATTACTGATGATTAAGAGAGATAGTTTATTATGTTAGATTAACGATGCCAAATTTTTAATTGATTAACAAATAAAACTTTGAATTAAAAAAGGGTAAGATCCATTTGAGATCTTACCCTTTTTCATTTTTACTTTTTAGAATTTTTATTTCTTTTTAGTAACTGTTTTTTTCACAACAGCTTTTTTAGCTGGAGCTTTTACAGCAGCTTTTTTCACAACAGCTTTTTTAGCTGGAGCTTTTACAGCAGCTTTCTTAGCTGGAGCTTTTACAGCAGCTTTCTTAGCTGGAGCTTTTACAGCAGCTTTTTTAGCTGGAGCTTTTACAGCAGCTTTTTTCACAACAGCTTTTTTAGCTGGAGCTTTTACAGCAGCTTTTTTCACTGGAGCTTTTTTTACAGTAGCCATAGTTTTTATTTTTTATTGTTAAAATTTTTACTTATAAGAATTGCAATTTCAAATAATAAAATCATTGGAATTGCTAAACTCAACTGACTTAGAACGTCTGGAGGAGTAAGGATTGCGGCTATTACAAAAATAATCACAATCCAATATCTTCTCTTCGATTTTAAATCTTGGTGTGATAACAGACCAACTTTAATTAAAAAAATCAACAAAATTGGTAATTGAAATGCGATACCAAATCCAAGTATTAAATTTATGATAAGGTCTAAGTAGTCACTAATTCTTGTTTCAAGTTGAATTGGAAGTGATGCTGCAGAACCTTGATTTTCAAAGCTTGTAAAAAATTCTAAAGCAAGTGGTATAATCAAATAATAAGATAAAAATGCTCCAAATAAAAATAAAAAAGGACAAAAAAATAAAATTAATAAAATATTTTTTTTCTCATTTTTATACAATCCAGGTGCAATAAAAAGATAAAATTGTGATACAAAAATTGGAAAAGAAAAAAATATTGCTGAGTAGAATGATACTTTAATGTAAGTTATAAAAGCTTCTGATGGTGCTGTATATATGAGTCTGTGATCTTTATTTTCTGAAATATTAAAAAAAGGTTTTACTAAAAAATCATAAATTTCTTTTGAAAAAAAATAACTAATACCAAAAGCAATAAGAAAAAAAATTACACAAAAAACAATTTTCTGACGTAGTTCTTCTAAATGATTTTTTAGTGTCATATTACTGTTTGCAATCATCTGAAATTTTAATTTGTTTTGTTTGGATCTCTTGTTTCATCTTCTGATTCTGGGTTATAAGAATAACCTAAAGCTCTTTCTTCTTCTCTTGCTTCAGGATTAGTATTATTTTTTATTAATTCTAAAGAGTTAGAAAATTTTTCTTTATCAGCTGCGTGTTTTTTGTTAAAGTTTTGTACTTTATTGCTGAAAGATTTGCTATTAGTTGAACTATTTTCAATAGTTCTAACTGCTTGCTGAGATTTTTTTAATTGATCTGTAGTTTCAATAAATTTTAAGTCCTTACCGCTTTGAGAACTTTGCCAATCTTTCGCAGCTTGTCCAGATTTAGAAAATAAAACTCCACCACTAGCTTTTGAAATTGCAGCTCTTATTGGTCCAGCATTTCTGCTAGCCATAAAATCTTGTTTTTGTTGTCTTAAATCTTCAATTCCTGATTCTTTTATAAATTCTCTATGAGCATTATAATTTTCTGAAGCTTCGTTTGCTTGAGATTGATATTTAGAGAGTTTGCTATCTTTCTTTTCCAAATTGCTTTTTGTTTGTAATGCTTGGCTTTGTTGTTTTTTTAGATCAGCCATATTTTTTGTAAATCCTGAGTAAGATGGGTGGTTCTTTATGGATTTTATATCTTTTGCGATCTCTGCTTTTCTTTCTTCAGATGTTTTTGGATCTTTTCTTTCTTGCTCGAGCTTATCTATATTAATATTTTGTTTTGAGTAAGACTCGTTAGCTTCATGAATTTTTTGTTCTATATTTTTAACATTTTCTGTTGCTGAATTAAGATCTTTTTTGTTATTTGTGTAATTTTTTGTTGCTTGAGAAAGTGCTGTTTCAATATTATTTTTCTTTGCTTGCTCAACTAAAGCGGCATGTTCTTTCATGTTATTTATAGGATCTTTTATTCCGGATTGAATAAATTTTTCTCTTCCAATTAATTTACCAATAGTACTATCTTTTGATCTTACATTCATTGTTTCACCATCTTGTTCTAATTCACTTTGAACTTTGGCATATTGTTTTAAACCAGCCAGCGCATAATGGTTGTTAGTAACCGGTTTATCTGCTTTTCGTTGAGCAATATTTTTGTTCATTAAATCTTTTATCTTATCCTTTTCTTCTTTTGTTCTACCAAGCATTTTAGTTCCAGCCATCATTTTTTTGATTTCGCCAGATGCTTCCAAGGTTTTTTCTGCTTCTTTATAATCGCCGAGTCCCGCAGAGTTCGTAGCCTTCTGAGCAATATTTTTTGCTGATTCTGAAATTGCTGATCTTCCTTGTTTTAATGTTCTTATTGGATTTGCAATTGCTCCCAAAGCGCCTTTCATTTTTCCAAGGTTACTTCTTCCAATTTTTATATTTCCATCATCCATTGATTTTGAAATAGCTTCCCTATCTTCAGATGAAGTTCTTTTGCTTTTTAAAGCACTTTTTGCAGTTTTATTTGAAAATTTTGTATCAACTCCTTTGTCGTTGATTGATTTTATTAAAGTTCCGCCACCTGAAAATAATTGTTTTGTATCGTGAATGGCTCGTCCTCCTAGACTTGAACCAGTGTATGTCGATCCTTTTTGTTGTTGTAACTTTTTAACTTCATCTGGTGTTAATCCAAGTTCCTTTCCTTTTTTGAACATTGCAGAATCTCTAGCATCAGTAAGAATTTTTCTTTGTTCTTCTTGTGTTTTTCCAGCAAGCATGGCTGCGTTATTTTTCTTAAATTCTTCTACCCCTTTATTTCCAGAAGAAATTAAAGCTGCTTTATTTTTCATATCAGCAGCATTTTGCAAGTTTCTTTTCTTACGCTCTTCTGAAGCTAATTCACCAGAGTCAAATAAAGCTTTATCAAGTCTTTGGATTTGTTTTCCTATACTTCCTTTATATACATCACTCATTCTATCTTTGCTATATTTCATTGTGCTATCCATAGCAGATTTTAAACCAGAACCAACAGCAGTTGCTTTTAGACCACCAGCAAGACCTCCAGCAAGATCGGTCATAAAAGTTATAAATTTATTCATCAAAGAAGCTATAACCCATATGAATAAAATTGAGAATAAAGATGGTATACCATCAGGATTTCCAATATTTCCTATCTGAGAATTGGCATTAGTATTAACTGAAGGTATAGTCCAAAATGACATCAAAGTAATGGGTGTTATAATTCTTATTGTCCAAACTTCATCCCAACATATTTTATATCCCAAAGACATTTTAATAACTTCATACATCATCATATTGAAGAATGCTAAAGTCGTTAAAAGGAAAATTTGCTGTAAAGAGAGTGTGATTAACTGTTTTAACCAGTTGTCGAACATTTCTTTGGTTTGATTGAAAAGAAGCAATACAAAGAATAAAGGTCCTAAAATAAATAATATTGAGATAATTACTTGGGCTGATAAATACCAAAGAACTGATAAGGCAACAGCGTAAACATATAGTGTAAAGCTTAGATAAATTATCCAAAGATATAACCAGCCAAAAATGCTTGCAAATAAAAGGGCAGAGATTTTCTTCTGAATAACAGGAGAGAAAAACATTCCAAATACTTTGTCGACGCTACTAAATAAAATTGACTTGTCGTAATAGCTGTTATTTGCAAGAGCTTGCGAAATTTCAGGAGAGTTGTCAAAGGAAGAAGCCATCATGAAAGCAAGATAGTCTGTTCCGTTTTTGAAGAAGTTAACAACTAATTGATTAAACCAGTACCAACCAAAGTCGGGGCTTACAAAAAGATATATTAATCCCATTTTTAAGACAAAGTTAACTAACTCAGTGTGAGTTATGCTTTTAACTCCAATTAATGTTGCAACTGCATAAAAAGTTAAGGATATAACCAAACTTAGGGATAAAAGCATTTGAAATTGAGAATCTGCAATTATCAATCTGTATATTCTTTCAGCTTGTCCGGGTTTGCTTTTGTCAGCTGGACCATCCATAATTTCTATAACAGGAGTAATAACGTTACTTATAATTGATGAAATATTACTATCAGAAGGTTTTAAAAGTTTTATTTGAACATAATATTTACCACTATTGTTTGAGTATTTGCTGGCGCAATAAGATTCTTTTTTACATTTTGTTTGACCAGCATCAATTTGATCCTGTGTTAGAGAGGTATTTGGAACTTCATTCAAGCCACAAATTGTTCCTTTATTGGTTGAAACTGTTGGATCATAAGCAGGGTTTGATATCAAAATGCCATCATTAACAGTTGATTGGTTGGTGCTTCTTGGAATTATACAATTTGTTGCTTCGGGATCTATAATTTTGAAAGTAAGTCGTAATTTACTGCCTTCTTTATTATGACAATAAAAACTACTTGAAGACTTTGTGATAATATCTGTTGAACAGTCATCCGCTGTTATTGTTGCAGATGTTTTTCTTACTAAATTTCCAAAGCTGTCAAATTGGTAATTACTTTTTGCAGAAGGAGTTGTGCTAACTGATTGATCTGTATTTATGTCGTTATATTCAACTATCACAGGATTTAAGCTAACAGGAGAACTAATACATGATCCATTTTCTTCGTTACAAAGCTTTACAGCAAGCATTTCGCCATTATTAAACTCTAATAAGCCAGAAAGATTAACTTTAATACCATTCGTTCCAGAATAATTAATTCCTGCCGCAGAGTTGTTACCGTAAGAACTTCCAATGTTTAGAAAATCATTTCCATCCATTACAAAGAATTTTAATCTAGATTTAGTAGAAAAAGTCAAAGGAAGTCTAGTTTGGTAAATCTTATTATTATTACTGGTATCGAGAGTTTTTGTGTCTGTAAAATTATCTAAATTCCCATATGATCCGTTAAAGTTCCCTAATTTAACAGCTCCTTTGGAGTAAGTTGAGTTTGATAGTTGAGAGCTTGTAAATCCAGTTGAACTTGAGATATTTTCTACTTTTCCAGTGTAGTTTTCCAAGTCATAGCATTGATCAATTGTTTGATTTATTTTTGCTGAAGTTCTTGAATTTGTTAACATTAAATTTGCACAGTTATCGCATTTTGTTGTGGTAATTGTAGGACTTGTACTTGTGCTGTAATAGCATGTTGAAGAGTCAGTTAATGATCCAGCAGAGCAGTTTTGTTTAGTATAGTTATTAGCTAGAAGATCTGAAGCTGAAGGTATAGTGCAATTGATTTGTTTCTGGCAAGAATTTGGACAGTAAGACGAACTACTTTGATTTGAACATTCTGATGCTGCTGCTAAACATCCAGTCAAGGAACCCGTTGTATAGTCTTGGTTGCAGCTTGGATTATCAATTATTTCAGTTGAAACACCTCTACACAGTAGAGCGGGGCGTGGTGTAATATACATTGCCATTCCAATTCCGCACTGTCTTGAATATCCGCTTTCTGTTGTCCAAGTTCCATTCCAACTTGAAGGTGAAAAACGAATTTTTTGACCTTTTCTTACAAAAAATTGATTACTCCAAGCTGATTCGCTATAAGTTGAGGATTGAGATAAAACAGTGAGTCCATTTAAAGGATTTGTTGTATTGTTAGAATATTCATAGAAATCTGAGCTAAAACCTTGAGTACTGTCAATGTTAAAATGGCTTCCTTGAGGATTTATAATTTGACCATATAATCTGCAATTATTTGCAGCTACACCATTACCGTTAAGCATTGTAAATTTAACAAAACCAGACTGATTAATTGTTATGTCATGATATTTGTTGAATTTTGCTGCAATTGATGCACCGCAGTTTTGTGATCCATCAGTTGTTGAAAAAGATTCTATTTTTAACTTCTGTCCTGGTTCAATAGCAATTTCCTGCGTTGTCCAAGAAGTATTATTTACTGCGATTGAGATTGGGTAAGATGTTGTTGAAGGATAATGGCTATCTATGATTTTGTTACTTGAATCAGTAACTGAGATCGAAAGATTTATGTTACAAGCAGAAGATGTTGAAAGTGACTTAAAGGTTACTTTGTATGAATTAGAGTAGCTATTTGAAATAGTTATCGCTGAAGAAGCATTACCAATTATTGTTCCTCCTTGTCCTATATCATTTGGAGAGTTTCCGGAACAACTTCCGTTTGAGCAACTTACTCCGTTAAAAGGATCATAGCTGTCGTTTTTTAGTCCGTCGTCATTCCATCTTATTAATCCACCAAAAGTTCCTAGGTAATTTGATTGCGAATCTGAAGTTATAGGAAATGTTGAGCTTGCTGTAGTATTGTCAGCATTTGTGTAACCAATACTTGTGTATAATTTGTTATTACAAGAGGATTGAGTTGAACTTCCTGAAGAGCTGTAAGAACATTGCCAAGCTTCAGGATCTGCAGCTATTGGTACCCCAACAGTTCCACTTTTTTCACTAGTTGCATTTTGAGAAAAGCCATAGCCTATTGGTGCTGGAATAGCAAATGCTATAGTTCTTCTTGCTCCGTTATAAATCTTAGAGTCAGTTGTGATATTTCCGCTAATCGTATTATTTCCACCCCCCACAATATTCGTGCCATCGCTCCATTGACCACTAAATTTAACATTCAGTGTTTGACCAGACTTAACATCAAAAAACTTACTACTCCAGTTACTTCCTTGAGAAGAAGGAAATTGATTTGTAGCTTGAATAAAATAGTCTTGATATGAAACTGAACTTCCTAAACTTATATCGCCAATTGCTTTGATTATAAGTTGCGAGTTTTTACTTATTGTAACTCCATAATTTTGAGAAGCACTGCGAGAGTTTGTAGGAAGCCAATAAGGTTCAGCTGATCCGACGTTAGCATTATTTTTTATTAAACATTGCTGAACGGCATTACTTATGCATATGGTTCTATAATTTACATCATCAAAACCACTACAACCTCCACTTCCTCCATTACTGTGAGGTTTACCATCTGTGTCGTAAACAGTAGTATTTCCTGATGTTAGATAATCAGTAAGTCCTGTTCCTTGTGATGGATCATTAATATCTAACGAGGAATCGTAGTTACAAGATTCTGCAGAATTATTTGCTAAAACTTCCAATGTTTGATATTCATATTCACCAAAATCGTCAGCTTCAATACACCCTTGATCTGTACATGACGAACTTAAAAGCAGTAACAATAATAGAGCTTTCAGTTTGTTAGAGAATTTTTTAAGAAAAAAATCCAAAACTTTAGTTACTTTTGTTGGTTTTAAAGTTTTTTTTATCAAGAATTAAAAAGGGTCAAATTTATTTTTGTCGCTAAAAAAGTAAGGAAATTAAAAACTTAATCAAGAAATTTTTAGACTTAATTTCTTGTAAAACAAAATCAATAAAAATTAGTGGCACAACGATTTTTTATTAATAAGGCAACTCTTTGTGTTTCGTTTAAGATTTTGGAAGATTTATTTTCTAAAAATTCTAAATTGTCTTTTAATTCAGAAGCATATTTTTCCTTGAATAAACTTTGATGAAAATCTTTATGTTTTTTAGAAGAAATATTTTTTTCATCAAAAATATAAATTGGTTTTCCAGTTGAGGCAGCTTCAGAAGTCATTGAAACAGAATCTCCGGTAACGATAAAAAAATCTGCGTAACTTAGTATTGCTAAGTAAGGATTTGGATTAACTTTTTTCCAATCAAAAAATTTGAATTTACATTTAAGATTTTTGATTAAGTTTTCACTTAATTCATCAGAAGTTCTACGACTGTTTAAAACTAGTAAAACAGCATTCATATTGTTTGCAATCTTGCTGCTTATGTTTGCTAATTTTATTGCCGATTCAATTTCAAATTTAGTTTTATTAGAAGATCCTCCAAGCAGTATAGCTATTTTTTGTTCCTTAATATTTTTGAATTCTTTAGAAAAAAATTGCTTTTCATTTTTAATATTTTCTTGGTTAATTTTTGTCAGAGATCCAATTGTAGTTATTACATTTTGAAATTCAGAAGCATTTATATTGTCATGTTTTGGCAAAATTACAAAATCAAATTTTTTAAAATTTAAGTTTGGATTCATTATCTGAATCAGCTTGATTTTTGATAGAGATTGTTTTTTTAGATAGAGAGCAACTGGTGCTGTTCTTCTTCCGCAAGAAATTATTGCTTTTGGGAAATAATTTATTTGATTAAGTTGGTTTGTGGTTTTTTGGCTTAAACGTAGTTTTGAGCTACTAAAAAAAATATTGGGTAGTTTTGCGAAAATACTGTAACTAACTTCAATTATTTTGTAAGAAATTCCAAGTGCTTGAGCTAAACCAACTCCTTGCGAAAATGTACCAGCTCTACCATCGGATAAAATCCATATTTCTTCTTCAATTTTTTTCATTATTAAGAAATTTGAAGTTTCTGTTTTAAAGCTTTAGAGACGTTTTTCGAAACAAAACGATCAATTTCACCATTCAGTTTTGCAATTTCTTTTACCAGTTTTGAGGCAATGAACTGAGTATTTTCAGAAGCTGGCAAAAAAACAGTTTGAATTTGTGGATCAAGTTTGGAATTCATTCCAAACATCTGAAATTCATACTCAAAATCTGATACAGCTCGAAGGCCACGAATAATTATTTGTGAATTTTTTTGTTTTGCAAATTTAACTAATAAACCCTCAAATTCTTCAACAATAACAGTTTTTTCTTGGCTATTGAAAACTTTTATTTCTTCTTCAACCAATGCCACTCTTTCATCTAAAGTAAATAAGTTTTGTTTTGCATTATCTTTAGCAACTGCAATAATTAGGTGATCAAATAATTGTGTGGCTCTTTTAATTATATCAAGATGACCAAAAGTTATTGGATCAAAAGTACCAGGATAAATTGCAATTCTTTTCATTATTTTGCTATTAGGTTGATATTTAGTAATTAAAAACTCTACTTGCATCAATATTTCATAGTTAGAACTATAAAATAGTTTGCTGCGATCTAATGTCTCAATCAATAGATTTTTACTTTGATATTTTCTACCTTTATCTTTGGTTAAAAATTAAATTCAACAACTTCATGAAAATCTCAATAATTTCAATTGGTAAATTTGAAAATAGTCCATTTAAACAAGTTTTTGAAACTTATCTAAAAAGATTAAAGTGGAAAATAGAATTAAAAGAGTTGGATTTAAAAAATTCTCATAACTTTTCTGTAGAAAAAATTAAAGAAAATGAAGCGGAGTTAATTATTAAGAATTTAAAACCAAACTCTAAAGTAATTGTTTTAGATGAGCATGGTAAACAATTTGGAAGTATTGATTTTGCAAAAATGATTTCTGATTTTGCAGTTAATGGAGATTCAGATTTAACTTTTGTGATTGGTGGAGCTAATGGACTTGGTAAAGAAATTTTGAAAAAATCTCAAATGAAAATTTCTCTGGGAAAGATGACTTTTCCTCATATGATGGTAAGAGCAATTTTGATAGAACAATTATATAGAGCTCAGTCAATTATTGAAGGACACCCTTATCATAGAGAATAATTTTAACATTGTTGCTTTAATAAGATATAATTCTGAAATTGTCTTAAGTATTTTCGCTTGATTCTTCAGCCATTTGATAATCAAGACTTGCCCATCTACTACGAGCTCTTAGTCTTCTACTTTCAATTCTTTCCCTTGCAGAAGTTGATCTTTCTTTTAGGTTAACTTTGTCACGCCAAATTTGTGGTCCTTCTCTATCAATCAATAAACTTTGTTGAAATGAAGGAGGGCGTTTTTTTAGAGCTTCTCTTTTTTCTAAAGCTCTTTTTCTTATATTCTCAATTGTGGTCTGACGATTTTTATCGTGAAGCCTTTTGTGATGCATTATTATATTGTCAACAAACCAGCGACGACGTCTGTTTGCAACTTTTCTTCTTTGTGATCTTGAAAGTCCTTTTCCTCTTCCTTTTCTTGCAATACTGAAAAAACTGTGAACAAGTGCGTGTTCAACAACTCCATGAACAAGTCCAGGATGCGCACCAAGAAACAGCGATGCATTGCTTAAGCTTAGTGATGACATTGAGGATGGTAAGCTAAGAAGCACGACTTATTTTTCGAAGTAAATTTAGTTAAATGACAAAAGTTATATTGAATATAAAGATATATAATCTCATTTATTTTCCAATACAAAAACTTGAAAAAATTACATCTAGAATATTTTCAATATCAACTCTTCCTGTAATTTTGCCGATTTGGCGAGTTGCCATTCTTAGGTCTTCAGCTGCTAATTCAACATTTTTTGTCAAAGAAAACTCTTCTAAAAAAGCAACTGAATTCTGAAGAGCAGTTCTATATCTTTCTTGAGTTATAAATGCTGAATTTTCTTGAAAAGACTTATCTGGTAGAAGACTTGAAATCTTTTTTTCAAGAATTTTTGTAAGATTAGAAGTATTAATTTTTTTGGTCAAAGATATTGTGATTGGTTTTAGTCTAATAAGCCAATTTGGTACTTTTTCACATAAGTCAATTTTATTTAGTAGAATAATTGATTTTTCATCGATTAAATCTTTGAATTCATTGAAAGAATTTGGATTTTGTGAGTCCAAAACAATAATTTTTAAATCTGCTTCTTCAGCTTTTTTAAAAGCTCTTTTTACTCCTTCTTTTTCAATCAAATCATTGGTTTCTCTTATACCAGCGGTGTCTGAAATTTTAACCGCAATTCCATTTATTGATAAGTTAGTTTCAACAACATCACGAGTAGTTCCGGCAATCTCGGATACAATTGCCACTTCACTGTTTGATAAAAAGTTAATTAGACTAGATTTGCCAACATTTGGTGCGCCAATAATTGCTAAATTAAAACCATCTTTAATTTTTTGCCCAACTTTCTGATCATTAATATGACTTTTTATCTCTTGAGTTAATGATTTTACGTTATTTTCAACTTCATCAATTATAGTTTGTGGTAAATCTTCGTCAGGAAAATCAATATAGGCTTCTAAACGTGCTGAAATTGATATAAGTTTGAAACGCCAATTTTCATAAATTTGACCCAACTTGCCTTGCAATTGTTTTAAGGCTTGTTTGTGTTGTGATTCAGTTTCAGAAGCAATTAAATCTGGTATTGCTTCTGCTTGTACCAAATCAATTTTACCATTTAAAAAAGCTCTTTTTGAGAATTCACCAGCTTCGGCAATTCTAACGTTTTTTTGAGTTGTTAAAATACTTGAAACTTTTTTTAAAATAAAAGGTGAGGCATGAATTGAAATTTCAGCAACATCCTCTCCAGTAAAACTATTAGGTGATTTGAAAAATGATACCAGAACTTCATCAATTAGCTCTGAGTTATTGGGATCAGAAATTTTATGAAAAGAAATTTTTTGATGAGCAGGTTCTTTTTTAATTCCAAGTGCTTTTAGGCACTGAGAAGTTTCAGTACCAGAAATTCTTATAACTGATACTGCTCCTAAATGACTTGAGGTTATAGGCGCAAATATTGTATGCATTTCCAAATTATAAATATTTTTTATGGAAAAATTGGAGCTAATTCTAAACCTTCTTTTTCGTCAAAACCGCAAATAATATTCATATTTTGAACAGCTTGACCAGATGCTCCTTTGCATAAATTATCAATTACTGATACAATAATAACTCTATTTTTTGTTCTGGCTTTTTTTACTGTCATTACACAAAAGTTGGTTCCTACAACATCTTTAATATTTGGTTCTCCATCAATTACTCTAACAAAGAATTCATCTTCATATTTTGTTTGTAAACAATTCTTTATGTCTTCAATTGAAAATTTCTGATCAATCTTAGCATAAATTGTTGAAATTATACCTCTATTAATAGGTAGTAAATGTGGAGTAAAATCAACTTCAACTTCTGAATTTGTAGCTTTTGAAAGTTCTTGTTCAATTTCTCCCATATGTCTATGTTTTCCAATTGAATAAGCTTTTACAGATTCATTAACTTCACAAAATAAATTCCCTTGTTTGACAGATCTTCCAGCACCCGATGTTCCAGATTTAGAATCAATAATTATATCTTCTCTTAAGATTAAACCGCTTTCAAGAAGTGGAATTAGTGGTAATAAAGCTGAAGTTGGATAACAACCAGGGCAAGCAATTAAATTGGATTTTTTAATTTTGTTTCTATGAATTTCTGGTAAAGCATAGACCGCTTTTGGTTGTAAATCTTGTGCTATATGTTCGTGGTCATACCACTTTTTATAAATTTCTGGATCTTCAAGTCTGAAGTCAGCAGAAAGATCTATAATTTTTAGATGGGAATTTTTTCCTTCAGAAATAAGCTTTTTAAAAGTTTCTTGCGATGTTGTGTGTGGTAAACATCCAAATGCAACATCAATTTTTGAGAAATCAACTTCATCAATTTTTTGTAAATCAGGTAAATTATAATGAACTAAGTGTGGATAAAGTTGTTCAATCTTTTGTCCAGCATTAGAATTTGCAATTAAAGCTGCGATTTCAACTTTTTTATGGTTAATTAAAATTCTAATAAGTTCTGCTCCAGTATAGCCTGATGCACCAATAATTGCGATTTGTAATTTTTTCATTTCTTACCTTAAATTTACTTTTTTTTATGGCTTTTACGATAATCTTTTGGTGTTTGGAATTTACCTTGCCAAACACCTAATTTATTGACTTTTGCTAAGTTTTCTAAATTTATCAAATTTTCATCAGCTTGTTTTAAATTATAAATTATTGCCATACCATTTTTAATAATTTCTTCATTAATTACAAGGTTATCAATTTTGCAAATTGCTAGATAGCGATTATAAACATCTTTTTGTGCGTAAGAACATAAGACTTCTTTTTTATCGGCTAATTTTAATAAAAAGTTTTTTGAAATTTGTCCGCAAGAATATTCTTTGTCATTTTTATCGAAGCAATTTTGTTTGAATTCAGGTGCGTCAATTCCAAAAAGTCTAACTTCGTATTTGATATTATCATTTCTAATTCTTAGAGAGTCGCCATCAATTACTTCAGCAATACCGATAAATTGTTGGTTAAAATCGAGGGTTGAAAGCTGTGGGTTTGAAGATTGCGTTTTTGTAGTAACTATTCTGAAAGTTGTTCCAATAAAACTGATTAGAAAAACTATAAGTGTAATGTTTCTAAGATTTTTTTTTATTTTTCTCACTATTTTGAAAAAGAGTTTTTTCTAAAGAAATAGGGCTTTTGAGTTATAAGATATAAAAAGCCATTTTAAGAATAAAGCTGTAGGTCAATAAATCTATAACTTGGTAAATGCGAGCTCTATCAGATAGTACTCGCAATTTATACAAAAATCAGTTTACAATCTAACTAAATCATAATAATCCTGCATTAAATCAAGAGTAATTTGACTTGCTTGTGGATAAAAATATTTATCATCGATTGCACCGACTCTTGTAATTTCAGCAGCACTTCCAGTTAAAAATACATCGGCAGCATCAGCAAGTTCTTCTGGTTTGATATGTCTTTCAACAACTTTTAATCCACGTTTTTTAGCAAGATCAATAACTGTTAAGCGGGTTAATCCATTCAAAAATGCATCAGGCGTTGGAGTGTGAAGTTCGCCATTTTTCATAACTAAAAACAAATTGGCACCAGTTGCTTCAGCTAAAAATCCACGATAATCAAGCATTAATGCGTCATTATAGCCTTCGCGTTCAGCTTCATGCTTTGAAATTGTACAAATCATATAAAGACCAGCAGCTTTTGAGGCAACAGGAGCAGTCTCAGGAGAAGGGCGTTTATATTTGGCGAATTTTAGTTTTAAACCGGCTTTTCTGGCCTCTTCAGAGTAGTAAGGGGGCCAAGGCCAACAAGCAACTGCAACGTGAATTTTATTGCCTTGAGCTGAAATTGCCATTTTTTCTGAGCCACGCCAAGCAAAAACTCTCATATAACCATCAGTTATATTATTTTTTATTACAGCTTCTTTTTTAGCTTTTTCTAATTCTTCAACTGAAAATGGAACATCAAATCCTAAGATATTGGCTGAAGCGTGAAGTCTTTTTGAGTGATCTAAGCTTCTGAAAATTTTTGTATTGTAAATTCTTTCGCCTTCAAAAACACAAGATGCATAGTGTAATCCATGGTTTAAGACATGTATTTTGGCATTTTTCCAATCAACAAATTCTCCGTTGTACCAGATGAAACCTTCTCGTTGATCAAAAGAAATAATATCAGACATTTTTGTTTATTTTAAATTAAAGAGTAAATAGATTTATTAACATACCAAGCAAATTAAGTTGCTATGCAAAATAGTCAATTAGTCAAAATTAAAATTAATGAAAATTTCACTAATAATTACAGCTTTTAATGCTGAAAAATACTTATCAAAAGCAATTGAGTCTTTTTTGGACCAAGATTATCAAGATAAAGAATTGCTTATAATTGATGATATTTCTACTGATAAAACTCATGAAATTATAATATTTTACACACAAAAATTTCCCAATTTAATTAAATGGGTTAAAGAAAAAGATAGCGGAATTTCAAATGCTAGAAATATAGCTCTAAATTATGTAAGTGGTGATTTAATTGGTTTTTTGGGAGCAGATGATTTTTTACACAAAGATTTTTATAAAAAAATGCAATATTACATTAAATTAAATCCAAATTTTGATGTGGTTTATTTTAATAACTATGCTGTGGGTGCAGTAAGTGCTTTTAGCTTAAGTTCAAGTATTTCAATTACAAAAAGAAATTTGATAAAGCATTGTCCAGTTGCTTCTGGTGAGTCTTTTTATTATCGTAGAGAAATTTTTGAAAAGATAAAATTCAATGAAAAGAATCGATATTCTATGGATTATGAATTTAATATCGCTCTTGTTTCAACAAAAAAACAAAATGGTGAAAAATATAAATTTTTCCCAGTTAATATTTCTGCAGTTTTTAATTATCATAGCGGAGAAAATATTTCATCATTAAATTCTTTGAAACAAAGGTTAGAAACAGTTGCAGTTCAGTTAAAATACTCTAGAAGTTTAGTTGAAAAATTAAGAGTTATATGGAGAGCAAAAAAACTCATTTCAAAAAATTATTCTGAATTTTTAAAAATATTAAGAGGCTTATAGACTTTGTTAAAAAAGCAATTTGTACGTTTTATTATAGTTGGATCATTGGCAACTTCCTTGAGTTACTCTGTATTTTTAATTGCGTTGCGTGTTTTCGACATTAATTATCTTATTGCGGCTTGTCTAGGATTCGTTTTTGGTGTTCTTTTAGGATTTCTTTTAAATAAAAATTGGACTTTCGACGCCAAAAATGAAAAGTCTAAGAAGACAGCTTTTTCTTACTTTGCGGTTTATATTTTTTCTCTAATTATTAGCTTATTATTTCTAAAAGTTATGGTTGACTCTGTTGGATTAAGTCCAGAACTGTCAAATTTTTTAGGAATTGGTGTTTCAACTTTTACTAATTTTAGTGGTACAAAATTTTTTGTTTTTAAAAAAAAAACTAGTACATAACCAAAGTTTTTTCTTTATTTTCTTTGCTCAAATCTTCAATTACCAACTCAGTCCCACCTGAAGTCTCATTCATTGTTACTATTCTTCCAGTGTGTAATTCTCCATCTTCATAAAATTCTATTATCAAACCTTCGCGAACCAGATTTCCAGAACCAATTTCAACTAAAGAATTATTTTTAATGTTAATTCCTTCCCAAGCAAATGAAATATGACAAAAAACAAGGTATACTATTAAAAAAGTACTTAATTTTTTTATCATAAAATTGGTGTTTTGTTTTCAAAATAATTTTTGAAAATATAATTATTTAATTTTATTCAAAGAAATCATTGACATTTTATAAAAATATCAGTTTATTTGCGCCCCTCTTCTTTTCGAAAAAGATTTATGTCGGGGCGTAGCGCAGTCTGGCTAGCGCATCTGGTTTGGGACCAGAGGGTCGGGAGTTCGAATCTCTCCGCCCCGACCATATCTAATTATATTACTTTCTCCTCTTCGTTTTCTTGCTTTCCTTCATTTTCATCTGCTAAATATACCCCTCCTTCTATGTCACTATGCATAATAATATCACGAATAATTTCTGAATGAATATCACGAAAAGCATCAATTGTACTATCAATTTCATTGCTATTGATTCCAGCTGAAAGCATTGCTGCTTTGCTTAATTGTAAACCAGTTTCAAGATTTTTTGATACAACCATATTTGCTCCAACCCTTCTGAATCTTTCTGCATTGTTGAAGTTTTCTGATTTGGAAATTATTGAGACATTAGGGAAATTTTCATGAATGAAACGAGTAATTTTAATGCAGGCAATTTCATCATCCATTGCAACAATTACAGATTCAGCTCTTTCAGTACCTATATGTTTTAAAATATCGATATTCATTGGATCGCCATAATAAATGTTATATCCATTACTTTTTTCTAAACGTACAACACGATGATTGTTATCAATAATTAAGTAATTAATTCCTCTTTTGCGTAAAATATATGAAACAATTCTTCCTACTTTTGTGAAACCAACAATTATTGTATGTTTTGAAATATCGCCAATCTCTCTTTTTATTTTATTGTCATGTAGTACTGCTTTAACATATAGCTGGCTTTTAATTTTGCGTCCAACGCTTGCAAGTAAAGGGGTAAGTGCCATCGTAAAAGTTACAACTGTCATTAAAAATTGTGATAAATCAGGCTCCATAAATCTTTGTTGAACAGCCATAACAAAAACTACAAAAGCGAATTCACCACCTTGAGATAAAAGCAAACCAGCGTGAATTGAAGGAGCTAGAGGAAATCTGAAAAGTTTACACAAAGAAATAATTATTGATGCTTTTATAATTATTAAAGCAATTGATGCAGCAATTATCATAGGAAAGCTTTTCAGTAGTAAATCAAAATCAAATGACATACCAATTGTCATGAAAAACAAACCCATTAAAAGAGATTTTAGTGATAAAATTTCTTCTTCAACACGATATTTATATTCTGTTTCTGCAACCATTAATCCTGCAACGAAAGCACCTAAAGCAAATGAAAGACCCATATAGTTACTTAAGTAAGCTGCTCCTAAAATTACTATTAGAGTAAAGCTTAAAAATAAAACATCGCTTTTGGTTGAAGCTATAATTCTATAAATTGGACGTAGTAGTAAGCGACCTGTTGCAAAGATTATTGCCATTGCAATAATTGCATCACCAAATGCAGTTCCCAAAGCTGGAAGAATTTCAATATCGCTTTTTGAAAGAACAGGAAGTAAAACCAAAATTGGAATTACTGCTAAATCTTGCATTAGTAATATTGAAAAAGATAAGCGGCCAACTCTTGTAGATTCCTCACCATTTTCGTTTATTACTTGTAAAACAATTGCTGTTGATGACAGTGATAAAGCACTTCCAATTATTATTGCGCTTTCTGCATGAAGCCCAAAAAATTCATAACAAATATATGATATTAAAGCTGAAGTAAGAATTACTTGTAAACTTCCAAATCCTAGAACATATTTTCGCATTGCCATCAGCCTGCCAAAAGTAAGTTCTAGACCAATTGCAAAAAGCAAAAACACGATACCAAGTTCAGCAATTGATTTTGTTGTTTCTGCGCTTGTTAATACTCCAAATCCAAAAGGTCCAATTGCCGCTCCTGAAACAAGATAACCTAGAGCAGGGCTAAGACCAAATTGCTTAAAAATGATGACGATCAGAACAGAGGCAAAAAGTAGTATTAATATGTCTCTTAAGTAGCTTATATCATGCATTTGGTAATCTATTTTTTATGTTTCTATTCTTCAATTATCTTCTTTTTTATTTAGATAAAGAATTAACTATGCTATTTTTTAAATTGCAATTGAGATTTATCGTTTATAAACTGCGTCTTTCTTACACGCAAGCAACTTTTAATTAAAAAATAAAAATGACTATTTTGTCTGATAAATCAATTGCTAAACTGGCTATTGAAGAAAAAATGATTAAACCTTTTGTTGAAAAACAAATTAAGTTTGATGACAAAGGAGAAAAAATTATTTCTTACGGTAACTCCTCTTATGGTTACGATGCAAGGGTTTCAAACGAGTTTAAGATTTTTACGAATATTGATTCTGCTATTGTTGATCCAAAAAATTTCTCTGATGCAAGCTTTGTGAATCGTACAACAGATGTTTGTGTTATTCCACCAAATAGCTTTGCTTTGGCTAGAACTGTTGAATATTTCAAAATTCCAAAAGATGTTTTAGTAGTTTGTGTAGGTAAATCAACTTATGCTAGATGCGGAATTATTGTTAACGTTACTCCTCTTGAGCCTGGTTGGGAAGGTCATGTAACTTTAGAATTTTCAAACACAACTCCACTTCCTGCAAAAATTTATGCTTTTGAAGGAGCTTGTCAGTTTTTGTTTTTTAAAGGAGATCAACCTTGTGATGTTTCTTATGATAAAAGAAATGGTAAGTACATGGGGCAGGTTGGTGTTACTTTACCAAAAGTTTAGTTAAAAAAACCTGACTATGATTAAAATCTTGTTACATTTTATCTGTTTCTTTTCTTTCGCTGTCAGTGTTTTTGGGCAAGAAGTTAAGAGTGCTCAAGAAGTAAAAGAAGTTCCTTTAACAATTTTTTCTCCAAAAACACCAACCCCCTCAAGATTTTTTGCTGCTGATATATCAATGCCAGATAACTTTGCTACAAGCAACAATTTAGTTAAGAAAGTAGGTGCTTTTTATCGAGCAGTTGGTGAAGTTATTTTTTTACAAGGAACTGTAACTGATTCTTTTGGGGTTCCAATTTCTGGTGCAGTAATTGAAATTTGGCAAACTAATGCTGCTGGCAAATATCATTCGTTACTTGAAAAAGATAGTGAGTATATTGATAAGTATTTTAGTATGTCTGGAAGAACAATTACAGATAATTTAGGAAATTATCATTTTATTACAATTTTACCTGGTGCAAATCCTGGAAGAGCTCCACACATTAATATTAATGTTTATCATGAAAAGTTTGGAAAAATAGAAACCGAAATGTATTTTGAAGACCACCCTTATAATCCAACTGATTATCAGTATTTAGCTTATAACGAAGAAGAAAAAAGAATGTTGACAGCAAAAGTTTCTAATTCTGATATACTAAATCCAAAGTCAATCAAACTGTGCACATTTGATATTGTAATGCGCGGAACTCATCAATATAAAAGTTATTAAAATGAAAAGCCAAAGACAATTGCAAATAGGAGAAAATATCAAAAGAACTATGTCAGAGATATTTCTGCGTGATGATATTTTAACTGTTCCCGGAAGTTATATTACAATACTTGAAGCTGACGTTAGTCCTGATACAAAAAATGTTAAGATTTATATTGATATTTTTGGTAATGATCAAATTCATGGTAAGATTGTTGATAAATTGAACGAAATGGCTCCGCATTTTCGTTATGAACTTGCAAAAAGAATTGTTTTAAGGGTTGTTCCTGAAATTTCATTCATATTAGATAAAACTCAAGATAAGGCTTTGGGACTGGAAGCTTTAATTGCAAGTGAAGCAATCAAATATAATATTTCTGAACAAAAAAGTGCTAAAAATACAAAGAAAACTGGGAGACTTTCAAGGTCAAAAAAATAATGATTAAAAAAAGAATATCAATTTTTGGTTGTACAGGATCAATTGGTAAAAATACAATTGAAGTTGTAAAAAATGCGCCAGAAAAATTTGAAGTTATAGCTTTAGTTGCAAGAAATGATGTTAAAGTTCTCATAAGCCAAGCTTTGTTTCTGAAACCAAACTTTGTTGTAATTGAAAATGAAGATCACTTTTTAGAACTAAAAAACGAATTAAGAAATTTACAGAATTGTGAAGTTTTGTGTGGTAAAAGTTCTATATTAGAAGTTGCGAAAATTAAGTGCGATTTGTTAGTATCTGCAATTACAGGAGCAGCAGGAATGATGCCAACTTTAGAAGCAATTAAAGTTGGTTCAAATATTGCATTAGCAAATAAAGAATCTTTGGTTTGTGCAGGAAGGTTTCTAATTGAAGCTGCAAAGAAAAGTGGTGCAAAAATTCTTCCTATTGATTCCGAGCATAATGCAATTTTCCAAATTTTTGAAAACGATAATTTGCAACAGATAAGCTCTATAACTTTGACAGCTTCTGGAGGGCCTTTTTTTAACTCAGATAAGGATTTTACAAAAATTACAGTTGTTGAAGCTTTAAAGCATCCAAATTGGAGTATGGGTGCTAAAGTTTCAATAGATTCGGCAACAATGATGAATAAAGGTTTGGAAATGATTGAGGCTTTTCATCTTTTTCCAGTTTCTAAGGATCAAATTAAAATATTGGTTCATCCTCAATCTATAATTCATGGTATGGTTGAATATAAAGATGGCTCAAATTTAGCAATGCTTAGCAATCCGGATATGCGAGTTCCAATTTCATATGCATTAGCTTATCCAAAAAGAATGAAAATTAAACATGAGGGTTTAGATTTAATAAAGTTACAGAATCTGAGTTTTTTTATTCCTGATGAAAAGAAATTTCCAAGCGTAAAGATTTGTCGTGAAGTTTTAGAAATTGATAAATCTGCTCCAGCAGTTTTAAATGCTGCTAATGAAATTGCAGTTGAGAAATTCTTAAAAGAAGAAATTTCTTTTAAACAGATTACTGAAATAGTTGAAGAAGTCTTAAATAAAATAGAACATTTTGAAGTAAATTCTGTCGAAGATATTTTGGAGTTTGACGCAAAAGCAAGAGCTTTGGCTTTAAAAATTTAATTTATAAAAAAATGCCATTATTAGAGTTATTTTTACAAAATTTTTTTTCTTTCATCATATTAATTTCATTAATTGTTTTTATTCATGAATTTGGCCACTTTTATGTGGCAAGACTTTGTGGAGTAAAAATTGATGAGTTTTCAATTGGTTTTGGTAAAGAAATATGTGGTTTTAATGATAAAAAAGGAACGCGTTGGAAATTTTGTCTAATTCCTTTGGGTGGATATGTTAAAATGTATGGTGATAGAAATGGTATGTCGATACCTGATGTTGAAGGTGCAAGAAACATGACAGATGAAGAAAAGGCAAAATCTTTTATCTTTAAAAATGTTTATAAGCGTATTGCAATTGTTTTAGCTGGACCAGTTGCAAACTTTATTTTAGCAATCTTTATTTTCACAATTTTATTTAATATTAATGGTGTAAATGTAATTCCTCCAGTAATTGGAGAAATTACTAAAGATAGTGCTGCTTATCAAGCTGGTCTTCAAACAGATGATAAAATAGTCACAATAAATGATGTAGCAGTTGAAGATTTTGAAGATATAAGAGTTATTGTTTCTCAGAGTGCAGAAAAGCCACTCAATTTGCAAATTATAAGACAAGGACAACAAATTAATGTTACTGCAACACCAAAATCACAAATAACTAAAGATATTTTTGGTGATGAAGTGAAAGTTGGAATGCTTGGTGTTGGTGCTAAAGAAATTACTAGTAAAAAAATCAATCTAGGACAAAGTTTTGTTGAAGCTAATAAAGAGACTTATCGTGTTTCGATTGCAATTTTAAAAGCAATTGGAGAATTAATTAGTGGTAAAAGAAGTGTGGAAGAACTGGGAGGTCCAATAAAAATTGCTAAATATAGTGGCAAAACAGTCGAAATGGGAATTATAGCTATTTTGTGGTTTGTTGCTATGATTTCTGTAAATTTAGGTGTTATGAATTTATTGCCTGTTCCAGTTCTTGATGGAGGTCACTTATTTTATTATTTTATTGAAATGCTAAGAGGGAAACCTTTGCCTCAGAAGGCTCAACAGATTGGATATCAGATTGGTCTTAGTATTGTCCTAACTTTAATGCTATTTACAACTTTTAACGATATTAGGCAGATTATTGTAAATTAAATTCTCAATTGTTGGGTTGTTAGAATAATTGAACTGTACCCCTTTTTTAAACAAAAACTCCCTTCTAAATTAATCAGTAACGATCATTTTATTTTGTAACTCAAATGGCGCTGTTGCAAATCTAATTTTTTAGAAATTTAACAGAAAAAAACCTTATTGAAAATTTTCTTAAGAATTTTTTGTTTAGTTTTTTTCTGCGTTTTGATTCGTAGCTTTTGGTAATATTTGATGTTTATACCAAAACATAAATCTATACTCTTAATTAATTCCAACTAAACTTTCCCACAATATCAACTAAATTTGTGGATTTATGGCGAAGGCTTATTCTTTGGATTTAAGGCAAAGAGTTTTTAATTTA
>JACCDZ010831056.1_pt1 | contig 92385 bp, 95 predicted proteins | sample 7449551 | NCBI WGS metagenome assembly JACCDZ01 (sample SAMN15323452, study PRJNA562643) | freshwater metagenome | isolation source: river surface water | place: USA:Blue River Watershed | collected 2017-08-18
CCGGGAGCGGGACTGCCCCGGATATCGCACGTGGAGGGGCAATCAGGTCAAACGACCGGCGCCCCTGCGAAGCGTGGAAACCCCATCTGCAATCTTTGATTCAGGTGCGGGAGGTTCATAGTGCCTTTGATTACCTGGAGACCCAAGAGCCAAAATGTGTCGTCGAGCTAACAGGCGTCGGAAACACGCACTGGCAGTACCGTATTTTCGCCATCATGGATATCTATGATCGAACGAATCTGGTGGTAGTGGATCAAAAATACCGCTTTCGATCAGTACCCAATCCAACCTGCTGCACGTTCAGTGGCCCAATCGACGTAGGCCCTGGCGCAATGGCTGCAATCAACTTTCAGTTGAACAACTTGCGGCGTTTTCCCTCCTCTTCGCAGACGAATTTCTACACCATCAGTATCGGCCTGATGCTTGATCAGTACCCCATTTGGCGAAATGAACGTGAGGAATGGTATGAGCCTGTTTGAAGCCTCAACAGTTCGCTTTCGGCAATGAGTGCCAGCCAGTAGTGTACGCAGGACTTAGCCAGTTCTGCTGCATGGCATGCCGCCCCTGACCAGGAATCGCCTCCCTGGCCAACCTCAAGGTGCCTCTGCCCTGGCGTTGATTGATCGCATCCACGACTTTCATCAACGCCTCACTGCCGGCTCTTGGTTTGGGAGCAAACAAATCCACAATCATCCCCTGCTGCTCCACGAACTGACTGAGGATCACGCCGGCTTTTGCGTAAGCGGGGCCTTCGCGGTAGAAATGCTCAAGACCCGCCAGTGCAGCCTGAGTAATTTCACGGGTATCTGAACTGGGTCTTTCCAGCACCATGATTCGTGAATCGCCAAAATGCGGTGGGCTAAAACCATTGGTGCGGGCATAAACCTGAACACACTGCACCAGACTCCCTTGCGCGCGTAATTTGGCTGCCGCATTGGCAGCAAAGCCCGCGACCGCACGCTTTAGATCGTCTAACGCATACAGCTTTTGCCCGAAGGAGCGCGAACACATGATCTGCTGCTTACGCTCAGGACTGCCATCGGCGAAATCAAAACACACGGAACCTGCCAGTTCACGAGCGGTGCGCTCAACATTCACGTTAAAACTCCGGCGCAACTGTTTGGGGTCGATCCGTGTCAGATCCAATGCGGTCTGCGCGTAATAGTCCTGCTTCAAGCGTTCAGCCAGGCGTGGGCCAATGCCCCACACTTCATCAATGGGCGCAATCTTGAGCAAGCGCTGCTGGCGCTCAGGATCGGTTAAATCCACCACGCAGCCGGTTTGCTGCTTCCATTTTTTGGCTGACCAGTTAGCCAGCTTGGCGAGTGTTTTGGTCGTGGAGATGCCCACACCGACCGGAATCCCGACACGTTGCATAATCTCCTTTTGGGCCATGCGCCCCCAGCTCAGCGGATCATCAATGCCACTGAGATCGCAGAAGGCCTCATCGATGCTGTAGACAAAGGCGCGCGGCGCCAATTCGTCGAGGATGGCCATCACGCGGTTGGATAATGACTGGTAGAGGGCGTAATTGGAGGAAAAAACCTGCAAAGAGCCGTTTTCCTGTAAGTGCCGGATTTGAAAAAGTGGCACACCCATCTTGATGCCCAGGGCTTTGGCCGCATCATTGCGACTCACCACGCATCCATCGTTGTTGCTGATGACAACCACTGGTTTAGTGCGCAGCCAAGGCTGAAACAGCGTCTCACAGGAGCAATAAAAACTGTTGCAGTCGACCAGTGCGTACGTGGCCATCAGACACCCACCAGACCATGTAAGACCCAGACACAAACACCCCAAATCTCCAGCGGCTCATCAGCCCCCAATTCAAGCACGGGATACGCGGGGTTTTCCGCAATCAACTGGGCGCTGCCCTGCTCGCTTTGCCCCAAGCGCTTGACCAGGAATTCAGGCCCGACCACCGCGAGGACAATGTCGCCTTTGTGGGGCGTGCGGGCTTTGTCCACGATCAGTACATCACCGTCATAGATACCCACGCCCTTCATCGAATCGCCTTGCGCGCGAAAGAGAAACAACGAGGCGGTGGGCGACAAACCCACCAACTGATCGAGTGATAAATCAGGGCTTTGGTAATCAGCAGCAGGCGATGGAAAGCCACAGCTGACAGGGCCGAGGTGGGTCAGGGTGGAGGCGCTGGGAATCAGTCGATTGAGGGTCGGTTTCATGGCGCGATCAACTGTATAAAGATACAGTGCATATTACGTCAAGTCTTCGCAAATGGCATCCACCTGCCATCAGGTGAATACATTTTGCGGATTGCGGTATGGCTAGAATTTTTATTTCTTGAAATTGACACATTCCGCCTGTACTATCAAGGATAGATGTACCCCTTCACGAGGCCAGTTGCATGAGCAATCTCGATGGTAAACAGCGCATCAGTGCTGAGCGCAAGCGTCAAATAGAAGCCGAAGGCTGGACGCCGGAACACGATGATGAACATGGCAGCACCACCCTGGAGAAAGCTGCTGTTTGTTACGCTCAGGCTGATGACGAAAAAGCGGCACAGCCACAGCTGTGGCCTTGGGATAAAGCCTGGTGGAAACCCAAGGCTCGATTGCGCAACCTCGAACGTGCCGGCGCACTTTACCTGGCTGCCGCTGAAGCGGCGCAACGTGCTAACGATCATGAGACCTGCAACCGTCTGCGCAACGAAGTGGAAGGTTGCGCTGCCAGCATTGACAGCTTGTTCAGCTAAATCTTGCCAGGGCTGTGTTTCTCACAGCCCTTAAAGCCCTAAATCCTCACCGAGAAATTCTCGTCGATAGGGATGCGAGCTGGCCTGCATGCAATCAGCCAAAGAGACGCCTCTGGTCATTAACCACTGGGTCAGCTCTCTTGGCTCTACGAACCGGGCTTTCTCATTGCCCTTGACCAACGCGCCAAGCCTTTCTGCTGAGCCTTTTCATGCCTCAATCATGTTCTCAACATGGCGGACGGCTTGCTGATGAAACAACAACAGCTTGGGTTGTGTCGGAAAGCCAGTGGAGACAGACCACTGCTCATCCTTTGACACACCCGACATCATTTTCCGGAAAACCTGGTCTTCGAAATGTTTTTGCCTAGCCAGGCCAAGTGCCTGCTGTTGGCTCTTGATGGGATAGACAGCCTTCACCCCCAATGCCATCGGAAAATTGAGGTGGGACAGGACAAAGGTCTCCACCGGATCGGCCTGAAACTCCAGGCAGGCGTCAATGATTTCTTTGATCAAGGCATCTTGGCCATCCGATTCAACAACAGCCCACAATCGCTTCATAGAAGAAGTAGGGTTCAGTGGCGAGATATTCTGCCAATGCCGGGCATCGCGTATGAAGTGCGTGATTTGATTTGCTGTGGCGGTTGAGAAACGCACCTGCGCATGGGTCGCCAGGTTAGGAAATTGAGCCAGCGCCGAATCATCGGGATCAATGATCAAACGATCCAGTGCATGCCATGAGAGCATCGACATCACTTACAACCCCACGTCCATTTCAAGAAAAGCCCGCTTATGGGCTGGCTTCAGGTGATTTTGCAACGCCTGCTGCTGGGCCTCTGGTAGCCCTTGAATAAAACCTGCACAGGCTCGCCAAACATCTAAATCAGAACCCAGATCATGCGCGGGTGTTTGCCTGAGGCTATTCACGAATCGAGCAAATTCGGGAATCCCGTTTTTCTCCAGCAGGATACTGGCTACCGCCGTGAAAAGGTTGGGAAATTCAGCCAGAGGAAAAACGCGCAAAGCCTGAAAATCATTTCGATTCAAATAGCCATACAGGCTGAACAAAAAGGAATCGTCTTGGGTAAATCTGGGATCGTAATGAATTTCACTGAGTTGAGTATTGCCCAAGAGCTGGATAAATTTTTCCTGACAGTCAATTAAGGTTGAGGTGCAATCGAAAATAAGCGAGCAAAGAAAAACATTGTCTTCTGAGACATGGCCTAATGCATCATAATCACAGCAATCCACAAAGAAATGCTTGGCTTGCCTAAACAGATCAAGGTTCTCCGCCAGGGCCTTGAAAGCGCTTAAGCTACCTTCTGCTGAATCAAGCAGCTGCAACACAAGGGTGCTGGCCTCATGTCGCTTTGAGTAGTCTGAAAACATCACGGGTATATGCGTCATTACAGCCTTAGCGACCTCTCCAAAAACTCACGGCGAATGGGCGGTGAGCACAACGAAACAAACAGGTCGTCTGTGACCCCCAGTGGCTTCAGGACGTTAAGCAATTCCTGGGGGCTCATGTAGTGTTTTTCCTCGTTATGCAATATTAGTGCAGCTAATTGATCGGGCCTACAGGCGGCCTGTAAGGCTACCTCATGAACACGCTTCCACGCCGCTTGATGGCACAGTTTGAGCTGAGTCTGGACGGGGAAATCCAGAACCTTGGTTGCTGGAATATCACCATGGGTCGGCGGCCCAAAAGTATGAACGCCAATGGCGGACATCATACGGCGGTTTTGATAGGCATTCGCTGCCATTTTCTCCAAGGTCAGCACGCTGTTCAACCGGGGCATTAGCATCACGCCAAAGGCAGCCCCAAGATTAAGAAATGACAAGCGTACGGGTGTTGTCGGATGGCTACGTTGAAACACGCAGCCTGAAGCCAATGCCTTTATGACATCTTCGTGTTGACGCGGCCAGGAATCACGCCCCAGATGAGCGATATGACTGTCCTTGATGAAGCGAAACAACAGGTGAGCCGACAAACTGTAAAACTTTGCCTCTCGGTACGCATCGAAATTAGGGATCTGCTGAAAAAGCGCAAGATGTTCATCAATGACGACGTCATCGAGAAACGACAGCGGATCTTCTGCACACTTAAATGTCATTTCCGATCAACCCCATGGCCCTAAGAAACGAAATCCAGGGCCGTAAATGGCAGAATAACGCAAAATGCCAATTAATCGAGCCAGGCATGAAAAAATCATGGCGCATGGACGACTTAAGGCCAAGCAAGACAGAATCCACCCGAATAGCGAATAAACAACCAGCGCTGCTCTGTAATGATTTGAGTGAAATCATTGACTGAGGTGTCGTCAAACTCACAGTCATACAGCTTCTGAATATCTTTTACCAGCTTGGCCACTTTAGTACGGGAGAGCTCTCGGGTCTTTTCAAAACACAGTAGATCAGAACCAACGCCGATCAATTCATACCCGTAATGTTGCTGGAGATGCTTGGCAAGACCGGCATTTTCCACAGGGCCCATGTCTTCGGTAAAATAGCCAACCGGTAATGCACTCAGCGTCTGCACGGCTGTCTCAACAGGCACCCAATATAGCTCCAATTCCTTATCAATAAAGGCCTGCGGCTTTCGGTTAACCTCCGTCAGCATTTCCAAATCTTGATCATCAATGTCCAGTCCGAAGGCACGCGCATCGTCGAATGAAGCATTGGCCGTCAGTGCGGAAAACCGGGATATTTGCTGGGCTAGACGAATAGCCTTGGTTTTTCGGCAAAGATCCAGATCCGCTATTTCATACTTCATCCCACCATGGTGGGCCACATAATGCGTTTGGTTGGCATCATCGAGGGTGAGCAGCGGTCGGTATCCGACGTGCTCCTTACCCAATTCATGCACCTGCGCCAGCACCTCCTCGAACGAGTCAAATTGACTGATCAGGTAAGCAGGGCAGCCTAAGTGGCTAATTTGATTTTTGCTTAGCTTATTCGTTTTCATAATTAAGGTATGACCAACAACTAGATATTTAATTCCATCTCTATCATCTGCCTTCTTTGTGCAGAGTTTGTTGAATGGATAAATTCATCAGCAGAAAACCCAAGGTCAATGAGTATCTTTGCAAGGATGGGAAAAGGAATAACCTCCTTGCTTTTATTGTCTGTAAGGATTTGCCCTACTTCCGCTGTCTTTGAGGGATCTTGTTTAATCGCTTGAATAAAATCAGCGATGGCATAGCCCCGTAGTTCCCGCAGCCACTCGGAAAACTGCATAATTAAAAAACCATGAGCTTCCTCTGACCTCTGACTTCCACGTGGGCCAGGCAAATGAAATAAATAGCCATCCAGTGCCTCAAAGGACTCAGAGCTCAAGCGCGGATCCTGCACAAGATTGACCAATCTCTGATAGATAAAATAGTCGGGCAAATTGACGTAATTGATACTCACACCATGGTCATCGCGCAACTGAACCAGCACCTGCAAGACAGCAGAAACCATATGAGAGGCCCTTTTCACCCACACGTCATAGGACTTGCCGTAGTAGAAAGGCGACATAAATAAACAACACAGATCCTCGTGACTCATCTCTGTAAACAAGCGGCTTGCAAAGCTTTGAGCGACAAGCTTTTCGTGCTGAGGCTTAATGGACAAGGGCCGCACAGCATTGAACACATGCAGCGGTGATGAAGGTGTCATTCGATGGCGTCCATTAAAGGTCAACATTGGGGGCCTGATCGGCTTGTCAATATAGCACTATTCTAAAAAATTCGCACGGATTTAGCTGGTCAAGACGGCGTGCTGATATCGTCGGTGAAGCATCCCAGGCGACCTCGGCTATTAGTCGTTTGCATATCGTTTATCAGGCCGCTAATATCCAAACACTTTTTTGAGGGCAGGTCAATGGACATACACGAGATTCGCCTAAACAACCTCCAGGCTCTGATCGGCAAGCAAAAGAAAGCCAATGTCGCCGAGCGCTGGGAAACGTCTGCCTCTACTCTGAGCCAGATTCTCGGCGCAGGGAAGAATCGCAATCTGGGCGATGACCTGGCCAGGCGCATCGAAGAAAAAGAGGGCCTGCCTAACGGCTGGCTCGATCAACAACACACCTCTCCGGCTGCGCGTGAGCTCTCGCCCAGAGACATACAGCGCGGCCAGTACTTAAGGCAGATTCTGGACAAGTTGAAATCGGAACAAGGCTTGACGCAAAAAGGGCTCTCAAAAAGAATCGCCGCACTGGATCCCAATGGCGAAACCGGCATTACACAGCCGATGATTAGCCAACTGATCACCGGTAAGGTCGCGTTGACCACGGATACGCTACTGCTGATTGCCAAAGCCCTGCGTATTTCGCCGTTTGTTCTGGATCCTGACCTGAAGATGTACCTGACGGATCACACCACTGTCGATGAGCAGCTGGATATCGCTTGTGCCATTTCAGGGTCGGTGTTCGGGCCTTCGCTGCCGCCATGCCCGGTAGTTTCATCCCCTCGGCCCCGCTATGCGATTGCTGTTGATGTGGATGCCTATGCCAGTCACTTCAGAAAGGGCTCCGTGTTGATTGCCAGCCCCAGCGAGACGCCGGTCGAAGGTGATCTTGTGTATGTGTACGGAACCCGCGCCGAAGGCCCAGGGCTCCTCTCACTGCTGGCTATCCTCAAACAGTGGGAAAATGACCACGCGGTTGTCAACGAGTTAATTTCCGGCTCCAGCCTGCGCCTTGAGCGTCATGCCGGGCTTAAAATAGACCGTATCATCACCATTAATATGCCGTAGCTGATTGACCGCTGACACCTTGCAAAAGTCCTTGCCTGCCCTCTTTTTTGCGGTAAGATGGGCCATGTGGTCATCATTTTGATGGCCTCATTGAGGTGAGACATGACCTACTCCCTAGAGCAGGTACATGCTGGATTAAAGCTGTTGTATCAGAACAAGCGTTATTTCAGCACCAAGACGTTATCCGCACAGTCAGGCATCGCTGCCGACCTTCTCGATACGCTCATCAATACACTACCCACTATAAGCCTGGCCAATATCGAAAGAACGCCCGGTGGGAAATTCGTCAGCTTCAGGATGACGTATGCAGCCAAGGGCTTTGTGTTTGTGCTGCCCAACCGTGTTTGGTACGACGGACACCTGGTTGAGTCCAGTGGTAACGAACTCTTTAACCAGGGCATGCGCGCCTACCACAATCGCTATTACGCCGATAAAGCGGCACGCGATGGCATTCGGAACATTGGCTTTTTAAACCTGGAATCCGTGGCCAAGGTGGTTTTTGATGTATTAAATCCCAACCATGCCAGTGATCTTGCTAAAGCCGAGCTCGAAGAGAGTCTGAAACACCTGCATGACTACCCAGACGCCTTGGCTAAAGTGCGTGAACTCATGGCTCAAGAGGCCAAGCTTTTAGCTGACATCGAACAGCTAAAGCAGGCTGATGCGGCGGCTTCCGCGCAATACAACCGCGAATACCAGAAGGCTGAATGCGGTCAACGCACCAAGCAGGAAGCCTACTCTGTCGTTGTTGGCCAAGAGGACGTCTTCGTCGGCATGGTGATGCACCGGGGTGACGCCTGGCATGGCACCGATGATCACAGAGAGCCACAATTTGAGCGGATGAATAAATACGAGACCCGCTATCGGACGGTACGTGATTATCCTACCCGGCCAAATCTTCAACAGGACGTTATTGACAAGCTGCAACGGGAACTGGAACAGAACCGCAACCAGCAATCGACGATCAAACGGCAACCGGTGAGCTTTCAAAAAGCCGCCACCGAGCGTCTGCGCTTGGAGCGACTGGCCGAGGAGTATCGGCGTAAACGTTACGAGCTGGACGCGCATTACAAAAACCAGGGCCTTGACCTTCAGGCGCTGTGCAATAAGCGTGTGGTGTTTGCCTGAGGCAGCTTAAGTGGCGGGTGCGTTAAGCAGACGCGCCCGCTTCATGATGGATAAGCTCGTGAATGCGCTCAGCTGTTTTCGCGCCGATGCCCTTTACTTGTGCCAGCTGACTGGGGGACGCAGCAAAAACCTTAGCAGCGGTTCCGAAGTGTTCATACAACTTGCGGGCATTACCCGGCCCAATGCCCGGCAAGCTGCCAATGAGGTATTGCGCAGCCTCCTTATTGGGCTTGGGCTTTTTCGGGTGCAGGTTAATTTCGTAGCCCAGGCCTTCCTGAAGGTGCCTGGCCATGGTGGCTAACAAAAGGGGTGTCTCCGCCGCGTCCAACACCATCAGCACACCGACATTGGCAATGGCATTGATGTAGGAAATGGCACCAGCAATCGCCTTGTTGTCGATGGCCGAGCGCGTGCTGAACACGTCGCCCTCAATCAGTACAATCGGGCGCTGATAGTCCAGCTTCATCTTCTCGATCTGCTGAAAAATCCGGCCTTCCATGATCGAGACAATAAAATCGGTCGCCGATTTGCGTTCCACCACCACCTCGGGGCTGAGCACATAATCCCCACAGGGCAACGCACCCACCTGCACATGAATATGCTCCATGGCAGCCAGGGCAGCGAGCACCCCGGAACGTTGCTCACGCATATCAACGTAGATTTCAATCATGGCAAGCTCCACAGGGTGTTGTCACAGTTAACGAGAGATGCCCAATGACAGCCTGGATCGCGCTGAGACCATGGGGCTTGGTGCTTGCATCACCGCTGATTCAGCAAAAGAAGCAGGCAAGTGACGGGAATCCGAAGCCGGAATCATCAACAGGAAATCAGGAATCTCCTGAATAACACGATAGACCTTGGCCACCGGCTTGGGATGATTAATGATCGTATTAATGATCGTTTTATCCGTTTTGTCCCGCGTTTTCTCCAGGCAAGTCCGTGCCGTTTTGCGCACAGCCGCATCGCTTTGATGAATCACTGCTGCCAGCATGATGCACAGCATGGAATCGAGAAATCGCATGTTTACAAACCTCGCGAAAAAACGGCTTAAAGTAACGCGTTAACGCTGATACTTCAACTCGCTTTCCTCCAAGTCCTGCAAGAGAGACAGCTTAAGTTTGAGATCCTCAGGGTTAAAGCGGCGCTGACCCATGGCAATGCAAGCTACAGGACAATTCAGCCCCGGCCCCTTCCGGCAGATACTGCTCAACAAACCGTCCGGCCATCAGAATTCGGCTCATCAATTTCGGATTGAGTTGAAGCCGATGCGCCACCTCTGTCGCGGTGCATGAAGACCCGAGCTCAGCCATCACATGTTTTGCGGCAAGAAACGTTTCGAACCAGTCTTGTTTAATGGGGCGAGACATTGGGATGCATCCTGTGAAATTACGCGAGACCCGCGACTCAAAGAGGCGTTGTCAGTACCGAGTGATTATTGCGGATCGCCCAATAGCAATGGCGGCCCAGCCACTGACGTTGTTGATGATTGCCATGATCAATGATTCTTTCACTGGTGGTGCCTGTATCCAGACACGTAGTGACCACTTTAACGCGGATGGGTGAATATGGGCCCCTTTCAGACTTGCTGTTCTCTTGGCCTTTTTCATCCTGACCTATACCGTTATTTAAATCCGGCTCAATAAGGTGTTCGGGAGACGGTGAAAAAAGACCCGTTAACCATTTCAATTTGTTTTTCATACTGAATAACCTTTTTCCTTTAAAAAGAGCCGTGCACAACGTTAAGATACTAGAAGTATAAAACAGTTGAGATGAAACAAATGCCATTAGGTTATCGCGTCGTGTCCTTTAGTCTTGAAACGTTGCAAGCCTCAACACTGATGGAGCGCAAGCCTGTTGATTTAACCCCTGGATCCGTCCACGCTTTTAACGGCGGTTTGTTCCTGGGAACAGATGAGGGCTTTACTCAGTACTACCTGGGCGGTACTGACGATCAGGACGTGATCTTAACCTTTGAGTTTGCGGAAAGCGATATTCTTTCCGGCGACTTGGGGCCCAATTCAGAAGTGCGAGTCAAAAAAGGGATTTTGAAAGCCGCTCGATTCGAAGATGGCAATCTCCAGGCACGTTTTGGCCACTTACTCGATCCTACCCATTACAACCAGCGACGCAGCACCAATCGGGGCACATCTCACCGTGATGAACACGGGCCCAAGCGGGTCGCAGTATTGCGCGCCATGGACAATCGTATCGGCCATCTCCACCCGATGGACTATGTCTACTGCGCAGAACCCGGTGCATTTCAGGCCATGAGCAAACGAGTGCTGAAGGCCTATGAAGAAGGAGAGCCACTAACCCGTCAGGCTGACCGGCTTCTTCTGAAAGCCTTGGAGCATGCTGTCACCACAGCCCTCTATGAAGGCGAAGCGCAGCAGGTCGCCTATGCGGTGCTGGCCAATCACCAGGTGTATAACGCACCCAACCCCGGCGAGTATTTTTATGATGCGCAAGGCCCCGTTAAAACGGTCAAGCTGATGGAAATTGATGAGCAGGGTACTGTCACCCTCAGCTTGCCAGAGAAACGTCAGGAAAACAGCCTGGAGCCCTAGTTGATTTCAGTGAGTCCAAACCAAGCATTAACTTCTTGATTTTTAATGAAATATTGCTACAATATTAGCGTAAATATTTAGAATCATTGAACACCGACCATGCCTCATGAACGACACGTGAAAGCGGCAAGCAAACAGCAAGCGCATGTTTTGTTGACAAAAAATCTGAGGGATTTCAGGGAAGAGGAACTGAGCTTTGACCTGCTACACGCCCTGTTTTGGCATCACCAGAAAAATGGCGATGCACAGCTTCAGATCGGCGAACTCATGGTGAACAAGCGGATACATCGCCACAGAAACAATGGAAATGACCATCGTGACTATGAGATCAGTTTTTCCTGGATCAGCGGTTCAGGCGAAACGCGCATGGTCAGACAATCGGATCGTTGCTCGCCCCAAGAGCAATCTAAAAATAAGCGGTAAACACCTGCGTTAAGTGGACAGTGGCTTGTCTTGCCTGATTAAATAAACAAAAGAGGCAGGCTTACATGATCACCATCAAAAATCCCAACGCCATCATTAAATTCAAACTAGAATTTGATCCGAATGAGTTTGACGAAGATATTGATCTTTTTGTCGCGCCTATTCGACATAATCAAAACAGTGTCGATACCGGAAATCTTGTTTTTTACAACAATCAGCAGACCAGTTGCGGAAGCGTTGTTCTGAGTGATGATGTAAAAGATCCCAATACAACCCTCTACGCGAAACTTTTTAAAGAAAATTTTGATGGAGCAGTTTTCTTCCTAGCCAATCAAAACCAAAAGGCAAGGGATGCTGACTTTAGATTTCTCATTGAGCTTGACGATGGACAGCAAATCGTCAAGAACATTAGCGCATCAGACTACTCTGGGAAGGGTGTGATTGTTTTAGGCAGTTTGCTGAAAACATCCGGAACATTGAAAATCAAGACAGAGTTTAATATCTACGAAGAATCCATTAACCAACTATGGGGCATGTTGGAAAATCACCCTTCCTGTAATGCCGCTTGGGTATCCAGCCATTGCCACCGGTCTCACGGTGTCAAGAATGAATCATTTTCTCTTGCAGAGTTGACCTGGCTTAAGCCAGCTGAGTTAGAACATGCTATTGCGGAACGTTATCACCCCAGCCTGGCGCCGAGTCAAGGCAAGGTTGCGCTTGAGCTCCTCTATCATCGTTTCAGAAACAAACCACTGCCTGAACAGTATTGCTCACTGATGCAAATGCTCATTGCCGATGGTGCTCCATGGTGGAAGTGCCTGAAAAACAGCTTTCTTCAAGTTTATCCCGAAGATGATACGCTTTCAGCACACGATGCCATGGAAGCATTAACGTCAACCAGTGACAACACACCCTGGTTGCAAGAGGTGCTTAAAACCTACAGCGAGGATGACATCCTATTTGCTTGCGAGGATAACCCTGAGCTGGCTGCCAAATTAATGAAACAATATAAACTTGATTTCTTAATGCCCCTGGTAGACAACAACACCAAAAAAGAATTGCTGAGCGATGATCTTGGACTCTAAATCATGACCATAATCAAACAAGGTGTGCAGATAAATGAAAAGGGCAAAACCCTTTCTTTTGCAATTCGCTTTGACCCAGAAGACAATCGGGTTAATACGCATTTGTTTGTAGTTCCATTTAGAAGTCAGGATTGCAAGATCCATCTTAACGACATTATTTACTACAATAATGACTGGTCAGAATGTGGGTCGATTTACGGCTCCATGGAAGAAGCAGGGGATCAAACCGATATTGTTTTCAGTATCGAACTCGATACCTTTGGCAAGGAATACGAAAAGGCGTTTGTTCTCATGTCGAATGAGTGCCCTTTATTTAGTCAAAAAGAACATTCATTTTTCTATCGATTAAATGGTGAAAACGTCAACACGCTATCAATGGGCTCCGGCAATATACTCCCCAAGGGAAATCATTTGATGGGCGTTGTTGAGAAATCTGAAGAGGGATGGCTTCTTACCCCCTGCCTGCATGCCCAGCAAACCGCTATACCCGATATCCTTCAGTCCCTGGGCATGAACCAGCACGTCAATCCCTCCTGGATCAGAGCGCAATTGGGATTCGCCGGACGTGCTGAGATAACGCCGGCCTTGCGTGGCGATCAGTTGGCCTGGATGAATCCGGATGATCTGGAGGCGTTTTTCAGCACCGAATACACACCGGACTTTGCCAGAAACCACGGGCGGATCGCGATAGAAACCTTGCTGACCAAGCCTTGCCTCCTCACCGAATCGGAAATGCACTGGCTGCAAGTCTTGGTGAACGATGGGGCTCCCTGGTGGCAAAGCTTTGCCTATGCCGCAGGTCTTGACCAGCACATGCCAACAGATCCCCTTGAGGTCGTTCACGCGCTGGCAACCAGCACGTCGTTCCTGGACGGCCAAGACAGAAGGGACTGGAAGCGTTGTATCCTGCAAACGCTGCCAGAAACCGTGCTGATCAACTACAGCGCCTCCGGCAAAGAGAATGCTGACAAGCTGTATGCCCTCTGGCCAGATGAGCGGATAGCCCATTACACCAGTCCACGCGCCAGAAAAGAGCGCCTGAGTGAGGAGCTGGGGCTTTAAAGCCCCAAGTCCTGATTGAGCACCAATACTCGCTCACTGGAGTGCTTCAGATAGTCACGAAACAATTCGGTATCCACGCCGCTTTGAATAAGCAACTTTAAGCCTTGCTCGTTCAATCCCTCAACGGCAGTTTTCCATTCAACCAGTGGGGCCGTGTTTCTGACAACTTGATTCATATCATTCCTGTTCATATTTTTAACCGATCCATTCAGCAATTTAATAACAAGCTTAGTGCCCATTTCTCGCGCTAAACCAGGGTCAACATCTAACTCCTTGAGCAGCTGAACAAGAGAATCAATTTTTCCTGGAATAGCAGCTCCACCCTGCTTGCTATTACGATTACCAAACACTTCAAGTGCTGCGTTAACACCCATTCCGAGGATTGTATTGATAGAGCGCGCATAGAATTCCAATCGCTCTTGAAGGTGCTGGCGCCTCATCCCGAGGATATCTTTACCGTTTCTATCAAGATCAGGATTGTTTCGAATTTCTGTTTTTAATGACCAATCCAAAAGACTATAATGTTTAAATAGTTGAAAATAACAAATTTTCATATGAAACGCATCGTCACGGGCGCTATTGGCAATGGTTTCTAAATCAACCAGTCGTTGATATTTGGTATCATTATCAAAAAAAGCCAATTTAGCACTCGATAACAGCTCAGTCACCGATAGAATATTGCTGAAGAAGACCCGGCCCAACTCATCGGGCTTGGCAAACCTGGTGACCAATTCGCGATAAGGAACAAACGCTTCTTCTACCGATCCATAAGTCTTCAACAAAATGGCAATCATGTTCTTGCCGAGGTCATAGTTATTAATCGTGGTGTTATCTTGATAGGTGTCTAAGCACTTCTGAAAGAATTGTTTAAGTATATAGCGACTATGATCCGTGTAAAAACCATCTTCAATTCCAGAAGTAATCAAGTTGATCATGATTTTCCGGCAGGCATCGGCGTCCAATGAGTCAAATAGAAACTGGTAATCTTCCTTGTCTAGCGGATAATCCTGAGTAAAGAGAGGCCATACTGGATCGGTATAACGATCAGTACTTACCAGAGGATTGGGTAATCGAAATAATATCTCACGACGCTGACGCTCTTTGATGGCATAGAGCAGTATTTCAACCCGACTGTTGAGTTCACCCTTTTTGATCAATTCTTCAACGTGTCGTCTAAATTCAATAAATTCATGGGCCATGGTCAGTGTTCGCCTTTTTCTTTCATGTTATCAGATGTACGTAGTGATATGACAATTGAAGGTTCGTCAACCCCCAACTTGTTGAAGCAGTAACACACTGCTATAGTGCTAAACGAAGGAATACAGCCATCACGCTCGCGAGGCACCGGTCATGTTCTTCCTGAAGAAAAAGAAAATGGATTGCGTTTTCTCTGGGCAAGCAACCATCACCTACTACAATCCCAATAAGCCACATGGCCCACATCTCCAAGCAGCACTCCTAAAGCATCGCAGCCGATTTACGCCTGACGATATCATCGTCGATATTGGTCTGGAGTTACCGGAGAACTTGCCGAACATTCATCGAGATATCTTCTCAGTCAATCTCGACCAGCTTAAAGACACTGATTGCATTCTGATTGCCACCACTAACGGGCAAATCCTCTATGGGGATGAGCCAGTTCACCTTTCGGTGCGCGCCGGGCAAGCCTGCCATAACCAGGTGCTGACGCTCTCGCCTGAATATGATGCCAGCCTCGCAGGTTATATCCCCTCCTCCACGCACATCATCGGAACGCTGATCAAGGCGGGTGATCACTGGCGGTATAGCGCGCTTGATCTGTATCGACCAGAACCGCTCAGTGGGTTCATGCTGGGGCTCAGTCAATCGCCTATGACGTTGCACCGCTTCCACCATTTCATGAAGCAGTCACAGGGCGAATCCTCAAGCGCCTACCTGTCGTTGGACATGCACCACCTGTTACACCTACCCTGGCTCAGCCCCAACGAACTGACTCATTTTATGCAAAGCACCTATAAGCCAGAAATGGTGCTTCAGCATGGCCATAGCTTGATGAAGGACTGCCAGATTGCCTGGGATCCCCTGCTCCGAGTGGCCGCTTATCGTGACGCGACTACACGCATGCTGGATGATGGAGCTCCCTGGTGGCCCAAAGCCATGGATGCGCAGACAATCGACACCAAGCTTGGTCACCTACTGAGTGAAAGGAGCCTGGCACCCAACTGGGTCAAGCTCATTTTGGAAAATTGCCGCAAAGAGGACATCTTGAATTTTTGCCGGGAGCCGGAACATGCAGATGCCGTGTACAACAGTATTCGCTGGCCTGAACTGCTACCCCTCCTGAGCCCCAAAACAAAGCGCCAGTATCTGTCTGAAGACCTCAGTCTTTGAACACAAAAACACAATTGCAGTTGCTCCAATGTTCTGTATCATGGAGGGCTGAGGATTAAGCATGAATTACGATACAATTGAAATCAAAGCCCGCTTCGAGCCAGTAGGTAACGAACAAAAACCCGTACTGCTGGTGGATCTACTGATCAATGGCACCAAAATTGATTGGGGATATATTGACCCCTATGCGATTGCCCATCACTGGCTTGATCACCGCTCACGCTATGATCAAAACGGAAAGTTCAGCGTCTTTGAACCTTTCAGCTGCACCTGTGGGGCCAGCGGCTGTGCGGGCATTTGGGATGGTGTCTATGTTAAAGTCAGGCGCCATTCCGTTGAATGGAGAATCAAGCCCAATACTGGCTACGAATCGTTTATACCCAAGCGATTCTTTTCATTCTCCCGTGAGCAATACACCACCGAGCGGCTCAATTTCATCAACTACCTGAAACAGGTACAGCGTGAACGCGAACAGCATTACGCCGGATTTGGTGCCTGTCCAGGTCGTGAGACACCCCTGGAAGACTTCCTGAGTGAACTGCTCGAAGACCTTTAATCAGTGCGCCGAAGGCCCTTCGGCTTCGGGGGGCTGCGCCCGGAACCCCCGATCATAAAGCGACTTGACCAAGGCTTCACAAAACTTGTTGGCAGAGGAATCCGGCTCACCGTTAAGCGGCCAGGCTCTGCCCACCAAAACTTCCCCCAGCGCATCATAGAGGTCTTCACGCTCCAGCGTATCAAGCCCACCCGTGGTGGAAGATTCGATATGCTCAATGGTGTCACTGAGCGCACGCTTTTTAAGCTGCTCTTTGCAACTTAACCAAAGCGCATCGGCGAGCGCGGTGTTCTGCTGATAACCTAACTTGCTAATGATCTTATTGATCGCCATGGCGCCTGACATAAATAACAACCTCTTATTTTATGGGTTGGGAATATTCCCAACCTTTGACTGACTTGAAACTTCTGCGCGTTTGTCCACATTGCCCAACAAATAACGGGCCAACAAAACATTGCCTATGCTTGAGCCACCCGAGGGATTGGTTTTACCTATCGCCATGGGGTTGATGGCAACACGAATATCAAAGACCTCACAAACGGCTTTCAGCGGTATTAATGCGGAGGTCGACTCCTCATTTTCAATGGACGCAATAACCGCGACAGAATCAATACTGCCAATATCCACACCCGCCATTCGACGATTAGACAGCACATCGACCAAGGCACAGGACAATGATTCTGAAAGAGTCATGCCGCTGACATCGAGCGCCAGTATGACCTTGTGACCTGCCCGTGCATAATCCACTGTGGTGATGAGTTGTTCTTGTAAATCATGACCTGGCGAAGAAAGATTAATGGCCAAAAATGCAATCCCAATTTTCTCGGACGCATAGTGGAGATCATCAATTAATCTCGTACCTGGATGATTTAATATCAAAGAATTCATACAGCCTGAACTCAAAACCCATCACACTTTCAACATAGCATTGACACCATTACTTGTCGAAGGAATCCGCGTCATAAACCTTTGACAACTTGGGTCGACCAGGTAGATAAGGCTGAATAGGCTTCAAACGCTCAGAAAAGCCGGGTTGATCAGGATAAATCCCTTGCTCATCAGGCCAGATCAATTGCCTGAACTGCGGCACCATTCCGGTTCCCTTGTAGTATTCAAAAGCCTGAACGGCGTACTTCTTTGCCTCTCGGATATCCACCGCTTCATTGCGAAACACCACGTTGGCGACATCCGCAATTTCACTGACCTCCGCGTCTCGGGCGCCCTCTCTGATTTCCACAAACATTTCATTCAGAATGGGCATCATGACTTCTGGCGGTAAGCCAAAGGCAATCCATTCAGGCTTGCCGATATCCGTCAGACCCACGGTGTAGATAAACGAAGGGCCATCGCTCTCGCAAGTCGGGAAAATGTACTGAATCGCCAGACCGTACTTTTGGATATTGTCTGCAATCATGCGTTGAATGGGGTTCATGGGCTTTCCTTCCAGATTTTATTCAGTCTAACACGGGCAGAATCCGAATCGCGAACCAAACGTGTTAAACTAGAGCAAAGCGAGGTCTTTATGAAATACCTGACAGTTTCACGCAAACAGAAACACATCACCCTTGAACTGACCACTGAGGCTACCGATAAACCATTGGAGGCCATTATCAGTTGGGCGGTCTGCATCCTGTCTGTTTATGAGCAAGAAAAGTTCATCGCGACGTTGAACTTGGCTCAACTCGGTTTGAAAAATGAGGATGACATGCACGTCGCGTTTACGCGTCAGTGCGACCGTCTTTCGCCTATTTCCCGAACATTACACGCCAGTTTACTACACGCCGCGAAACAACCAACCTTCGATATTGATCATGCTTTGGATATGTTCACTGAGTTTTATCACCATCAGGCTGAACTCAGTGCGCTCAAAGCAAAAGGCAAATTGCCTCGATACAGTGTTAAAAAACACACATCCGGACATGGCGTGGTTCTGACCTTGCGCGAAGACGCCATTGGCATTCTCGATCAGCAAGCCGCCAGGTTATGCGTCAGCGCCCTGTCGCAAGCGGTCGAGCGCGAACGGGGTGGCCCTGTCTACATGTATAACCCCCACACGGCGTTTACTACGGGACAAGCCCCTGAGTACGGAAGCTTTTCATTCTGGCTGATGGCACGTGCCTTCTCGCAGTACCTGACCGATCTGCCCTGGTCGATTGCTCAGGTCAAAGAACTGGCCCCACAGGCAATTGCTCTGGCTGACTTCTTCGAGAGGCAGGCTCATTAAAAAAGGCGGCCTAGGCCGCCCCTTTAAACGCTCAACGCTGTTCTAAGCTGCACGTATGGCCTTGATGCGCTCATAGCGGTTTTTCAAATCAAGACTGACCACATCCTTGTGCCGGGCAAGAAGATCTTCCGCAATACCCGGAAAACCCAAACGCCCCAGATTTTCACATAGGCTTTTCAGGCCAATCATGGATGTCGTCTTACCTATTCCGTACAGGCCGTTGATATTTTTAACGTCTTCGTCAGACAAACTACCCAGTGGAAGAGAGTCGTCTTCTAGAGAAAGACCGCTATAGCACGCCGACATCAGCACTTCATGCTCAGCAAATTTACGGGCGACCGCACCCGAAGAAAGCGTTTCAGCAAGATCATTAACGAAGTTTTCGTAGTTGAGATAAAGCGTACGCTGCTGGCCGTTCAGAATCGATTTAATCCTGCCAAAAACATGGTTGCCAGGCTTGTTGAGTGCAGTCCCAAACAATTCGACATTGATCTCGCCCTCAACCATCTTGACCCAGCAAGGCTGGATTTTCGTGCGGGTAATGAAGTCGTAAAAAGAAAGCACGGGGTAAGTAATTGACAAGTAGGGGTTATTTTTCAGAAGTTTATGCATGGGGCCTCCCTTTTGCGCGGATGATTCCATACTCACCGCCCAATTGTCAAGATTCACGCTATTAGAGCAGCATTATCGATCAGTTTTACTAATAAACCGAGATTCAATTCTATCCCGTATGGGCTCAACAAAGAATCGCTGAAAACCCAGGCTGGTTAAAATCAACAAGAGCACAAAGACCGGGTAATGCAGTAATTGCGACGATCCTGCTGCCTGAGCACAGGCCTTCAGGCTTTCTATACACAGGCTTGGTTCACCATCAAGAATGCGGTCAACCCGGATAAACAACATGTGCAGGGGAATATGCAGCGCAAAGATCGATAGACTGCAATTGCCTAATTTTTTCGCCAGGGATTTTAAGGGAACCCAGTTATTGGGCAGATACACACAGAGCATAATCAAGGCGATTTGTGCCGGCATCATCAAGCCATTGTGCAGCAGTAAATAGGGGACAAACCCCTTGTCGCTGATCGCCTTGCCCTGTCCCATGAACCAAGACGCAAACCACAGGCTGACGATGACCAGTGCCAGACTGAGCACCCATGCCACCAATCCCGGTCGATAACCACGCCTTTGCCACTGATGGTAGATCGCACAGAGCAGAATCCCCGCAAAAAACTCCATCACCCGGATGGCGGGATTGCGGTGCAGGATCCCGGCAAATGGCACGCCAAAGTTTTCCGTGGCGATCACCCACAGCGTCGGCGCGATAAACAGCAAGTTGCACAGCACCAGCGCCAGCACCGGATGTTTCAAGCGATGCAATCTGGGCGCAATAAAAGGGAATAGCAGGTAAAAAAACAGTAACGCCGAAATTGACCAGCTGGGGATATTCAGCGTCATGAAAAACGGGTTCCAAGCATGCAGCAAGCCTACCGTAGTCACGAGATTGAGTGAAAATTCAAGCGGTGAAAGGACATACCCCGAAGGCCCACTGGAACCCCAATCCACCTTGTCCAGATTGACCTTGAGCAGGCTCCAATCCAGGTCATTAGCTCCCACTGGAATGAAGAGAATGAGCAAGGCAAAAAACAACACCAAGCACAGTGAACCCAGGTGGATGGGATACAGATTGGCCAGACGACGAATCAGAAACACACGGGGTTCGATTTTCAGCGTCGTGTGCTCGGTTCCCGGTGAACGCAGGTAAGCGTGCGCCAGGAGAAAGCCCGAAAGCAGGAAAAAGGTACTGGTGCCGAAAAAGCCCAGCTCAAAGAAACCCCGCAACCACCCAGGGGTTTGACCATAGTGAAACGTATGGAATATCGCGATATACAGGCCGAGCAGGAAGCGCAGCCACTCCAGCGAATGAAATTGCTGGGCCCTGCTGGCGGCAGGCAGGGCCTGCACCTGAGGTGTAGACATACCGGTACTCTCGCGATGTGGTACACGCATCATACCGTATTTCGTATCGCATGTATTGACAGGATTCCTGTCATCGACGCGCCCCGATGAATGTCACACCACAGGCAAGACAAAGCGCAATGCGCTTGTTTGAAGGATGAGGGAACCGCTATTCTGAGAGAAAGCGATCCGCGTGAAGAAAAAGCCCATGCTTGAGAAAGAAGATATTCAGCTTCTCGATAACCTCGGGATTCAGCATCAAGGGATGAACATCCATCAGCAGATGGATTTTCTTTGTACGCTGTCAGCCCCGCTATTGGACATCAAAACTGAAACGAGCGAAGCATTGCATCATGCCTTGTTCAAGGGTATGTCCAATACCCTCCAGCGCCCTCTCAATACCTTCTGGATAGCCGAGCAAAAGAAATGGATGTGGACTCAGGCCTATCGCAAGCTTTTGACCGATGCATTGAATCACACCCTGTCGTTTTTACTGTCCTGGAAAGATGAGCAAACCACTGACTACTTAGCGCAATGCAGTGAGCTCGCCCAAGTGATTCCAGGCACTCACCAAAACCAGCGGACAAACCCGATTTCATTGGACAACATGAGCGACTGGCTCCGTTCGCCACACCGTTCGTTGCTGGGGCAGAACGAAGCCCGCTATCTGCCGGGGATGAACATGGACGTGTATGGTAAGTTTTTGCCCCGCTTAATTGCCATGACCGACCTGCGTGGATCATACGCGTTTTACAGCGGTTTTCTGGAGGCTTATCAAGGCACGGTAAAACGTGCATTGGCGACAGCCGCCATCATTCAGCATTTACAACATGGTGATGAGATCCCGCTCGCGCAAGCCTTAGAGGCCATTGGCCCGGAACACCCGAATAATACGTACCGTCCGCATTGGCATTGGATCGCGGACTTTCATGCCTACCGGGGCATTATTGATCCGCAGCGGACACGGCAATTTTTTGAACAGTACTGCCAGCACATGATGACATCGTCGTGCGCAAGCACCCGCCAACAAGCTCAAAAACTGGCGATTCGACTGGATGTCATGTGTGATGACCGCAGCCTGACCTTCAATACCCATTCCAAGCGTGCGTTTCTCGAACATGACATGGAGATCCATCTGTAGAAATAGAGTGGCTTAATCCTGTTCGCTGCGAACAAGTCGGCTGTCAGATCCCAGATTGGGTAACGCGCGCCCTAAAGCTGGAGGAGAAACAAGAAGAAGGGCCTGGGCTTTTTTGAGCGCCTCCGATGCCCTTAAGCCCATTAGCCCCAGCCTTCGCCTGGGAAAGAGCGATGGCTAGGCAAACCAGGCTTTGAACTTGTCCCACCACAGCGGTGGCTGAAAGCGTGATCGGGCTGGGATCTTCTCAGCAGCCGGCGTTTCAACCGAAGGTGATTCAGCCGTGGACTCAGGCTTCACGGTTTCTGAATGGGTTACCCTCGGCGCTGAACGCTCCTCACACCAAGGGTTGCCCCGATTGTGGTAGCCACGCTGCTCCCAAAAACCTGGCCTGTCAGCCGACATAAACTCCAAACGCGTGATCCACTTGGGGCTCTTCCAAAAATACAGGTGAGGCACGACCAGGCGCACGGGCCCACCGTGTGAAACCGACAAGGCATCACCGTTGAGGCCATAGGCGAGCAGGCAGTCTTGAGCAAAAAAGTCTTCCAGGGACAAATTGGCGCAATAGCCGTCCGCGCCATAGACCATGACGTGAGTCGCTTCGGGTAGCAACGTGAACTGCGACTTTAGAGCCTCTGTCGGAACACCCAGCCACTGCGCTCCGGGCACTGACCAGGCTGTCACACAGTGAATATCCACTTCCAGACTGATGCTGTGAAGCGCCATCAGCGCGGTTAAATCCAGCTCAAACGGCGCCAGCACCTGACCATCGATCATCAGGCGCCAGTCATCAGCCTCGATCTCCGGGTGTTCGCCCAAATCCAACACCGGAAAGCCCTTGTGAACCCAGCTCTGCCCCGGTGGCAAAGCGCCGGGCTCAGCGTTAGCCTCTCCACGTGGCAGCGCGCGAAATTGCTCCAGGCGACGCTGCATGGCGGCAATACGTTTCTCGCGCGGCGTCATCGACTACCCCCGGTAAAAATAGAGCTGAAGGCCGAGCAACAGGGCGAGCAGGCCGATATCGCGCAGTGTGAAGAGAATCTTGCGCTCCGTGACGTAGAAATAGGCATAGCCCATCAGGATCAGACCCACACAGCGGATGAGGTTGTATTCCTCAACCGGGAGGCGCGTCATGACCATCATGCCGATAATTTGTGCACCGAGGTAGCAAAGCACGCTCATGGCAATAGGGGTAAAGCTGACCGGGCCCAGACGAGTCACTCCACCCTGTTTCACCTGCGCGAAGATGAAGAACACCGTCATGGTGAACACGTTGCTGACCAGCAACACGTTCAGCGGCTCGTATTCCTGCATCACCTTAACGCCTATCACCACGGACAATGCACCCAGCACGGTGTGCAGGGTCAACAACAGCAATTTACGCGAATTGAGATTGTCTGCGTGCAGGCGATGGCCGTAATACAGAATGGTCACGATCAGCGTACCGCCACACAGCCAATACATGGCATAAGGATTTTCGTACTGGATTTCCAGGGTTTGTGAAAACCCCAAGGCGATGGAAACCGCCAGACTCAGAATCGGCACTACCGCCAGCGTCAAGAAGCCACTGAAGTTCAACAACGGCAAGTTGTCACAGAACTCCTTGCGACACTCCATTTGCACGAGGATGTAGGCCAGCAAACAACCGAGGTTGAGCAGGAAGCGATAATCCGTGACAAAGGCAAAATCCATGGCATGCCCCGTCACCCAGGCATACACGCCAATGGTCAGGGCTGCGATGGAGCTCATGGTGACAGACACAGTGAAACGCGCCGGGTAAATCTGGCCCTGCAAGCGTTGCATGTGCGTATTAATCAGTAGCAGAAAGGGAATCAGTAAGTAAGCAGTCATTTTCGGTTCCAAACACAAGCGAAAATGATAGCACTCTATTGACAGCCCTCACAAGAGCAGCAGGCCCCTCTTTTTACGCCAGGCGTAGTCCTTCGGCGTGAGGATACCGACACATAAAAACAGGCTGAAGGTTCGTGCCGTATCCGGCACATAAAGACCGTGCGACACGGCGTGATTGAAGGAATACAGGGTGTTCTTCGCCAGTTCCACCTGCTGGTATTCCTGGAATAGCCGGGCGCCGCGCGGAAAGTGAATCGGGTAACAATACGCCGTATCCTGTTCACCTTGCAGATCATCCTCATGAGATTCCAGAAAGCCGTCTCCCAGCATAATCAGCGAATGCATTTGCCGATCCACGGGATAAGGGATTTGCCGGGCCAGCGTCATGATGGGTTTATCCAGCGATATTTGGCGAAAATGCTGGTGTTTACAGCGCAGCGCATCACGGCGCAGATCGCCAGGAATGCGAACAACAGAGGACAGCGGATGACGGCGAATCATTTAAAGCTCCTTGATGAAACAGCTGCCTTAACAGGGCAACACTCAGTTGGCTGACTCAACGCTTAGCAGGCGAGTCAGCAACACAATCACTTCATCGAGAAAATCACTTTGCATCTCGGCAATCGAGAAACCATCCAAACGCTGGATCCATGTCACGGCGTCTTCCGCGCGGGCCAATGCCTCACCCTCTGTCAGTCGAGGCTTGATGGCATGCTGATACAGGTCGATAAACACACGGGCAGATAACGCCTCAGCTTGCATGCTCTCCAACGCCCGCGTCTTGAGCAGATTCAGGTAATACTCATCGACCTTGGCGGACGTGACTGGCTTTAGGCGTTCAATTAAGCCGGGGATCGTACCTTGCAACTTATTGAGCGTCAGAACCTTCTTGGTTTCTTCTGCCGCCAGTATCTCGGCCTCCCACTCTTGTTGCGCTTCGGTTTGCTCAACCTCGGTATTGGGGCGGTAAACGGTCTGAATGGCTTGAACCATCTGTTGCAGCAGACTCATGAGAGATTTCACGGTAAACACCTGTGGTTGCGATCTTGACAATATACGCATATTACATCACCCGCGCAAAAATATTCCACAATCGCTTTACAAAACGTCAATGCTGAGTATAGTTAGCTCAACTAGGAGTTTAGTATGCAGGACAGTGTCGAACTCGGGCGTCGCCTGAAATTACGTCGGAAAGCGCTTGGCCTGTCACAGCAGATGCTCGCAGATCGAATAGGCATCACCAAAGGCGCCATTTGCAATTTAGAATTGGGCCGCGCGAAATCCAGTGTCTACCTGGGTCGTATCGCCCAGGCGCTCAACGTCAGGCTTGCTTGGCTTGAAGGTCGAGAGGATGAAGAGCGTCAGGGGTTAGTCATTGATGAAGAACGGATGATCGCCAGCTGCGGCGCTTACCTGGAGGTGGCTTTGCATGCCCTGAAACGGGCTGGTCAAGCCCTGAGCGTTTTAAACACCACGGGCACAGGAACCCATGATTTAAAAATCAGGCGACTGCAAACAGTCATCGAGGGGATTGATGAAATACGGCAAGAAATCATGCCGACATGATGACTCTTGAATAAAGACACTTGTAAATTGGCGCAAAGCGATTAATCTCTTTCGCGCCAGCGCCTCGCCCAGGATGAGGTTAGCATCAAGGATGAAAGAAAATGAATGACGGACTGACTATTTTTAGCGATTCACTTAGGCCAAAACGGCATTCTGGCTCGGTCAGTAGACTGTTGAGCCTCCGCTTTGCCATGCGTCGCGCTGAATGGGTCAGGCCTTTTAAAACTGAAGTGAATGACGTCCATCCTGCAAGGAGTACCGCATGAGCCTCTCACTGGCAAAGCAACAGACCATTTCGCTGGAAAAAACCAAAGGATCCGCGCTCGGCACCGTCCGCCTGGGCCTTGGCTGGGACGCCGCCGATAAAGGCTTTTTCGGCACCCTGCTCGGTCGAGACGAAGACATCGATCTGGATGCCTCCTGCATCGTGATGGACAAGAACCAGCAGGCCATTGATCAAATCTGGTTCGGGCAGCTGGAATCTAATTGCCAGAAGATCATTCACTCCGGCGACAACCGCACAGGCGATGGTGACGGTGATGACGAGTCCATTACCGTTAAATTGTCGGAATTGCGCCCGCATATCCAGAGCCTGGTGTTCACGGTCAACAGCTTCACCGGCCAGAATTTTTCAAAAGTCAAAAATGCCTACTGCCGCATTATCGATGTGGACGCCCAAAAGGAGCTTGCCCGCATCGACTTGAGCGATAAAGGCTCGCACACCGGACTGATCATGGCGGTTCTGAAGCGCAATGGCGCAGACTGGGAATTCAAAGCCATAGGTAAGGCTACCCATGGCCGTAGTGTCAATGAACTGATCAATCAAGCCACCGAGGTACTGAGCGCATGAACACGTTATTGCCGGGAGCTAATGCCCCTGTCAGCGGAAGTCCGCTAACCCTCAGCATTCAATACAGCCCTCTGGCCAATGCTGAGATGGATATTTCTGCGTTTCTGCTCAACAGCAGCGGAAAAGTCCGGGGCGATGGCGATATGTGCTTCTATGGGCAGCCTTCTGTTCATAAAAGCGCCGTGCAGATCATGAGCAGCACGCCGGGTCAGGTCACGTTCAGCGTGAATCTGAACATGATCGAGCCGCAGATTGAGCGGATTGCCCTGACGGCGACCATCTATGAAAACCGCGCCAGCTTCTCCGCCTGCTCCCGACTGTCGGTTGAACTGTCGTGTGCCGTGAAAGCGGATATTCCCACGCAGGGAATGAATGAGACCGCCCTGATTCTGGGTGAGCTGTACCGTCGCAACGGTGACTGGAAATACCGCTGCGTGGCACAAGGTTTTGCAGGCGGCCTGGAACCGCTGGCCAAGCACTTTGGCGTGGAGATTGCTCCAGCCGATACCTCTCGTGCCGAACCGCCCTCGCCGCCCCCTGCTCCGACCCCAAGCCCATCTCCGTCTGCGCAGAACCAGCCGAAGATTAACCTGAGCAAGGTGACGCTGGACAAGACCAAGTCTTCCATCAGCCTGGAAAAAAAGGACGCCAATTATGGCGAAATCAAGATCAACCTGAACTGGAACCGGGGTGGCAAGAAAGGCTTCCTCAGCATGGGTCGATCCAATCAGGTGGATCTCGATCTGGGCTGCCTGTATGAACTCAAAGATGGCACGCGCGGTGTAGTGCAGGCCCTTGGTGACTGCTTCGGCAGTTTCCGTGACGAGCCCTATATCCAGCTGATGGGGGATGACCGTACCGGCGCCAACGCAGACGGCGAGTGGCTTCGCATCAACGGCGCTCACTGGCGCGAGATCAAGCGGATTCTCATTTTCTCATTCATTTACGAGGGGGCTCCCAACTGGCACGCCACCGATGGCGTCGTCACTCTCTATGTGCCTGATCAACCACCCGTGGAAGTGCGGATGAATGAGGAAGGTGGCGCACTGGGCATGTGCGGAATTGCCATGCTGGAGAACGTGAACGACGCTGTGCGCGTTAACCGGGAGGTGCGGTTTTTCCGGGGCCATGAGAAGCTGGATCGGGCCTACGGTTGGGGCATGCGCTGGATGGAAGGCAGCAAATAAATGGCCTGCTCTCTCCGGGAAACAATGCAGCGGAATCCGCATGGCAAAGTCGAAAAAAGATTTTCGTCCAATTGCTTGTTTTTCAGTGAGAGCGCCCTCATTTTGATTCATGTGGAGAAGACTTCAACGTCTTACTGGTCTTGTGTGGTAAGCACGGGCAGCAAGATGTTGAAGGGAATTAAGGGCAATCACGATGCAGGGCATTCCCCTCATCCGATGACCAAAATTCCAATAAAAGAAATTGCATCCCTTGGGGTGCTGAATATCAAGTGCTTGACCGGCCAGGTCGGTGCCTGATAGATTGGATTACCGTTTAATTACACAACACCGCAGGAGTAACACCATGGCACTTTCTCTCGAAAAAGGCGGCAACCTCTCCCTGGACAAAGTGGCTCCGGGTCTGAAGAAAATCATTCTGGGTCTTGGCTGGGATCCTCGCGCCACTGATGGTGCTGAGTTCGACCTCGACGCCTCGGCTTTCATGCTGACTGCCGAAGGCAAAGTCCGCAGCGGCGCTGACTTCATCTTCTACAACCAGATGCGCTCCACTGATGGCTCGGTTGAGCATACCGGTGACAACCGCACGGGTGCCGGTGATGGCGATGACGAGTGCATCAAGGTCGACCTGAGCCTGGTGCCGCAGGATATTCAGAAGATCGCCTTCACCGTGACCATTCACGATGCTGATCAGCGTCGCCAGAACTTCGGCCAGGTCGGCAATGCCTTCATCCGTGTGATCGACGCGGAAAACCAGAACGAAGTGATGCGCTTCGACCTTGCTGAAGATGCCTCGACCGAAACGGCGATGGTCTTTGGTGAGCTGTACCGCAACAACGGCGAGTGGAAATTCCGCGCTGTTGGCCAAGGCTACAACGGCGGACTGAAAGCCATGTGCGCTCAGTACGGCCTGAACATTTAACCCAACGAACACACTGAACCAAGGAGCTACAAACATGGCCATCTCCCTGTCCAAAGGCGGCAACGTCAACCTGAGCAAAGAAACCCCCGGTCTGACCGAAGTGATCGTAGGCCTGGGCTGGAATGCCCGCGCCACCGACGGCGCTGACTTCGACCTGGACGCCTCGGTATTCGTACTGGGCGAAAACGAGAAGGTACTGGGCGACAACGCCTTCATCTTCTACAACAACAAAAAATCCGAGTGCGGCAGTGTTGAGCACCTGGGTGACAACCGCACTGGCGAAGGCGAAGGCGATGACGAGCAAGTCACCGTCAAGCTGACTGGCCTGCCGCAGAACGCCAAGAAACTGGCCTTCAGCGTCACCATCCATGAAGCCGATCAGCGCCGCCAGAACTTCGGCCAGGTCAGCAATGCGTACATCCGCATTCTGAACAAGGCGGACAACACCGAGCTCGCCCGCTTCGACCTGTCGGAAGACGCGTCGGTCGAAACCGCGATGATCTTCGGCGAACTGTACCGCAGCGGCGAAGACTGGAAGTTCAAGGCCATCGGCCAGGGCTTTGCCGGTGGTCTGGCACCGCTGGCCAGCAACTTCGGTGTTGATGTGGGCTAATACCTCACAGCGAAAAAGGGCCACTTCTAGTCTAGCCGTTGGGGAAATCTGTTGAAAGATTCCCCGAAGGCCTGCGGTGACGGGCCCTAGAAGCAAAAATCCCCAGCGGAGATATTTTCTGCTGGGGATTTCTGTTTTTTGGCTTTCAGATCATGGCGTTAGCGATCTGCATCAACAGATTAAGCCAACGCCTTGCCTTCTAGTGGCCCTTTTTTCATCCAAAAGGAAAAGCATATGTCCCGTACCTTTCCCATCAAGCAATACGAACCCTCGAATTACTCCGCCCACAACGGCCAGGGCAAGGTCGTCTCTCTTGATCAGCTCACCCATGACGAGCTGCTCCAAGTGGCCTGCGAGGCGATCCAGACGCTGGAGGTCATTGACTGTCAATCGCACAGCATTGCCCAACTGATCGAAGGCTGGCGAAACGGCGATAACCCTGCCATGGAAATTGACATGGACAACTAGTCCAAAGACTCTCTTCGGAAACATGCACACAGGACGACAGAAATGGATTACTACAACATTGGACTAGTGATTGGATTTGCCGTTGTGATCGCTGGAATTGTGATGGGCTGGGGCGAGAACCGCAAAATCGTGGTCTTCCGCGACTATAACGACCTCGGCCTGACCTTTCTCATTCCAGCCGCTTTCGTCGTGATCAACCTGCTCTTTACCCACTTCTTCCGGGGCGATGCCCGAGTTGGACTGGCGGTAGCAGGAACCGTATCCACAGGCCTGACGCTGTTGTTGCTGTACAACACCTTTAAAGACAATCAGGGCCATCTGCTCAAGACGGCATTAGCCTTTCTGACGAAACTCCCGCTGGGCATTATCTGGGTACTGAATCTCTTAGGCCATCAAAAAACATGCGCTCGCCGAAGATCTTGCGCTATAGTGATTTAAACAGATCACGCGAAAATGCAGCATGCCACTTAAATATCACAACACAGAGGCTTTTGATCCCGAATTCATAAATCACCTTGAGCGGGTCAAGACTCAACTCTTTGCCAAATCAACAAAAACGGGAGAATTTGCATCCAAATCCCTGGTTGAATTAATGGGTGAAAGTGGGCTCGATATTGAGTACATGAGCAACATTTTTATTCGCGGGAAAAAATTTGAAGGTCAGTCAGGCAGCGAATCTCAATGCTTGTTCGCGACAGCCTTGATGACCCTGGAAATCAATAGACACCTTGCAAGCGAGAGCCTGCATGATCAAATAAAAAATCGGCTGATCTGCATCGAAACATTTTTTTCAAAAAACAGGCATTTCTTTAACCCGAGTGCCGGGACTATGTTCGATGTACTCAATACATGCCCTGCACACGATCAAGATTTAAAAATTAATCTCTCGGCTCGTGTTATGCAGCTTTTTTGCGAGCCACTTGTTACATCGGCGAGCAACAGGACTCTTTACTTTTTTAAGCAGACCGCTGATTGCCTAGTTTCCTCATTTTTTGGAATTCCTGGAACAGATTTTAGGGTAGAAAATCCTTCAAGCAAAGAATTCTTAGATCCTGGATTATTGTTCAAAAATAAAGATTATGTTCTAGAAATATTAAAAGCATCTGGAGTCTTCAATGGACTTAATGTGGTTAAAGAGTCCATTGACTACTTCGCTTTTAATTATCTTGTTGTTGCGGGGATAATTAATTACTTGATAGGTAAACAACCCTCCGCAATACGCAGAGGTGTTGAACAATGCTGCATGGCCATTGCACGACACACCCACATTGAATCATTGGCTCAGCAGATGGCGGAAGCAGTGAATAAGCGGATATTTCTGATCGACCACGACATTAGCACCGCCTTGAAAACCAGTGCCTATGATTTGATTGATCCGACAAACCGATTTTCACATAAACAATGGTCTGCACCACACGCCTGGAATTCCCTGTTTCACAGTGATCCCTTCATGAGCAAAGGACTTCGCGCAGAGTCACTTGCCAGGTTCATAAAACAAATGCCCGGCATGACCGAAAATCTGGCCAAGCGCAGTAACTTGCAGTCGGACTTCCCTTGCGCCAAGACATTGGTCGGGACGTTGATTCACCTCGATAACACCAAGCTGAACCAGGCTTTCCTCGATTCGAACCTGACGCTCAATTCCCTGGTGGCTAAGTCCTTGCTGAAGCGTTACGACGGACAGCTCTCATCAGATCTTGAGCTCGCCATCAAACTTAAGCATGTGCAGTACCTGGCAGTCGATAACCCCAAGCAAAAAATCAACAAACTGCCGTTTACCGTTGATGACCGCGCTCCCTTTATCAAGCATCTTCTACAGCACAAATTACTGCTGAAACCTTCAATGGTTTCGCTGTTGAAGCTGAGCCTTGATGATCTTCACCTGGTTGATCCCAAGCAACATGCCTTATTCAAGCGCATCGTATTGAGTCGAGACCTTGAAATATGAATGCCTCAAACGCCAAAAGATCACTCAAGTCTCATTATCAAAGCTTGGCCATAAGCCTGAGTCAGTGCAAAACCGACAGCGAGATGAGTGAAGCGCTCAAATTTTCGCTGATATCCGCACAAGGAGACAGCATATCACCAGTTCGTTTTATTTCGCGCTTGATCAATGATAACAACTGGCTTGATTTCTTCAGTCGCAATGACGCCGCGCGGGCATTAAATCGTCTGATCAACCAACTGGAAAATCAGCTTGAGGATTCCTCCACCACAGATGACTCAAATCCTATTAAGGCACGCCCACATTCACTCAATCGAATTTTGCCAGCTTCAATCAACCAAGCATTAATCGAAAAAAGCTTTGAGCGTTTTGCTCAATTGATGCACATCCACCATTGCGATTCTATTCCCAAAGACCAGCAGTGGCTCACTCGATCATCAGCAATCGAAGACTATCTTTGGGCCAATATCAAAAGCAAAGAGGATCTTGTTGAAATAGGAAAATATGCGCGCATTGAACTAAAACCTAGTCGATTGAATTTATGTGCTGAGTTCAATAGACACTATATTCAGGCCAGTCGATTGGATCGTGAGCTCCCTGCTTCAAATGATTCCGAGCAACCATTCAACAGCTTTATGGCGTTAATGACAATCCTTGAACTGGCGAAAAAGCAGGACTTCAAGAATGCCGTGTATTGCGCCAGCGCCTTGTTTAATAATCCCTGCCTGATGAAAAGTAATCTTAATGCTTTTCATGTGCTGTATATTATTGAAGCCTTGCAGCCGGCGTTAAAAATCAAAAGCCTTAAGGAAATCATAGGTCAATTAACACGTGATATCGATCAATGTGTTTCAAAGCTTGCCAATGATAATGAAAAAGTGATGATCAAAATCACTCAAATCGAAAGAACTTTCAAGGAAGATCTTTTATATCGATCAGGCTGTCCATTGTTAGCACAGCTGGTATTTAAGTATTCATTTCAGGAGGCTCGACATGAAGATTATTTTCTCAAAGCCAATGCCCGTTATCCAGGCATGACCATCAATGATGTCATGTCTGTCTATACAAGAACTCACGAAAAACACATGCGGATGCATTCACTATCCTGCATGAGCCTTATGCCTTATTTAACGTACGCGGTGCATACCGGTCAACGACTGAATTTTGATAATCATGACCAATCCACTGCCCCATCCATAGAAATAAGCACATTGAGTCAGTTTTATGAATGGCATAAAATATTTAAAGAAAATAAGCATAATGAGGATAACCGAAGATTAATGATATCCATGTTGTCCGACATGATTATTTCAGCGACGCGATATATCGAATCCTCAAATAATCTTTTTGCTGGCGCTCGTGACATTAAAACGTTAGTCAAGCTTCTTCCTGATTACGTGGACATTAAAATTCTTAACGCATTACCCATCTATAATAGAAATAAACTTGATGCAGAGCTTTCATTATGAAAATTAAAATTAGCCAGCTCAGCATTAACATGAGCAATGGACTTGAGGTCATTCGTCATTTATTCAGCAAGAATTTGGAAATGGACGTTGTTTTTAGCCTTGAGGTGATTTCAAACTTAATCAAGGATGATACAAAAACTTATATCGATAAGCAGGGTATTGAGCATCATTTTCCCAGTAACGCTGTGACAATGGCTGATAGTCTAAACCCTTTTCTAGAAGTAAAAGGTGATGGAGAAATATTGGCTTGGGAAAAACTAATGATGCTCACGCAAAAGCAGCCTGGTTACGCAAAATGGATGATCCTGGCTAAGCTATGTGACGAGGGTTTTGCATGCAATTCAAGGATATTAATTGACTTTCTAATATCATTGGATGGTAAAGAAACTGCTTCTTTTGCCACTATCCTTTGCTGTAAAGAATATCTAAACGAAAATCCATATAAAAACATTGTGAACTCGGGAATTGAAAATCTTTATAGCAGGTTGAATTATCTGTTTGAAGCATCAGCAAATAAAGCAGGCAGCCACCTTGATGCCTGCTCCAACTTTGCATTTACCATGCATAATAACAGAGATGACGTCTACACTGTCGTCGAAAACGAAACGTTCGGTTTGGGTCTAAGGGTTCTGTCAGCGCGTCATATTTCAGAGCTGCCGCAATTTCTAAGAAATATTGCAAATGATTTCATTGGTGGCACTCAAGATGTTTCACATCCAATGCCTGCGCCACTCAAGTGCAGGACGCCATCCGATAATTACGATATTTACCAGGTGATAGATTGCACCTTCGAAACGCTTACAAAGGATTTTATGGATGTTTACAACAGTGCGGGCGATGAGAATGACATCAAAAACATTGTTCACAAATATTCTTACGCTAAAGACTGCATCAACATTCACAATTGTCATGTATTGACAGGAATCAATGCATATATTAGTGGCATTGATCCAAAAATACTTCCTTCAATTAGACCAATGACAATCTTTCACCTGTTCGATCACAATTTCACCATAGATATATCTAAAATTGATGAATATTTAAATCATTGGTCAAGTGAGATAAAAGAGGCAACCGCTCTACGCCGAGTTTTTCCTGTTCATCATAAAAGCTTCTTCGCCGATCAATTGATTAATGCTCTCAGAATACGCGCCTCAGAGGATTTCGCTTTTTTTTCAAGAACGCCGAGCGAATATACTGAAAATCTCAAACATTACGCCGCATTACGTAGTGCGCTCATGTCACGAGCACACCTGATGACACGTAACCTTGATCACCTGGAAAATCATGAAGACTTTTCTGAGAATTATCAGAATGAGAACATTGTAGAGTTCATTGTTTCATCCGGATTACTTCAACGTAATGAACTGATTCCAGACAAGTTGTTAAATGCTTTTGATCTGTTACCCAATGAAGAACAAACCATTGCCAATAAGCTCTTCTGCTCAATCCTGTTAACGGGAAATGAATTGGAAGTGGCGGCGCCGACCGAGAAGAGACAAGCGCTGGTCATGGAGCTCGGGATTTAAAAAAGGGCCTCATCGGAGGCCCTTCATGCAATCTGGAAACGGATCACCAACGACAGAAAGGCTTTTTGGCCAAGGCTGAGTTGTAATACTCGGGCTGCCCGGTGACTTCACGACCAATCCACTCCGGCAACTCGACGTGTTCGTCCTCACTGAGAAGCTCCACTTCAGCAACCACCAGCCCCTCATTATCGCCAGCAAAGTAGTCAACCTCAAAGACATGACCTGCATGACTGATCAGGTAGCGTGTCTTATCGATGACGCCTGGCTCACACAGCTTGAGCAGCTCATGGGCCTCGTCGACGTTAATCGCGTGCTCCCACTCATAACGAGAAGTGCCACTTTCGTTTCCGAGCCCTTTGACCGTGAGATAACCCACGTTGTCCTGGATTCGAACACGTACCGTGCGCTCAGGTGAGGAGTTCAAATAACCCTGGCAAATACGCTTAGTCGATTCAGACAAAGATCGCGGATCACCGTTGACCAGAAACTTTCGCTCGATTTCATTTGGCATCTTAAATTCCTCCAATAATGACAAGACCCTAGCCATTCTTGGCTTATTTGTCAAATACTGAAATTGACAAGTTGGTCTGTTTTTGCTATGATAGAGCCCAATTCAGAGGAATAAGCATGAACTGCCCCGATATTTCAGATTTGATCCTGGTGACCTCCAGTCCTATCAAGTTGCGTGAATACGCAGCGTTTTCAACGCCAGGCTTGACCATCAAGCCCGGTGATGACGTCAGGGAAGTCATGGCCGATGCCGATTCGATTATTGCTTACAAGGCTCTCAATGCCGGTGAAGCACGCCTGGTCGAAGACACCATTCTGATCGTCGATGGTGAGCCGTGGGTGGACGTAAAGTGGAAGATTCCGGGTCTGCTGCGCAATGAGGTGCTACCCGGTACACCGTTGACCTGGCAAGTCAGGCTCGGCGTGCTCTGGCAGGGTCATGTGTACACCTATCTGGGTGAAATACACGGCCAAGTCTGCCTCTTTACCATTCCTGGTGGGGGTATGGATCCGATTTTCTGGATTGAAGAGGCCCAGGCAAGCCTGGCTCAACTCGACCAGCGCGGTGAGAAAGACCCCTATTCGGCACGCCGATTGGCGCTGGAAAATCTGCTGCGCAAGCAGCCGCATCAGGTGATTGCAGCCAGCTCGTTGCCTGACTGGGACGGCGATTATCAAAACGAATGAGTCCAGTGGAGGGCGGATAGCATCACCGCTGGTGCTTATCCCTCAGAAACTCATTTCCGGTGACTGAAAGGTAAAACCCTTGCGTTCAAGGTGGGTCAGGTAGGCAGCCGCATCGTTGACCGCTTCCCGCCAGTCCTCACCTTCCAACACTTGCTCAAACGGGTACTGCGCAAGATCCGGGCTTTTCTCAATGCGTAGTCCGCAGCCAAATCGGATCTCCAGTTGACGCAGGGACATTTGTCCTTGCGCATCCAACAGGCGTCCATTTTGCAAAAGCACGGCAGCATGCCGAGGGAAGCCGTCAGGCAAAGCTGGATCAGCACTCTCTCTTACCCGCAGTAAAACCACGGGAAGCCGTGTGATATGGCTTATGGCCTGGGCAAAAGGCCCACAGGCGCCATCGCCATAGCGTTCCTCCAGGTAGGTATTCCAGTGATTGTTTTCACCGTCATTCATGTTCTTTATTCTCAGTTGCTTACTTAGCAATGACACTCTTTTTCTAAAAAGCAGCCAATCTTCGATTGAAGAGGCGACTCCCCCGATGCCATACTCGGCTTATGCGCTTACCGCCCCATGAGGTCTTTGCTTAATTATGCCTTCATCCATAGATGATATTGATCTTGCTGATCTGTGTCTAGAATATGAGTCAGAACTGGCCTCATTGAAAACGAATAATATCAATGCTGAAGGTCGGGAACTTCTGGAAAAGACGCCAGCGGATCAATTGACCGTTGCTGTGATTGAGCAATTTTACACACGCCATCATGCTAATTTTTGTCATTATCCCTTTCATACAATAGCCATGATGCCGGCTGACCTCTTAAACGAAGAGCGTCTCGCGGCCATCAAAAAGTATGATTTGCAAGGTTTGGCACATTACCACCATCAACTATTAACCCCCCAGGAATTTGCTGCCGGAATAGGCTATAATCCCGTCAAAATTGAACCCAGGGAATACGATTATCACTTTTTCCTGTCGGTTATTGACGCATGCCTCTCTCACCACGGATATGATACTGATGCGAATTTGCTAAAAGGATCGCTTAACAAGCGAAACATTCATGCTGATTTCTGTAAGTTTATGTTGGCCTTAAAACCACTTGAGAATCTTATCCCCTTAGTAAAAACCCCTGCTCAGAGACGATTGATGGTTGAATTGTTTGGCCTTGAGCGTGTCAATGAACACATTAAGCTCAATGCAAAAGAAAAACGCGCCGCGCTTTCCAGCGATCTGAACTTGTAGGGCATCGAACTCTTCACGCCAACGGCGTGGATTGAGTTTTCTGCTGGACACTTTTCAGGCAAAGCCTGGATTTACCTAGCGTCAATTAGGCTGTATCCTTTTCTCATCGAACTGCGTCTATCGAGAAAAGAGGATTACTTATGTCTGGGCTCACTGATTTATTAACAACACGGCGGTTTTTACCCTTATTCCTCACGCAATTTCTCGGGGCTTTCAACGATAATCTACTCAAACAGTCGGTTATTCTTTCCATCCTGTTTTACCTGGCCAGTGTCGGTGATCAGCACCTCTACGTTAACCTCTGTGCCTTGTTGTTCATATTGCCCTTTTTCCTCTTTTCCGCCCTCGGCGGGCTTTTGGGGGAAACGTGCGAGAAAGCCAACCTGATCAGAAAGCTGAAGATTTTTGAAATCGGCATTATGGCGCTGGCAGCGGGGGGTCTTTTTCTTTCCAACCTGCCGATGATGATGGGCGCTTTGTTTCTCGCCGGTTTGCATAGTGCGTTGTTTGGCCCGGTGAAATACTCCATCCTGCCCCAACACCTGAAAAACGAAGAACTGGTGGGGGGAAACGCATGGGTTGAAATGGCCACCTTCCTCGCTATTTTACTCGGAACACTCTCGGCAGGGTTTTTGATGAGTTCACCCGACTATGCCAAAACGGTCTCATTGGGCTTGTTGACGGTGGCGGGTCTGGGTTACCTGGCCAGCCGCTTCATTCCTCAGGCACCCAGCCTCTCGCCAACGCCTGAAAAGTTCACTGGCTTTAACATCTGGAAGGAAACCAAGAAGACTCTGAAGGTGGCCTTTAATCAGCGTCTGGCGGTCTCCCGTTCATTGCTTGGTAACAGCTGGTTCTGGTTTATTGGCGCGGTTTACCTGACCCAGATTCCGTCGCTGACGAAAGATGTGCTTCAGGGTGATGAGAGTGTTGTCACCTTGATTCTGACTGTTTTCTCACTCGGAATAGGTCTTGGCTCGCTACTGTGTGAGCGTCTTTCAGGGGGCAAGGTGGAGATTGGCCTGGTGCCGCTCGGGTCTATTGGCTTGACCTTGTTCAGCGCCCTGCTCTATTGGCATCTGGTGCAGTTTCCGGCGCTCGGGACGTTGAGCGCAGCCGATATGTTGGGGCAGTCTCACGGGGTCGGCATTCTCGTGCAAATCTTTGCCCTCGGCCTATCGGGTGGTTTGTACATCGTGCCGCTGTATGCCTTGCTGCAATCGCGCTCCCGACCGCATGAACGCTCACGCGTCATTGCTGGCGCCAACATCCTCAACTCGCTGTTTATGGTGATTGCCTCCGTTTACAGCATTGTCCTTCTGAGTGTTTTTGACGTCAGTATTCCCGTCCTGCTGCTGAGCCTGGCCGGACTGAATCTGCTCGTCAATTTGTACTTGTTCAAAATCGTGCCTGAGTTCCTGATGCGCTTTATGATCTGGTTGCTCACCCACACGATCTACCGGGTTCGCCACGAAGGTTTGCAACATATTCCCGATGACGGGCCAGCTGTGCTCGTCTGTAATCATGTGAGCTTTGTCGATGCGCTGATTATCGCAGGTTCGATCCGTCGGCCTATTCGCTTCGTCATGTACTACAAGATCTTCCAATGGCCAATATTGTCGTTCATTTTCCGAGTGGCGGGCGCTATCCCGATTGCAGGTAAGCGCGAGGATGAGGCGATGTACCATGAGGCCTTTGAGCGCGTTTCTAAGGCTCTCCAGGACGGTGAGCTGGTCTGCATCTTCCCCGAGGGAAAATTGACCCGCGACGGTGAAATCGATGAGTTCAAGGCCGGTATTCGTTTGATACTGGATCGCGACCCGGTTCCCGTGATTCCCATGGCGCTGAGTGGCTTGTGGCACAGCTTCTTTAGCTACTCACCCAAGCGTGGATTTTTCCGCAGACGTTGGTCGAAGGTGAGATTGAAGGTGGGCAGCACCATGTCGACCGACTCAAGCCCAGAAGCCTTGCGCGATGAGGTCGTGCGTTTGCGAGGTGAAGCTAACTGACCCTTGCTGGTTACACAAAAAAAGGCGCCTTTGGCGCCTTTTCTTTCACCAGGTCGGTATAGCGCTTCGCTCAAGACAGAGTCCATAACTGGAAAAGCTGGCTTCCCCCAAGACTGTTTCATGGACGTTGCGCTCCAGGCATAACCTAAAAGTCTGCCGTGTGGATTGACTATTCAGCCTCACTTCAACCGTTTGTTTTAGCTCCTGGAGCAGCTGCTTATGAAGATGCTCAAATGCTGCCACTTGCGGCGGAGCCAAGCCCAATTCACTGGCCATCTCCAGTGCATGTTCTGTGGGTGCATGACTGCATTTTTCTGGCTGTATTTGCTCGGGATTTTTTAGCAGTTTTTCAATTTTCCCAATGCGGTGATTGCGCTTGATGCTCACATAGCCGGCAATCGTGCCAGGTATTGGTCTGATGCCGTGCATGGCAATCCCTTCACTTAAAATCTCGCCGGTCAGCGTCGTGTTGCGCAGAAAATGGCTTAGTGTCTCTTCACTGCCTAGCAGGCGGATCACATGACCCAGTTGCGCACGCATAAAGCTGCGCGGCAATTGCCAACACGGGAAATCCAGCGCCAGATCCTCTCGATCATGACGCGACTTATAGGCATGAACATGACCGATCACTCTGGCCGTAAACCCCGTTGGGTTGATATGCCGGGATAACGTGATTTCCAGATAGTGAGTGAGGCTGAGCATTAGACGAAAGCCCCACCGCGCACCAATACAGCCATGACGAAACACAGATCATCAGGGCTATCCACATCATCCAGGGATCGGGCTGTTTTCAACTGCTCAATCCAGCTAAAGAGATGTTTCTTGAGCAGACTAAAAAAATCGCGGCGCTCGTCCAGTCGCAATGACACCATGTGCGTACTGACAACCCCTAAAGGCTCGATGGGGGTTGGGCCGAACACGTCGTGACCATGCCAGATATCGATGGTGCGCAGCGCATTGCCCAATTTGACATCGTGAAAGCCCGCTTGATGATCGGTGCCATTGGCTTTCACTTGATACAGCTTACGTGAACGCTCGGTGTCTTTCTTATCGCCGACATCCATTTCCTGACTGGGATAAACCGGCATACCGGCGCCCATTTCATAGATTGCCGTCACTTCGAGGCGCAAAACCCCTAATTTCTGCGTCAGCGCTTGTTCAATCAGCTCCGCGAGCTCTACTGCCATGGCCTGCTGATTTTCCGGCAATGATTCGAGGGTGAACTGGTTGTAGCCTGGGGTAAAGACATAGCGTTTACCCGTGGTCGTATTGCAGATCGTGATGTGTTTGGTCATGGCCTCATCGTTGTTACGGAACATCCACAACCCGGTAACCAGGGGCGCTACGTAACAGCGCGCGAGTAACGAGAAGCCGCCAATACGCCCAAAGCCCGACACAAGATCCATCAGACTTTTCATGATCCGCACGTCACTGCACATGTGCGGCCTGTCCGTTTTGCACAGGTACTTCACCTGAAAACGGTTCATCAGGTAGGGTTTGTTTTCGGGTAAATACGTGCCTTCAACGCACTGAGGATTGGGCTGAAGCGCATCCTCCAGTCGGTTGTTCTTGTCGCCTTCATCCGCCGCCTTTTTTGCGCGTTCAACCTTCGCCCAGATATCAAACGACTTTGTCCCACGTAGCCCTCTTTTCTCAACGATTAGCGGTTCTGCTTCACTGCCTTCGAGGTTACTACAGGCATACAACAGCCCCCGGCTTGGTGTAATAGAGCGTGCATAGGACAACATCGCTACCAAGGGCTCTTTATCACTCAAAGCCCTTTCGTGAAGGGCGACAGGGGGTCGCTTGGCTTGTTTTTTAGCGGGTAGATCGGTCGTTTTAGCCATGATCGGCCTCGTTTTTATTGAATAGAGAAAGGGCTCGGAACAAGCCGTATTGAGGCAGGTGCTGCCACGTCCAGCACTGCTTTTGCCAGGCTTCGGGTTGTTCCTTCAGTTCTTTAACAGCGGATGCGAGGATGCGTGCGCGCACCAGACTGATGACGCTTTCTACGATCAGTCGGCCTTCAGGCCCCGTGCAAATTTCGTGGTAGCCCACAGCGGTCGGCAACAAAATCCCCAGGTACTCATTGATCAGTTCAGGATCTTGGTCATCACTCTTTATCGCTGAATCCGTCGTGACTGGATCATCACAGAGCAGTGAGCCAATCTCCTCATTGAAGAAATTTCCCCACACATCGTTGAGCTCATCCTGTTCAGGGGCATGGATCTCTGAATCTTGTTCTTTAACCGGCTGTTCCACAGCCTTGGCGGCGCGTTGCGCCGAAAAGGACTGTGGGCTTCGCTGTTGCTGGCTGAGCCACAGGCAGTCAAGCAAGCTATCCAGCGTCGACTTTCCACTCAGACCGGCCTGTTCACTCAGGTATTGACTCATGTCCTGAATCAGTAAGCCCTTGGTCGGGTAACTCCGCAAATAAGCCTTGAATACATCACCCAACCGTTCATAAAGGCCAACCATCAGTGGACTGGTTTTAAACTCGCCGTCCAGCCCCAGGAAAACGCAAGCGCCCGCCAGGCTCAATTCAGCCTCCAGAAGGGCATTCAGTGTCGAGGGTTGTGCAAGGAGCAGTTGGCATAATGTGGTGTAATCGCAGTCCTGCTCGGTACTGATTGCCAAGACCAGCGCGGCTTCGCCATGCCCCCGCTGAATATCCATCAGGGCGGGCAATGTAGCCTGTCCTTTGCGCACTTCCTGAGCCGGACGTCGTGGAGCGTATTGATCGCGATCCAGACTGAACAAGACCCAGGAAAACCCTTCAACCTTGAGGCTCGGCATTGAATAACCTGACAATACCCGTTCGACGTGAATAGCCATGCCTGCTACGGCGGTCATGGCAGGCATCCCGGTCACACATTCATTGTGGCGCAGATTGCAGCCGCTAAACGAAAAGGGGATTGAGAGGTAAATCATCAATATATCCGTATCAATTCATTAACCAGCGAGCGTATCGTGCGTATGGCGAACCGTCGCTCAGCCAGGGTTAACACCGTTTTATTCAACAATTGCTTCGTCAGTTGCCTGGCATAGATCAGCACGTCTTCATCACTGGCGCAGCCCAACAGCAATCGATGTTCAGCCCGGATATAGTCAGTGCCATGCTGGGTTTTGAAATGCATGGGCGACAATGCGCCTTGATCAAGCAACATCGCAATGCAATGGTTATGGGCTTGAACACTCTTGACCCAGCTTTTCAGGCGAGCTTTAAGCACCCACTGACCTGTCTTGCTCAGCGGTTTGTGCATCCAGTCACTGCCCTGCTGTGGCGCTCGCGCGCAAACACGCAAGGCGGTTTCCCGACTGATGTGGTACAGCATTTGCCCTTTGGCTAACCTCAACTTGATCAGCCGTAAATCACCGTGTTGCGTTGGGATATCGCAATGCAACGACTTCGCCTGCCCCATGAACATGAAGGCGGTGAAAAAGGTTCCCGAATTCTGAGGCTTTGCCCCGCCCAAATTGATGTCACAAAAGAGTTTGCGCCATGACTTGGCTTGTTCAGCCGGAACGTCCTTGTAGTAGGCAAGCTGAATATCACGCAATAACCCGGTGTTTAACAGGGGCGTTGCCAGATGGAATTGGCCGTGCTCATCCCTGAGTCGGATGAATTTCAGTCCACGACCTTTGAGTTGGTTGGCCGAACAGCGCTGATCTTGCAGAGTTTCGGCAATTTGGCGCGTGGTCGCAGGAGCAAATGCCCAGGAGGGGTAGTGCCCGTGAACAGCCTTGAACGCCTGGTAATCTTCGGTTTTCGCCAGTGCAAGGGTTTCCAGTCGTTGACCCAGTTTTCTGCACAAGTCATGCATACGACCCTTGCTAGCGGCTTGTACCATCACATACAACGAAGCCAGCAAAGCCGCGTAGCTGTCCGCCTGAGAAAGCCACGACAGCACATCCTCTTCGCAGGTATTGGCGCTGGGTTGTCCTGACAGCTTAGCCAGTTGTTCAAAGTGTCCGTGGCTCAGCACCTCAAAGAGACTGTAGCTTTGCGCCGTGTCTTCATCCCACCAGCGCAACATGAAGAACTGCTCAAGCGGTGCCGATCCTGCATTGCCTACCGACGTCAGCATGGCATTCACGCTGGAACAGACAATACCGAGTTTGGCCTGAATAGCAGGTGAAAGCGTCACCCCGTTAGGCAATCCAGCCTGCCCAGCGTCGTTTATCAACACGCTGGCATCATATTGAGAAACGCTGGAGGACTGACGACCTTCTTGCTTAGCCAGTTGGCGAAACAAGGAATCACGCTCAGTATGGGCTTGTGGAAGCTCTGCTGATTTATCCAGGTGAGTGACGAGGTTGTTGTACCCGACATGGAACAGATGCGCAGCAGTTTCCAGTCCTAACGAGATAGGGTTGGCTTCATTGCTGAAGTAGTCTTGGCACAGCTGCGCAAAGCGCTGCCAGATGCGAGTGATCTCGGCATTTGCTTCCATCTGTTCATCTGAAATCTTGCTGTATTCTCGATTGATGACACCCAGAATGCGCTGGGAAAACTTCTCAACCAGGGCCAAGCCCAACAGAAAGCTCATCACTCGAAAACCATCCTCCGCTGTTTGCACGTGAAGCGCATAACGCTGACTTTTCAGTCGCGCCAGGTAGCTCGCTTCGCGATCTTTGAACAGCGTGGCTATGGGGATGAGCAATGGTGAAGTCACAGGCTGATCCTATCTTCTAGTGGCAGCACTATATTGCAAATGGCCATTATTGACAAGAGTCATCAGGGCTGCCTGGAAAATCCCAGCTGTGGGTGATAAATCAGGGCTTCATGATCATGTTCCCGCTGGGTCGAGAGCAAGGTCGAACAGGCAACAGAGAGATCCTCCTGCTGGTAACCCAATGAACTGGCTATCGACTCGCTCATGGCAATCATCTGCTCATAGCCTGAGTAATTCAGATCCTTGAGTAAAAAAAGCTGTGGCTGCTCAATGCAGCCGCCCAACTCTGACTCAATGGCATGCTGGACACAACGCACCTGCCCTTGTTCATTCTGGCAAATCCATCCGGTATCAGGGAGGTATTCCAGGGTATAAATGTCGCCACCGCCCCGGAATGGGTGACTTCGGTAAAAGGTGTCACACAGCAAGGTGTCGGCATGCTGAAGGGCATACTCCAATGTGAACGGGAAACCCTCGCGTGTGGCATGTGCTTTTTTGATCAGCGATAGCTGGTATACCCGCTCCATACTGGTCAAAGGCGCCTTGGTATAGCTTTCTGGCATCATCAGACAATGACCCGCGTGCAGCGGTAGGCCATTGTGTAGCTCTTGCACAAAAGCCTCCTCGACAGAGCTGGGCGTCGTTTTCAAAGACTGGAGCACGCAGATCCCCATGCGGCTCAGCGCCTGGATTTCCGCTTTGGTGGGTCTGTCTTTCGGGCTAAAGGGGGTGTGTTTGAGATCGCGCCACGCCTGTGTGGGGTTAACCAGCGCTTCTTGTGAGCAGGGCAACACCAAGAGGTTGATGGCCTTATGCGTGGCCACACGATGACGTCTCACACGACCGGCAAACTGGACAATCGAGGCGGTAGAGCAGGGTTCGAGCACAGCCCAGTCCAGATCGTAATCACGACCGGTTTCAAAAATGGAGGTTGTCACGATGATGAACAGGACATCTCTATGGCCCTGCATACGGGCTTCTTCGAAGGCGTCCTGTACATCCTGGCAGGCCAGTAACGGATCATCCTGTCCCTCGTTCATGGCGCCACGCTTGAGATGCTGATCCAGGAAAGACTCCTGGAGATAGCGTATCAACCCCAGATTCTGGGCGTGGTAGCAAATGTATTTAAGCGTGACGCCCATTTTGGCGTAGGCCTGAACCATATCGGTATTGGCCACCCAGCGAAGATACTGCTGAGCACTGACCACACTGTTGAAGCGAATAGCACCGGCACTGTACCGAATACCCTCCGCTTGTAAGGTATTCATGCCATGTAGCAGATAGGCGCTGGCGGAGGCGGTTTGATAAAAATGATGCTGCGCCTGCGCGGCGCTGTACCGGGAATAGCTACCGCTGACCAGTTTACTGATGGTTTGGACTTGGTCTTTGAAAATACCCTCGGGAATAGCCCGTCTGGATAATGGCAGGAGCAGATCCTTGCTGTTACGGACGGTACGGCGTGGCTGCTCTATCGACTGGGCGCGCTCTTCTTCACAAAACGCCGTCATGGTGCGTTCATAACAGGCAATGAAGGGCTCATCAGCGGCAGGTTCACTGACATAGGGGGCCATATGCGTCATCACCAGGGCCCGTAGATCCCCCACGCCGTACATCGCCTGATAGACCTTATAGCCCTCGCAGTAGGCGCAGTAGAAGCCATCGACAATGGTTTTCGGAAGCGTCGCCGAAGCAATCACCACGCGACGACCAAACTGCCCGGCCAGCTCGATCAAACGCCCCATGGTGACAAGGTCTTGTCCCCGGTAATCATCAATCTCATCGAGGATGAGGTCAGATGAAAACAGCGGCAGCAGCTGAAGCAAATCACTCGATTTGCGCAAATTGAGGGTGCGAATCACATGATCTACGGTCATGACACTGACCGGCGCTGATAGCGAACGGATGAGGAAATGATCATCCAACAAGCTGTTGAGTGTCATGCCCAGGGAATCTGTGGGCCCGGAATAAAGTACCGCCTGATCAGGCTCATGCAATGCCACCTGATTGTCACTACCAGGCGAGAATCGAATGGATTTGAGGCGCTGGCGCTGGATCTTACGCTCTTCTCGAAATCGTTTTTTGAGAATGTCATCGCCGACAAACATGGCAACCTGATCCGGGTGGTAGCCGATGGTGTGATTGACATAGGCCTTAGCTGTTTGAAAGGTGAGACTGCGCATGCTGAGTAAAACACTGTAGCGAGCGCGGGCCCTGGCATTGGCCATAAATGCCGCGCACGCCTTGGTTTTTCCTCGACCTGTCCCGGCAGCCACCACGACAAAGGCGCCCTCCTCGTGTACTTGCATGGTCTTCGCTGCCTGAATCACCTTGGATTGCCAGTAAAAAGGCGATTGCTCATCGGCTGAAAAATCCCGCAATGCAAGCGGCACTCCAGCCCCTGCAATCTGCCCTGGCTTGAAAAGTGGAACGTCGTTCGGCGCCAGCAATCCATCAAGGATCACTTCAGCCCAATGAGCAGTTTTAAGCAAATGGACGGGCAAGCTATCGCCCATGAATATCTGCTCGCCCTGATGTTTGGTGTTGGCATAAACACCCGTAAAAGATGGCGTTGGAGTGCAGCCTTTGACCGCATCGCAAGATGCCTCATAGTCACCCAGAACCAGCGACAAACGGCCAATTCGTGTCAGTGATTTGATCCAGACAGTGGAAGCGCCCAGCCCCTTTTGACCCAAAGGCAGGGATTCAAAAAGGCACTTTTCATAATCTGGGTAAGCGATGCGAAGCTGTTTCAGTTGTTCACAAACGCGTTGTAAGGCCAAACACCAAGTGGAGTCATACCAAGGCTGATGACCCTGCGACAACGTCAGAAATGCTTCGACTTGTGCCTCTGTTGCCTCACTGTCCTGATCCCGTTCAAGACACTCTAGTGAATCGGTATTCAGGTGAGATTCGGGTGTGAGCGTGAAGGCGCCTGAGATGGATTGCCATCGGCCCCGGAACAATTTGTGGTGGGTGTAGACAAGCCACAACACGCTCATCCAAAGTGGCGATTGCTGCCAGGCTTCTGTACGGTTAAAAACCAGTTCATCACTGAATTGCCTCACCCGTGCGGCGGCCAATGAATCATTGTCACTGGACTGGATTGATCGACATGACTGAATCCATTCGTAGGCGTTACGTTTGGTTTCAGCACTGCCCAATGCCACAGCTTGTGCGTCAAACCAGCGCGGCAAGCCACCATTCTCAGCCGCTTCAAACAAATCCTGCGGTGACTTCACATTGAGCAACAGGACACTGACCAACTCGTGACGCAGTGGATCTTTTCCACCGCCTGTGGTGCCTCCAATGGCGGCTAAAAGCTTGGCCTGAAAGCCAAGCGTACCCTTGCCTAGATCGTGCAGCAGTGAAGCCAGTAAGACCGCGATCCGCAGAAAATCACGCAAGGGATTGCCCGTCACAGGGCCTTCTGAGGGGTGTACATTCATTCAGCCGGGCGCCTTGCCTATCCATTTATTAAGGCGTATATTGACACATATTCAAGCCTAACGGAATGCCCTTGGGGGTCTCCGCGCCGGCTGTTGATCGAAACGATGACAATGACGCCCTGGCCGCGTCGTCAATTCAGCCCTGAGGCTGTTGATCGAACTAGAAGATGAGGCGCTAGCCCATCATTCCCCCTTCAGCCGTAAGGCTGCTCGAAAAATCCAGGATCAGGTCAGGGGCTATGCCCCTGGCCCGACCTTGATTCGCCGGAAAGTCTTCACGTATGCTCAAAACATACGAGGACTCAGCATGAAGAAAAAAATACCAATGGTTGAACAACTGGAGCATCTGGCAGATCTAGATCTAACAGTACCTGTCAGTCAAAAAATTGATATCCTTCGTGCCATTATTCATGACATCAAAGCCCGCAAAATACTCGAAAGCCTTGATTTCAATGAACACATTAAACTTCGGTTTGCTTTTGATTCCATCATTACCCATATCCTTGGAAATCCTGACCGATTTTCAGAGGAGCATCTGGGTCAGATCATTCCACTGACTGAAGAATCAATTGGCCTTTCGGGCTGGGCAGTGGCTTTACCAATCAGCGGCCACCTATTACTTCAGTGGCTATCTTCTGACTACTCTGCGCTAATAGAACCCATAATGGAAAACTGGCTAAAGAAAGTATCTATTGCTGACACCTATTTTCTTTTTCCTAAATTCATGATTGAAATGAATAAAATGCCAGATAATTTTCCCTGGCAAGACCATATTCAATATGGATCTCATGGGGAATCTCAATTTATGTCCAGTATTGCGGCGTGTTTGTACCACCTAAGAACGGGAAAAGAAATTCCCACGGATCGTGTTCTGGAAAACATTTTGACAACCGATCTAACCAATGATGAATATACACCATATGGACAACGGGTAGAAAAGAAAGATTATGCTATTTGGTTTGAGAAATTTAATGAAAAATATAAAAACGCGAACGAGGAGAGGGCTAAATTATTTATTGAGAAATACAACTCAGTTTTTAATGAGATTTCTAAAAGACAAGGTCATTATGGAAAACTTGGTGCCGGACAGAATCTCGTTAAGAATCTTCGCGCAATGGGTTTTGCTAATCACTTAATTATCAATCATAAAAATAGTCGAGATTTTTTGAATGAAGATCTAAATATATAGCTCCCCTAGAGTGACAAATCATCTTCCAGAATTCTCCGGCGCAAATCTGGGTGCTGCAACCGATAGTATTCAGGTAATTCTCGCGCCATTGCAGCCAGAACAGCAGGCTCAATAATCAGCGTTTTCATCGTATGGATCAGTTCATTGACCTTATCCTGATCAACCAACGATGTCTGAGCAATAGCCTGACCCAGACCTTTTACCATCTCTGGCTTATTGAGCCTGATTCCATTTTTCGGCGTTTTTCTACCGCCATTATATTCAGGACTGATGTTTGGGTGAAAGGGTAATCTGGCATTATTCCCGTGCATATGGGCATAGGCAAAAAATTTGAATAAATTCTGATCATAGGGAAAGTTAACATTGGAGAATCTGGCAAACGTGATGTACAAAAGCTCATCACTATATTTAAATGATTCTTTTAGCTTATGCGACAAATCGGAGTACAGTGAAATAGATTCATGAGTCCCAGGGCGATACAAGCTATTAGTAAAGACTTCTGCTGCTAATTTTTCAGCCCCCAATTCCGCTAACAATTCACAATCTTCAGGTGTTGCATTAATCCCAGTGTCAAAATCAGACACCATTTCCCGATCTAAAATTCTTCTGTGGTTTTTAACCAATTCAACTAATGTTTCTTCGTGCTTCGTCAGAAGCTCGGCAGCATTTGAGTTACTTAAAGCGAAATGAATAAAGGGAGCAATCAGAAGATCTTTAAAATAAAATGATGAAAAATCTGCGCACGGCTCAGATAGAACTTTATCTATTAACGTGCAAAAGCATGACGCTTGATTGTTTTTCCATAATGAAGACAAAACGAGTGAGAGCTCCCTCATGTTCACAACCCACTCTTCGTGCTCAAATAACTTTTCAAGCAGCACAGTGTTTGTAATGGTGTCTTCAGAAAAAAGCTTGTGAGTGCTCATTTCGGGATAAATCGGAAGATAACGTGAAACGAGAGCCTTAAGCTCGGCATTATTTTCGATATTGTCCAGTCTTTTCTCATACTCTTTTGACCAGGCAGACTTAAAGCAGGCGACTTCATTTTTCGATAATGAAATCTGTTCGAGCCTGCGCAAAGCATCATGGGCTAGATTTTCATTAACATGAAAGTTATCGACAGCTCTGGCAAAGAGATAAGAGACCTTTCGGTCAAGTTCAACTTGTTTATTTGGGTTTGCCATACTGACGATTGCCATGAGATTGTGTTATGGTTAATGAATACAGTGTCGTTTTAAAAATGAACGATTGTCAAATGAAAATCGGTGAAATCGCACTAAAATGATGAGAATTCCAGTTAGACAGGCTATCAAACTTTGGCATTGGGGCGAACTCGATTATTCGAAGAAACAGGCGCAAGGGATTAGCTTTGAGGGGCGTCTATTCTCAACATCGGTTTATCCGAACGCCTGGCGAAGCATCTGCAAATATGGCAATTCCCCGCTGCATAGTAGTGTCGAGACGCTGTACTTAATTGACAGCAATGCCATATTTTACTCAACAGCCTACCCGGCGAAAAAGCTCCGTCAGGCTATTCAAGAGTGGGGTATTAATCAGGGCCTTTTAGAGAACACGCTTATCTATCGGGTTACCGAGTCCGATGACGAATTGGGGATTGATCGCCAGACATTTTACCGAACAGCCGCTGAGGCCGACAGTAACGCCGACGATCCGGAGCAAATTGACGCCCTGAGTCTTGTTATTTGTTCACAAAAACTCAATCACATCAATGGATTTCCCGCTTTCGCCGTGGTCGATGAAAGTTACGCGCTGATTGAATGGGCGAAACAATTTTCTGGGCTTGATGGCATTTATTGGAACGATACACTTCGTCCTGGCTTGATGGCACCCAGAGCAGGCTTGTTTGAAGTCCCTAAACTGGTTCAGGAAAATCCAGTCAGCTTGCCTGATGATACCGTGTTAAAAACGTCCGTTAGTAAAATTCTTTGGCTAGATCCCCATGCGGATTTTAACGCGGCATTCACTGAAAAAGAGAGTGTTCCAAAAGAAGTCTCGGTGCGACTTTAAGATTTCAGGGCTCAGGCTCTTCGACTATCTGCTTTCTTACTGACTGGTGTTCTACAAAAATACCCCGTTCAAGGCCTAACCGATACGCGGCTTGATGTGCCGCGTACCCAGCTGTTGTGAAGCACTGCTCATCCAGTCCGGAGGTGGGCGGACATCCACACCATTCATAGGTGGCCAGGATCAATTCGGCCCCCAAGCCCTGACCTTGGTGGGCATCGTCGATGCAAACAGCGCCGGGTGTGTTGTAGTAACCGACCACCGTGAATGATTCGCCAGCCTTGTAAAGCAGGAGCATCGAATCGGAGGACGGTGCCAGATAATATTCGGGTCGAATCGGCTTCAATTCCTCAGGATCCCACTTTGTATCAATATCCTCGATGTAGTCACTGAAATGTTGCCGGCACCAAGACTCAGGGCCTTCGGCACCGCACAGAAATTCATCAAGCGTCAGGAGATCGGCGGTCATGCTAGATACCCATGTCAAATTCAAGCTTTTGTCTGGACAAGTGCTTCGACGATTCAGGCATACTGTCAAGATCAGCAACAGTAAGGTAGGCGCCTTTAAGCAGCTTATTCATGGTCTGCTTGGGAAGATTGTCAAATTCAGACAATAGATTGGCATTGCGATAAGCGCCTATCACCCGATGCAAAGGTTTGGCCATGTAGTCGCTGCTGGCAGCCTTTTGAATAAAGCCAGACGGATCGTTTTTAACGATGAAGGCCACATCCTTTGGCAGCAGGAACACTGGCTTCAGTCCAATGTTATCTCCCATCATCAGATCTTCAAGCTTAATTTGAGCGTGGTAGGCGCCATCCCGCATGGATAGAAACTCATAAAGCGGAAGCAATTGATCCACTGTATATTTTGAGAAGGGCTCCATGGGGAATGTCGGAACCAATCCACTGGACAAGACAGCCCACCCATGCCTGGCAATGGCCTCACTTGCAGCAGCCAATTCAAACGGGTTCATATCATCAATAATGGCCTTGGGACTAACACCTGCTGCAACCATATTTTCAAAAATGATACCGGCCACATTCGACCAGATGGGAAATTTCACTTCCCTTACATTAAGTCCATTATCGATCAATAATTCACGAAGTGACTCAAGCAGGCGTTCATTGCCATAGGAGGTTAATGTTGAATCCCTCATCTTGCCATCTAAATGACTAACAATGATGTTATAGGCATCCAAAGAACCACCAAGGATAGCTATTTGATTGGTAACAGTCTTGGCATACGCTTCTGAGCGAAGCGTGTTCATGAGCGCCCCCACCATTTCATGATCATGTCGCTCACTGCATAAGGCATGATGAACAAATTGATCTAATGGCAACACATCAAACAATAACTCAGCTGCCTTATCAAACGTAAAAGAGGAGCTGTCTTCCAGAAGTATTCTGGCGACTTCATTGCCCACAGCTTCTAGCTTTTTCTGAATTGACTTATGTATCGCCATGATTATTAAATTCCCAGGTCATGTGAAAGTTTATTTCTGCCAAACCACTTAATGCCATTTGGTATATGATCAAGGTCATTCATATTTAAATAATCAGCATTAATTAGTTTTGCCATTGAGGCTTTAGATAAAACGTTTAGACGCTGAAGTGCTCCTTCTTGCCGGAGTAGCACGACAGCTCTTTTTAACATGGTGTCATACAGCTTTATATGCTCCCCATAGCTCGCTTTATCAAGAAATTCAACGATACCATCTCCCAAATAACCCTCCATCTCTTTTTCATTATGAAAGGTCATTTCCTGATTGGTGTATGAATCAATCTCAGTGTGGGCATGCAAGGGATTGGTAGAAATCTTGAGAACATTGTAAATTGTCTGATACTGCTCAAACTCTGTATACAATGAGAGCCCGCCATGAACCCATGTAGAGGTAATTATGGGTATCTCATAACCGTATTTATTCAAAGCCCTTGCGGCAGAAACAATATTCAAAGGATTCATCGATTTAATGATTTGCTGATGGTCATGACCAACATCCACCATGAGGTCAAAAACAGTATTGCCAAATTGGGTTAAGGATGGCAATGAGATCAAGTGAGTAATGCCATGACTCTGTTGCAAAAGTCCTCGCAGGCTATCCACCAGTTGCCCCCGAACCAAAGGCTTCATGTTTCTTGAATCATCGTCAATTAGCTCAACCATAATGTTGAATGCTGACAGATTAAAACCTGTGATACGCAGTTGCCGTACATAGTCTTCAGCGAATTTCGGAGATCGCAACAGAGTCAGAATTACGCTGGATACAAAATAATCATTCAACTGGCAGGCAGGAAGATGATAAAGAATTTCATTTAATGGGCAGTGAGATAATAAAAAATCAGCCGCCTCATCAGCGGCGCTATCTGATCCAATGTTCTGGTTTCCAAGACTGACGACTTTACCCAATATTGGGCCAATCTTTTTCTCAATCTTATCCGATTTGGTTGCAAACATATCTCTGCCTCTACGTAGATAATTTCAGTTTACACTTAGCCTAAGCGCTATTCCAACTCATTGTCTTACGATACAATCAAGCTTTTGAGGACAATGTTGTGTTCAGCTTTAAACATCTTGATTCTTCGTGGCAGAATATCCTCCAAGCACAAGCCAAGTTGCCGTATTTTTCATTGCTTGCTGAGAGCCTTGAGCGTGAGGTCAAGGCACATGAGATCTATCCCCCGAACGAATTGGTGTTTTCTGCGCTGGCGGAGACATCGCTGCCCAAGACTCGCGTGGTGATTCTGGGGCAGGATCCCTATCACAAGCCCGGCCAGGCTCATGGACTAGCCTTTTCCGTCAACCCTGGCGTTAAAGTGCCACCCTCGTTGCGCAATATTCACAAAGAGCTGGAGGGGGATTTGGGTGTTTCCCCGCCGGGTCATGGCAATCTTCTGGGCTGGGCCAGGCAGGGCGTCTTGCTGCTCAATAGCACGCTGACTGTCCGCAAAGGTTCCGCTGCTTCCCATGCCAAACTCGGATGGCAGACGCTCACCGATGCTTTGATTCAAGGGGTCAATGATCAAACCGAGGGTGTCGTCTTTTTACTCTGGGGAGCAAACGCCCAAAGCAAGCGTGTGTTGATCGACACCGACCGGCATCTTGTGCTCGAATCTGTCCACCCTTCTCCACTGTCTGCTTATCGGGGATTCTTGGGGTGTGGTCATTTCAGCAAGGCCAACGAGTATTTGGTTCGACAGGGAAAAGATCCCATCCGCTGGGACATTTTTTCCTGAATAGAGCAGTCTCTATAATTGTCTATAATCGCTCTATAATTGCCTATAAAAGCATGAGGGGCTGAATCTACAGCCCCATATCGCTTTCCAGAAAGTACCGGGAGGTTTCCGGCATCATTAACTCCTGATCATCCAGGCCAAGGTTTTGCAATACCCGCAATGTCAGCCCTGGCGTGGGATGAAAATTGCAGGTCTTGACCAGTTCCGCAACAAACACCTTCAGCCGATCTCTGGAAATGATGCCTTGGTCTGTAAAGTAATCCGATAGCACCTTAAAGGTCTCTTTATTGAGACCCTGACCATTTCGCTGGTTCATGAATTGATTGGCATACCCACTCAAGTGTCGACATGCCCAACCTATATCCACTTCAGAATCAGCTTTGTGCAGATACTCGCAAATGGCGAGCAGGGTTATTTTAAGTGAATCACTGGCATTTCTTTCTTCACAGGCGTTCGCCCAAAACGTCTTTGGCATGACAATTCGGGAATCGACCACTATCTCATGGGCGGGAAATGGCGTAACCATGTGGTTCGGTATCACGTGAGCAAAATACGGCCTCTTAATGCAGCATGAATCATGCTGCAACCAGCGCTTGAGCATGTCGGGGTCGATGATTAATCGTTCATCCTCACCATTATAGAGTTCAATAACCTCACTCATCACTGACAAGAATTCATCGACAATTTCATCTTTGCATTGATCCAACAAAGAAAAGCCCTTGCAATAAAAAACCCTGACATAATCACGATTTATAAATTTGAAATAACCTCTATCGGCTTCATGATTGATAATGTAACGCAAACTATCAATGCATTTACTTAAAACAAAATCTGGGTTAGGAGAGCTGGGCATGCCCTCGACATAATGAGCTAATGATGCTGCATTTTTCACATCAATATTTTTTAAACGCGCCCGAAAACCTATTTCAGCTAATGATACGTTGAGACTATTCTTGGCGGTTTCATAGTTAAGTAAATTGACGAGCGACGGGCAATGCTGAAACACACGGTGTGCCACCAACGGATGAACGTAGCCCCGCTCCAACTGGTCACCCATGGCTTGAGTGAGGAGCTCCGCTTGCGCCTTATAAATTTCAACGCCGTTACGAATTCCTATAAGAAGAAATTCATCAGCTTGATTTAACAGATCATTGGCCAATTTGACGGGAATGTCCGGGCCTAGCTGCTTAAACGGGTGATAGAACTCATTGAGCTGACGTTTATATTCTGAAAAATTCATGGGCGCCTCCTGTCATCATCAGTATGGCAGTGGCGCACCAAGACGTACAATTGAGTCTAAGGTTAAATCAGCCTGCCTCTTTTACCAGCCAAAAGGTTCTTGGCCATTTTTTGCTCAATCTTTTGTTCCAACTTCAAGGACAAGCGCGCATCGAGCTCCAGGCAATGTTTTACAATACCAGCCAAGGCGTGCTCAAGTTTCACGAAGTCCGATTGACGGGCCGCATTGACCAGCGGCGCTATCCGCGTCGTCATGCGGATCAAGCTCCGTTCGAGGCTTTCGTAGGCAATCGTTTGATCTGACAGACGGCTAACCGCGTCATCAATCGAGATTCCAAGCACCACAGCCTCGTCGAGTACTCGCAAAATCACGTCAGCCACTTCTTCGGCAAAACGATCCGTGATGCCAGTCAGGTGTGTCTCCCCACACACTTCGCCAATCTCAGAGGCAATCATCCCGGCAGCCTCCAGGTGGGTGCGGTTATGCCAGTTCATCTGCTCCACCCACTTGTGGTGACGTAGCGCAATCGTATTCAGGTTCAATGTCTATTCTCCTTAGCAATGATCTTATGAAATCCCATGACGGATGAGCTGTCAATTACCAGCTTCAGCGACAACACTAGCATATACTTCGGAATTTCTTAAGCCATAACCTTTAGAAAAGCCACTTAGAAAGCTTTTAATTTCTTGCGATTCTTCCGCGTAAACAAAATGTATGGTGCTGGCACGACAAAAATCGGAGATGAGAAGAAGGATAGCGATTCGCCATAAGCACTTATATCTTTGAAATTCTATTTTTATCGACTTCAAAATGTACAAGTGCGGCTTTGGGTGGATGGGCTTGGGCTAGAAATCCCGCTCTAGAGCCCGTCGATGATTATAGGTTTCTCAGGCCTTGTACGCAATACACTCATGGCCAAGCACGCCCAGAATCCAACCGAAATGTATGAATTTGCGCCTTAGAACGGCAATTCACATGTTTTTTGTGTGGTTATTGGCTGTCCATGTTATTGCACAAACCGTTTGCTCAGAGTCCGCTCGCCTATCGCGTTTTGTTCGAATGACCGATCACTAGGTCACTTGACCGTCCGGTGTAATGCCTGAACTCGCCGGTCATCGGCTATTCACAGATACCCTTTTTGATTATAGAAAATTGCAAATTGATCTGCTATCATCGCGCTTTGTGGTGGGCCAAGCGTTCATGACCCGCCTGTAGTGAGTACACATGCCTTTTCAAAAAATTCACCCCTCTGAAGCCAGGCGCCAAAAGGCCCTTCAGGATATGGCGCTCTGCGAAGCGCCGGTTGACCCGTACCTGGACAGCTTGTTCAAGCTGATGCAGCAGTCTTTGCGCGCACGTACCGTTCTGGTCAGCACGCTGGATCAAAGCCATTACTGGAAATTGTCCAAGCTTGACGACACCAACAAGGTCAGAATGGATGCACTCTTTTGCGCTCAGTCCACTCTGGGTAGCACTTTCAAGTGGGGTCTGGTCTGTGCAGATGCTGATTCTCACCCTGGCGATTTGTATCCAGACGATATTCGTTTTTTCGCGAGCGCCCCGCTTCATGCACCGAATGGCTTGGTGATCGGAGCCCTAAGCTTTGTTTCAGAGTGTGAAATTTTCCCCACACCTGCTAAGCGTCAAGAGTTTATTGAATTCGCGACAATGGCGGAGGGATTTCTCCAGCTCTTTCAGCTCAAGAAGCAATCCAAGCGCCTTCGCGAAACCCTCGACCAGGTCGAGAGGAAAGCCATGACAGATCCGCTGACTCAAGCGCTTAATCGCTCAGGTCTTGAACGTTTTTATGTCGTCAAGCAGCATGAAGCCTCCATCAGCGGGCAAGGCATTGCGATCTTCTACTGCGATCTTGATTTCTTCAAGCGTATCAATGATGGGCACGGTCACAACGTCGGCGACCTTGCGCTCAAGCAAATTGCGGCGACCATTCAGCGTGTGATTGGAAAAGATAACATTGTCGTTAGGCAGGGAGGTGAGGAGTTTGTTGTCCTGTCTACGTGTTCTGACGATGCCCAAGCATTCGAGCTGGGCGAATTAATCAGAAAAGCAGTTGAGCAAAGCCCGCTATGGCTGGGAGATATCTGTATACCACTGACCGTGAGTATTGGCATTGCCTACGCCGATCCCGACCTACCACTACTGAAAATGCTCGATTCGGCTGATAAGTCACTTTACCAAGCGAAGCATACTGGTCGAAATAAGTGTATTGCCAACACTCTAAACACATCATGCGCAGCCTGATTGGTATCGTTCTATTTACAGCCGTTCTGATGAGCTGTAACGCCTCGGCGGGCTCCTACTGTGAAAACTTCATGCCCACGGACTATCGTCGCTGTCAGCAGGCGTTAAGTGACGGCAGTCAGAGAACGTTCGGCAATTGGCATCTTTCTTTGGCCGGTCAACATACAGAATTGCAACTGTATCCGTTCAATCCGCCTGGCGTAATCGATGTTGCGTTAATAGTGAAATGCAAAAATAAGCAACCCCATGCCTATTTGAGAGCCTGGGATGATCTCCCCTTGAATGGGTCGATCCGCGTGTTATCAAAAAATAGAGTGTTGTGGTCTGGCCATTGGAAAAGCGACCGTCATCACCAGTTTTTTATTCCCCAACATTACACCCTACTCAGCGCACTTTCAAAGCCAGGGACAGATACCGTTAAACTGGAGCTGACTGCACCTGGGATTGCCCCAGGTATACGTCGACAGACTTATCACACACTGCAAACGGAACGTGCTGTGCGCTCATTAAATTGCGCGACTCTCCGTTAGGCGGTCTCGATGAATGTCCACAAACTGTTGGAGCATTCAACATGTTGGAACTCAAAGGTGCAGAATTTGGCCTTAAGTGATTCCACCATCTCCCGCTTCAAGTCGTTATTGATCGAGTTTTCCAATCGACCGATGCCCATGTCAATATCGGTCACCAGCTTAACATGACCACCTTCCGGAAGATCTCTGATTGCCGTGATCAAGCCATTGAGCGTCGCTCGGTTGGGAGATAGCGCCTGGATGGCTGAGCATTTAGAAAACATACCATCCTCCGATTTCACTAAGATCAAGCTCTTGGAACTGGATTGAATTCGACGCGCTGTTGCGTAGACGACAGATTTTTTCATCACGGATTACACTTCCGAGCAACCAAATACAGCTTCTTGCCAATAACGAATTGAAGTCAAAGGTGGCGTGTTCATCACGTGGCACTCTTTAATCAGAAAGGCTAGCAGTGACTCCGCAATATCGTGCCTTCCGATTGCAACGCAAAAATGCATAAACCGTGTAATTCTCAGGTGGTTATGACTGGCATCACAAAGCCAATATCGACGATTTCTCTGGTAATTCAAGGCCTTATGGCAGCCCTCAGGCGTCCACTTGATGCCGAGAAAGCCGAGGAATTTCATCGTCGCGCGAACGCAATTTTCCCTGAGCTGAGCATCTTCATGAAACACCATGATATCCACAGGGGTCAAAACAGGCGCATCCAAGTTCACTTTTGAAGGCACCTTGTTGGGAAACAGCCATTGGATAAAACCGTGCTCAGTGTCCCATTCAAAATCGTCAAAGCGCATCACCTCTTCAAAGGTGTAACCACTGCGTCTGACGTCGCTTAGCATGAATGAGACCCATTCGGTGACTACTGGTGAACTCATATTAACCCCATGATTTTGTTCGTATTCTACCCTATTTGAAGTCGAGTGTCCAGGGATGGCATTTGGCTTGTATTGACAGCCTGGCGTACTGGACGATTTATTCTTTTCATTCAACAGAATTGCCATGTCATACTAAAACAAAGAGGGAATATCACATGACAAATCCAACCTATCCGCGTTACAAAGTCGCTGGAAAGATCCATGCAGACGCCGAGAGTGCAGCAAAAGCCTTTTATGATTTAGCCGGCAAAAAATCGTTTACCGGAGCAGCCGTCGTTGAGACTGATGACAGAAAGGCATTTGAGCTCGGCGGGGTCAATTCCGCAGGTGAGAAATACCTGAATCACTTGTATTTTCAGCAAGATCCGATGATGAAGGCGTTTAAAGCCGCCTATGAAAACATCTTAAATCCCGCCGTAAACGTCACCAAAGAGTCTATCGGTCGTACTGAACCCGCCATCATCGAGAAACAAGGTTATCCACAACTCAAGGTTGCGCAAAGCACTTTCTCCGATGTTCAACAGGCCCTGTCCGCATTTTTGTCGCTTCCCTTGGACAAAGCGATGACCGGAGCCGTGAGAATTCAGCTTTCAGAGGAACGCGCCATTGAGATCGCCGGCATCAATGCCAATGGCCAGCGTTACCTCAATACCTCGCATCACCAAGACCAAGCGCTCCTGAAAGCCTTTCAAGAGGTTTATCAGGATAAAACAGCCTTGGGACTTGGCAGTCGGAACCTTGAAAGCATCAAGCCCCTGGATGCCTCCCCACTGAAAGAGAGCTTGCGGCAGATCAAGCAGGAGAATACTAGCGAGAGCAACGCCTCATACTCACGCTAGTCGTTCCCCAAATGGTCTTAAAGTGAGAAGTCGACGCCATCCTCAGCTTCTTCAGGCGCTACATCAGGGTTCAGATCATGCTCAAACGCCATGATGTGAGCCCTGATCTTTTCTGCATCGGAAGCTGCTCTGAAAATTTCCAACGGATCTTCCTTGAGCACCTTAACCCACGATTTAACGTAGGCGACATGGTTTCCTGGGTCATGACCCAGACCCAGCGCATCGCCGATCATCAGGCTGGCAATCTCAGCCCGTAGCTCTTCTTTGGCATAGCTCTCCGAACCGAAAGAACCTGTCAAATCACGGTTGAGACGACTGGAGTGCCCTGTCCAATGCCCCAGCTCGTGCAATTTCACGGCATAGTAATCCGTGGCCTGTGCAAACTGATGGCGCTCAGGCATTTGAATGTAGTCAGTGGTGGGGTAATAGCAGGCCCGATCATCTTCGACGTGACGAATATCAGCCCCGCTAGCCGCAATGATCGCCTCGGCGCGTTCAATACTCTCCCAGCTGACAGCGGTATCTTCCTCCTTGAGCTCTGGAAGGCCATCAATTTGTTCAGCATTGAACACTGTCGCACTGAATACCCGAGGACGATCAAAGCTGAAGGTTTCCTTGATGCTCTTGCCGCTATCATCCGTGACAGGTTTTCCATTGTCATCTCGCTTGACCGAGGTGCGCTGAGTTGACCAGTACTGGATGGTGGTGCCCTTCTCACCCTTTTTAACCTGAGCCCCAGCGGCTTGGGCTTGTTTATAGGTCATCCAGCGAGTGTCAGAAAACCCCGCCATCATGAGCACCAAACTATTCAATCCCCGGTAGTGCTTTTGCGTGGTTGGGTTGAACGGCATGGTGGCACCAGGCCTGCCGGGCTTCCAGACCTTTTGCCAAGGCGCCGTACCCGATTCCAGGGCTGCAACTATCCGCTCGGCAACCTCTTCGGCGTAAGGTTTTTTGTCTTCAGTGGTCTTCTTGTAAGTCTTCTTCATCGATATCGTCCAGGGAAATTGCATCCTCGACGAACATGCCTGCCAGCTTAGCCTCCCTGGGTTCAAAAGGCGTATCGATACCACGATCCATGGCATTTTCCAGCTTGAGCAATGTGCGTTGACGCAAAGTTAAATTATCTGAATAGGTCATCATTATCACCAGTGTAAAGGTTGCAACATTCGCTCTACAAGCATAACGCATTTGGACATTATGTTCTCGCACCCGTTAAACTGATGAAAAGAGGTAGTCACAGATGATCTATACACAATGGCACAATCAGGATGAAGCAAAGGCCCTGGAAGCTTCACTCGTGGAAGGCTTGATCGAAGCGTTAAGCCTGCCGCCCATGGCGCGAGAAAAACACTACGAAGCCCTTTTCAAGTCTTTCCGAGATGTTGTAGATGATCAACAAGACAGTACTGAACCTACGATTATCACCAACATTAACCCATATCGTTTTTTGTTTGAAAATAACCACCTCAAAGAGCTTCTTAAGCTCCAGAAGGATTGCTTGCCACTATCAGGCGATGGTTATTTAAAAGTCACCCCCGCACAGCGCTCTACGAAAACCAAGTATTTCCTGCATAACCGACATCTCCCGACCCTGATGCACTCGCTTGGTCATTTCGGTATTCATTCGCTTTTGCTGAATATCCCAACCATTCGAGCGCTGGAAACGTTCGCCAAATGCTACAGCGAATCGCTCTATGCCTCTTCTTACATCAAAGAGGGCCCACAGTTATCTGATCAGGTAAATCGCCTGATCAGGCAGACTGATTTCCCCCTGGACAACCTGACGATCTGGGTAGAGCGGGTAATCAATGCAGAAGACGTTATGAACATGCTGATGGAAAAGGCTGGGATTAACAATAATCTTCAGGACTGGCAGATTCCCGACAAGGAAGAAGGATTGCGTTTTGCAGAGCAAATAGTAAAAATGCTCTCTCTATACAACAGTCAGTACCTCGCTTTTTACGCTCTCGTTAAAGTTGAAGGAGATATTACCGATACTGAAACATATTTCCCAAAACTAGTGCAGAGTATCGTTAAGCAATCTGACAGTATGAATACCTATTATCCGGAAGTGGCAAAGCACCTTTTGGGCAACTTGATTGCCTTGACAATGGAGTGTAATTTTCATTGGGAAGGTAATGCCGCTCTACGTAAAAATATGGTTAATGCCTTTAAAGATAAAGACATTGCTGAACAGATTCACCATAGCAAAGCGAAAAAGATCATGGAGTATCTGGACAAGCCAGACCTAGTATCGGCTTTGAGCAAGCGCGGAAAACGTGACAAATTACAGGACGATTTAGACCTTTGAATCACGCAGTAGGCATTATAATGCCGGTTATCGCCAATAACCATTAACATTGAGCATTATAATGCCGATTCGTGTTTGTGTGCTTCTGAAAACCCATTATTGACAAGACCTCCAAGACGCTTATAATCAAGCCCATTTGCCAGGAGGTCATCATGCGTTGTTACCACATCAATAACTTCTATCTATCGGGCATCCATGCCGGTATCCAAAGCGCTCATGCGCAGCATGAGCTTGCCATCAAGTACCTGGATAATGCCGCTCAGACCATAAGTGAGGCACGTACTCAATATCTCGACTGGGCAAAGCACCATAAAACCATCGTTGTGCTCAATGGTGGCATGCAGAGTGATTTGATGTCGTTTCGGGATCTGCTTGAAGTACCGGAAAATCCCTATGCCTGGTCAGATTTTTACGAGTCTGAAGAAGCCTTGAATGGGGCACTCACCAACCTCGCAGTGGTACTGCCGGAGCACATGTATGCCCATACAGGCTTAATTATGGCATTCCTGGAAAAAACCAGAGCCACGGAGGCGTTGAATAACAGCTCTATGAATTTTACTGGGAGGGATGGAGAGGACATTGAGGTTAAACAGTATGGCGAAGGATTGATTCTGTTGCGCCTGGGGCAGTCGTATCAGTACACCGCGTTTGATATCGGTTTAATGAAGCGCCTGTCCGCCTGTCGGCTAATGTAGTGCATTGGCCTAGAGTTCAAGATCGGACTCTAGGCATTTTCTTTTAATCGCCGGGTCTACGATATCTTCAAGTACCGCTTTGTTTTTGCTGTATTGATAAACCAGCAGACGCTGCTTATCGGTTTTCACATGCCCCCTGAAATGATCCCAACCGATTTGGTTTATGACCACCGCGCAATACCGCTTGACGCCCCTTGACTCCTTCAAAAGTTTATCTAACAGTAATTGACAAGACTCATTCTGGGGCATTCCCTTGGCGATGGAGTAGTTAAACTCTTCATCCATGGTGTCCAATAAGGGTGCCGTCCACAGCGCACCCTGCTGAATCAGATAAGCAATGGCTTTTTCTGCCTCGCCAATGGCTTGTTGTGATAACTGATCCTGTTCAAAAGCCATGCCTTTGGCTTTGGTATATTTATCACTTAGGCATGTTTTCGCTTCACACAACCACTTGCTTAGTGTGGAGCTGCCGAGCGATTGGATATCACCTGGATTAACAAATTTGATTACCTCGGGAAATGCGGAAAAGTCACGGCGGATACCATAAACAGATTTCAATACCCTACCACCAGTAAGCGATCTATAAAGATCAGGATCATCAACAAGTTGTTTTTCGGATAACGGTATCTCAGATGAGATAAACTCCGAAAAATCCATCAGAAGTTTTTTGGTGGCAAGCGCATAGCCAAATAAACGCTGATTTACTTCGTAAACAGATTTAACAGCCAATGCATTGTCTGACATCAGTGGAATTAATAAGCTCAGCGGTTGATATCCCGATGAAATTCTAAAATACATATTTTCGTTAGAGTCATAATCTGTGTCGAAGATTGCTGATTTTTTGAAAGTATCATGCTCTCGGATTAGGTAAGCAATCAGACCATAATCAACGAGTCGCTCATCGATCAGATCACGTTTAAATGTCAATATGTGATGGTGGGTCAACATAAATCCTTTAGGCTGCCCCCCAAGATGATGAGATGAAATAATCAAAGCAATAGCCGCCATTTGCATTGCAATTAATTCATCGCATCGCATTTGGCCAAACCCAGCGAAGGCTATTTTCTGGTTGAGTTCTCGCCTTTCCTCTGCTGAAAATTTATCTTTTCGATTTAACCTGTCGAATATCGACGTGTTATCGATCAGACACTGACGAATATCCTCAATATTGAAAATGGCCTGATCGATCCAATCACTATTGAATCCGTCAGTATTAATATCAGTCATGGAATCTATTGTTCCAAACCAGCCACTTCATTGGCAGGATTTTTAACCATTTCTCTGTACCATTCCTCATTTTTGATATCAGGATGATGCTTGGATGCCCATCTTAAATTCTGATGATTGGCTAAAGAGGGTTTGGCAATCAATACGAGAGGATTTTGCTTAATGGCAATCTTCTGTAAATCTGGCGTAAGAATGTCATCGTCAATATGTTGGGCTGCCATTCCATCCCCGGCGAGAGCTTTCTTCAATAATGATGGTTTTTGATGCTCTTTGGGGACAAAAACAATCGAAAATGGATTGCTCTTAACCGCGTCAATGCACCGATTCGCACTTTTTTCCTCTTCTTTTAAATGAGCGATATTTAACCCATTAGATCCAACCGCCAAGTCGATTATTTGTTGAGTTTTGAGTGATTCTGGTATTAATGGAAATACCAATGGACTAACCTGAATAGCATAAAGCGCAATTTCAGGTGAAAGTTTTCTTTCTGGTAAATCACTCAGCTGCTCTGCATTACGTGCAATGCCAGCTTTGATCACAGCGTCAGTCAGGCTCTCTGGTTTTATTTGATTAAACGATCTTTTGTGATGACTGGCCAGGGCCACATCGACTATTTCACTCTTTCCGTGATTACCCCAAAGTCCAATACTATTTTGTTCCACATACTTGTTCGCAGCTTCTTGTAAATAAGTTGACAGTTCAATTCCATAGACTTGATCAGGATAAGGCCATTGAACGGCTTGATAAATCACATAAGCTGCCACGCTCTCAAGGTCTTGTGGATCATCACTATCCTCACGAAGCGGAATGTTACCCTCACCCATGTCTGAATCAAGCCTTAAGCGCTTGAGTAAATCACGATGCTCAGTCATGAGAAAATCAATCGTAAAGCCTTTGTCCAGTAAAGCCTGAGAGCCCAGCTGTTCGTAATCTTTCATTGCATATCCTCTTTTTTTTATTTTGAAGCTACGTCCCTATGGAGGTCAACCAGAAATTGACTTGCTTGTATTTTTGATGTCACCATAGGATCAAGAGAGGATTTATCATGTCAGATCACGAAATTTTAGAGACACTTCAAGGTTTTACGCCAAGTCTTTCGCTTGGGCTAAAGCTGGAAATGATGTGCCGTTATCTCCACGCTCATAATTACAGTGGTGCTTATTACAGCTTTACCAGCCACGATCAAGGCTTTGAAGTGAGTCGATTTACTGCCATAAAACCTGGCGAAACAATCGATTATTACATCGGCTCAACACTGGATCATTTGATTCAGATTGCCCCAGGGCTTACGATCAGCGACCTCAACGAGAAAATACTCGATGAATTTGGCGAAGAATTTTTCGATGAGATAGATTCGGGCGAAGGCTACCAGGAATTTGAAATGCACCTTAACTCGGCGCCCAACGAACGCGGCCAAGTGAAGTGGTCATTTTTGGTCGACTACAGCGCTGCAAAAGAAAGCACCGCAGACCATGCCTACGAGCGCGACGCAGAACATTATGAGGACGACGAGTCCTACGCATTGCTGATTGCCATGATGAAAGAAAAAAACCTTGATACCTTCTCGTTCAGCTTTGGAGGTGGCGGTGATAGTGGTGATCTACAAGATATTGAATGTTCACTCAGTAAGAGTGAAATGGAGGAGAAATGCTGGGATATTGGCAATGACACTAAAACATCATTTCTAGAATTGGCTAGTGAATTTTGCCTATCAGAAGCCACTGGCGTTGGAAACTGGTGGGACAATGACGGTGGCTCAGGAAGCATTACTGTTAATCAAGATGGAGCTGTTGTTATTGAAGTCTCTTACTATGAGAACTCCATTGAATTGATATTCAAGGATGTCCCTATGAACATGCCATTTGAAATCAAAACAGGCACTCCGCAGAAAAAGCCTAACCTTGAAAAATCGTTAGAGAACTAACGCATGCAGCGTCTGTCTATTTCACTTGGCTCATTCATTCATCAAGATGCGATTAGCGCCTCTCAGCAGGCGCGATCTGGCATGAGCATTCCCTTACTGGGTCAGGTTACATCCCCCACGTTGCAGATATGCCCGCAAAACACTGGCATGCTGAATGAAGGTGTTCTGGACACAATCAGTGCCAATTACCCATCAGTCGATATTCGCCTTCATGCCAATGTCCAGATGCTGCCCTTGCGTATTCTCATGGACATCGTCAACTTTGATCGCACACACCCCTATTGGGTAAGACTACGTGAGCTTATCAAGCACGTTGAGATGAAGGTCTATTCCGCCCATGCAGGGTTGCGTGGTCAGTACGACATGGACTTTGTGCTGCAACAACAATCACGGTTGATGGATTTCCTGGGCATTCCCGTCGCACTGGAGGGGCATTACCCCACGCGTGATAATCGATATCTCGCCAGCGATTGGAGTGAATGGGCTCAGATTTATCAAAGTGGCCTGCCCTTTGTGGTCGACCTTTCCCATGCTGCCATCATTGCCCACCTCAAGCGCCACCGAGAAGATGGATTGCTTATCGACATGCTAAAAGATCCCAACTGCCTGGAGGTGCACATTTCCGGTAATGATGGTCGGGCCGATCAGCACACGTCGCTACATGGCCATGAATGGTGGTGGCCACTGATGCAGCACATCCACTCGGATGCCGAGATCTTCTATGAAGGTGTTTTTCGCTCCTGAGCTAGCTTTGCTGTGATCGAGCAGGTTGCTCAAGACACTCCATCGGGTAATTTTCAAGCGGCTGAACCCGACCAGCATTACTGTCACCCATGATTTCCTGTTGAGACCGTGGTGACTCAGGTGTTTTTGCACGCGCACAAGGCAAATCAGGAGCCAGCTCACCCGTATGGGGTTGATAGGGGGTATCTGATATAACCCGATCACGCTGCTGCTCAAAAGCATCGTATGCATAGGCAGGTAATGTAGCCAATGCCAGTACTAGGCTTGAAATTATAAGGTTCATTCTATCCTCCAGCTTCGTATCAATATACCTCTATTGACAGAAAATGGCAACACAGGTTGGCCATTAACCGTATGTGTCTGACGCATGGGAATGGATTATGTGTTGGAAATCACATTGCTCACCCTTTACAATTAAAAGAAAAAGGCCTGGCCATGCTCAACTATAATGATGTCCTTAAGCATATTGAATCCGACTGGTCACTGATTAAAAAAATCCCAGCCCATAGAATTAATCAGGACATAGCGTTGAGCGCTATCGCTAACAGCATCGAGCCATTTCGTCTCAATATCATTCCAGACGATCTTTTAACTCCGGATTTTCTTCTGAAAGCCATCAGGAAAAATCCGCAAATTTTCGAGTTTATACCTGAGGCAAAAATCAACAAAGGCATAATTGCCGAGGCTATTCGCAAAGATCCTGAGCAGTTTAACCACATCCCCGACTACTTACTCGACGAAGAAGTCGCCACAGCCGCTGTCATTCTGAGGGGCGATCTTGTTCAGAAACTGCCTGACCACCTCATGACAGAATTTGTATGCACCCAGGCTATCATCTCTGATCCGCATGCCCTTAAGCATATACCCCGTTCATTGTTGACTTATGATCTTAGCCTGGAGGCGGTCAAGCGAAACGGTACGGCTATTCAGTTTGTGCCATCAGCCATGCAAGACCATGATCTGATTGTCGCAGCGGTTGATAGCAATCCAACCACTATTCGCTATATTCCTCATGCGAAACAATATATTCAAATAGCCATGCTATCTGTTGAAAAGAACCCAATCAACATTATTCATGTTGCCGAGCACTTGAAGACCAATGAATTATGGGAAAAAGCCATATCCCTCAATCCCCAGGTCTTGAGCTATATGGATATTGACAGACAGACTGAAAAGGCAGTCAATATCGCCGTGGACAAAGATCCTCGCTGCGTCGTTTATGCTAATCATGAGCTGGTAAATGTTTCGCACGCAAAAAAAGTTATTGAACAGTGCCCCGAACTTATCTCTTATTTGCCCAGTGAATTATTAAGCAGAGAGATTTTGCGCGATTTTCTCATTGCTGATCCTGCGCGTATTTTATTTTTGGAAAGCTATTCAACGCTGAGCAAGATTGATATGTTGCAATGGATCAGCACAAAAATTGTTGATGATCTTGTGCAGCGTCCGATCCACGATAAAATTGGTGCATTCAATGCGGCTGTCGGCAATATCATTCACGAAACAGACGATTTAACACACATTAAAATAGCGATGGACAAAGAAACACCCGCGCTAAATAAACTGCTGCACCTGGCGGAAATAAAACCATTCAACTACACAAAGGTTGGTAAGCTGTGCGCCAAGTTAGGCGCTGAAGATTTGTTGACTGAGCTATTTGGCGGAAAAGTCTCTGAGAGATTCTTCCGCATCAAACCAAAGCGTCATGCTTCATTGGAATTTTAATCAGTTCAATGAAATATCAGCGTGCTGTGGCGTATAACTCGCATCGTATTGTTTTTCATGCTCTATACCCACTTCTCGCAAGAACTCGCGTTTGATCTCGTTGAGTAAATTGACCTGCTCAACCTGTCCCTCAAGCTCTGTATACTTGATGATTCTTCTCAGCTCATTATCCAGGTATTCCTGATACTTTCGTGGGTCATCGTTGCCATTAAGGCGCCGGTCAACTTCTGATCGAATATTGCCATCGGACGATTTTATATTATTGTCAATTACATAGTTTGTAAAAAACTGCCCCATGTAAGAGTTAAGCCGTGTAGCGTTTGATGAAAGGCTTTCAATCTCATTGATGGGCTTGTTCATGAAATCATGGGCCATTTGTCTCATCGATTCGCGTTTATTGAAGGAATCGATGATTTTTTGCGCATAATGTGCTGTTTTATAACGAGAGTATGTATTGGCATCCAATGCAGATGACAGTGCATGGTTATATTCTTCATGCGCAGCCTCTACGCCTTTTGCCATATTTTTCATAACACGTTGCGCTTCTGACGACACTGCTTGCTGTTTTGCAAAAGTAGCCGTTAAGCCGGAATGTGATTTGATGGTATCAACTAAATGACTTTCATGAGAACTCATGGCATAAACCCTCTTTTTTCAATTCTATAACTATTTAGTCATTTGGCACAAGAATGTTTTGCACACAAAAAAGCCGCCTTTCGGCGGCCTTTCCATATTTAAAGACTTATTTTTATCAGTTGGGAATAAGGCACCAACAACCTTGCCAATGGTTAATCCCTGAATCAAAATCGAACCCAAGACAATGACATAGGTAATCGGCAGAATAATGTCGCGTTCTGGCGTTGCAGGCAGCGCCAGCGCCAGCGCCACCGAAATGCCACCCCGCAGTCCGCCCCAGGCCAAGACCAAGCCAGAGCCCTTCTTGAACATCGCATCGCCTTTATAAACGCGGTTCATCACAAACATGCCAGGAACCACGGTGATGTAACGCGCCAGCAGAACAGCGATGCCGAGAATAAGGGCTGCTATTACGTGAATCCGGTCGAAACTCACCAAGAGCAACTCCAGGCCAATCAGAGCGAATAGCAGAGCGTTGAGTATTTCATCGATCAACTCCCAGAATTTATCCATGTAACTACGTTCAACATGATTCATGGCAACTATTCGTCCCTTATTGCCAATCATCAGCCCTGCCACCACAACTACAATCGGCGCCGAGAGATGCAGGTGCGTGGCCAGAGCAGAACCGCCGAAAACCATGGCCAGCGAGATCATTACCTTGAGCTGAGGCTCATCCACGGTTTTCATGAGGGCTATGGTGACATAGCCCAGGAGCAGGCCAAAAACAATACCGCCAACCGCTTCATGTAAAAACAGACCAGCAATATTGACAATGCTCGGCTCGGCCTTGAGGGTAATCAACCCCAGAATGATGGTAAAGGCCACCACGGCGGTTCCGTCATTGAACAATGACTCTCCCACAATAGTGGTTCGAAGTGGCTTTGGCGCTCCGGCGCTTTTCAAGATGCCCATCACAGCAATGGGATCGGTTGGCGAAATCAGCGCACCAAACACCAGGCAATAGAGTAGATCGATAGGCATGCCCAAAGCGGCCAGCAGGTAATGCGCACTGTAGCCCACCACAATGGTTGAGATGACAACGCCAAGCGTCGCAAGCCCTGTAATTTCCCATTTATGCTGACGCAAATCATCAATGTTGACGTGCAATGCGCCGGCAAACAGCAAGGCTGGCAAAAACCACTGAAGCAGCACAGCATGAAAATCGATGCCGGTGATCAGCGTACGAATTTCCTGCTCAAGCTCGGTAAAGCCAAAGAAGCTCAGGCTCTGAATCAACACGGACATCAACAAGGCGTTAACCATCACGCCAATCGCCGGGGGCAGGCGAAACAGCTTGAAATTCAGGTAGGTGAGCAAGGTGGTAAGCGTAAGGAACGCGGCTGCCAGGTTAAGCATGTGCAGGGCCTCAGTGAATCAATCCAAAACAATAGACTACCTAAAAACCATGTCATCGTCAATATTGCCTATTCGATTCGTGCTGGCTTCGATCACGTTCCTTTTGGTTTGCCCAAAAAATTGTATTTATTAATACGCTTGCGGCACACTGAATGAGTAGAGGTGAGCGCATGAATACACATGAACGAAACTATGTCAGTCATTTCATCAAGGCCTGGCGTCAATACCACAAGGCTCATAGCCACGCCATGCAAATCGAGGCTCGTGCTAATGGTGCTTCGTATGCCTGGTCTGCGTCTAATGATAATCAGCGCTTTACCCTGATGCGCAAAACAGGTGAAGGTGTCTATTGCCCAGTTTCACTGAAGGAGAAAAAGACACTTGTTGAATTAATTGTTCACAAATCCCTGGAAATTATAGGTTTTGATCATGATCTAAACCTTTTTCTTAATGTAAGCCGTCATCTTGATGCTAAACTAAGCGCATTAGAACACGGTAAAAATAACAGCCTGAGCCGATAATCATGAAAGCCCCTGATGAGCTTTACCAGCAATTTTTCAAATGCGACGAAGACGGTCGCCCAAGCCCGCTCTTCAAGATCACCTGCAAGGATACGCCGCGCAAGGAGATCATCAATCCGGATCACAGTGCTCTGGTATTGCCCTACCTCAAACAGGTAGACGCCTGGATATCCAGCAACCTGGCTCGCGTCTCACAATTATCGGGCATTGAATTTGTTGCCCTGTTTGAAGAATGCGAAAAGGTCAACAAGCATGCCCACCAGGTGCTTGCTCAGGCTTTTTATCTGGATACCGCAGATAGAAATTCGTGGCTGACCATCAAGCAAATCATCAATGCCGCGCCCAATGGCATTTCATTAAGCTCTAGCGAGCACAGGCTCAAAGGATTGATGAAATTTATCGACCTTGATGCCTATGTCAACAAGAAGGCACAGGCCGTTACCGCCAGCACTGATCACAGCCCTTCGCCATAAGGATCACCCCCATGGAATTTAAGCTACCCCTCGCATTTGACCACAGCCTTAAGCTCGCATTGGGCTCTGTGGTTCTTCTGTTGCTAATCGTGCTTTTTCAGAAGGATGTTCCCAGCCCAGTGCTGCTGGTTCTGTGTTCAGTGACGGGCTTTGCCTGTGGGCTGAGTGCGGGATCGTTGCTCTTTCCCCCGCCCTCTACCCCAGACCAAGAAACTTCAAAGGCTGACTCAGAGAGCTAGGCCTCAGTCTTGGACAAGGCCGGGTAGGCGGTAAACACCACCCGACCGAAGGGGTCGCCTTGTTCATGACTGACGACAAAACGCCACCCTGATCCAACGACGTATTGCGCCTGCTTGTCGTGCTTGAGGTGTTTGAATGCATTACTCTTACCCTTGATTTTGGCGTTTTTCAACGCCTCTACAGCAAAGGCCCAGGTGTTTTGGCACGCTTTTACACGACGCTCCATGATTCGCTTAATCGCGTGATGGCTTAGTCTCACAAGACCCAAGGGTGAATCCAGCATTTCATCTTCAGCCTTTAGTGCAAGACTGATGACTTCCATTGGTAGCGCATGATCTTCGGCCAGTGGCGTTTTCTTCTCGACCTCGATCTTGCCACCATAACAGCGAGCCATCAGGTAGCGGGCCGAATCCCATCCGGTCTTCAATTTAACCGAATCGGAACGAATCATACGCTTGATAGCGCCTTTGGAGACAGTCAGCACAATATCCTCAGCCCCCACCGTCAGCGGAACCCCTTTCGTGACCGTTCTGACCAACAAGACATCGCGCAAGGCCACCAATTCACTGATGATTTGAAAGTCTTCGACAGGCTGCGCTGGCACCCAGTAGCGGATCTGTTCTTGGCTATGGCCATATGTCCACTTGACGTCAACGCGGCAGCCGCCGCCTTGAAGTTCAGAGTACGAGTGAATGACCAGTTGCTGATTGAACGGATGTACGCCGCCAGCACCGGTTGGCGAGCTGACTGACGGATGGGCCGAAGTAGTGGATTTTTGCGTAACCGCCACCCTGAATTGCCCATTGACCATCATGCCTGATTTTTCTTTTACAGCGGAAATGGCCAGGGCTTCACGGTTGAGCAGGTAACGGCTTCGCGCCACGGCCTCGACCGAGGCTTGGTCAGTGACCTTGCCCCGCTTTGCTGTAAACACGACTTTGTCTTTCGCGTCCTGCTGCAAGGCCAGGTTGTTCACCAAAACACCCGAAAGAAAAAGTTGCAGACCGAAACACACCCGGTCTTCCAAGAACGGTCTCTCCACGACACCGACTGCAAGGACACGGTTTTCTTCGCCTTCTATCGTCGCTCTCAAGACCAGGGCGGGATTACCCTTGATGACATAGACACGACCATCCTCAGGCTTCTCCATGTCAAAAATCATGATTTCATTGCCTGCGGTATTCTTTTGGGCGGCCTCTATACGCTCTTTCAACCCTGGGTTTCTTTCCAGGACACCTTTCTTGAGCACGCGCTGAGCAATTCGGAACACCCCATGCTCTCGCAAGGACAGTGTGTAGTACTGAATGCAGCTATACGCCCCGGAAGGAAGTCGGATAGGTCTTCCTGTGAGTCGAGCCCCTTCCGCCTTAAGATCGAATTGCCAACCGTTCCAAGGCCTGTCGCGATGGTACAGGATCACCTCGCCCGCTGACTCAATGGCGTGATATTTACCGCTCTCCTCGGCATCCATGTTCACCAGGTAATAGCCACCTGAAAAGCATCGGATAACGAATCGTGTCATCACTGGATCCGAAAATGTCACGCCTTCCGGACGAAGCATTTTCAGATTGAAGACCTGTTCTGGGCTCAAATGGCGGATGCACTCAATGATCTCAAACCCATTACGCGCTTGGGCATTGAACTGGCACTTGTAGTAATGGGCCTTTTTGACGGGCTGGCGCGGGCCGATCAGAAGGACAGAGTCGAGGAGAAAAAAAGCGTACTCGACCAGATAAGGACTGTTGAGGTAGTCCTTGGCCAGCAGGTGATCGAGCTTGTTGCTGTACAGCATGGCATTTTTTGCCACATCCACACACAGAGACTGGTCTCCATGCACACGGAACGAGAGCGTCTCGGGCTGATACGAGCCAAGGGGAATCAAGTCCACGGCGGCCTCCATTGACAATTTACACCGATGGTAATACACTGATCAGGTGCATGACAAGGCGACGTTTTTGATCTGAAAGCCCATCAGCGGATAAAGGTCTTCCAGGGGAGGGCTTTTCTTGAAAGAGCGCGCTTCGCGCTTGCTTGAAATATTACTCATCAATAACATTTATAAGACACAAATTAAACGGTATTTAATTATGCTTTCTCCTCGGCAATTAGGAATTTATTTAGCTTTGTTTCCCATTATAGCCCCCCCCTGCTCTTGCCGAAAACATTATAAGAACAGCTGCACCCATAGCTCTGGTTAACCCATGGCAAGATGCCGAGCCACTTTATGGAGAGTGGACAAACTCCGGCGAACCTTATCAATGCGATACCTGGCTACCGGTTACGGATGACAAACTACTGGGGCAGACCTTCAATCAAAATGCGACCTGCACAAAGGATCAAACACGAACCGTTCAAAGCAGACAAAAAACATCGGCTGGGGTCTATCGTAATGTTGGAGAACCGCAGCTAGAAACAAGATCCATCTCAGAAAGTGTATCAAAATTGGCAGTCGGCACAGGCGTGCAGAATAGTTGCGTTAAAGCCAAACAATTTAATCCAAGCGCTTCAAATGGTGTTTACCCGATCACTATTAATGGTCGGGAAGTACCGGTTTTCTGCGAAATGACCACTGACGGCGGCGGCTGGACTCTGATTGGCAAGGGCACTCAAGATATGACAACCGGTTGGTCATCAAGCCGAAATGCCTTTAATTATCCACTTAGCCCAAGCCCGTCACTTGCTAGCACGTTTAAACTGTCAGACGCTGATATTAATGCGATCCCCAAAAAAACCTATAAGGTCATCACCACAGGCTATAACAATACGAGATTCTTCAAGGGTTCTTGTGATTATAACCATATGGCAGAGCCCTTCGGTGATTGCGCTATCAGCTACGCAAGCGAAGCCTGGAATAATCCACGCGGCAACGGCAATCAGGGCGGCGTGGGACTTGCTGGCGCGGGTGGACTCATTGATAAAAACGGCAACAACTACAATGACGGGTATTACGTGCTGACCTCGCTGGTCAATCGCTGGGACGGTTGGGCGGCAGGCGCTGGAACAGTAGGTAGTGCCGTAGGCAGCGGTGGCGCTGGGACTCGTATTTCCTTATGGATGTGGGTTCGCTAAAACCTTCGAGATTGCGTGCGCTGATGGGTATTCTGTTTAGCCTTTATTGACATGCACCCTTCATGAGGTATGATTTTCCCGAATCACTCACAATACAAGGAAAATTTGCATGTCCGCATGGTTTATTGGCGCCGCCCTGGCGGCCCTGGCAATCGTCATCGTGTTCATGGGTGTTAAGGTTGTGCCGCAAGGCTACGCCTATACCATTGAGCGCTTCGGTCGTTTCACCCACACCCTCAGCCCAGGCCTGAACTTTCTGATTCCCTTCGTGGAGACCGTGGGAAAACGCGTCTCGGTGATGGAAACCGTGATGAACATTCCGCCGCAGGAGTGCATCTCGCAAGACAACGTGATGGTCAAAATTGACGCGGTCTGCTTCTATCAAGTGATTGATCCGAGTAAGTCGGCCTATGAGATTGGCGACCTTGAGATTGGTATCAAAAACCTGGTGATGACCAATATTCGTACTGCCCTCGGCAGCCTTGAACTCGATGCCCTGCTCAGCAACCGTGAGGCCATCAGCAATCGCCTGATGGCGGTTGTAAAGCCTGCCGTTGAGAACTGGGGTGTACGCATGCTGCGCGTTGAAATTGCCGACGTTACGCCGCCTACCGACCTGATTGATGCCATGGCCAGTCAGATGAAAGCCGAGCGTCTCAAGCGCGCTCAAATTCTGGAGGCCGAAGGTCGTCGCCAAGCTGAAATTCTGACCGCCGAGGGTGAGAAACAGGCGCAAATCCTCAAGGCAGAAGGTGAGCGAGAAGCCGCCTTTATGCAGGCAGAGGCTCGTGTGCGCAGTGCTCAAGCCGAAGCCAAAGCCACCCAGTCGGTATCAGAAGCAATTGCCAGTGGCGACATCAATGCCATCCACTACTTCGTGGCTACCCGCTATATCGATGCCCTCTCGGCCATTGGCCATGGTGATTCCAGTAAAGTGGTCTTCATGCCGCTGGACGCTTCGAGCGTCATGGGCTCTGTCGGTGGCATTACTGAGCTGCTCTCAGCGGCCAAGAAGGGTTAATCATGGACGCTTTGACGACTGTTCAAGATTATGAGATCTGGTTCGGCCTTGGCTGCGCTCTGATCATTGCTGAAATCCTGATCATGGGCGTTTTCAACGGTGCGATGTTGGTCGCCGGTCTAAGCTTTGTGCTGACCGCGTTTGCCACCCATAAGCTGGATTTGTCGATGGGGTGGCAATTCACCACGCTGGCGGTCTTCCTGGTCGTCAGTGCTATTGCTATCAAGCTCATTGGAAAATATCTGCCGAAAAAGCCAGCGGCGGTGCTCAATGACCGCGAGTCGGAGATGATCGGTAAGGTCTATGTGCTGCACAGCGCCATAACCAATGGCGAAGGCGACATCAAGGTGGGCGACGCCCTCTACACCGTGCATGGTGAAGACGCTGAAGCCGGAACCCCGGTAAGGCTTACAGCCAAGCAGGGTATGGGTTTTGTGGTCGAAGTTGTCTAGGGAGGCAGCATCACCTGAAAATGGGGGAGCACTCTGCTCCCCTTTTTCCATTCTTTAAATGGGCTGTTAACAGCCCGGAGCACAACATGAAACACTACGAATTCAGCATCGGTATGGAATTCATGAGCTCGGGTGGCTTGCGTTACCGCTGTACGGATATTGGGACGCGAACCATCATGGCCATCTCACTGGAAGTGACTGATCCCAAATTGCTGGAGGGCCCGCCCTACATGCAAGACGAAATCGTCTTTGATGAGGTCGACATGGCGCGCTGTTTCACCTCGCATAAAGAGGCCATCCTGCAAGCCTCGAAAAAGTCCAAGCACCCAGGCTTCAGCTCAAAGGCCATCAAGCAAATGTTCAGCCGTGGCGGTGACTACCAGCGCTACCCACGAAAGAATCTCCTGCGCCTTGATCGACTCTACGACAACGATGTCGCTCATCCTTATTCAGCATACCAACAGGATGACGGCGAATGGGTCATTCTTTGCTACCTGATTTTCGCTGATCGTCCGCACGAGATTACCGAACATGACTTCCTGCGTCTGGAAATCGCCAATGAAGAAAATTTCCCAGACTCGGGCTCCCAAACTGAAAGTGATGAAGATCCTTTGGAGATCAACCCATTCCAGTCAGAGCGTTAAATTTTCTTCGGCCACAAAAAGCGACCTCAACTGGCTTAAGGCTCCTGGAATTTCAGCTTTTTGGAGCCAAAAAAAGGCGGAGCCCTCATGGGGATCCGCCCTCTTTCTTTCAAAGGCTAGGGCTTAAGCCTCAGCCTCCATCTGTTCAACCTTCTGATAGCCCCTTGGCAGCATGTTGCCACGCTTACCACGCGTGCCCTTGTAGTGCTCAAGGTCAGCGGGCTTGAGGGTCATGTTGCGCTTGCCACTGGTGATCACCAAACCCTGACCCTCTTTGAGCAGTGTCAGGTGCGTCATGAGCTCTTCACGACGCTCCGCGCGGTCAGAGGGAATGCTCAAAATCTTGTTGCCTTTGCCCTTGTTGAGCTGAGGCAACTCATTGAGGCGGAACACCAGCAGACGACCTTCGTTGGAAAGCGCTGCCACCCAATCGGTTTCCAGGCTGTTCACCATCAATGGCTTCAGCAGCTTAGCCCCTTCGGTCAGGTTGATCAGGGCTTTACCGGATTTGTTCTTGGCTTGCAGGTCTTCGCCTTTCACGACAAAGCCATAACCGCCATCACCCGCGAGCAAATACAGGGCGTTGTCGTCCGGCATCAACACCTGTTCGACTGAAGCGCCCGGAGGCAGGCTTAGGCGACCAGTGAGTGGCTCGCCCTGGCCACGAGCCGAAGGCAGTGAATGAGCCGCCAGCGAGTAGCTGCGGCCCGTGGTATCCAGAAACACCGCGAACTGATTGGATTTGCCCTGAACCTGCGCCAGGAAGCCATCACCGGCCTTGTAGGAGAGCGATGTACCGTCGACATCATGGCCCTTAGCGCTGCGCACCCAGCCCTTTTCCGACAGCACCACGGTAATGGACTCCGACGGCATCAGATCCGCTTCAGACAACGCCTTGGCTTCACTGCGCACCACCAGCGGCGAGCGGCGATCATCGCCGTATTGTTCGGCGTCCTGAATGATTTCATCACGCACCAGGGTTTTCAGTTTGCCTTCACTGCCCAGCAGCTCCAGCAAACCCGAACGCTCCTGATTCAGCGCATCCTGCTCGGCGCGGATTTTCATTTCTTCCAGTCGCGCCAACTGACGCAGACGGGTTTCGAGGATGTATTCGGCCTGCGCTTCGCTCAAGGCGAACCGGTCAATCAAAGCCTGTTTGGGTGCGTCCTCGGTGCGGATAATATGAATCACTTCATCCATGTTGAGGAAAGCGATCAGCAAGCCTTCCAACAAATGCAGGCGCTTTTCCACCTTGTCCAGGCGGAACTGAAGACGACGGCGCACCGTATTGATCCGGTAATGCAGCCATTCACTGAGCAGTGTCCGCAGGTCTTTAACCTGAGGTTTTCCGTCCAGGCCAATCACGTTCATGTTGACGCGATAGCTGGATTCCAACTCCGTGGTGGCAAACAGGTGCTGCATCAGATCCTCGACATCAACCCGATTTGAGCGAGGGATAATGACGATCCGGCAGGGGTTTTCATGATCAGACTCATCGCGCAGATCTGCCACCATTGGCAGCTTCTTGGCCTGCATCTGCGCGGCGATCTGCTCCAGAACTTTTGCCCCTGATACCTGATGAGGCAATGCGGTAATCACGATTTCGCCGTCTTCTTCGTGATAAACGGCCCGCATACGTACCGAACCGCGACCGGTTTTATACATCTTTTCCAGGTCAGCAGCCGGGGTAATGATCTCGGCTTCGGTCGGGTAGTCCGGGCCCTTGATGTGCTCCATCAGTACATCAACAGACGCCTGGGGCTCATCGATCAGGCGCACACAGGCCGCCGCCACCTCCTTGAGGTTATGCGGTGGGACGTCGGTCGCCATACCTACGGCAATGCCCATGGTGCCATTGAGCAGAAGGTTGGGCAGGCGAGCAGGCAGCGTCGCAGGCTCTTGCATGGTGCCGTCGAAGTTAGGCACCCAGTCAACCGTACCCTGCCCCAGCTCATTCAACAGCGATTCGCTGTAACGCGACAGGCGTGCTTCGGTGTAACGCATGGCGGCAAACGACTTGGGATCATCGGGAGCGCCCCAGTTGCCCTGGCCGTCGACCAGCGTATAGCGGTAGCTAAACGGCTGCGCCATCAGCACCATGGCCTCATAACAGGCCAAGTCACCATGCGGGTGGTATTTACCCAGTACGTCACCCACGGTACGCGCAGATTTCTTGTGCTTGGAATCGGCATCCAGCCCCAGCTCGCTCATCGCATAGATGATCCGGCGCTGCACCGGCTTGAGCCCGTCGCCAATATGCGGCAACGCACGATCCATGATCACGTACATCGAATAGTTCAAATAAGCCTGTTCAGTAAAGTCGGCCAACGAGCGGCGCTCTACCCCATCAAGGCTCAGGTCAGTGCTTTCATTCATCAGTGTCCCCAAAGACCCACCATCGTGGGTCGGTCAAGTATTCAGTGTCAGTGGCTTAAGCGATGACTTCGGCCAGGTTGCCCTTGTCTTCCAGCCAGCTCTTGCGATCACCAGCCCGCTTTTTGGCCAGCAGCATGTCCATCACTTCAGCGGTCTGCTCAAAGTTCTCCAGCGTCAGCTGAACCAGGCGCCGCGTATTGGGATCCATGGTGGTTTCGCGCAGCTGACCGGGGTTCATCTCACCCAGACCCTTGAATCGTGTGACTTGCGGCGTGCCGCGCTTCTTCTGTGCGGTCAGCCGTTCAAGAATCCCATCGCGCTCAGCTTCATCCAGCGCGTAGTATTTTTCTTTGCCCAGATCGATACGGTACAGCGGTGGCATGGCGATATACACATGGCCCGCCACGACCAAACTGCGGAAATGCTGCATAAAGAGCGCGCAAAGCAGGGTCGCAATGTGCAAACCATCCGAGTCAGCGTCGGCCAGAATACAGACCTTGCCATAACGCAGTTGGGACAGGTCATCCGTGCCAGGATCCAGGCCAATGGCCACGGCGATGTCATGCACTTCCTGACTCGCCAACACTTCGCCACTGTCGACCTCCCAGGTATTGAGAATCTTGCCGCGCAGCGGAAGGATGGCCTGGTATTCCTTGTCGCGCGCCTGCTTGGCGCTACCACCTGCGGAATCACCCTCTACCAGAAACAGCTCGCCGCGCATCGTATCGGTGCCCGAGCAGTCTGCGAGCTTGCCGGGCAATGCCGGGCCCTGGGTGATTTTCTTGCGCTCAACCTTTTTCACCGATTTCAGGCGACGGCAGGCGTTGCTGATAAACAATTCAGCCAGCTGCTGACCCTTGTCCGGGTTGGCGTTGAGCCACAACGAGAAGGAATCCTTGACCACGCCACCGACAAAAGAGGCCGCTTCGCGAGAGGACAGGCGCTCTTTGGTTTGACCGGAAAATTGCGCCTCCGACATCTTCATCGACAGCACGTAGGCAATCCGATCCCAGACATCCTCGGGTGCCAACTTCACACCGCGTGGCAACAGATTGCGGAACTCACAGAATTCCCGCATGGCGTCCAGCAGTCCCTGGCGCAGACCATTGACGTGAGTACCACCCTGCGCGGTCGGAATCAGGTTGACGTAGCTTTCCTGTACCAGATCGCCGCCTTCTGGCAACCAGACCAGAGCCCACTCAACCGCTTCGGTTTTACCAGCCAGATTGCCCACAAAGGGTTCTTCCGGTACGCGTTCGGCGTCACCGCAAGCCTCAATCAGGTAACTGCGCAGACCGTCCTCATAGTGCCACTGGATCGACTCTCCCGTGTTGCGGTCTTCGAAGCTGATCGACAGCCCAGGGCACAGAACCGCCTTGGCTTTGAGCAGATGCTTCAAACGGGAAATAGAAAATTTTGGCGAATCAAAATATTGCGGATCCGGCCAGAAGCGCACGCTGGTGCCAGTGACGCGCTTGGCGACACTGCCCACCACCTTCAAATCCTGCGACTTGAAGCCATCAGCAAACTGGATTTCGTATTCGTTGCCGTCGCGTTTAACCCGGACAATCACCTGGTTCGACAAGGCGTTGACCACAGAAATGCCCACGCCATGCAAACCACCCGAGAACTGGTAATTCTTGTTGGAGAATTTACCGCCCGCATGCAGCTTGGTCAGGATCAGCTCTACACCCGAGATTTTTTCTTCGGGGTGAATGTCCACCGGCATGCCACGACCATCATCGATGACCTCCATGGAGCTGTCAGCATGCAGGATGACCTGAATGCTGCGCGCATGACCTGCCAGCGCTTCATCTACGCTGTTGTCGATGACCTCCTGGGCGAGGTGGTTCGGGCGCGTGGTGTCGGTGTACATGCCGGGGCGCCGCTTAACCGGATCGAGTCCGGAGAGCACCTCGATGGCATCGGCGTTGTAGCTATTGGGTTGGCTCATAACATTCCTGATAGGTCGGCAAATGATGCAGCTATATTGGCAAGCTTATAGTGAGTTTAACGCGAAAGCGCAAGGATTGAACAGCAATGGTGCTGTGCCTGGCCATTTCTCCACCGTTATACTGGTTACAGATCGAGGGGGTTTTAATGAATAATCAACAGATAAATAAGATTGAACTGGCGTCAAGGGGCGAAAGCTTGCTTAAAGAGCTGGTGGCTGCATTGAAAACGACTCGGGGTGAAAGCCCGGACGCCATTATGGGATTGGCCTACGAGTTCAAATCACTCCTTGAAAACAACCTGACACTGAACAACTACGGCATCATCAATCGATTGATTGAGAACTCCGGGTATATTCATACCGCATGGGTATCTGTGGTGACCGGCGACATGAGTCTTGAAACGGCCTCGCTAACGTTCCTCCGAAAAGAAAAAAATGAGGGCGTCAATGCTGTTGCACAGATTCTCAGCGATACCATTCCTGTGCTAAACCTGGATCAACTGGCCTATTATGCAGCGTTTGATACACAAACGATCATGAGCGCAGCCAATAGCTTAATGAACTTTGCGCCACCGGCTAAAATCTCGCACACCCAAGGCAGTGACCTATCACGATTCTGCCTCCGTCTTGGCATGATGAATCAACAACAGTGTTTTACCACTATTTGCCGCTATGTGAATCATTACAAAACCACCGATAATCACGAGGTATTAGTCGCCCAGAGCAACTTCCTGACGGGACTTTCCAAGGAATACGCCATTGCCAAGCGACCCGATGCGCTGGATGCCGATACCCAAGAATTTTTTGCGGAGCATGAGCAGAAAATAGCCATCAGCCTACAGGCAAAGACCTTTCCCCTGCCCCACCTCGATGCGTGCTTGACGGGTCTGGAATTGGGCCTGACCAGCTGGGCCGATACGGTGCTGCGCTGCTTTGATATCACCAAAATCACCAACGATAACACCTCCGTGACACAACTTGAGCGGTTTGGTTCATCGCTGGTTGATCACCATCTGCGGCAGATCAAGGATTTTTACCGCCTGAACACCTCAAATTTATCCAACGACAGGGTGATCAACGAAGCACTGGCCACATTGCTTCACTATTATTTGCATTCAAAAGAAAGCCAGTTAACGGTTTCTGATTTCTTCATCAATAGAAACAACGCCCAGCGAACTGCCGAAAAACTCATGGACTTTTCGTTGATCAAGAACCGCGAAGGAAATTCTTGCCTGCGCCGAGGCATTGATAAAAGCCGCATAGAAAGCTTATTGACGGAGGCTTCAAAGCATATGAAGCAACCTATCAGGGGCCTGATCGAAATCCAAGATCTCAAGCCCATCTTATCCAAGATCGATCTGTATAAAAGAGACCTGTTATCACATGATCTCTCGCTTTAACAGGTGCATGTTCACAAGCATTTGCCTGCGACCGTGAATGCGCACTAAAAAGAAGAGTTGTTTGAAACCAAATACAAGCCCCTGCTTGGGGCTTTCTATTGTATAAGCCAGGCTATCGCCTAGAAGTAAAAGATAAGCCAGGCTATCGCCTCGAATTGTAAATGCCTAATCCTTAATTTCCCGTGTAGATTGAGCTGGGAAATCATTTATCCAAGTTTTTTGCAAATCGACTTGACGATCAGTCGAAGGTCTAGTATACTGGGCATAACAGAAACGCCTTTGGGGCTACACCATGAACCGCATCGCCACTCTCACCGCCGCTCTGATGATGCTGATGGCAGGCACTGCACAGGCCAACCTGTATAAGGAAGGCACTGAGCTGCACGGTTATGTGGCCCAGCTGGATCAGTACCTGCCGGAGCAGGTTGAAGTGTTTTTCATCAACCGCACTGAGCCGACTGCACTGCTGAATCAACTGGATCCAGCCAAAGTGGTGGATACCGAAATTCAAACGCTGATGAACCAAGCAGTTGATTTTCTGAGTGCTCCGAAGGATAGGGAATACCGTGTATTCGCCAAGACTTTTCGCGCCAACAAGCAAGCCAACGGCAAAAGCCTCTGTGCCATTTATGCCACGGATACTGACCTCCTGAAAACCTCCCACATGCATGAAATGATGCACTGTGCGGCTTATGTAAACAGTGAAGCCTACGGCAAAAATGGCATTACCGAAGTGTTTCAGCCGCTGTTTGCCAAAAGCTTCAAGGACAGCTTGGGTCGTGATGTAGAAACCGGCAGGAAAGTGGTAGAAATCATGGAGGCGCATGCTCACATCATGGCCGAGGTGATCTGGCAGAAAACCGGTATCACTGCTGATCGTCACAACAAGGCCCGCCGTGAACAAGCTGTCTATCCGCTCGCAGCTGCCAAAACCGCCACAGCTCGCGGCATTGAGTTGTGCCAGGAGCGTATCTGCCCGATTGATCCTTCGGAGCTGGCGACTGTGCTGGTCAATGACAAAGCCTTTGTGGAGGCGTTGCGCAATGATCTGACCATAGCCAACACCTACGAGATGGCTCAGCACTAATGCATGGCGCAGGTATCTGAGCCCCCCCTTACGGGGGGGCTTTTTTATAGACAAAAAAAGAGCCCCGAAGGGCTCTTCATACATCAATCAGCATCAAATGCTTGGGCCACTGTCTGCTGTGTGCTTAGCCGCTTTCTCAGCAATATTTCTGAGGAATTCAGAAGCTGGCACATGCTGCAAGCCGGGATTGGTGACACCGGCAGCTGGTAAAGCAGCCGGGACAACACCGTCTTTGCCTGAATCCATGGCGGCAACAGCATCGCTGAGGATTTTACGCGCTTCTTCTTCAGCGGATGTGAAAGCCGGTGCTGGAGCATCAGGAATTGCAGCTACAGGGCTCGCAACAGGGGCAGACACGGACTCAGCGCTCAATCCAGGTAACATGTCAGGGCTGATCTTGATTTCCTGACCAGGGAAGATCATATGAGGGCCCTTGGTCAATACGTCTTTATTACCTTCATACATGGCCTGCCAGGTAGCAGTGATGTTTTCCTGAGTAACCGGAATACCGTGTGCTTTCAATTGCTCAACAGCAATATGAGACAACGTATCTCCCTTCTCAATGACAACGGTTGTTGGCTGTGCTGACACATCTGGAGCAAAAGGCGTAGCAGAATGAGTTACGGGAGAAGGCTGTGTATCAACACCAACTGCCTGTGTACCTTCAATATGTTCGCCAACAACCTTTTGGGTATCAATATCCACCTGCTCAGTAGGCGTTTCAATGCTGACAACAAGATTATCGCCTGCCAGATCATGTCCAGCTTGAGCCATCTCTTTACCCAAATCAGCCATGGTCGATCCAGCGACCTGCTTGCCACCCTCATAGGCCGATTCGAGCGTAGCGCCAGCGTTATCCACCGCTGCAACGGTTGCGTTGCCGGTTTCTTCCAACACCGCACCTGCGGCATCCACCGAGCTACCAGCAACATTGGCAGCAGAATCACCAAGCTCACCCAGGTTCGTCATCAGCTGTTCGGCAGCTTTTTTGGCCTCCTCAAAACCAGGACTGGCAACGGGCGCGCTAGGAACAGCACTTTCAGGAGAAGCCATAGTGACTACCGTGGAGCCATCACCAGCCAGATCATGACCGGCTTGGGCCAAATCCGTGGCAACATCAGCCACTACGCCACCAACAGCCGAAGAGGCGGCGTCATAGGCCGTAGAAGCTGCATGGCCTGCGATGTCGAATGAATTGGAGGCTACTGTACCCACCAGATCAACGTAACTACCTGCCGTTTTAGCCGCCGTATCACCCAGCTCACCCAGGTTGTCAGCCAAAGGCTTGGCCGCTTCTGCCACCTTGCTGAAATCAAACTCTTGCAACACCAGCCCAACCGCTACCGCACCGAGTGCCGCTGCGGCAAATTTCACCTTCGGATTGCTCCACACAGAACGCGTGTTTTCTTTGACCAGATTAAGGCCTTTGACCACGTCATCCATGGGAACGCCCATGCCACTGAGGGTCTTGACGCCAGTCTGAAGGGCATCTTTGGCAAACTGCTGAACCGAAGGGTTTGCGCTGAGGGTTTTAATGCCCTCCATGACCGCCATTACCCCCAACTTCATGGCAACACCGCCCGTGGCGATGGAGAAGCCCCAGCTGGCAACCTGAAGGGCTTTCATGGCAGCAGGGCTCTTGAGTCCTTCTAGGATAGTGCCTTTTGATTCGCGCAGACGGTCAGACAGGGTGTTCCCCTGAGCGGGCGGAAAATCACGCTCAAATTCAGCCGTGGCGGCCAAAACAGCGGTGAAATCTTTAGGCAAGGAGGCGAACTCATCTTTGGTGAAACCCGCCTTATCTGCCAGCTGACCCATGAGCTCTTCATCGCGCAGGCGAGTCACCACGCGGTTGGTAACCGCTTGAGCAATTTCAGGATAGGCCTCCTCTACTTCACGGAAATGCTTGGGTTCCATGAAACCAGCGATGGCCCAGCCGGTTTTTTGAGGGCCATTTTGTGCGGAGTTTTCATAGAGCTTTTTGAAGTAATCGGAAAGCAGATTCTGACGCTGCGCCTCACGAAGCGTCATCATCATTTCCAGGTATTCCATCAGCTGGAAATTCTGAATGTCTTTAGCGGCTGCCAACACAGCAGGATCAAGACCTTCCAGGCCAGGCTCCGGAGCTTGTTCTGCGGGGGCCGCTTGTTGATTTTCAACAGGCGCAGACATGTCTTCGACCACCACTTCAGCAGCCAGCTCATCGAGTGAACGCTCATCGGCTTCAATGCCATCGGCACGGGACAAGGATTCTTCGGGATTGGCGATAATCGACTCGGCGATTACCGGGGTAGAATCATCGCGGGAGGCTGAAATGCCTTCTACCGGGTCAATGTTGTCGTTCTCGTTTGCCATGATCATTTTCCTCATAAGACTATATTGACATCATATCAATGGGCGAAATGAGGAGACAAGCGATTTGTCAATATTCTTATTTGTAAACATTCGGATGGATTGGCTACCATATACAAAAGAGGAGCTCATCCATGACACATAGCATTGCTGAAAAAGACCGGATTTTTTCCGAAGCCATTGATCTTGACTACTCCAGTGTTGCCTTTGAAGTCATGGTCAATGAACCCGATTTTTGGGAAACCGCCATGCGTTGGTTAGGCACAACCAACACCGTGAAGGCACACGGTGAAACGTACCACCTGAGCTCCAAGCGAGTTTCCAAGCTCATTTCACTGTTGACGGCACAGCCCAGTAATCCTGCTTGCAATCAAGCCTATGAGCAGTTCGTGATTGCCGTTCATGATTTCCTCGCACATGCCACACGGCATTTACTCAATGACATTGAACAGAAAAAAGCATTAATCAACAGCAGCGAATTGGAAACACCTACGGTAGGCCATATCGCTGTGCCTCATTCAACCGTACCGCCGTTGGATCGCCAAAGTCTGATGACCGCACTCAGTGATCAGGTTTCGCGAAAAAATACCTGGTCGCTTGATGAACACACGTTGAACAGCTTGATGACCCTCGCGGAGATTGGCGACTTCCCACTTGAACTCATTGATCCAGTCCACGTCCATACGGATCCAGTAAACGGTAATCCCATTGCTTCGATCCATAATATGGATGATAAGAGGCAATTGAAGGCTGTTTTTTCGCTGCTTATGAATGAAAACGTTCTTGAACAGTACTTCAAAACTGCCGTGAACAATCACTTTCCAGGGATTGATCTGCAACGCAATGATATTCAACTCACCGCCCACGAAACCTTGGCCTGTTGCATTGAAAACCCTGTGTTTAAAAATGCATTTGATTGGAATTGGGAAGAACTGAGAAACCAGGGCGTCTCAAAAATCTTGCCTGCCATCGATGCCCTGAAGTCAACGCCAGAAGTCATCTATAGTGAGATTGAATCGCCTAGTGTCGAATACCGAGATCCACAGGAAGAAACTATTGAAACTGAGACGGCTGCTATAAGCTTCTAATTCGGAGCTGGCTCGGCTTGTTTTGTCCGCGCCGCGCTATTGCGCGAGCGCGGATATTTTTTTGCCCATCTATCGCTAAACAGCAATATCTTTTATCATTAAGAAAACGATGAAAGACGCTCATGAATAATTACTCACTATCCGTATCCGCTTACTGGAGAAACTCCCTTGCCGACGCTGAATTGGGTCGCGGAAGCTGGCATGACAACGAATTATCCGGGGCTTCCATTCGTACACGCACAGAATTGACGTCTGCATTTTTAGATAGAGGCGCAACCCTTGACCTGTTTCGGGCGGAGCCTGAAGACGTTCAGGAGCTTGAGGTTGCCATTTACCCCATGCTGTTCAAACTAAAGACCGAGCATGGCAGCAAGCGCCAATATGCATTGCCCAACATCATTACCCCGGTCGTCATTAAGGGCATTATCAGGCGGGATGGCGCTTTTTTTGGCCTTCCCAAAATCTTCATTGCCCGTGATCTTCTTGAGCCGTTGGACAAAGGTTCTTTTGCTATTGGTCATATTGACAGTCTTGACGATTTTCTGACCAATCACCCCTGTCCGTTACCGCACGATATTATTGACACCTTCTTAGGTAATTCAGAACACATGCAATTGCCCAAAGAGCATCAGGCTTTTGCTCGCCAGGACTTGCTCAAAGCCCTGTGGAAAGACACCCTCGCCTACTGTGACCTCATGCTCAATGAGGTGTGCCAGGATGACCGAATCGCTTCTAACGGCTATTTGCGCGCTCGCGAATGGATGATCCGTAAAGTCGGCGGAAATGACACGCCCTCCAAACGTATTTCGTCCTTGTACGACCATTTACGCCAGCTCAACCCAGAATGCCCTCTGTTTGAGAATTTTGCCGCCGCACATGAAAATCCTCCAGAACCCCTGCTCAACATGGAAGCCGGGTTTGCCAAGCATCTGGGCCACTGTAATGAACAATTTCCATTGGCCACTGCCCAGCGTGATGCACTCAACCACATCCTGCACATGGTAGAAGGCGACGTTTTGGCAGTGAATGGCCCGCCAGGCACCGGTAAAACCACCCTATTGCTCTCGGTAGTGGCCAATCATTGGATCGAGGCCGCGATTAACCAATCGCTCCCCCCTGTCATTGTTGCCACCTCTACCAACAACCAATCGGTCACCAATGTCCTGGATGCCTTTCGCAAAGACATTTCGCCGGGCAGTGGCGTCTTTGCGGGCCGATGGATATCGGCGCTGAACAACTTTGGCTTCTATCTCTCATCACGGGCCAAGCGTCAACAGACAGGATCACGCTATCCAGGGGCTGAATTCTTCGACAACATGGAATCAGTCGAGGCCATCGCACAAGCCCGCAGTGATTTTTTGTTTCATGCCGCCATTGCGTACCCGGAGATGGCCGCCCCTAGTCTGAAGAAAGTGGTTAATTGCCTGCATGAAGACATCCAGAAGGTTGCAGGACAGCTTGCTAGCATCCAAACCCTTCACGATGAGGTTCAACAGCTACAGAGCACATTGAATCGAGCGCTGGGGAAAAATCATTGGGATACCCTGCAACGATTCGAGCAAGAATCCGAGGAGGCTCAGAAGCGCTACAAGGTCTTCGAGAGCGCCTATATCAACCTGGTCAACCACCTGGGCAGTCAGCCATTTTGGTATGACATGCTTAAATTCATACCCAGTGTAAGCCGTCAACAGGGAATACGAGCCTCACTGGTGGTTAAGCGCACCATCACCAGCATCCCTGCGGAAAAGATCTGGAGCAGTGCAGACAACCTGAAATTGGTACTCCAGGAAAAGATGAAGAGCCATAAAGCAGTGGCCAGCAAACACCAGATGCGTGTTCGTCGAGCACACAGCTTGATTAAAAAATTGTCGCAAAGCAGACTTCGTCTGGCGGAGGCTTACCGCCCCCTCATGAACCTGGATTCGCCTCAGTTGCCCAAAGAGTCAGCTTCGCTGAAAGAGGCCACTTTGTTGGCCGACACGAAACTGAGGTTTAAGCTTTTCCAGCTCGCGACTCATTATTGGGAAGGTCGATGGCTGCTGGAGGTCGAAGGCAAAGAAGCCGCTCTACTGCGCGAGATGGGCAGCCAGCAGCCGGATGTTCTGCAACGCCGCTGGCAAAGAAGAATGATGCTGATGCCGTGCGCCGTTTCCACCCTGTTTATGCTGCCTGGCGAGTTCAAAGTCCATCATGACGATGACCCTAATCGACACAGCTACCTGTATAACTTTATCGACCTGTTGATTATCGATGAGGCGGGTCAGGTCTTACCTGAAGTAGCTGGAGCCTCTTTTTCTCTGGCCAAAAAAGCCGTCGTCATTGGTGACACGCTGCAAATTGAACCGATCTGGAATATTCCCAAGCCGGTGGACATCGGCAACCTGATTCAAAACGGATTGCTGAACGATCTTTCTGAAGAAGCGCTGGCAAAAATGCAGGCCAGTGGAAGGATGGCCTCATGCGGCAATGTCATGACCATTGCTCAACAGGCATCACGCTATCAATATGACGAAGAACTCTCGCGGGGAATGTACCTGTATGAGCACCGTCGTTGCTTCAATGAAATCATTAGCTACTGCAACGCCCTTTCTTACAAGAACAGGCTGATTCCCTCGCGTGGGCGTCACCAGGATTTGCAGATGCCACCCAATGCATTCCCACCGATGGCGTATATCAATGTGGCAGGCCAATGCCGCACCAAGAGCACAGGCACCCGCGCGAACTTATTGGAAGCCCAGACCATTGCCCAGTGGATTGCCTTTCATAAGGAAGATCTGGAAAAGCTCTATGACGCGAACATCGAGCAGATCATCGGCATCGTCACGCCTTTTGTGGGCCAGGTCGAAGCCTTACGCCATGAATGCCGTAAACAAGGGATTGATGTCAGCAGCGAAACCGGGATGACCATCGGAACCGTTCATTCCTTGCAGGGGGCTGAACGACACATCGTGATCTTCAGTGCCACGTACAGTAAGGACAACAATGGGCAGTTTATTGACGCAAGCAACAGCATGCTGAACGTAGCCGTGTCGCGAGCCAGGGATAATTTTATCCTGGTGGGGGATATGCGGTTGTTTAACCCTAAGCAGAGCTTTACCCCGCGCGGCCTCTTGGCCACCTTCATGTTAAAAGATGAGGGCAGCCGTATTCACTTTACCGTGCAGGACGAGCTATAGCGAAGCTGGGCCCTAGAGGCCCAGATCATTTTCAAGCTTGAATCTTTGAATTGAATTGAAACACTGATGATAGCGTTCAGGTATGCTTTCAACGATCCTGCTTTGTGTCTTAGGAGTGGAGTCGTGCATAAATCCATCAATGACACGCGCCAGATCTTCAAAATGAAGACTTTTGAGTAAACGCTCATCATTGAATACCGAAATGATATCGGAAGTTTGGCCGTCGTGCTCCAAGTACCAAATGACAACTTTGTTGATAGAATCACCAAAGCGCTCAAGCCCGATACCATCAGCCCATGGCGTTCTAAAGATTTCGACAATATCATGGAATTTGGTAGTGAATTTACCGGCCACCTCATAAAGGCAATCGACCGCAAACTCTTGATCAATCCACTCCCTTTCAACCGCGTCCTGCAAAAGAGAACCAAGGCTCTCCGCCGTATCTTTATAGTGGGTCACACAATAATGAATAAGCGCAGGGCGTCTTCCGTTATAGGCAATATGCACGGTATCAGTGTCTAAAATAGACCATAAGTCGCTTGATGTCACTTCAAGATCAACCCGGAACGCATTGCCCGGCCAAACATTGGCACGCGCTAAATAGGTCAAATACTCATGAGCCCTGACCTCTTCAAAGTCACCCTTGTTAAGAGCAATACACGATTCTATAAAATCAACTTTACCTTCGGCATCAAGCAGCAGTAAATCTTGTGCTGTTGGGTTGCTTAGCTCCTTACCAATGGTTAAAGCCAACGCGTTTGCATTATGCAGCGACAAAAATGCCGCTGATTTGAAATTGAATCGAGTTAGCTTATTGTGCTCGGCCAGTAAACTTGCCAAATCTGCATCACGATAAACAAAGTACTCGATAAATTCAGGGACATCACTTTTTAAGGCATCATACAGCGCTAGAGCATACGCCTGGGCGATATACAATTCATCTTCACCACTGCTACGCAAACCCTCCATGTAATGGAAGCCTACTACTGCGCGTCCATCCAAATAAAGCGTCTCTATCAGAGATTCTGGCCCACTGCCTTCCTCATCCCAAAAGCGCGACTGTTCAATCAATTTGTCAACAGCGGCGAAGATCACATCATCCCTAATAGAAGGATTGATCGACATCACCTCTACTGTCGTTCTATCAAGAGGAAGCCATTCAATCAACTGAGCCAGCTCTTCATTATTAACCGGACAAAATCCTTCCGACGTGCTTTCCATGCAGTGTTTGCGAATTGAGTCATTGATATGCTTATAGATGTCGTAGACATCCATAAAATACGTTTGACCCTTGCTCATTAAATGTTCAACAAATGTCGATATTTCTTGCAGCGCCGCAAAACGCTCTGATTCGTCAGTGCTTTCAAAGGCTTTGTTGTGTAGGGATAAATAAATCGACTTGACGCGCTCTCTCATTTCAGAAGCCTTTATCTTGAGTGGTGGAATATGTTTCACAGAAACGCCTGATCTCTATTTCTTGGGCGTCTGAGAGATCGAACATTTGCGGCTCGTGACGTCGAATACGCTCAAGTCCCTGCTGAATAATGCCTGTTCGGCCCTTATATGACATCTTCGTTAGACCTGGGATAACTCGCTCCATGTAATAATACGCTTGCATTTCCTGGCGAGACATGAAAGGTAAACCAGGTGCATACTGCCTGGCCAATTCAGAGAAATGAGATTGAGTTAATTTCCCGATTTCAGAAGGTTCAGTGCGCGATAGCAATTTTTCATGCTTTAGACAATAGTCAAACGCAGTACGCATTAATTGTGAAGCTATGCCCTGGCGACGATATCCTGGACACACTGAAACAAAAGAAACCGACAATAAATCCTGTTGCCTGGACAGGACACCAGGCCTTGAATGGTCAAACAGACTCAGTATTCCCACCGGGCCAAGTAAATTCTGTGCGACCACATAGATCCTGTTCTCATCGCGAGCCGCATAGCGATGACCAAATAGTTGAGTCACGACATAGGTATCGTAACGAGAAATGCCCGTGCTTTGAATTAAATCAGCCAGTCCATCAACCTCGATGACGTTGCACTCGATTTGATTGCATTCCTGCTTAAAGGAATCTATGGCAACAGGATCCCTTGTCAGAAATTTCTGGTAGTAACGATTCTCACTAAGTAGATCTTCTACCTCGGACAGAAAGTCCAGGCTTGGCGGATCGAGATACTCAATACGCTGGGCATTTTTATCATAAGGCCACAATTCGTATTCACCCTCTGAAAACATGGGGTATTCATAGTGATGATCAAGCGCGTTAAAAACCGAAGCTTCCCTTATTGTCAGCCTATCATTGTCAAAATCGACGACTTCAGCAAAATCAATAAACGAATAGCCGGAATTATCTTCGTGCACGACAAGCTTTATGTCCTGAAATTCAGATCTCCAGAGCGGACTCTTCATGATCTTGAACAAGACCACGTTGGCCAATAGGCAATCCTCGGGTGTAATCCGCCCCTTCAGGGTGTGAATCGCTTTCAATACGTCATCTGTCCAGACATCAAAATACATAGTAATCACCTCATAATCAGTCTATAGCAGCTCAAGACATCGCGGCAAATAATTGTCTGCGAATAAGCGCCAGTGTTACAGTGAAAGCAAGAGGTGGTTATGAATCAACAAAATTTGATCGCAAAAATTTCTCAGATTATTCTCGACGCCAATCATCCAGGAAAACAATCCAATCAGGTGATCAACGAACTTTGCCCAGGCTTACTGAATAATTCCCGCAGCGTGATTGAGCTCTTTGCTCACTGGCTAAATGA